>Ga0194126_10011668_pt1 | contig 11251 bp, 11 predicted proteins | sample TA2KigC150mmetaG_FD_148641 | JGI IMG/M metagenome (GOLD analysis project Ga0194126, IMG submission 148641) | Freshwater microbial communities from Lake Tanganyika, Tanzania - TA2015035 Kigoma Deep Cast 150m | ecosystem: Environmental > Aquatic > Freshwater > Lake | place: Tanzania: Lake...
GCCCACATATTCTGTTGTCCGCGATCATTCGTTGTTACAGTCATTGTAGTTTTGTGAAGAACTGTTACATAATTATATAGCAAAAATAAAGAGGGGTCAAGCCCCTCTTTGTTCGGATATCATAACTTGGGTATAAACGCTTACTATTGTGATGGCGTTGGATTACTAATACGATTCAAATAAGGATCATAAGTCATAAATTGATCAATAGACATTTCAAATCCTTGCTGTTCCCAAAACTGATATAATGCATTATAACTGCCACGATGATAAACATCAATATGTTCTGGATGAATCGCAGATCCTAAATCCAATCGATAAAGAAACAGTGGAATAGAATAAGTTTTTCCAGATCCAAAAATAGTATCCTCAGAAACTGCTCTTGGTTTTACTCCATTATCAAGTTTAAATTTTTCATCACGAATATGATTTTTTATAATCTTTGCAGCGTGATGTCTTGTAATTAAATATGCCGCAGCAGAAAAATCATTAATAAAATAATGATGCAATTGAACATGAATATTACCAGTGCAAATAGTCGTTAATTGTACACAGTCCCAATCATGTGGAAGTTTAGATACAAAGTCCTTCCAGGTAAAACTCCAAAATTTAGCAATGTCCAATACAATATCATCTTCAAAAATAAGAGCATATTCATCATCTGTATTTTCATAAAAATGCTTGATTGCTTTTAGGTGAGATATACAGCAACCAATTTCATTTTGAGACATATTATCTGGAGCACGTCCACTCAAATGCTCACATACATCATCAACTCTTCCATCAAATCCAGAAATCCGAGTATGATTTTGAATTTGCCAGTACTTGAACTGGTCTTCCATATACTTACGACGATGAGTGTCATTATCCAAATTCATCCAATAGATTGGAGGGATCCCTTTAAGTTTATACGCTGATTTATTTTTATCCATTATTATACGGGGTGGTAATGAACTTTAGTTGTTCTATATTCTTCTACAACTTCTTCAATATAATCAATCATTTTATCTGTAATTGTTGGAGAACAACCAACGAAGAAAACATTATCAAGAACTTTAGAAGCATTTGGATAATTGCTAGCGGGTTCTAAATGCTTATAAGCAGGGTGCATCAAAATATTTCCAGCAAAATAATTCCGTGTCTGTACTTTGTGATTTTCTAACCATTTAACGAGACCAGATTTATCATACTCAAATACGATAGGAACACCAAACCAACTTGTTTCTGCATCTAGTTTTTCATGAATCACTCTACAGAAAGGAAGTTTCTCAAAGATACTGTGTAAACGTTCTTTGTTGTGACGACGCTTCTGATGAATCTCATCAAACTTTTCAAGTTGAACAAGACCAATAGATCCCTGAAGATCGGCTGGTTTTAGATTATATCCAATGTGACCAAACACGTACTTATGATCTACCAGTTCATTATATCCTTCCAACCAGTAATCAAATCTCTTACCACAGACACCACACTCCAAGAGATTCTGTGCCCCCACACAATAACAGTCACGACCCCACCAGGCAAAACTACGGGCGATATCAACAATCTCTTTGATATTAGATGATACCATACCACCTTCAATCGCAGCAATATGGTGAGCAGGATAGAAAGAGCAAGATGCCGCTACGGCATTTTTTGTAAGATATTCACCTTTCCACTTACTACCAAGACTATCACAGTTATCTGCAATCAGTTTGATATTATATCGATTACAAATATCAAGCAGTTTATCATAATCATAAGGATTTCCAAGAACGGGTGAGGAGAAAACTGCCTTGGTTTTAGAAGTGATCTTTTCTTGAACTTGATTAAGATCCCAATTCAAATCATCATAACTAATATCAACAAATACTGGTTTCAGATTATTCTGAATGATGGGGTTGATTGTGGTCGGGAATCCACAAACACACACGATGATTTCATCACCATCTTCCCAACCAAAATACTTTTTCAGGGCAGCGATCATTACAAGATTGGCAGAACTACCAGAGTTCACCATCACAGAATGCTCAAACCCAAACCTCTTAGAAAAAGCACGTTCAAACTTATTAACTTCTTCACCAGAAGGAAGCCACTTACCACCCAACAAAGTGGTAATTGCAGCAGCAACTTCTTTCTCATCCCAATAAGGACCAGAATAATAGATATTACCTTTCCCCTTCTCATAGTTGTTGTTGCAGATATAGGGAAAAAGTTTTTCACCTTTATCTTGAAGGTTGGAAATGAGATTTAGAACCTCTTGATTTATTGACATAGTTGTTGAATGATTTGTTCATTACTAATTTGACGAGTGAATCCAAGTCGATTCAGTTTAGTCGTGTCCATCCAAAAATCTTTTGCCTGGACAATCTTATGAAACTCAGGTGCTTCTTTAGATTTGATAACTGAGTTGGACCCCAAATACCTCTTTGCCGTTTCAATTATAGCAGAGATATGTGTTGGTTGTCCACTTCCGATATTATATATTTCATTAAATTCACCCTCTCTACAGACCAATTCAATAGCACGGCAGACATCATCAACGTGCATAATGTCTCGGATGGGTGTTCCGTCGTCATACAAATAAACATCTTCATCTTTTTTAAGAAGGTCAATCATATAACTCAGGGCATTCTTCTTAGCAGAGACTTTACCATCCCCATTACCCATTACGTTACACAAACGAAGAATACGATACTTTACCCCATAAGTTTTGCAAAAAGAAATCAAAAGATCTTCTGCTGCCTTTTTTGTGATTGAGTAAAATCCTGTGGGTTTGCAGTAGTCGTCTTCTTTTGCTGGTAATTCACATTCCCCGTAAACAAACCAAGAACTAATAAAATTGAAGACAGTATTAGTATCTCTACAAAAATGCAGAACTTCACATAAAACTTTGAGGTTAGTCTCGACATCTAAAGTAATATTTGTGTGGACGTTATAATTGTCAACTGTAGAAATAAAATAAATTATTTCATTTGTATTTGGTTTTCTTTCTTCTCTTCGTTGAAGAATCACATTGTCAGAAAAAAGTCGGCAGAAATTTCCACCGACAAATCCTGTTCCTCCATAAACAGAGTAGATCATATTACAATCCAACGAGGAGGAATCAAGTCTTTTGTATTGTGTTGACTATATGCAGGTCCAAACCACATTTTAGGTGCAATTATTTTTTTATTTGGATTCTTTTGCAACCATGCACCCCACCAAGACAGGGAACTATTTGCAATGATAGCATGAGAACACAGAGACATGATGCATAGATCTACATAAGGAACTAATGCACCGTCGTCGTATTTATCTTCTGGTTCAGAGAACATAAAACGATCTGGTTTAAAAATCTCCTGCTCCTTACACCAATCAATTGAATCTGAAAAAACAAGAACTGGAGAATCTTTCGAAAATTGTTCAAGTGCCTGTTGATAATATTCAAGCGATTGAACAGGATGTTGATCTTGTATATTTACATATGCCCATTTAAATCCACGCTTATCTGCTAAATTAGGATCTCCTCTACGGACATGAAGAAAAATTACCTCTTCATTATCAAACTGTCTCATGAACTCTCTACAAGGTTCCAACCATTCATCTTTAAAGGTATAATCCTCTCTAATTTCTTCCTCAACATGTTTAAAATATTTTTCAGTTTGAAAAAATCCATTCAAACTTGTATGATCAGGACAAAGAGTAAATAATTCTTCATCAAAATGAAAATGCTTCTCTTGAACAATAGGGGCATGACCATTATTCAAAAATTGAATATGATCCACATTTTTCATCTCAAATGCTTCAAATAATCCATAATTATCAATTTGAAAATCTGGTCTATTTGCTGGAGGAATACAATACTCTACTCCTAATTTTCTAGCAATACCTTTTGTCGAAGCATGTTGGAACATTTGATTTCCCAATCTGCCCATTGTTCCAATATGATTAAATCCAATCATTTTTCATTTCCTCGAATACTTTTATAATTCCCTGTTCGATAGAGGTTTTTGGTTTCCACCATTTAGTTATATAATCACTTGCCTCATTTCTTTTATCTAATTGAACACTATCTTTGGAAGATCCAGGTCTAATCTTCACATCTGTCTTCCCTATTTTGCAGAATTCTTTTTCTATAATCTCAGACACATAATGAATTGAATTATATTCAAAAGATGTAATATGTAAAGGATCTTCAGATTTAAAATCAGAATAACAGTTCATAACAATTTCTAAAGCTTCACAGCAATCCTCCGCATATAAAAATTGTCTCTCTTCAGTACCATCAGTTAGCATCTCAAACTGACCCTCTTCAAATCCTCGACGAATAAAATCAGTAATCACATGAGATTTATCATGATCCTTTTCAACACCGTAAACATTCCAAAACTTTACAATCAATCCACCAAGAGTTTTAGTATAAAGTTCTCCCACATTCTTAAGAACTCCATAGGGAGAGTAACTCATGTTACTCATTTGAGATGAGGCAAATACAAATTTTTTATTATATCGTTCAAGAAGAGTGAATGTGTTCGCCATTAAACGGCAATTGTTGTTAATAAATTGAAAAGTATGCTGATACTTTTTAAGATAACGTGAACCACCCACATCAAATGCAAGGAAGAATACAAAATCTGCAGTCTCAATTGCATTTTCGAGATATTGATTTGGAATTACAGTCATATCATGATTGGGTGTTTCTACCTTATCAAAATCAATGACTACATGACCTTTTTTGCGAAGATACTCTGAAAGGTAGGCACCAATCTGTCCGGCAGATCCAAGAACAGTAATTTTCATTTTAATATTTGTTCTCTGCGATTTTTGATATAGTCTTGATTTTCATAATACTCGATTAGTTTTCTTTTGTCAAATGTTTTTATTTCATTCCATAGTCTATAGTTATTATTAAAATTTGGATTAGTAAACCATGAATTATGAGTCCTTGAGTGTTCTAAATGATAAACATATGATTCAACTCTAGCAATACGGTTTTCTAAAACACTCATACGATAATAAAACTCATCATCTTCACAACCCCATGAAACAAAGTTCTCGTTCATCATATATGAATCAATGTATTTTTTACGATTTACAAATTGAGTCCATCCAATTGTAGAATTAGAAAGAGTTTTACTTTTATCAAGAACAGATACATCAAGTGTATTTACAAACTCTTCATAAATCTGATCATTAAAATCTGCTTTCCACTGATAAACACCACACGCATAAGGATAAACAATATCAGCATGATTTTGATTGATCGTATGATAAGCTTGATAATATGATTCAATTGGAAGTATACAATCTGCATCATAATTAGCGACTACTTCTGTATCTGCCGCTATAATAAGGTCATTTAAAACTTTACTTTTACAAAATAAAGACTCCTGAGTTTCTTCATACAAATAGGTTAAGTTGTCAGTATTCGCATACTTTGATATTTCTGGTATAGCTCTAAATTTAAATGTAGGGTGATTAGAAACTTCTTTTACAATAATTTTTGCTGGAATATGCTTTAACAAATAGGAAACAGAGGATATGATATTTCTTAATCTATCCTCTGTTTCTATTTTAGTTGGAATAATAAAAGTTAAATTCATCATCTTTGAATTTTATCCTCAGGTATTTTTTCAATAATCCAAGAATCTGGAATTAAATCCTCAATATTATTAAAAGAAAGGTGAGATCCAAACCAGGGATTTTGTGCGATTACTTTTTTATTTTCATTTTTTTGTAACCACGCACCCCACCAAGACAGGGAACTATTAGCAATGATAGCATCTGTACACATGGACATTAAACAAAGATCGTAATATGGAACTAGAGATACTTCCGTTTTACCGGCACCATTTATAATTTGATTTTGATAATAAATTCTTGTTTCTGAAACATAAAACCGATCATCTTTAAATAAATTTTGTTCTTCAACCCAATCAAGGTCATCAGAACAAATCAAAACAGGTTTACTATCATCAAAGTGCTTATCCAACAAATATTCATAATGATCTACAGTAGGCATAGGATACCAATCTGGTCTTCCAATATTGTCTCCTCGACGAATGTGAAGAAGAATAATTCCATCCTTAAATTGACTTATGAACTCTTTACAAGGATCATAAATTTCATCTTTAAATTCAAAGTCTTGACGAATTGAAAGCTCAATATTTTTAAAATATTTTTCAGTTTGACGATATCCATGAATATTTACATTATCTGGACAATTGTTAAACAGTTGTTCATCAAATTGAAATCCTGATTCATCACATGTTTTTCCAGAAACAAATCCAACTGATTTTAAATTAGTAAGTTTAAAAGCATCAAACAATCCATAATTTGAATCACTAGGAGCATCTGCTGGAGGAATGCACCAATCTAAATTATTATTTGCTGCAATTCCTCGCAGAGAAGCATATTGGAACATTTGGTTTCCTAAACGACCATTTGTTCCAAGTCGGTTATATCCAATCACAAGTTATTTCCTAAAATTAATATCAGGATGAAAAGATTGGGAGTGGTTCACGATAATAGAGTCTTTCATTTTTTTCTTCAATTTGTGAAGCAATCCAAGAATAGGTTTTACCAATACCCTCTTCTAGACTCATTCCATAATCCCATTGAAGTTTTTCACGAATCAAATCATTATTAGAATTACGTCCACGTACTCCCAGAGGACCATCGATGTGATTAATATTAATGGTCTTACCAGCAACCTTAGCAACAGTTTCAACCAACTGATTAATAGTTACCATTTCCTCAGAACCAATATTAATTGGACCTAGAAAATCAGAATTCATCAGACGACGTGTTGCTTCAATACATTCATCAATGAATAAAAATGAACGAGTCTGCTCACCATCACCCCACACATCAATGGTTCCACCATCTTCAGCATAAGCAACTTTACGACACATTGCAGCAGGAGACTTTTCTTTACCACCATCCCATGTGCTATCTGGACCATAGATGTTATGGAATCGAGCAACACGAACAGGAATACCGTGATTCCGATTAAAGGTCAAATACAGGCGCTCTGAGAATAGTTTTTCCCACCCATACTCAGAATCAGGTCCAGCAGGGTAAGCATCACTCTCTTTCAATCCAGGATTATCTACATCCATCTGAGCATACTCAGGATACATACAGGCACTACTGCTGTAGAAAATTTTAGTCTTATTAACTTCTTTCTTTTCATTCAAATCAAGTTGGGATTTTAACAAATTGAGATTGATGCTCGCAGAATTATACATCACCTCGGAGTCATTATCTCCACTGAAAATATATCCTGCACCACCCATATCAGCGGCATATTGATAAATTTCATCGAAGGTATCTATACATCTTTCAGGAACTGAGTTATAAAAATTACCTTGTTCTCCTTTAAATTCAATAGTTTTTTTAACAAGATTAAAGTCAGTAAGATTTCCAACGATAAATTCATTTGCCTCAGTCTTAGAGTACTCAGGATACTTAAGGTCTACACCACGAACCCAATATCCCTCAGAACGTAATCTACGAACCATATGACTTCCAATGAATCCACCAGCACCAAAAACTAGAGCAGTTTTTTTGTATTGACTCATGTTTAATTCTCCAAGATTGATTAATGATTTTTTGATATTTATTCTAATATTATACACCCATTATCGCAATCAGTCTATCTATTTTTTGTTTATCAACAAATTGACTGTTACCTACATACATTCCATTTTTATGGAGGATTTCAACATTTGGTTTTTCTTTTTCTGAACAAAGTTGATACTTTTTGAAGGCAGGATGCGCCAGAATATTACCACTAATAATTGGACGATATTCTATACCTTCTTGTTTACATTGATCTTTAATAACTTGATGTTGTTTTAATTTTTTTGTAATAATGGGAAAACAAAAACTACTATTTCCTTCTTGATATTCTGGAAGATAAAATTTACTTTTTACTTGACTTACTTCATCTAACCAGTACTTATAATTATTTTTTCTAATTTGAATATTTTTATCAAGACGTTTAATTTGAGAAAGTCCCAAAACAGCACACACTTCATGATTGCGAAGGTTATATCCTTCAGTCATAAACAAAAATGTAGGATCAATATCTGGATTTTGATCGGAATATTTTTTAAACATATGAGGAGATGCTTCACGAGCCATCCCATGACTACGCTTCATACGCATTAATTCATAAAGTTCTGTGTTATTTGTACAAACCACACCACCTTCAATCGTAGTCATGTGATGACCAAAGTAAAAACTAAAAGTAGATCCAACGGAATCAGTTCCTCTTTTCTTACCGTTCAATCCCTCAACACCATGAGATTCACAAACATCTTCAAGAATCAAAGCATCGGGAAAAATCTCACGAACTGCCTCTACATTTGAAGATAATCCAATCAAGTGTGTAATAAAAACTGCTTTAATATCTGAGTGCTGACTTGCAATGTATTTCAATTCATCAACATCAAAAGAGAAATTTTTGAGATTGATATCACAAAAAATAGGTTGCAATCCTGCCTGAATAACTGGGGCAATATTAGTCATCCATGTACAAGCAGGTACAAGAACTTTATCACCATCATTTAGATCATATAGTTCTTTAACAGAAGAAATCAAAAGCGTATTTGCCGTACTTCCAGATGAAACATAAAGAGAGTGTTTAACACCCAACCATTTAGACCAAACAGTTTCAAACTCACGAACTTTAGGACCATTGGTAAGTTTACTACTTTTTAAAATAAACAAAGCCATTTTTAAACGGTCAACAAAAGAAATTGTATCCTCCATGAGTGGCCATTTTGTATTAGACATAATTTTGATTTAAATAGTTAATAATTTTTTTGACTCCCTCTTCCAGGGAAATTTTAGGTTTCCAACCTAAAGCACTTAATTTAGTGACATCAAGAACTCTTCTTGGGGCACCATTTGGTTTCGTAGTGTCCCATATTATTTTACCATGATAATCAACTATTTTGCAAATTAAATTAACAATCTCCGAGATACTGTTTTCAATACCAGTTCCAATGTTAATAAATGAGTTTTCAGAACTGTTCATTAAAAATACTGCAGCATCAGCAAGATCATCAGAATATAAAAATTCTCGTTTTGGAGAACCATCACCAAAACACTCCACTTGTCCAATCTGATATTTTTTTGCTGCCCAGATCTTATGAATTAAACTAGACATCACGTGTGCAGATAAAGAGTTAGATTTATTATCTGCACCATAGATATTGCAAGGATTTACAGAAATAAAATTACAATTATATTGTTTTCTATATGCCTCACAAAGTTTAATCCCTGAAATTTTAGCGATAGAATAAAACTCATGCGATTTTTCAAAATCACCAGACATTAAATATTCCTCTTTGATCGGCATCATAGATCCTTTAGGATATACGCAAGATGATGCAAAAAACATTAACTTTTTTACACCATGAATATGAGATAGTGAAATAACATTATTTTGGATATTTAAATTATCTAAAAGATAATTCACAGGATAAGTTATATTATCCATTATACCACCACATCTTGCTGCGGTTAAAAATACATATTCTGGTTTATGTTTTAAAAAGTATCTATTTGTTGCCTCCTGATTTGTAAAATCAATCTTCCCACGAACTCCTTTAATTATATTGGTGTAACCCTTATTTTCAAGATCTTTAACAAGCGCAGATCCCACCATTCCATTAGCGCCAGCAACTAATATTCTAGAATCATTGTCCATAAATGCACATATCCTCAACTAACTGCTCAAAAGAAATTTTTGGATCCCAACCCAATATTTTCTTTGCTTTAGATGCATCTCCCAATAAAGTTTCAACTTCAGCTGGTCTAAAATATTTTGGATGCACTTTAATTACGGTATTTCCAGTACTTTTATCGATTCCAACTTCTTCTATACCTTCACCCTCCCAACAAATACTCATACCAAAATAAGGTGCTGCTATCTCAACAAACTCACGAACAGAATGTTGAACTCCTGTAGCGACTACATAATCATCAGATTTTTCTTGTTGAAGCATCAACCACATTGCCTCAACAAAATCTTTAGCATGTCCCCAATCTCGTTTTGCATTAAGATTTCCGAGTTGAAGAACTTCTTGGTGTCCTGTGGAAATTTTAGAAAGTCCCCGCGTAATTTTTCTAGTTACAAACGTTTCTCCTCTTCTTGGAGATTCGTGATTAAATAATATTCCAGAACTTGCATGAAGTCCATATGACTCACGATAATTTTTAGTAATCCAATATGCATAAACTTTAGCAACTCCATATGGAGAGCGAGGATAAAATGGTGTGCTTTCTCTTTGAGGAATTTCTACTACCCTACCAAACATTTCTGATGTTGATGCTTGGTAAATTCTAGTTTTTTCTTCCATTCCCAAGAGACGAACAGATTCAAGAATACGGAGAGTTCCAAGCCCATCAACCATTCCTGTATACTCAGGCATTTCAAAAGAGACTTTAACATGACTTTGAGCACCAAGATTATAGATTTCATCAGGTTGAACTTGTTGAATAACCCTTACAAGATTAGTGGAATCTGTAAGATCCCCATAATGTAATGTGATCTTACTAAAAATATGATCAATTCTATCAGTATTAATAGAAGAAGATCGTCTAATAATTCCATGAACTTCATACTCTTTTTCTAAAAGAAATTCAGCTAGATAGGATCCATCTTGTCCGGTAATACCAGTAATAAGTGCGGTTTTCATTAGTTAAAAATCAAGTGAATTCTTTTAAAAATAAAAATAATTCTTCAAAATTATTTTGTTCCTTGTAAAATCTAAAAACTTTTTTATTTTTTTCTTTTAGAATAGTATCTGTAAATCTTGTTCTATTTTGAATTGAAGAATCCCCGACAATAACCTGATGAGTATCACAGTAATATGCAGCTAAATCTCCAGGACTGGTGCCTGTGTTTATAAACGTTTTTGAATCATTTACAATAGTCAAGAATAACCTAACATCTAAAAATCCAGTCATATCAATATATGTAATATATTCATTTTCAACAACTGGAAACTTAACTAAATCATTAATAACAACAAGGTTTATCTTATTACTAATATGAAAGTCAACCACCTTTGCATATATGTCAAACTCTATACTTCCAAACCCGAGATCTCCAGAGATTCCCTCTTTTCCAACCAAATAGTCATTGATATTTACTGATCCGTAATTTCTAGTTTTCCAACTATTCTTTACAAAAAAAGTATTATAATTTTTAATATCTAATCCTGTTCCCCTTTTAAAAGTAGAATCCCACAACTCTAAATCATAAGCCTGGACT
>Ga0194126_10011669_pt1 | contig 11251 bp, 7 predicted proteins | sample TA2KigC150mmetaG_FD_148641 | JGI IMG/M metagenome (GOLD analysis project Ga0194126, IMG submission 148641) | Freshwater microbial communities from Lake Tanganyika, Tanzania - TA2015035 Kigoma Deep Cast 150m | ecosystem: Environmental > Aquatic > Freshwater > Lake | place: Tanzania: Lake...
TTTGGAATGTCCCCGCACTCCCCTCCGAAGCTGGCTCTTCGGAGTTGAGGCCCCCGGCCGGTTCTGTGTCGCGTGATTCGCGACTGCGGGCCGTTGTGCGTACTGATCGGTTCTTACCATCCAGCGCCCCGGACCTGGAGGAGTCGTCGTTGTCCGAGACGCGTTAAGCGGGTTGGCTCTCGGCCGGTCCGAAGACGCGGCAGTTCGAACAGGAGTTTGCCAAATTCGTCGCTGTGAGACGCACCATCGCGTTCAACAACGGCACGACTGCATTTCGGTTGACGCTTCAGGCAGTCCAACTGCTTCCTGGCGACGATATCATGAGTCCGCGCAGCCGCAGCCTCGACCTACGATGTCCGGCCGACCGATTCGATTCACAGTACGCTTGGCATCTGTACTTGTTGAGGTTGAATCTTCAGTGCCTGCGTTGCTCACGCAATCAGTTTCTGCCGAAACGTCACGCACGCGGCATTGGAGCGACGGTCAGGTCACCACTGCTGTACATGCAGGCAACCTATGCCGCGTTCGGCCATCAATCGGAAATCTGCTAGGTCGCGACTCAAGAATACGCTCGCGAGATCTCACGGCGGATCTGCCTCCACATGATCGACGAGGACTTGCAACGCGTCGTCGATGCTGTCGAAGGAAATGTCAAGCGATTTCTCCCGATTCCGAATCTCCCAAGTTGACGTGCCAGCGGATGGCGGGAGTGCGTCTGCTGTTGGCATGAGTCAACCTCTTCCGCGGACAAATAACGCTTTGCCTGTCGTTGTGTCCGTAGGCTGCGATACACTGCCAATCCCCGCGTATCCAACGCTTGCCCACCCCGCGAGTTTGGGGCACCCACTCCAATTGGAACTCAGAGATGCACTCTTCTTGGATCCGATTCTCGGTTGCCGGCTGCATTTTGACCGTATCGACTTTCTCGACCGTTTCGACTTTTGCCCAAACCGGACCGGCCAAAGTCACAATCGCTGAGGTCGTCGAACGGGATCTTTCATCTGGCCGATCATTTGTCGGCACGGTTGAGCCTCGTCGGCATAGTTCCATCGGCAGTGCGGTCTCCGGACGCGTAATCGAGTTTCTGGTCAACGAAGGCGATCGAGTTATCAAGGGACAACCGTTGGCAAAGTTGCTGACGCGAAACCTCGATATTCAGATTGCCGCCGCCAAGGCGGAACAGGAACTGCGAAAGCATGAGCTGCTCGAACTGAAGAACGGTGCTCGCGTGGAAGAGCGTCGCGAGTCGGAAGCACGCATGCAGGCGGCCCACTCCGCGATGAAGCTGTCGTTGACGAAGCTCGCGCGAGTCAAGGGGTTGATCGAACGTAACGCCGCCACGCGTGAAGAAATCGACGAAGTGGCAGCGGTGTCCGAATCAGCCACCGCCATGCACCTCGCTGCGAAGGCGGCATACGACTTGGTCATTGCCGGACCTCGCCCGGAACGAATCGCACAAGCCGAAGCGAGAGTCGAGGGGGCACAAGCCGAGGTCGATCGGCTGCTCGACATTTTGGAGAAACACACGATCAAGTCCCCTTTCGCGGGCTACGTCGTGGCCGAGCACACGGAAGAGGGGCAATGGATCGAGTCGGGTAAGTTAATTGCGGAAGTAGTGGAAGTTGATCCGATCGAAGTCCGCGTCAATGTGCACGAGTCGTACATCCCTCGGTTGACGATCGGCGCATCGGCTCGCATTGACATCGAGGCCTTGCCGTCTCGGACGTTTGTCGGCACCGTAATCGCCATCGTTCCGAAGGGTGACGTCAAATCACGGACCTTTCCCGTGCGGATCGAGTTGAAGAATCCGCGGCAATCCGACGAAACGCCGCTGCTCAAGCCGGGGATGTTCGCCAAGGTTGAACTGCCAGTCGATCAAAAGAGTCAGGTGCTGCTCGTGCCGAAAGACTCGCTGGTGCTCGGTGGCGCACAGCCGGTGGTTTTTGTCGCCGTGCCCAACGAGAAAACTAAAAAAATGACGGTGCATCCGGTGTCCGTGCAGCTTGGTATCGCAGTGAATTCCTGGATCGAAGTCCGCGGCGACTTGAAAGCGAAAGATATTGTCGTTGTCGAGGGAAACGAGCGACTCCGTGCCGGAACCGAGATTGAAGTTTCAGCGCCAAGCAAGAAGTCGCCAGCGCCCAAAGAACTCTCGCCGACTGTCAACCAAGCGGAATAAAGCATCACGTTGCCTTCTAAATCCGCCCTGCTCTTCTGAGTCCTGTGTTATGAATTTGATCGAATGGTTTGTTCGCAATCCGGTGAAGGTATCCGTTAGTGTGATCTTGGTCGCGCTGTTCGGCACGATTGCGCTCTACAAGATGCCGATGCAGCTCACCCCCGAAGTTGAGGTGCCGACAATTACCGTCACGACCATGTGGCCAGGAGCCAGTCCGCAGGAGGTCGAGAGCGAAATCATCCAGGCGCAAGAAGAGCAACTGCAAAGTGTCGAAGGCCTGCAGAAGATGAGCTCCGAAAGTTCGGACTCGCGCGGACAGATCACGTTGGAGTTCGCTGTCGGCACACCCACCAGCGATGCACTGCTCAATGTCAGCACGCGGCTGCAACAAGTCCGTGAATATCCGATCAACGCCGATCAGCCAGTCGTCGCCACGTCGAACATTTCAGATCGCTTCATTGCCTGGTTCATTCTTACCCCGCAAAAGCCTTCGGCCGAAAAAATCGACGAGGCCATCGTCAAGCATCCCGAATTGAAGGCGGAATTCGAACGAGTGAAGCATGCGCACAATCCCGGCCTGGCGATCTTTCGCATGCGAGAGCTGGCTCAGAATCATCCGGAAGTGAGCGATCTGTTGCCGCCCGACATGGACGTCACAAAGTTGCGGCGTTTCTGCCGAGACTTCATCGAAACGCGACTCGAACGTGTAGATGGCGTGTCGAATGCCAACGTCATGGGTGGACGGGAAGAGGAATTGCAAGTCGTTGTCGATCCGCATCTGCTCGCAGCTCGGCAACTCACAATTGGTGACGTTCGCGAGGCGCTTCGCAAACAAAACAAGGACACCTCCGGCGGCGACTTCTGGGAGGGCAAGCGGCGATACGTCATTCGGACGCTCGGCCAATTCAAGACTGAACAGCAAGTCGGCAACATGATCATTGCCAGCCGGGATGGTCATCCGGTTTATGTTCGGGATATTGGCCAGGTACGGCTCGGCTACAAGAAGCCGGACGGTCTGGTGCATCGCTACGGCACGTCGGTCATCGCGATCAATGCTCAAAGGGAGACGGGCAGCAACGTGCTGCAAGTCATGGAGGGACTCCGTAGCACCGTTCGAAAACTTAATGACTCGGTGCTCAAGCAACGCGGACTGGAATTGACGCAGGTCTACGACGAGACGGAGTACATTCACTCGGCCGTCAACGTCGTCAACGACGATATCCTGCAAGGAGCCATGCTGACGTTGGTTGTCTTGCTGATTTTTCTGCGCAGTTTGCGATCGTCGCTGGTGGTGTTGCTGGCGATCGCGACCAGCGTGATCGGCATGTTTTTGATGCTGGGAATCCTGGGCCGCACGCTCAACGTGCTGACGCTGGCGGGCATCTCGTTCGCCGTTGGCATGTTGGTCGACAACTTCATTGTTGTGATCGAGAGCATCTTTCGGCATCACCGCGAAGGTCAAGATGTTCTGACGGCGACGGTCAAAGGGACCAAGGAAGTTTGGGGAGCGATCGTCGCTTCGACGCTGGCCAACTTGGCGGTGTTTTTGCCAGTGTTGTTCGTGCAGGATCAAGTCGGCCAATTGTTCCGAGACTTGGCGCTGGCGGTCAGTTGTTCGCTGTTGCTGTCTCTGCTCGTGGCGTTGGTCTTGATTCCGACGGCTGCCAGCCGGCTGATCGCAGACGCCGCGGATCGCACCAAGTGTTCTCCAACCCGCCAGGCATTGACTACGGCCTTCGGTCTGCTGCCGTTGCTCGACAAATTGGGCGACGCCTTCGTTCGCATCGTCGTGGGCCTCAACTCCGTGTTGTTGCGTAGCGTGCCAGCGCGGCTGGTCGCGATGTTGGTGCTTGTCGGAGTGCCGATCTATGTCAGTTACCTGCTCATGCCAAAGGTGGAATACCTGCCTAATGGGAATCGCAACCTCGTGATTGGCATCCTCGTGCCGCCGCCGGGCTACAACTTGGAACACATGGAAACCTTGGGGCATCGTATCGAGGAGGCCGCTCGACAGTATTGGGACATCGACCTCGACGATCCGAAAAACAAAGACTTGCCGCACCCGATGATTTCGGACTTCTTCTATGTGGTTCGCGGACGGCAGTTGTTCATGGGAGTGCGAGCCGTCAATCCCTTGCAAGGACATCGGCTGGTGAAGCTGGTGCAAGAGGTCGTGACTGGCATTCCCGGCACGTTCACTATTGTGAAGCAGTCGAGCCTCTTTGAGCGTGGTCTCACTTCCGGCCGCTCAATCGATGTCGAGATCACTGGTCCCGACATCAAGCAATTGGTCGACTTCGGTGGCCAAGTCATGGGACAAGTCAGCCAACTCATCCCTAAAGCTCAAGTCCTGCCAATCCCCAGCCTGGATCTCAGCAGTCCCGAAGTCCACGCCAATCCGCGCCGGGAACAAGCTGCGGAACTGGGTCTTTCTGCTGACGAAATTGGCTACGCCGTTGATGCTCTGGTCGATGGAGCCTATGCCACCGACTTCTTCATCGGCGGCGACAAGATCGACCTGTCGATCGTCGGCCGCGAAGACACGGCGCAGCGCACTCAAGATTTGGAAAGCCTGCCGATTTCCACGCGAACGGGAGGAGTTATCTCGCTGGGTGCCGTCGCGGACCTGACGCTCTCCAGCGGTCCCGAACAAATCAATCGCCGCGAGCGACAGCGAGCCATCACCATCCAAGTTAGCCCGCCACCAGAAATGGCTCTCGAAGACGCGATGGTGAAAATTCAAAACGAAATCGTTACTCCTCTGGAAAACGATCCCTATTTTCGCGGACTGTATCAAGTCAACCTGTCCGGCACCGCCGACAAATTACGGACGACATGGCTGGCGATTCGTTGGAATTTGCTGCTGGCGATTCTCCTCACTTACCTGGTGATGGCCGCGCTGTTTGAGTCGTGGCTGTACCCGTTCATCGTCATGCTCAGCGTGCCGCTGGGGGCAGTGGGCGGCTTCATTGGACTCGAACTTCTCAACGTCCTTCTGAAGCCGGCGGGGCACGTTCAGCCTCTCGACATGCTGACGATGGTCGGCTTCATCATTCTGGTCGGCACGGTCGTCAACAACCCGATCCTGATCGTCGAGCAAGCCCTCGTCCACATCCGCGAAGACAGAATGGTCCCACGCGAAGCCATCCTGCAGAGCGTGCGAACGCGCATTCGCCCGATCTTCATGACTGCTTTGATTGGCTTGTTCGGCCTACTGCCGCTTGTGATCTCGCCAGGTGCTGGCAGCGAACTCTATCGCGGTCTCGGCAGTGTGACACTGGGCGGATTGATCGCATCGACGGTCTTGACATTGTTCCTGGTGCCGGTTTCATTCAGTTTAGCCATGGAATTGAAGATGGTCCTTCACAGTCTTATTCAGCCGCGCCCCGCTGTGGCCGCGACTCCGTCTCTCGCTACTGAAGCCAACAAGTTCATCAGTGAGGATCACACTGATGAATCACTCTTGGCTTCCAGAATTCTCCAGCGAGAGCCAGCCTCGTGATGGGTGTCCCTCCGAGCAACCGCAGCTACACTGGCAGAGTTCCTGTTAGCCAGAATTCTAATTCCGCTGTGGTCAACGAGTTTTCATTTTTCCTGTTTTCAAAGGGAGACACTCATGGCTGGCATTGAAGCAACGAGTTCCTATGTGTTGACTCTTGGTTTACTGACTGTCTTTGTCTTGGTCTGGGTGACTCGGCAGCAAAAGACGAAGCAGGATGCGACCATCTGGCTGATCTCCGGAATTGTCGGCATTTTGTTGGGTGCCGCTGGCGCGATGGCTGGGACTTACGCATTGGGATACCAGGTGAAAGAGGTTTCCCTGGAAAAACCTGCGGCAAGCACTGCGTCGGCATCGCCGATGATGGGTGGCGGAGGCGGAGGTGCATCTGGTGCCGGCGGACCCGGTGGCGGCATGGGTGGCGGCATGGGTGGAATGATGGGCATGATGGGTGGTGGTGGTGGTCAAGGTCCGCGCCCCAAGCAGCAGCTCACCACCTTAGTCCGCAAGCTGGAACTGCTCACTGGCGACATCGCTGTCACACTGACGAATGAGCAACGCCAATCACTCGCCAAGCAACTGGACGAGTTTGCCGAGCTCAAGACTTTGACCGACGAAGAGGCCGAAAAGAAATACAACGACCTACTGGCTCTGTTCGATGACGCCCAGAAGGCGAAACAAGACGCGATCGGCTTGCCCTTTCGCCGAGGCGGCGGCGGGTTTGGCGGGGGCGGCGGGTTTGGAGGCGGTGGTTCGCCACCCGCCCCGGACGCGAATCCCTTTGAAAGCGAAGCCAACGCCAGCGCTCTGAAATCACTGCGCGAGCGTCTGTCCGCGAAATAGTCTGTGACCTTGAACGGCCTCAAGGAGATCACTCTTGGAGATCGTTGACGTCAACGTGTACTACTTGGAGATGCTCAGCCCTTCACGCCGAGCTGTTCCGGCTCCTTGTGACGGGCTGAGCGTTTTGCATGTGGTAACACCAACCGTGGGCGAGTACCGCGAATTGTACAACGCTGTCGGCCGTGAGTTTTACTGGCTCAGCCGTCGTAAACTTGCAGACGCGGAACTCGCCAGCGTCATCCAGCATCCACTCAATGAACTGCATGTGCTGCACGTTGCGGGTACGCCGGCCGGATTTGCAGAATTCGACCGCCGTACGCCAAACGAGATCGAGTTGGTTCAGTTCGGCCTCACTCGTGAATTCATCGGTCGAGGTCTCGGAAAATGGTTTCTGCAATGGACGATCAACCAAGCCTGGGGCTATCAGCCGCACCGCTTCTGGCTGCACACTTGCACGCTCGACCATCCCGCCGCATTGCCCAATTATCTGGGAGCGGGATTTGTGCTGTTCAAACAGGAAGCAATCCGCCGCGAGTTGTGACTCTCGGTTACTGCGACTCGAGACAATACAAGTGTCGTTGACCGCGCAGGAACAACTGTCTGCCGGCAATGGCGGGCGAGGCATCAAACGAGTCGTCGAGCTTATTTGTCGCGAGGACTTCGAGCGTCGCCGACCGTTTCAGCACGAGGGCGGTGCCGTCGCGACCCACCAGATAGATGCGATCGGAGGCTCCCACTGGCGACGCGTAAATGTTGCTCAGACTCGGCAAGCGAACCGATTCGAAAAGCGGCTTGCCGGTCTTGGCGTCGAGGCAGGTCAGAACCGCGTTGTTCAGCTTATTGAAGTACAGCATGTCGCCGTAGAGCAACGGAGACGGGACGTAGGGAGTGTCCCGTTGCCAACGCCAGGCGATCGATTCACTGCCGGTGATGTCGCCACTGGCATCCAGTGGCAGAGACATCGCGACACTGCCCTTGTAGCCGCTCATGCAGACGACTCGGTCACCAACGAGCACTGGCGACGGAGTCACGTTGGCGACTTGGCCGCCGCATTGCCAGAGGACTTCACCAGTTGCCAGGTCGTAACTCCGCACAAAGCGACTGGCGTTTGTGATGACCTGCGTGCGACCATTTCGTTCAACGACCAGCGGCGTCGCCCAGGCGCTGACTTCTTCTCGTTTCGCTTGCCACCGAGTTTCACCGGTCTTTGCGTCGAGTACCAGCAGTTGCGAATTGGTTTCGTTGTCACGGTTCAGGATCACGACGTCGCCATGTAACACCGGCGAGCTGGCCTCGCCGAAGCTCAGTCGCGTATCAACGTTGCCGATCTTCTTCTTCCACTGCAATTGTCCCTCGAGATCGAAACAGTACACACCGCGCGATCCGAAGGAGACGTACAAATACTGCCCGTCGGTCGTCGGCGAGGCTGAGGCGTGACTGTTGTCACCGTGATGTCCTTCGTGCGGCAATTCTTCGATCGCGGTCTGTTCCCAAAGCGTCTGTCCGGTCTCTCGATCCAGGCAGAGCACGACGAATCGAAACAGCGTGTTCGGAAACTTGATGCCGAACGTCCGCATCGGCTGGTCCTCTGGCTTGGTCGCCCCTTCGACCACTTTGCCGGTATTGACCGCCGTGATCAGGAACACGCGGTTTCCCCAGATGATCGGCGTTGATTTGCCGTGGCCGGGAATTTCCGCTTTCCACTTCACGTTTCGAGTTTGATCCCATTCGATCGGTGGATCGCCGGTCGGCGAGACACCGTTGGCATCCGGTCCGCGCCACTGATGCCAGTTCTGAAAGCGTGGCGGCGGGAACTCGTTAGCGGTCGCGCTCTGCTTCCAAGGAATCAATACCGCCACACAAACACAGGCCAGCCATCCTCGCGACATCATTCAATCCTCTGCCTTGTTGGTCTCGTCATCTCCCACGATAGAATCCCCGTGACTCCGAGAGACTCGATTTGCCCACGTCTATTCTGAAGGAGGACCACTTATGTCCGCCATCGACCGTCGCGATTTTTTGAAAGGCTTGGGAGGCAGCGTCGTCACCGGTGCCGCCGCTTGGCAAGCGTTGCAATCGCTCGTTCCCGCACGAGCCGACGAATTGCAGGTCACCCCCGGCTTTGTGCAGTTCCGACCAGAAATGGAAGAGGTCGTCCGGTGGATTGAAGAAACACCGCGTGAACGTGTCCTCGACGAAGCCGTCCAGCGGCTGAAAAAGGGTTTGCCGTATCGCCAACTGGTCGGCGGACTGTTCTTGGCAGGCATACGGAACATCAAGCCGCGACCGGTAGGCTTCAAGTTTCACGCGGTGATGGCCATCAGCTCGGCGCATCAACTCGCCCTCGACGCCCCACAATCCGATCGACTGCTGCCGTTCTTTTGGGCGCTGGACAACTTCAAAAACGCCCAGACTCAAGACGTGAAAGAGGGGGATTGGACACTCGCGGCGGTCAAGGAGTCCTCTGTGCCGTCAGCATCACAAGCTCGGCAGCGGTTCGTCGAGGCGATGGATCGGTGGGACGACGAGGCGGCTGACGCTGCGATCACTGGCTTGTATCGATCGGCGGGTGCCGCCGAAGTAATGGAAACGCTCTGGCCGTACGGCATCCGCGATCAGCAGAACATTGGGCACAAGGCGATCTTTGCCGCGCATGCGTTCCGCACGCTGGAGTTGATCGGCTGGGAACATGCCGAGCCAGTTTTGAGGTCGCTGGTCTTCGGATTGCTCAACGGCGGTAAGAGCGACTCGGCCGCGCCATTCGATCACAGTCGCAATCTCGTCGCCCAGATCCGGCCTGATTGGGCCACTGGCAAACCTGATCCCGTTGCGACCACCGCATTACTGCAAAGGTTGCGGCAGGCCAACACGAATGAGGCGGCAGCCGCGGTCGTCGAGCTACTCAACAAAGGCATCGCCGCGAGCTCGCTGTGGGATGCAATTCTGCTCGCTGGCAGCGAACTGTTGATGCGCAAGACGGCCATCGTCACGCTGCACGCGACGACCGCTGGTAATTCGTTGTTCTACATATTCCGTCACAGCGGCCACGCGACAACTCGGCTGCTCGCGCTGTTGCAAGCGGCCTCGTGGATCACGATGTTCCGAGACGGCGCTCGTTCACGCGACGGGTTACCCGACAAGCCGCACATCGACGAGTTCTCTCCGGCGGACTCCGCACCGCAGAATTTGGCCGCTCTCTTCGACGGTCTCAAGCAAGATCGCGCGAACGCAGCCGCTCAAACGTTGGCTTACGCTCGTGCGGGCGGCAGCGCTGCGGCGTTTTTCGACGCTGCTCGGCACCTGATCCTCATCAAAGGGACCGACGCGCATGACTACAAGTTCACAGTCTCGGCATTTGAAGACTTCATGCACGCGAGTCCTAATGTTCGGCCACAACTCCTGGCGGCCAGCGTGTTCTACCTGAAGGGGAGCCGTGACGCGGATTCGCCGCTGTTACAAAAAGCTCGGGCTGCGTTGGCCTCGCTTTGAACCCTGACGATGACGACCCAGCCGGCGGTCTAAGGTTTGGGACTTTCGCGGGACGACTCCAATGAGAGGTATCGTTTGACAAACGTCTCCACGTCTGCCGGGCAGTCCAGTGTGATTTTGGCGTTCTCGAACTTTGTCCGAATGCTCCGACTGCTGTTCCATTCTTCCGTTGTGAGCTTCCCGTCACTGTTGCGGTCCAAGTTCCGAAAGATCGAGCGTGCGAATTCTTCAAGAGATTGGGGGCTACGAAAGCCGTCCGTCGTCTTGGGCAACGGCGGACCAATCTTGGCGTTCCAGGCCTTGAGTTGCTGTTCCGTCAGAACTGCTAACAACTCTTTGTTTGATTCCGATTCGATTCGCTTGGTTTCTTGAATGGACTTCGGAAAGTCCAGTGTGCGATTGCGGAGTTGGTCGCCAATGGACATCAACTGGTTTCGTCGCTCATCCATCACTTTTTGCACGGTCGCACGTTGTTCGCCGGTCAGTTTCAAATCCTGAGCAACCTCCGAAAGGATCAGGGCTGTCGGCCCCTCGCGCTGCAAGAGCACTTGCTGCAACAAAGTCTGCTGCTCGCCGGTCAACAACTTGTTGATTGCGTCTTCTGTTTGCCTCCTTTGGAAGTCGCGGCCGGTCACTCGAGCGACCTCTTTCTTCTGTTCTGGAGAAAGCTTCAACCGCTCTTGTACGGCGGGCGACCGCATCTCGATCGAAATCGACGGTGCCGGGCTCGCTGGCGGATATTCAAACGCCCCCCATGGAGTCGGCGGTGCCGAAAAGCCTGTCGAGGGACTGGAAGCCGCCTGCGTGGAACTGCTTCGGAAGGAGCCAAAACCACGCCGATCTGGCAGCAGAATTCGACAGTTGGGAAGAGCTTTCATCAGCGACTCGCGTGATTCATCCGAAATCGCTCCCGCGAGCAAATTCAGTGATTGCAATTGCGAAAGTGACTTCAGTGCTTCAACCGCCGCGTCGTTGATCTTCGAGTTGCTCAACGACAACAACCGAAGTTTCTTAAATGCTCGCAAGTGCTGGAGGTCTTCGTTTGTCAGATCACGGCCGCCAAAGATTTGTGTGACCTGATACTCACCGTCGATGAAAATCACTGATCCCTTGTCCGCGAACACCGCGACCGCTTTTCTTTCGTCCACGCTGGGAGACCTGGACTCTTCTCCGAAGATCAACGAATCGTTGAGAAACGCAACGAGGAACATGCTTGCCGAAATCAATGCGCAGACGCTCGA
>Ga0194126_10011672_pt1 | contig 11249 bp, 6 predicted proteins | sample TA2KigC150mmetaG_FD_148641 | JGI IMG/M metagenome (GOLD analysis project Ga0194126, IMG submission 148641) | Freshwater microbial communities from Lake Tanganyika, Tanzania - TA2015035 Kigoma Deep Cast 150m | ecosystem: Environmental > Aquatic > Freshwater > Lake | place: Tanzania: Lake...
GTAGTACGTACCCGTGACCGGACGCGACTCGCCGGAGTCTACCCCCTGGGCCGTGCCCGCCACCTGGAAGCGACCGTTCGGCCGCTCGGAGAGCGTGACCGTGAGTCCTATACCCGTGTGCTCGTCCAGGCCGACGTAGACTCCCGCCGTCGGCTCGTCGGCCGGCGCCGGCGCCCCAACCCAGACCAGCGCGACCAGGGCCGTCCCGATGACCGCCTGTGACTGCGCTCCGCTTCTCATCGCGCTTCCCTCCTGGTAGGTGACACGGCTAATCAGTATTTTAGTATCAGAGTAATTATAAGTACAACCCCGGCGGCGCCTCGCGAGGTCCCCGCCGTGCGGGGGGGAAATGCCCCCGCGGCTTGACCCCGAGGAGGTCTCTGATGCTCATGGCACCTGCAGTCTGGCTCTCCTTGCTCTCGGCACTGCCCATCTTCGCGCAGCCAACGCCCGAACTGACCCACTACTGGGGCAACCTCGACGGCAGTTGGCTGTTCGCGATTGACCCGCAGGAGGCTGGGGAGACAACAGGCTGGATGGACGCCGACTTCGACGACTCGGCGTGGCGCCTGCTGAAGGCGCCGGGTTACTGGGAGGCGCAGGGGATCACCGACCCACGTCCCGGGCAGCCGCCGAAGCCCAAGAACGGGATGCCGTACACCGACTACGACGGCGTCGCGTGGTACCGCAAGCACTTCCTCGTGCCGAGGGGCTGGGCCGGGCAGGAGATGATCCTGCACCTGGGCAGCGTGGACGACTACGACCGCGTGTACCTGAACGGGGAGCTGCTAGGTGAGACGCCCCTCGGAACCCACCAGGCCGTCAGCCTGCTCCGTAGCTACCGGCTTCCGGCCGACAAGGCGCGGGCAGGCGAGGAGAACGTGCTGGCAGTGCAGGTGCGCGACGGGGGCGGGCCGGGCGGGCTGATGGGCCCGCTGCTGACGCTACTGCCGACGGACATTGCGGAGGCGACCTCGATGCTGGCTCAAGACGACCGCCCCTTCGCCGAGCGGTTCGCCGATCCCCCGGCGAGCTGCCGCATCCTCAAGATCGTTCACTCGTTGCCGGACCGGCCCACTGACCAGGACATGCTCTTCCGCAGTCTCATCTCCCAGGGCTTCGGTGGGGTGGTCTGCAACGTCTCTTTCACCGACTACCTGACGAGTGAGGAGAAGTGGGCGGCCTTCGCGCGCGGGGTGCAAGAGGCGAGGAAGCTCGGCATGGCCTTGTGGCTCTACGACGAGAGGGGCTACCCCTCCGGCAGTGCGGGCGGCCTGACGCTGCGGGACCATCCCGAGTGGGAGGCGCGCGGTCTGCTGATCGCCGAGGCGGACTCGACCGGCGGCGCCGTCGCGCTGGACCTGCCGCCCGGCACGCTGGTGTCGGCCGCGGCGTACCCCCTGAGGGACGGCGCGATCGATCCGGACGGGGCTGTGGACCTCGCACCGAACGCGCGGGAGGGGAAGCTCGTGTGGGAGGCCCCCGCGGGCGACTGGCGGGTCATGGCGATCACGGAGGACGTCCTGTACGAGGGCACCCATGCCGCGGTGAGCCTCGCCGATAAGCTGCCGTACATCAACCTCCTCGACCCCGCGCCGACGCGGCGGTTCATCGAGCTGACCTACGGCGGCTACGAGAAGCACCTGGGCAGCGATCTGGGGGAGTACTTCATCGCGAGCTTCACCGACGAGCCCTCGCTGATGAGCTCCTTCATGCGGCCGATGCCGTACAAGGTGCTGCCCTGGGCGCCGAACCTGCCCGGCGAGTTCGCGCGGCGTCGCGGCCGCGCGCTCGAGCCGCTGGTTCCTGCGCTCGTCGCGGACGCCGGGCCCGGAACGGCGCAGGCGCGCCACGACTTCTGGCTGACCGTGGGCGAACTCGTGTCGGAGGGTTTCTTCGGGCAGATCCAGGAGGCTTGCGGGAAGCTGAATCTGCGGTCCGGGGGGCACCTCCTGGCCGAGGAGGGCCTGCGGAACCATGTGGCCTTCTACGGGGACTTCTTCCGTTGCGCGCGTCGGCTGGACGCGCCGAGCATCGATTGCCTGACGAGCATCCCCCAGCAGGTGCCGTGGCAGATCGCCCGCCTCATGGGCAGCGTCGCCGACCTCGAAGGCAAGCCGTACACGATGAGCGAGACCTCGGACTTCGCCCAGCGCTACCGACCGGCGGGCGATGAGCGGCCGGTGGTGGACGTGACCGAGGCGCAGATCCGCGGCACGTGCAATCGGGAGCTGGTCGGGGGGATCAACACGATCACCAGCTACTACAGCTTCCAGGGCCTCACCGGCGAGGAGCTGCGGCGGCTGAACGAGTGGGTCGGCCGCTGCGCGACGGCTCTGAGGGGCGGGCATCAGGTGACCGACCTGGCGGTCGTCTACCCGATCGAGAGCCTGTGGCTGCGTTTCACCCCGGCACGCCACGGGCCGACGACCTCGGCCGCGGCGGCGGAGCTGGACGGCATCTACAACGCGGTCAGCAACGGGCTCTACACCGCCCGGCGCGACTTCACCTACGTCGACTCGCGCGCCCTGGCGGAGGCGCGGGTCGAGGACGGCGCGCTGGTCCACGGCGGTCTGCGCTGGCGAGTGGTCGTGCTGCCGGGCGTGGACACGCTGCCCGACGAGGCGTGGCTGAACCTGCGCGAGCTGTGGCGACAGGGCGGAGCGGTGATCGCCGTCGGGGCGCGGCCTGCGAACAGCGCGCGCGAGTTCCCCTCCCCCCGCATCGAACAGCTCGGGGCGGAGATGCTCGGGACCGGTGACGACCTGCGGCTGACCGTGGGCGAGGCCGGCGGCGTGGGCGCCTACCTGCCCCGCAGTGCCGTCGCGCTGCTGCCCACCGTGCTCGACGCAATCATCGAGCCCGACCTGGCGGCCGACGCGGCCGGCTCACCGGTGCGGTTCACCCATCGGCGAATCGACGGGCAGGAGGTCTACTTCGCCATCAACGACAGCCCGGAGCCGGTCGAGGCGAGCGTGTCACTCGCCACGGCCGGCGCGGGGGAGTTGTGGGACCCGGCGACCGGGAAGCTGACGCCGCTGGCCTCCGGGCAGGGCGTGAAGCTGGCCCTGGACTCCTATGGCGGAGCGCTGCTGCGGTTCGGTCAGGCGCGCGAGCGGGAACGGCTGCGCCCGCGGCCCGGGCCGCTACCGGGGCTGACCCTCGCGCCGTTGCCGCCCGTGGAGCCCGCCGAGGGGCACGGCGAGTTCGTGCAGGGAGGCCTCTCCCCGGACGCTGAGCACTCCCAGCCCGATGCGCCGGCGTGGCGCGCCGTCGCCACGCTGACCAAGAGCGAGGTGGATACCCACCTCTTCGTGAGCTTCCGCCATCCCGGCCCGGTGGACCTGAGCGAGGCGGCCTGTCTGGTGCTCGACACCTGGGCCCCCCACGGGCAGCAGACGCCGAGCGAGCTGCTGGTGCTGCTGCACGAGGCGGGGGGCGCCATCTACCTGGGGCGGGCCGACCGCGCCCTGTCGGCGTCCGGGCACGCCCGCTCATTCGTGCTCTGGAGCGCCTTCGACCTCGCGGGCTGGACGAAGGACGACAACGGCCGCCTCGACCTCGACGCGGTCACCGCGATCAGCGTGGGCTGGGGCGGCTACTTCGGCCAGGCGGGCGAGCGGATCGAGTTCAGCCTCGCGCGCCCCCGGGTCGCGCGCTCAGACGGCGGATAACGCGCAGAGGAGTGCTGTCATGGGGCCGCTCGCGATGGGAGCCATCGTCCTGACCTCGGTCGGCGCCGGGGCCCAGACCGGACGCCTGGAGACCCGCGAGATCGAGGTGCTCTTGGGCACCGAAGAGCCGATCCTCCGCGAGGACTTCGAGCGCTGTGAGCCCCGCGACGCGGTGCTCCGCGACGAGCGTCGGGACGACTCGTGGCTCTTGCGCACGAAGGACTGGCCGACGCCGCTGCTCAACGCCGTGGGCAATCCCCCCGATCTCACCTATGACCCACAGCTCACCGGCGCCTACGACATCTACCTGGGCAGCCGCGCCACCCACTTCACCGTGAGCGTGGGACTGAAGCTAGGCGGCGAGCCGGAGTTCACCGTCGTCACGAGCCCGCGCGGGACCGAGCAGGTGCACTACGACTGGGAATACTGCTTCCGCCGGGGGGTGAAGCTCGACGGCGAGAAGCTGGTCATCCGCTCCCTGGGACACGCGGCCTACCTCGACTACCTGAAGTTCGTGCCGGTCGAGGCGCTGGGCAAGGGCACGGCGCGCGTCGCGACGGACCATGTGATGGTCTGCAGCGAGGCGGGCAAGCACTTCGCGTTCCCCGGGGTCGCAAGGCTGACCGACGGGAGCCTCGGGGCGGTCTTCCGCGAGGGCACCGCGCATGTAGACCCCAGCGGTGGCGTCGCTTGGTGTCGGTCCACCGACGGCGGGCGCACCTGGTCACCACGCAAGACGATCTACGATGACCCGAATATCGACGAGCGCGACCCGGCCGTCCTCCAGCACTCCGGCGGCGCGCTGATCGTCTCGATGCACTCGGGGAGCGCCGTCACCATCCGATCGACCGACGGCGGGGAGACCTGGGACAAGCCCACGGTTGCGCCCGTCTTCTCGCCCCACGGTCCTCGCGAGCTGCCCGACGGGCGGATCTACTGGTGCGGCATCGTCACGCGGATGGGCACCAACCAGGTGCAGATCGCGGTGTCCGAGGACCTGGGCCTCACGTGGGACACCCCGATCACGGTCGGGCTCTCGCTCCCGTACCATCAGCCGTGGGTCCGGCCCTTCTGGGACGAGCCGTTCGCCCTCCCGCTGAGCGGGGATGAGTGGCTGTGCCTCCATCGCGTGGACATGGACGGCTACCTTTACGCGAATCGCTCCGCCGGCGGGGGCGCGACCTTCGGCCTGCCGGAGCGAACGCGGATGTGGGGCTGCCCGCCCTTCGTCCTGCGACTGCACGACGGTCGGCTGCTGGCCCTGTATGGCTACCGGCGGCCGCCGTGGGGGATTCGCGGCTGCCTCAGCGCGGATGAGGGGGCCACCTGGGACGCGGCCAACGAGATCGTCTTGCGGGAGGACGGCGGACACGGGGACCTCGGCTATCCTGTCGCCCTCGAAGTCGAGCCCGGCCTCGTCTTCGCCGTTTACTACCACAACCGGGGCGGCGAGGAGTGTACCATCGAAGGCACCTTCCTGCGGCTGTGAGTCCGTCAGACGACCTCCGTCCCCACCTCCTCCGCCTTCCCGCGGATGAACGCTGCCGCCTGATCGAACTGCTCCTCGCTTGACAGGTGCTCGATGAGCAGAGGAACGTCGGGCCCGAGGGTCTCCAGCTGCCGCAGGAGGGTCGCGTAGTCGAGGTTGCCCGTCCCCGGCAGGACCTCATCGAGGTGTACGGTGAGCTTCTCGGAGAGCGAGATGTCCTTCGCGTGGCAGCTCTTGATCTGCGGCCCGAGCTTCGCGACGAACTCCGTGATCAGCTCGCCGGTGCGGTAGTACAGTTGCGGGCTGCAGACCAGGTTCGTCGGATCGAAGTGCACGGCGAAGTGCTCCCGGTCGATGGCCTTCACGAGTTGCGCGTAGGAGTCGGGCGAGTCGGGATACATCCACTCCATCGTCTCCAGTGTGAAGCACGTGCGAGTGGGCTTGACCTCCTCGATCAGCCACTGCACGAACTCGACGATCAGGTCGAACGTCGCGGGAGTCAGGTTCTCGGGGTCGTGCCCATACCAGGGCAGTCCGCGTGAGCCCGACACGTTCACGCAGCAGTTCGCGCCGATCCGGTCCGCCAGCCGCAAACCCTCGACGCAGCGTTTGCGCCCGTCCTCGGCCGTCGGGGCGTCGCGGCAGATCGGGCTGCTCCACGCGCCGACCTCGGCGACTACGATGTCGTTCTCTCTCGCGGCCTGCTCGTAGGCGGCCACCACGTCATCGGCCGCCTCCGACCCGACCGGACAGAACGCCGCCGAGTACCCCTTCTTGCGCAGCGCGGCGATCCACTTCTCGGGCGTGCTGCAATCCTCGAACAACGGTGCTCCCAATCGCATGGCGACCTCCCGTGGCGCAGACAGCTCCCCATGGCGCGGGCCTTTCCCCGTCGGCGCGCCAATCCCTGCGAGGGAGGCGCCCGCGGCTACTGGAACAGGGCATTCAGGATCTCGGCGACGTGAGCGCCCAGCGGCAGGACCCCAGACGCCCACGGCCGAAAGCCAGACCTGCGGGTGCTTCCGCATCCGGTCCAGCTCCAATCGACAAGCCTCCCAGAGGCCACCTGGGGGAACGTGCTTGGCCGACGGGAGTTCCAAGGCCTTCAGCACGGCCTTTCGGTTGCTGAGCCACGCTCCATACTCTGGTGGGACGATGACCAGGATGAAGGGGAGCACCAGGAACAGGACCGCGACTACGTACTCGACCTTCCTGAAGAGGGACGAAGCCGCATCGGACAGCGGAAGCGAGGGTCGCAACACGGGGAAGGCGAGGCCGACTCGCGGCGCTCCACAGCCTCTCGCAGCCGCTCCACGGCCAGCGCCGCCGGGTAAGGTAGGGGCGAGCCGTCGAGTCGCGCGGCCAGGAGAGCCCTGGCCCGCTCATCGACAGGCGGCGCCTCGGCGGAGACGCTCTCGCCGCACTCCCCGCACACCCAGAGCTTCCGCCCCGCGATCGTCGGCCCATGGCCATGCGGACAGTCCATCACTCACGCCACTCTGAAGGCCCGAGCAGCTTACGACCAGGACACATCCTCACTTCCCAAGCGGGGCCGAGAAGTCCTCCGCGCCCGGTTGCCGCCTAAGCAAAATACGAACATCCGTTCGAGCAATCTACAGGGAATGCCCCGTGCTGCCCCGTGGAGGCCCTTCCAGTGCGACGCGACCCCCGAAGTGGACCAAGGGTGCCCTCCCGCGAAAACGACCGCTCAGAATGGCTCAGGACGCGTTTCAGCTCCTTCGCCGAGGCCTCGACCTCCCCGGCAGCATGAAGGCCCTTCGATCATCGGGGGGCGCACAGGGGGAAGGGGGTGCGTGGGAGACGGTCGCCTCTCTAGAACAGACGTTCTATATGCGACGTAAGGAGGATATAGAACGTCTGTTCTAGAGAGGCGGACGCTCACGGTCAGACGTTACGTCGTTGAGACCGCCTGGGAATGACGCGCCCTCCTCCTGCCGGTGAGGTTGAGGTCTATCCGGACCTACCCAACGGCCCTGCTGCCGCGCCGGGCTTGACGCGGTACCGGATGTGTGCTAGACGTATGCTGTTCGGACGGCTCGCAACCATCCCCAACCTGCCCGCGCGCAAGGTGGAAGGCGGGGGGCCTGCTGATGACCGGGCTCGACGTGTTGTGCGTTGGCATCGCCGTTGCCGATGTCATGGCCAAGCCCATCGACAGGCTCCCGGAGTGGGACCGCCTGGGCACCTTCGACCACATCGAGCATCACATCGGCGGCTGCGCGGTCAACACCGCGGTCGACCTGGTCGGGCTGGGCGCGTCGGCCTCGGTCAGCGCCTGCCTTGGCCGCGACGGCGCGGGCGCCTTTGTGCGGCGCAGCCTCGAGGCGGCCGGGGTCGGGAGCGATGGACTGGTCGAGACCGACGACGCCGCGACCTCCTACACCTTCGTGATGATCGGCTCCGACGGCCGGCGCCGGTACCTGCACCACGTCGGCGCCAACGCCCGCTTCAGCGAATCCCAGGTGCCCTCTGACCTGATCGCCCGCGCCCGGGTGCTGCACCTGGGCGGATCGCTGCTGATGCCCGCGCTGGACGGCGCGCCGACGGCCCGGCTCCTGGCGCGCGCCCGTGAGCTGGGCGCCATCACCTCGATGGACACGGCCTACAACCCCAACGTGAACAGCCGCGCGCTGATCGAGCCGTGCCTCCCCCATCTCGACATCTTCATGCCGAGCATCGAGGAGGCGCGGGCGATCACCGGGGAGTCGGATCCGGAGGTCATTCTCGCTCATTTCTCGGCCTACCCGATCGAGGTCCTCGGTGTGAAGCTGGGGGCCGAGGGCTGTGCCGTTCGCGTGCAGGGGAAGGCCGTCCGCTTCCCGGCCTACGAGGTCGACGTCGTGGACGGCTCCGGAGCCGGGGATGCGTTCATGGCCGGCCTCCTGTACGGCGTGCTGCACGACTGGCCAATCAACCGCGGCATCCCCTTTGCGAACGCTACCGCTGCTCACTGCATTCAGGCCATCGGCTGCAGCGCCGGGGTGCCGGACGCGCAGACCGTGGCGGCCTTCCAGCAGGAGCGCGACCGGTGACCCGGCCACCGGGCGTCCCCGCTCGTCTGGCGGCAGTCATCACACTCGCGGCGGTCGGTGTGCCCGTCGCCGCCCAGGAGACGCGCGTGCTACACACGTACCTGCTCGCGGACAACGGAACGCCGGAGGCGTATGATGAGGCGATGGCCGTCGCCTGCGTGCAGGGCGTACTCAACCGCGCGGCGCCTCGGCTGTACGTGCTCTCCCCGACGGACAGACGCCCGGAGTACTGGCTGGGGGTCCTCTCCGAGGAGGGGCGATGGCTGGGCGGCCTGCCGCGGGAGCCGGTGACGGACCTCGACGCCCTGGTCGTCCTCGCCCAGGGCCGCGTGCGCGGCGCAGTCATCTGGGACCCGGCGATCCCGGCGACGGTGAACGTCGCGACGACCATCGCGGGCGTCGAGGACGGTGTCGTGCTGAGCCCCGAACTGGCGGACCGGAACCGGGCCGCGTGGGGGCTTCCGGTCCTGGCCGACCTGCGCGGGCGCTTCACGGGCGCCGAGACGGGCAGCGCGAAGAACGATGCCTACCGGTGGGCGGTCCGCGAGTACCTGGCTCGGGGCCGCTGCTCGGCCCATCTGATCTGCCTGTACGAGGATGCCTTCTCCACGCGGGCCCGCGGGGATACCGGCTACGTGGTGACGCGCGACTGGGCCGTCCGCAACCGGGCCTTCGTGTTCGACCTCTCACCGTGGGGCGACGAGAAACCGGGCGACGACATCGACCAGCCTCTCGGCACCGACCTCGCGACCTACCGCCTGCTCCTGGAGGAGGTGCTCCGCCAGTCGGCGGGCGAGCAGATGACGGAGTTGGCCGGCTTCTTCGCCTTCGGCAAGTACAGCAACGTCCCCGGCCATGCCTCCGCGCACGATCCCGTGCCCACCGAGTGGGAGACCGTCCATCTCATCTCACCCTACAACTGCTATCAGAACACAGTCGCCGGCAGCTGCTTCAACCAGTCGCTTCACTGCCAGGCCCCGCGGAAGCCCTTGAGGCAGCGTCGCCCGGCAGAGGCCGCCGCCTTGGCCGACAAGACCTACCTGTGCTTCCTCATGGCCGACTACGACTCTGCCACGCCGCTATACAGCTTCCTCCCCACGCACTGGGCGGACCCCAACCGGGGCCGGATTCCCCTGGCGTGGGGAATAGACCCCAACCTGGTCGAGACGTTCCCGGACCTCTTCGGCTACTTCTACGCGACCGCGTCGCCGAACGACCACTTCACCGCCGACGCCAGCGCCGCCGGGTACATGAACCCCAACCGCGTGCAGGAGCGTTACCTCCCGCTGTTCGTCGAGCACAATCGGCGCTTCTTCGCGGAGACGGACATGGCGATCGCGCCGATGGTTCTCGACTGGGACGCGCCGACTGCGGCGGTGAAGGACGCCTTCACCCGGTTCGCGCCCGACGGGTTTGCGACCATCGTGATGGACCTGCACGGCGGCGGGGGCAGGTCGCCCGAGCCCCATGTGTGGAAGGGGATGCCGGTCACGAACCTGATCAACAACGCCTGCAACTTCGAGAGCCCGGAGCAGGCGGCCGCCATCGTCACCGGGTGCCTGGAGGGCCAGGCGGCCGGCGTTCCCGGGTTCCACTTCTTCCGAGTCGTGTGGACCGGCCCGACGCAGGTCATGGCGACCGTGGCCCGGGTGCGCGAGGCCCGGCCGGACCTGGACCTGGAAGTGGTGGACCCCTACACCTTCTTCCGCCTGTTCCGCGAGCACTACGGGCCGGGCGCTCGGGTCGCGGACTGACGGATGCCGGAGAGGTCGCTCATGCCGCCGCCTGCTCTGTTGCTGCGCACCTACCGTCAGATGTTGCGGATCCGGCGATTCGAGGAGACGGTGAACCAGCTCTTCCTCGAGGGCCGGATGCCCGGCACGCTGCACCTGTACATCGGCCAGGAGGCCTGTGCGGTGGGCGTGTGCGAGGCGCTGCGGCCGGAGGACTGGATCACCAGCACCCATCGGCCGCACGGCCATGCCATCGCCAAGGGGGTGTCCCTGGAGGCCATGATGGCCGAGCTGTTCGGGAAGACCACCGGTTGCGCGGGCGGGTACGGCGGCTCGATGCACACCGGCGACCCGGCCGTGGGGGCACTGACCGCTATCGCGATCGTGGGCGGCAACGTTCCGGTCGCGACCGGCCTGGCCCTCGGCTTCCGGTTGCGGCGGACCGACCAGGTCGTGGCCTGCTTCCTCGGGGACGGCGCCACGAACGAGGGCGCCTTCCATGAGGGCGTGAACATGGCCGCGATCTGGGACCTGCCCGTAGTCTTCGTGTGTGAGAACAACCTCTACGGCGCCTCGACACCTCTCGAGCAGGTGGTGAAGCTCGACCGGCTGGCCGACCGCGCGCAGGGCTACGGGATTCCGGGCGTGACGGTGGATGGCATGGATGTGCTCGCTGTCCACGAGGCCGCTGTCTCGGCCGTGCAGCGCGCCCGCTCCGGGGGCGGCCCGACGTTCCTCGTGTGCGAGACCTACCGCTTCATCGGCCACTCCCGCAGCGACACTCGCGGCTACCGTACGCGGGAGGAGGAGGAAGCCTGGAAGCAGCGCGACCCGATCCCGCGGCTGGCGGGGCAGTTGCGGGAGACCGGCCGCGCAACGGAGGCGGAGCTGCAGGCGATCTCGGAGGAGGTGGCCGAGGAGCTGGCCCGGGCGGTCGCCTTCGCCGAGGCGAGCCCGTCGCCCGCGCCGGAGGATTGCCTGCGCCACGTTGTCGCGGAGGGGGTGCGCGCCGATGTCTGAGACGCGGACGATGACCATCGCCGAGGCTTTGCGGGAGGCGATCCGCGAGGAGATGCGCCGCGATGAGCGCGTCTTCTGTTTGGGGGAGGACATCGGCATCCCCGGGGGCTTCGGTGGCGCCTTCACGGTGACGCTTGGGTTGTCTGAGGAGTTCGGCCACGAGCGCATTCTCGATACGCCGATCTCCGAGGCGGGCATTGCCGGCGCAGCCATCGGCGCGGCCCTGGCCGGGATGCGCCCCATCGCCGACGTGCAGTACGCCGACTTCCTCTTCTGCGCG
>Ga0194126_10011676_pt1 | contig 11245 bp, 13 predicted proteins | sample TA2KigC150mmetaG_FD_148641 | JGI IMG/M metagenome (GOLD analysis project Ga0194126, IMG submission 148641) | Freshwater microbial communities from Lake Tanganyika, Tanzania - TA2015035 Kigoma Deep Cast 150m | ecosystem: Environmental > Aquatic > Freshwater > Lake | place: Tanzania: Lake...
AAAGAGACATTAAAACAGAAGGCAGGCCAAAGTGAATAAAAAAAAGGTGAATATTTACAATAAAACAACGCGTTGGTTTACGAATCACCCGTGGCTGAAGCTGATATCGCTGGTTTTAGCAGTCATCACCTGGTTTTATGTAAGCGGCGAGATAAATAAATTTAACTGACATGGTGAAACTAGGCGTAAATATTGACCACGTGGCTTCGGTAAGAGAATTGCGCAAAGGCGCTTTCCCTGAGCCGGCGATTGCCGCTTTAATCGCACAAGAAGCAAAGGCCGCATCTATCGTAGTGCACCTAAGAGAAGACCGGAGGCACATAAAGGATGCCGACTTGTATATTTTAAAACAAGTTGTAAAAACCAAACTCAATCTTGAGATGTCAACTGCTCCCGAAATAGTAGGGATCGCCTGCAAGATCAGGCCTGACCAGGCAACGCTCGTGCCGGAAAAACGAAAAGAACTCACCACCGAAGGCGGTTTAAATGTAGCGGCTAACCTGAAACTTGTACGGGATACGGTAAATAAACTTAAAAAAAACGGTATTATTGTCAGCCTTTTTATTGACCCCGAAAAGAAACAAATAGATGCGGCAAGAAAATCCGGCGTAAATATGATTGAATTGCATACCGGGCGCTTCGCTAATGCCAAGAATGATCTCGAACAGGAAAAATGCCTGAAAGAGATTTCCGATGCAGTCAAGTATGCTAAAAAACTAAAGCTGGCCGTGAATGCCGGCCACGGCCTGGATTATAACAATGTTTCAAGGATAGCAAGAATCAAAGGCATCGAAGAGTTGAATATCGGTTATTCCATAATCTGCCGCTCTGTTATCGTCGGTTTAAAACAGGCGATCAAGGAAATGAGGGATTTGTTATGATCGTCGGAACCGGGATCGACATTACTGAAGTCCGCCGCCTTAAACAAGCGGTGGAAAAATGGGGGGACGAATTCTTAAACCGTATTTTTACAAAAATAGAACTGGATAATGCCAAAACCCGCGGCAGCCTCTATCAGCATCTGGCAGGAAGATTTGCCGCAAAGGAAGCCGTATTTAAGGCGCTGGGCAATGAACGCCTGAACTGGAAGGACATTCAGATACTGAATGACAAAACAGGAAGGCCTAATTGTATTATTTTAAACGGTAAAGCCGCTAAAGTAGATGTCCAGATATCGATCTCTCATGTAAAAAGCTATGCGACTGCCTTTGCAATTATTACGAAGAAAAGCTGATTCTCATAAAGGTGATTACGGCAGGATCTTTATTCTGGCAGGGTCTGCCAGGTTTTCCGGAGCAGCAATACTCTGCAGCATGGCGGCACTGCGTTCAGGCGCGGGGCTGGTAACATTAGGCATCCCCAAAAGCCTTAATAACGCGATCATAAAAATAAAGCCCCCTGAAGTTATGACGCTGCCCCTGGAAGAAACAAAAGATGCTACGCTGGCAAAGAGCTCTTTTAAAAAAATAATCGATTTTCTTAATAAGGCCGACGTTTTAGTAATAGGCCCGGGCCTGTCTGATAACAAAGAAACAGCCGGATTGATCCGCAAAGTTATAAACCGGGTACGCCTGCCTGTAATTATTGATGCAGATGGCCTGAATGCTTTAGCCGGGCACCTTGATATCCTAAGAAAAAAGAAGGCCTTGGTTAACCGTGATATTATTATTACGCCGCACCCCGGAGAGATGGCTCGTCTTCTGGATAAAACCATATCTTTTGTACAAAAAGATAGAAAAAATATTGCCAAGTCATTTGCAAAGAACTATAATTGCCTAGTCATTTTAAAGGGAAATAAAACAATAATAGCGGCTCCGGAAGGCAAAGCTTATATAAATAATACAGGTAACCCCGGGATGGCTACTGCCGGCAGCGGCGACTGCTTAACCGGGATAATCGCAGCTTTTCTTGGCCAAAAGCTAAAGGCGCCTGAAGCAAGCAGGATTGCGGTATACATTCACGGCTTGGCCGGCGACCTTGCGGCTGAAGAAAAGACACAAATAAGCTTAATCGCCTCGGATATTATTGATAAGATACCGGAAGTTTTAAAGAAAATGCGGGTTATGCCGGCATAGCTCAGTCGGTAGAGCAGCTGTTTTGTAAACAGCGGGTCGGGGGTTCGATTCCTCTTGCCGGCTCCATTTAGATTTAATACGGATTTCGAGTTCAGGATTTAAAGTTTATGTTTAATAGGGCAGGTACCCAAGTGGCCAAAGGGGGCAGACTGTAAATCTGCTGCACTTGTGCTTCATAGGTTCGAATCCTATCCTGCCCATTAAAATTAAAGCAGCCTCTGGCGTATTGCTTTAATTTTACGCCGAGTAATACGAGGCGAAAATATGCGGGAGTAGTTCAGTGGTAGAACAATAGCCTTCCAAGCTATATATGGGGGTTCGATTCCCCTCTCCCGCTCTTAAATATGATATTCGGGAAAAAAATACAGAATGAGTACTTATTCAACAACTTATTAGATGAAGCTAATGTCTTCCTGCTTTATCTGAACAAAGACGGCTATATTGATCTTTGTAATAAACACTTCAGCGATTTCCTGGGAAAGGAAAAAAACGTTATCATCGGGAAAAAATGGGATGCGGCGATGTTCGGGGAAAAGCCGCAGGCAAAGCAACAGGTCTTTGCTGCGGTAATAGATGCTTCGGTCAAGCACAAAAAGCCGAATTTTTTTGAAGATGCCATGTTTGATGTTAAAAACAAGAAGCATTTTCTTTCCTGGAATATCAATCCCGTTTTTTCCGGAGAGCATAAACACGAGGGCACGCTTTTAATCGGCAACGATATCACTGAATTAAAAGAAAACGAAATATCGCTTAAGAATATCGATGAAACACTAAAAAATATATTCTCAAGTATTAAAGATTTTGCATTGTTTGTTACAAATTTAAGCGGGAACATTACTTATTACGGAGCCGGCGCCGAAAAAGTATTCGGCTGGAGCAAAAACGAAGCGATATTTAAACACATCGGCCTGCTTTTTAAAGAAGATGCCCTGAAAGAGATCCCCGGGATGCTCGACCTTGCAAAATTATCCGGGAAATTTGAGCAAGAAATGGAGCTGGTAAAAAAGGAAGGGGAAAGATTTCCGGTGACCCTTAACATTTACCCTCTAATCGACGCTTCGGGTAATCTTATCGGATATGTTTTTATTGCCAAAGATGACACGGAAAGAAAAAAACTGGAATTTAGGATCTTTCAAACCGAAAAACTGGCAGCCATCGGACAGCTGGCAGCGGGGATAGCCCATGAAATAAACAACCCTCTGTTTGTCATTTCCGGGACGCTGGAATTATTGTTTCTCTCAGAAGAAAAGATACCTAAGGATATTCTAACAGAGCTGAAAAAAATTGAAGAACAAACTGACCGCGTCAGGAAACTGATGGATAGAGTCCTTAAATTCTCCCGGCAAAGCCAGTTAAAACTGGAGACATTGAACATTAATGAAGTTATTGAAGGCGTATTGCCGCTGCTCTCGTATCATAAATTAGCTCTTTCTAAAATAAAAATAAATAAAACTTACTCTTCGCAAGAACTCCCCATAAAAGGCGATATAAATCAGCTTCAGGAAGTATTTATCAACCTTTGCGTTAACGCATTTCAGGCAATGCCCGATGGGGGAGAACTTAATATCACAACCCATGCGGTCAATCTGAATGCAGAAATAAGGATATCAGATACCGGCAGCGGCATATCCAAAGAGAACTTAAAAAATTTGTTCATGCCTTTTTTTACCACTAAAAAAGAGGGGACGGGCCTGGGGTTGTCGATCTGCCATAATATCATTAAAAGCCATAACGGCTCAATTGACATAGAATCCGTGCAAACTAAAGGCACCACTTTTATTATCCGTTTTCCGATTGTGAGCTAGAGGAGAGGGAATTGCCGAAAAAAATATTGATAGTCGACGATGAGGTCCAGGTAAGAGAGGTATTTTCAAAGCTGCTTTTTAAAGAAGGTTTTACGGTAGAGTGCGCCGGAACACTGGAAGAAGCAGTTAAACAGGTAACGGAAAATGACTTTGATATTGCTTTAGTAGATATCAGGCTCGGCGGGGTAAGCGGTTTCGAAATAGTAAAAAATATTTTAGAGAAGAGGCCTTTATTACGGGTAGTTATGATAAGCGGTTCCGGCCCGACTGATGATGTCATTGCCAAATCCGAAGAAGCCGGCTGCATCGGGTTTATCGGTAAAAATCTCAAAATAAATGAGATCAAGGATAACTTAAAATTTTACCTTGATTCAACAAAGAAAGCGTAGGCAAATGGACGAAATATTCTTAAAACCTGTTTTCATTGAAGCGTTTGACCTGGATGACGCCTGGTTTCAGTGTCTATCTGAAATACTGGACAAAGGCCATGTATATACTATCACCAGGGGCAGTTACGAAGGGCAGAAACGCCTGGAATTTGACTTTGTAGTAATAAGAGTAAAGAAGCCGTCGCACCAAATAATCCCTATGATCCCCGAAGGCATGAGCATACCTGCTCCTACCGATATGGATTATATCCAGGGCTATCTCAGTTACCTTATGACGGGTACCAAGACCGAAACCGAAGATTACACTTACGGAGAACGGCTTGTCGGCAGGCCGGCGGCTGACCCCAAAGAGATGGCAAAAGATATGCCTCTAAGCGTAAACCAGATTGAAGAAGTTATCAAAATTTATAAACAAAAGGGCTTTGGCACCAATCAGGCAACAATGGAAATCGGCATGCCTTCCGACATCAAGCTGGATGACCCGCCATGCCTGAGGATCATTGATACAAGGATCCGTTACGGGAAACTGCATTTTATTTTATATTTCCGGTCCTGGGATTTATGGGGAGGGTTTCCATCCAACCTGGGAGGATTGCAGCTTGTAAAACAATATATGGCAGACGAAATAGGTGTTGGAGACGGAGAAATAATAGCAGTCAGTAAAGGCCTCCATTTATACGATTATAGCTGGGACCTGGCAAAGATTAGGACAAATAAAAACAACCCATTGTCATTAAAAGGTGCGGCGGTCAGATGAATCACGGAGGAAGAAAATGAATAAGCATTATAAAGGCGCAGAACGAAGGGCCTTTGCCCGATTAAATTATACTACGCCTCTTAACTGTAAAGTTTGCAATAAACAGACTATTTCCTGCCTGCTTAACGGTTACGTTTCAAATATCAGCCCTGCAGGATTGCTCTGCAACATAAAAGAAAGGGTAAAAAAGAATGACGTCCTGTGGCTTTCGTTTGACAGGGGGACATTGAGTTTTTGCGAAGACCTTGAAAAACGCTCCTTTATATACCAAAGCGGAGTGATTGCAAAGGTCGCCAGGATAGAAAGAAAATCTGACGGGAGTTATGATGTAGGGGTACACTTTATTACCCGCGAAGAAAAAAATTCAACCAATATTTTCCCTCAGACGCGTTTTCTGGATAAAAATAACAACGGTATTGCCGAAGCCGAAGATACGGCAGAAGAGGAAATAACGGTTGAGGTAGAAGATACAGAGCTTGAAGGCCAAACCCGGGAAGAACCCCAGGAAGACAATGGTTAAAACCATAAATTGCAGATGGGCATAAAAATTGCAGTCATAGGAGATGGGGGCTGGGGCACTACCTTAGCGATCCTTTTATCAAAAAAAGGGTTCGATGTAACTTTATGGGGTGCGTTTCCAGAATACGTTCTAACCCTTGATAAAAAAAGGGCCAATCCCAGATTTCTACCGGGTATAAAGATCCCAAAAAATATACGGATCACCTCTGATCTGGGCGAAGCATCAAAAGGCAAAGATATTATTGTCATGGCAGTACCGTCGCTATATATGCGCAGCATATTAAAAGCATTAAAAAAGACGGATTATCCCCGCCGGGCAATATACCTAAGCGTGACCAAAGGAATTGAGATCAACACCCTGAAAACAATGTCGGAAATCATCCGGCAAGAACTTGGTAAATTAAATGTGGCCGTGCTCTCAGGCCCTACAATAGCCCACGAAGTGGCTAAAAACATCCCTACAACAGCAGTGATCGCTTCAAAAAGCACGCAAACAAGGAAATTCCTGCAGGATGTCTTTATGACCGGGTACTTTCGTGTCTATACGAATAATGATGTCTCAGGTGTAGAATTGGGAGGGTGTTTAAAAAACGTGATCGCTATCGCCTGCGGTATTTCTGACGGGCTTGGTTTCGGTACAAATACAAAAGCCGCGATTTTATCGCGCGGCCTTGCGGAGATCTCAAGATTAGGCAAAGTCATGGGAGCAAACCCGAAAACATTTAGCGGAATTAGCGGGTTAGGAGACCTGGTTACAACATGCATAAGCAAGTACAGCAGAAACAGGTGTGTGGGAGAGAAAATCGGGAAGGGGCAAACACTTCTGCACATAAAGTCAGGCATGCAGATGGTAGCAGAAGGCGTGCCTACGGCAAAATCGGCTTACCAGCTGAGTTTAAAATATAAAGTCCCGATGCCTATAACCAAAGAAGTTTATTCTGTTCTTTATAAAAATAAATCTCCTCTTACGGCTGTGAAGGACTTAATGAAAAGGGAGAAAAAAGAGGAGTAATAATTAACGGGGGATGGCTCAGTTTGGCTAGAGCGCTTGAATGGGGTTCAAGAGGTCGAGAGTTCAAGTCTCTCTCCCCCGATAAATCTTAACAATATTACCTGGCGTTTATGGGATTTGGCCAGCACGCCCCTTGCGGGCAAAGGAGGTCTTAAATGGCGTACACCGGACCTGAAAGAAGAAGGCATCAGCGCATCAGCGGGCGTTTTATAGTTTCCTACAGGATTTTGGAAGAAAACGATAACATCGATATTTCGCAGACCAAAAACCTAAGCCTGGGAGGCATGTTATTGACAACCAACAGAAGGTTTGATTCCGGCACAAACCTGGCAATTGAGATCCGCTTGCCTTTTGACCCTAACCCTATTATGCTTATCGGTAAAGTAGTAGAATCAAAAGAGATCACCAAAGAGCTTATTTATGATACAAGGATACAATTCCTGGCAGTGGACGAACGGCACAGGTTCATTTTGAGCCAGACGGTGGATTATTACATCAAAAAAGGCAAATAGCCTGCCTTGCGGCAGGCAGGGAAGGACTTAAAACAAATGGAAAAAATCAACGTTGGCCTGATCGGCTTCGGTAATGTAGGTAGCGGCGTTGTAAAAATACTGCGCGAACGTAAATCATTACTAAGCGGCAAAATAGGGCTAGAAATAAACATTAAGAAGGTTTGCGACAAGGACCTTGCCAGGAAAAGAAACGTAGGATTAGATAAAACGCTTTTTACGCGCGACGCAAAAGAAATAATCTATGACCCGGCCATAGACATTGTCGTTGAGTTAATTGGAGGAATTCATCCTGCCAAAGAATTTATCACCGAAGCCCTGAAAAACGGAAAGAACATCGTCACGGCAAATAAAGCGCTCCTGGCCGAACACGGCAAAGAACTTTTTGCCCTTGCGCGCGACAAAGGAAAAAATATTTATTTTGAAGCTTCTGTCGGAGCAGGAATACCGATAATTAAATCTTTGCGCGAAGGCCTTGTTGCCAACAAATTCAGCAGTATATTCGGAATAGTAAACGGCACCTCAAATTATGTACTTTCTTCGATGTCTGGAAACAACTGTTCGTTTGCCGAAGCGTTAAAAGAAGCAAAGATCAAGGGATTTGCAGAAAAAGACCCTACGCTTGATATCGAAGGGATAGATTCTGCCCATAAACTCATACTTCTTGCGTATCTATGTTTCGGAAAATTCCCCGGGTTACAAGAGATTTTTATAGAGGGGATATCAAGAATTTCCCTGATAGACATTAACTATGCCAAAGACCTGGGATTTGAAATAAAACTGCTGGCAATAGCAAAGAGGGAATCCAGCGAACTGGAATTAAGGGTGCACCCGACGCTTGTGCCGCGCGCGCATCTTTTGAGTTCCGTAAACAGCATTTTTAACGCTATTTATGTTTCAAGCGACTTGGCAGGCAACCTTCTGTTTTACGGCCCGGGCGCAGGGCAATTATGTGCGGCCTCTGCCGTAGTTTCCGATATCGTTGACCTTACTCATGACATAAAAGCAGGGCTATTCAGGCCCACTCTGAATGTCATACCTGACGACTCGATAAAGAAATTCCGCAAAATAGATGAGATAGAAAGCAAGTACTACATCCGCTTTTCCGCTCTGGACAAACCGGGCGTTTTGGCAAAGATTTCTGGCGTCCTGGCAAAATATTCAATAAGCATCGCGACGGTTACCCAAAAGGAAAGGCACAAACAAAGCATCGTGCCGATTATGATGATAATCCATGAAGCAAAAGAAAAAGACCTCCATGAAGCATTGAAAGCTATTGACCGGCTTGATGTAATAAAAGAAAAATCTGTGGCAATAAGAATCGAGGAAACCTAAAATGCATTACGAAGGGATCATTAAAAAATACAGCCGCTACCTCCCTGTCTCGGGGAAAACCCCCGTCATTACACTTAATGAGGGCAATACGCCGTTGATCTTTTCCGGATATTTAAGCGGGCTACTCGGGGCAGGCTTTGAGGTCTACCTAAAATACGAAGGGCTCAATCCCACCGGGTCTTTTAAGGACAGAGGCATGACCCTTGCCATCTCAAAGGCCTGCGAGGAAGGATCCAAGGCAGTAATGTGCGCCTCTACCGGTAATACTTCTGCTTCGGCTGCTGCATATTCCGCCAAAGCAGGCATTAAATGCATTGTCCTTATACCTAACGGTTCAATAGCTCTGGGTAAACTAAGCCAAGCAATGATCCACGGTGCTACTGTCCTCGCAATAGAAGGTAATTTTGATGAGGCGCTAAAATTAGCCAGGGAAATAACTTCGGAATTCCCTATTACCCTGGTAAATTCGCTTAATCCTTACCGTATCGAAGGGCAAAAGACAGGGAGTTTTGAAATTTGTGACTGCCTGGGCGATGCCCCTGATTTTCACATAATACCGGTAGGCAATGCCGGAAACATAACGGCCTACTGGAAAGGATATAAAGAGTATAAACAGGCCGGGAAATCTACTGCTCTTCCAAAAATGCTCGGGTTCCAGGCCCAAGGTGCTGCCCCAATAGTAAAAGGGCATCCGATCAAACACCCTAAGACAATTGCCACTGCTATTAAAATAGGCAACCCTGCCAGCTGGGCTCAAGCTGAAGCTGCGCGCGATGAATCAGGCGGGCTGATAAATATGGTCACGGATAAACAAATTATCGAGGCCTATAAAATACTTGCCGAGAAAGAAGGCATTTTCGCAGAACCGGCTTCTTGTGCCTCTGTAGCAGGTTTGATAAAGCTTTCAAAAACGGGTTATTTCTCAAAAAGAAAAGCAAAAAAACCAACAAGGATCACCTGTATACTTACAGGGCATGGGCTCAAAGACCCGGATCGCGCAATAAAATCGGTAAAGATGCCAAAAGTGATCAAACCTAAATTAAAACTGATTTTGAAAGAAATTGGATATTAAGGCATTAAAAAATAAGCGCGTTCTTATTACAGCCGGCCCTACCTGGGTGCCGATAGACAGCGTCAGGGCAATCGGCAACCTGGCAAGCGGAGAAACAGGGATCAGGCTTGCAGAAAAACTAAAAGAATCCGGGGCAAAAGTCACATTATGCCTGGGGCCGGTTCCCCGAAGTTACGCGACAAAAGGAATAAAATTAATCCGATTTGTTTTTTTTGATGAACTAAAAAGAGCCCTTTTTAAAGAAATCGCTTCAAAAAAATACGACCTGATAATTCACTCAGCAGCGGTATCAGATTTCAGGCCAAAGGAAATATTCAGTAAGAAAATTTCTTCCGGTTTGCCCCGGCTGAAACTTGAACTCGTCCGGAACCCTAAATTGCTTGATTCTTTTAGAAAAATTGATGCGTCTTTAAAAATTGTTGCTTTTAAATTTGAACCCCGGCAGGCTATCCCGCGCTTGATTAAAGAAGCAAAGGGGCTTTTAAAACGCAGCGGTTCTTTTCTTGTTATTGCTAATACCGTAACTAATGGCCGCTACAATGCATACATTGTTTCACAAAATACAACCCAGGGCCCGATAAAATCAAAAGCAGATCTTACTGAAAAGCTTGTTAACAAGCTGGGAGAAACGCTATGACAGAGATTATCCTGCCGGACAAAATAAAAATAATGCTGGAAAACTTTACCCGCGATATTAAGGCGGCTTGCAGCAATAATTTAATTTCCCTCATCCTGTATGGAAGCGCTGCCAGCGGGGAGTTTATTGACGCAAACTCAAACCTGAACGTGCTTATTGTCTTAAAAGATGACTCGCTTGCAGGCTTAAAGGCAATAAAGCCGGTAGTAACCAGGTTTGGATACAGAAGGATCCAGCCGGTTATTTTCAACAAAGAATATATTTTGAGTTCCCTTGATGTTTTTCCTATTGAGTTCCTGGACATGAAAGAAAACTATCGCATCCTCTGGGGGGAAGATACCTTAAAGGATGTAGTAATTGATACTAAAAACTTGCGTTTTCAATGCGAGCAGGAACTGAAATTAAAATTGATCAATTTAAAACAAGCGTTCCTGAGATTAAACCCTGCGGACAGGACAATGGCCAGCAATCTGTTATTCAGGAATTTTACCTCCTGCCTGCACATACTGCGCAACCTTGTGCGCTTAAAAGGAAAAAAACCGGCCTATATCAAAGAGGAAATCTTAAGAGAAATCACGGTCGAGTTACAATTAAGCATTACTACCTTTTTGAAAGTCCTTGAAGCTAAAAAAGAACCATCGGCCCTTAAAACAGAGGAAATCCTTGGGCTCTTGATCGATTTTACATCAGAACTGGAAAAAATCACAAAAGCGGTTGACAGGATTTAAATGAAAAAACTGCTTTTATCGGCGCTTTTCTTAGGCCTTTTAGGTATTGCATTTGCCGAAAATTTACCCAGGCCTTCGGCATGGGTAAATGACATAGCTCAAGTCATAGGCCATGAAAACAGAGAAAAAACTAACTCTCTAATCGAAGAGCTGGAAGCAAAAACATCGGCTGAAATTTTTGTTGTTACGCAGGACTCCATCGCGCCTTATGACGAAAAGGAATATGCGAGGATGCTCTTTGATAACTGGAAACCGGGGAAAAAAGGCATAGATAACGGGGTGCTGATACTCTTAGCGGTTAAGGAGCGCCGCTGGCGCATTGAAACTGGCTACGGAGTAGAAGGCATATTACCGGACGGCCTTTGCGGTGAAATCGGGCGCAACCAAATGGTGCCCTATTTTAAAAA
>Ga0194126_10011678_pt1 | contig 11242 bp, 9 predicted proteins | sample TA2KigC150mmetaG_FD_148641 | JGI IMG/M metagenome (GOLD analysis project Ga0194126, IMG submission 148641) | Freshwater microbial communities from Lake Tanganyika, Tanzania - TA2015035 Kigoma Deep Cast 150m | ecosystem: Environmental > Aquatic > Freshwater > Lake | place: Tanzania: Lake...
CGGACGACGACATGCGGCTGGCCCGGCGAGCCCAGCCCGATGCCCAGGAACCCGATGAGGGCCCCGAAACTGAGGGCCAGGGGGTTGACCTGGGCCGGGCTCAGGGCCTCCAGGGTCCTCAGGAGAGCCGGCAACCCGCCCATCTTGACCAAGCCGAAGAGCGGGAAGACGACCAGCCCGACGATCATGATCATGGCCCGGACGACGTCGTTGTAGACGACGGCCAGGTAGCCGCCGAGCATCATGTAAACGAGGACCAGAGCCGAGGCGATGAGCAGGGAAACGGCCAGGGGCAGCTTGAGGGCGACGGACAGGGAATTAGCCCCGGCGTTGAACTGAGCGGCGACGTAGGCCACCAGAAAGATGCCCATGATGACGGCCCCGACCGAACGGATGACTTGCTGCCTGTCATCGAGGTGGGATTCGAAGAAGTCGAGCAGGGTCATCGAATCGTACTTTTCGGACAGCCGCCGGAGCCGCCCGCCGATGGCCACGAACTGGACCATCTCGGCCGTGATGTAGCCGACCACGGACCAGACCGCCGAAACGCCCATCGTGTAGGCCATGCCGCTGACCCCGAGGACGAGCCACGAGGACCGGCCCGAGGCCACGGCGGAGAGGGCGATGGAGAACCGGCTCAGCCGGCGCCCGCCGAGGAAGAAGTCCGACTGGCAGCGGGTCTTTTTCCTGACGAGAAGGCCGATGAGGACCGGCAGGAACAGGGTGAATACGAAGACGGCCAGAGCGGCCGGGTTGGTGAGCTTCTGGTAGACGTCCACGGCCTACTCCCCCCGCCCGGGTCTGCGGGCCAGGCGGAAGACGACGAGCGACAGGCCGACGATCGCGAGCGGCAGGGCGATCAGGGCCAGATAAGCGCCGGTCATGGGCGCACCTCCGGGCTAACGGGCTTCGGAAGGCCCCATTTTATCGTCAACGGCCCGAGTTGACAACCCGCCGCGCCAAAAAAGAAAGGGCGCTCCCGCGCGGCGGGAGCGCCCCTGGATAGACCGGGAGAGAGATCTAGAACGCGATGCCGATGGTCGCGCCCCAGACGCCGTTCTTGATGTCGACCGGCTCGTCGCCTTCGGCGATGTCGATGACCTTCTGCAGGCCCATGCTGTACCGCACGTCGAGCATGAAGTGCTTGCCGATGTTCAGCCCGGCCCCGAAGATGGCTCCGTAATCGTTGTTCTTGAGGAGCTTCTCCTCGAGCGGGATGTCCTCGCCGTTGATGGTCAGCTTCTCGCGGAGCTTGAAGCCCACCGAAGGACCGGCGAACACGAAGGGCTGGATGCCCGGGGTCGGGATGCGCAGCTTGAGGAGCAGGGGGATCTCGATGTAGTCCCCGTAGAGCTTCTCGGTATAGGTGTCCTCGAGTTCGACGTACTGGAAGGTCGCGCCCTTCATCGTGTACAGGACCTCGGTCTGGATGGTCACGACGCTGCCGAAATTCAAGGCCAGGAAGACGCCGCCCATGAAGCCGACCTTGGTCTTCAAGGTCCCTTCGATGTCCTGGGCGTCGGCACCGTTCAAGTTGGCGATGTTGCCGCCGCCCTTGATGCCGAACTGGACGTCGGCGGCCGCCGGGCCCGGCAGGAGCACGAGGCCGGCGAAGGCCGCGACGACAAGAGCCGTCATCAGTTTTTTCATGATACCTCCTTGTATCGTTGGGTATTAATGTCGATATCGTTCCGACACGACCACTCTAGGAAAAGACCCGCCCGCCCGGAATCCCCTCCAGCGGGGATTGACAGGGGGAATATGGCCTCACCCGGAGGGGTGACCCCCCCGAGAGCCCGGCCCTTGATTGGGGCCGGCCCTTCTGTCATCATGGGGCGGCTCGAAGGAGGTACGGGAGGGACCGCGGCCATGTTCGGAAAAAGGCTCAATCTCAGGCGCCTCAAGGAGATGGTCGGCCGCGAGGTCGGGCTCTCGGATTGGTTCGTCGTCTCCCAGGAGCGGATCGACGCCTTCGCCGCCTGCACGGAGGACAGGCAGTGGATCCACATCGACCCGGAGCGGGCGGCCCGCAGCCCTCTGGGGGGGACGGTCGCCCACGGGTCCCTCCTGCTTTCGCTTCTTCCCTATTTCAATTTCAAGAACGAGGTCTTCTCCGGGCGCGTCCGGATGGCCGTCCATTACGGTCTCGATCGCGTCCGTTTCCCCCATCCGGTCCGGGCCGGTTCCAGGGTGCGCAACAGGGCCGTCCTGAAGTCCGTGGTGAAACGGGGCTTCCGCAAGGTCCTGGTCACGGTCGAGAACACCCTGGAGGTCGAGGGAGCGGGCAAGCCGGCCATGGTGGCCGAGGTCCTGGCCCTTATCGTCCTCTAGCCTGATCTATTCATAAGGAAAGACCGGCATTCTCATGAATAGATCAGGCTAGGGACGAGGCGCCCGCTCAGAGCCCGATCAGCTTGAACCCGGCTTTTTCCTTCAGGGCGGCGACGTGGTCCTGGACGAAGGTGTTCTCGCCCGACTCCCTGAGCTGGGCCTCGAGCTCGGCCCGGACCTCTTCGATGGGCCGGGTCTCTTTTTTGCGGTCCACGACCTGGATGATGTGATACCCGTAGGTCGTCTCGACGATGTCGCTGATCTCCCCGACGGGAACAGAGAAAGACGCGTCCTCGAAGGGCTTGACCATCTGGCCGCGGCCGAAATCCTCATAGAGCCCGCCGTTGTCCCGGGAACCGGGGTCCTCGGAGAACTCCTTGGCCAGGGCCGCGAAATCCTCGCCCGCTTTGGCCCGATTCAGGATGCCCTCCATTTTCGTGCGGAGGCCGGCTTTCTCCTGGTCGTTCTTGCCCTGGGTCAGGAGGAGGATGTGGCGGACCGAGGCGGTCCGGTCGCCTTCGTAGGCCTTTTGGATCTGCTCGTCCGTGACCTGGCTCTCACGGCTCATCAGGCCGGACAGGTATTTTTCGATGATCAGGCTGTCCCGGATGCTCGTCTTGACATGGTCGATCGGGACGCCGGCCTGGCCGAGGGCCTCGAGATAGGCCTCTTCGGAACCGGCCCGGCCGTACTCGGCCTGGAGGGCCTTGTCGAGCTCCTCATCGGGGACGGCTGTCTTGGCCTTGGCCGCCGCGGCCAGCAGGAGCTTTCGCTCTCCGATCTGGACCGCGCCCCGTTCGAGGATCTCCTTCAGCTTGCCGGCGTCGAAATCCTTGAGCTGGTCGGCCCGGGCGCCGAGGTTGTTCCGAATGGTCAGGATGACCTCGCCGGCCGTGACCGCGAATTCCTTGGCCTGGACGACGACCGTATCCTTGTCCGGGGCGAGCGCGGGCATGATTGCCGAGAGCTCCTTGGCCAAGTCGTAGGCGGCCGTCCCTTCCTTGAGCGCGATCTTCTCCGCCTTGGGCCCGCAGGCCGCGGCGAAGATCGCCAGGGTCACGACGATTATGAGCGCATGTTTCACGGGTTTCTCCTTATTCCTGGTTCTGGAACATCCCGCCAGTTAATCACAGACGTCCGGCGAATACAACAGCTTACCGGTTCTCGAGCAGGCCCTCGAGGGCCTTGACGATCTCCTCGGAGTCGGGCTTCGTTCGGGGCGAAAAGCGGGCCGCGACGCGGCCGTTGCGGTCGAACAGGAATTTCTCGAAATTCCAGGTGATGTCGCCCGCCAGATCGGCGTTGCCGGCGCCCGCCGTCAGATATCCATAGAGCGGGTGCCTGTCCTCCCCCAGGACCGAGATCTTGGAGAACATCGGGAACTCGACCCCGTACTTCTTCGAGCAGAACTCCTTGATGTCCTCGTTCGAGCCCGGTTCCTGGCCCCGGAAGTTGTTGGCCGGGAAGCCGAGGATGACCAGCCCCTGATCGCGGTATTTCTCGTAAAGGGCCTGCAGGCCTTCGTACTGGGGGGTCAGCCCGCACTTGCTGGCGGTGTTGACGACCAGCAGGACCTTGCCCTTGAAGGTCTCGAGGGCCACGGGTTTGCCGTCGATGTCGTCCATGGTGAACGTGTATATCGACGTCTCCCCGGCCGTCAGAGCGGCCGCGCCCGCCAGAGCGAACATCAAAGCCAGAGCCAAGGGTTTCCTGTTCATTCTTGCCTCCATGTCCTCATTCGATTATACCAGACGGGTTGGCACGGGAGGAGGTGGCCGGACCTATCCGGCGACGACACGGTGGACCTTCTTCTTGCCGGCCTTGAGGAGCAGGCCGCCGTCCGGCCCAAGGTCCTTCAGTCCGATGAGCCGCTCGGCCGAATCGAGGCGCTCGTCGTTGATGTAGAGCCCGCCCTGTTCGACGAGCCGTTTCGCCTCGCGCCGCGAGGGGGTCAGGCCGACCTCGGTGAACAGCTCGGCCGGGGGGATGCCGGCCTCGAGCCGGGCTCGGGGGACGGCGGTCGTGGGCAGATGGGCTTTGCTGACGGTGGCTTGACCGAGGGCTTCCTCCGAGGGTATCCCTCCCGCTCCCCTTATGCCGAAGGCCGCGGCCGAAGCCGCCCGGGCCTCCTCGGCGGCCTTCTCGCCGTGAGTGATCTTGGTCGCCTCGAAGGCCAGGACGCGCTTGGCCTCGTTGATCCCGCTGTCCTTGAGCCCTTCCAAGCGCCGGATCTCGTCAAGGGGAAGCAGGGTGAAGATCCTCAGGAAGCGCCCGACGTCCCGGTCGTCGCAGTTGACCCAGTATTGATAAAAATCGTAGGAGTTGCAGAGGGAGGCGTCGAGCCAGATCGCGCCTTGGGCGGTCTTGCCCATCTTGGCGCCCGAGGCCGTGGTCAGGAGAGGGAAGGTCAGGGCCTGGGCCGCGCCTCCCTCGACGCGCCGGATGAGGTCGACCCCGGCCAGGATGTTCCCCCACTGGTCGTCGCCGCCCATCTGAAGGGTGCAGCCGAATTGCCGGAAGAGGGTCAGGTAGTCATACGCCTGGAGGAGCTGGTAATTGAATTCGATGAAAGACAGTCCTTTTTCGAGACGGAGCTTGTAGGCCTCGGCGGCCAGCATGCGGTTGACGCTGAAGTGCCGGCCGATGTCGCGCAGGAAGGCGATGTAGTTCAGGGGCAGGAGCCAGTCGGCGTTGTCCACGGCGATGGCGCTCTTGCCGTCGAAATGGAGGTAGCGGGCCAGCTGGAAGTGGATGGCCTGGCCCTGGGCCCGGATGGTCGCCTCGTCGAGCATCTGGCGCATCTCGGTCTTGCCGCTGGGATCGCCGACCAGGGTCGTCCCGCCGCCGACGACGGCGATGGCCCGGTGGCCGGCCCGCCGGAGATGGACCATGGCCATGATCGGCACGAGACTTCCGGCGTGGAGGCTGACGGCCGTGCTGTCGAAACCGACGTAGAACGTGACGGGCTCCCCCCCGAGCATTTCCCGGACGGCCTCCTCGTCGGAGACCTGGGCCAGGAAGCCGCGCTCCTTCAGCTCATCGTAGACGTTGCCGCTCATGGTTTGGCCTCTGGAGTCTTATACCACAGCCTCCCCGGCGCCGTCCATCGGAGCGGCCGCCCGCGCGGCGCGCCGGGGGAAGGCGTCAGTCGAGGCCGCGCTTCTGGAGGAGCGGCTCGATGCGCGGCTCGCGGCCCCGGAAGCGCTTGTAGAGGATCATGGGGTCTTCCGTCCCCCCGGGCTCCAGGATGTTCCGCCGGAAGGACGCGGCCGTCTCCGGGTCGAACAGCCCGGTCTCCTTGAAGGCCTCGAAGGCGTCCGAATCCAGGACCTCGGCCCAGACATAGCTGTAGTAGCCCGACGAATAGCCGCCGCTGAAAATGTGGGCGAAGTAGGGGCTGAGATAGCGGCTGACGATCTGCGGGATGAGCCCGAGCCGGGCCATAGCCTGGGCGTCGAACTTCAAGGTTTCCGGTTCCGCGGCTTCGGTCATGGTGTGCCAGTCCATATCGAGGAAGCAGGCGGCCAGGTATTCGACGGTCTCGAAGCCCTGATTGAAGACCCGGGCCCGGTCCATTTTGTCCAGGAGCTCGTCGGGGATGGGCTCGCCGCTCCGGTAATGCCGGGCGTACATCTTGAGGACGTCCCGGTGCCGGGCCCAGTTCTCCATGATCTGTGAGGGAAGCTCGACGAAATCCCGGGGGACGCTCGTGCCCGAGAGGCTCTCGTACGCGCACCGGGTCAGGATGCCGTGAAGGGCGTGGCCGAACTCGTGGAACAGGGTCAAGGCTTCCTCGAAGCTGATCAGGGCCGGTTGGTCGGCCGTCGGCTTGGAGAAGTTCCCATTGTTGGAGATGACCGGCCGGATGTCCCGGCCGTCCCGGATCGACTGGTCCCGGAAGCTGCTCATCCAGGCCCCGCCCTGCTTGCTGGCACGGGGGAAATAATCGACGTAAAGGACGGCCAGGTGGGAACCGTCGGCGTCCTTGACCTCGAAGACCCGGACGTCCTGGTGGTACTTGGGGATGTCCGCCCGCTCCTCGAAGGTGATCCCGAAGAGCCGGTTGGCGACCATGAAGGCCCCGTCGCGGACGTTCTCGAGCTGGAAGTAGGGCCGCAGGGACGCTTCGTCGATGTCGAACTTGGCCTTCTTGACCTTCTCCGCGTAGTACCACCAATCCCAAGGCTGGAGCTCGAACGTCTTGCCCTCAGCCCGGATCATGGCCTGCATCTCGGCGGCCTCGGCCCCGGCCCGGGCCAGGGCCGGCTTCCAGAGCTTTTCGAGGAAGTCATAGACAGCTCGGGGGGTCTTGGCCATGTTCTTCTCGAGGACGTAATCGGCGTGGGTCGGGTAGCCGAGCAGGCCGGCCCGTTCGACACGCAGGGCGGCCATTCGCGCCGCCCGGGCCGTGTTGTCCAGCTCGTTGCCGTTGGCCCCGCGCTTGATGTAGGCCGTGAACATCTTCTCCCGGAGCTCGCGCCGCTCGGAATACTGGAGGAACGGGATGAGGCTCGGCTTGTGCAGGGTGAAGACCCATCGGCCGGGCTTGCCGCGCTCCTTGGCGGCGTCGGCGGCCCCGGAGACGACGGCGGCCGGCAGCCCGGTCAGGTCCGCCTCGTCCTCGATGACCAGCTCGAAGGCGTTGTTCTCCTTGAGGATGTTCTCCCCGAACTGGACCGAGAGAAGGGACAGCTCCTCGTTGATGCTTCTGAGGCGGGCCTGTTTTTCGGCCTCGAGTCCCGCGCCGCCGCGGACGAAGTTCTTATAGGTCTCCTCGAGGAGTCGGCCCTGCTCGGGCGTGAGGGAGAGCGCTTCCCTGTCGTTGTAGACGGCCTTGACCCGGCCGAAGAGGGCCGCGTTCATGGCGATGTCGTCGGCGTGCTGGGCCAGCTTCGGGGCGATGTCCTTCTCGATCGTCTGGAGCTCCTCGTTGGTATGGGAGGAGGTCAGGTTGAAGAAGACGCCGGCCACTTTGTCGAGCAGCCCGCCGCTCCTTTCGAGCGCCTCGAGCGTGTTGGCGAAGGTCGGCGACCCGGGTTCGGCGGTGATGGCCTCGATCTCCTTTTTCTGGTCGGCCATGCCCTTTTCGAAAGCCGGCGGGAAATGGACGGGCCCGATCTCGTCGAACGGCGGCACGCCGAAAGGCGTGGCGAATTCGGAGAAGAACGGGTTGTCGGCGGCCGCCGTTTCCCCGGCCTTCCTGCCGCAGGCCGCGAAGACGAGCAACAGGAACGAAAGACAGATCCATGCGTTTCTCATCGGGATTCACCTCTGGTTTGGATTGGGACGGCTCCCCGCCCCGTCATGAAGGTTATGGTCGTTCGTCTGGACACGGAAGGGCGCAATTTAGCACATCCGCCGACGGGAAGTCAAAGAGCCTGCCTTGACTCCCCGCCAGGCCTCGGTTAGATTGGACATCAGAGGAGGATCGAGCATGAAAAAGACCCGGCAAGACCGGAGGACCTTCCTCAAGACCGTGGCCGGAGGGGTCGCCGCCTGGGGAGCGGCATCCGCGGGGCTTATCGCCGCTCCCGGAAAACAGGAGGCCCCCGTCCAGCGGGGCTCCATGCTCTACCGCCGGCTGGGGCGGACCGGGTTGCTCGTGTCCGAAATATCGCTCGGCGGCAGCCCCCTCCCCGACCCTGACCTCATGAGGGCCCTCATCGACCGGGGCGTCAACTACGTCGACACCTCTCACAACTACGAGAACGGCAACAGCGAGCGCCGGATCGGGCGCCTCCTCAAGGAGATCGGCCGCGACAACCTCAACGTGGGAACGAAGTTCCACGTCACCGCGCGCGACACGTCCGCCTCCATCATCTCCTCCGTCGAAGGCAGCCTCCGACGGCTGGCGACAGACCACATCGACGTCCTCATGATCCACGGCGCGGCGAGCGCCGCCGTGCTCGACGACGAGCGGGTCCTCGAGGCCACCGAGCGGCTGAAGAAAGCCGGGGCCTGGCGCTTCCGCGGCCTGTCCTGCCACCAGAACCACGACGAGGTCGTCCGCAGGGCCGTCGATTGCGGCCTTTACGACATGGTCCAGGTCGGCTACAACGTCTTCGACATCCAGGAAACGGAAAAAGAAGCGGAAACGTACCCCGATTATCTGGGGACGAGCGGGCTTGGAGGACTTCTGGATCACGCCCGGTCGAAGGGCGTCGGGGTCGTGGCCATGAAAACCCTGAGGGTCGGCGGCCGGCGCCAGGACCTCGGGAAATACCGGACGGGGTCCGCGTCCATTTATCAGGCCATGCTCAAGTGGGTGCTCGACGACGAACGGGTCGCCTCGGCCCTGGTCGAGATCCTGAACCGTCGGGAGATGGACGAGGACCTGGGGGCCGTCGGAGCGCGGCTGACGCCGGCCGAAAGGGCGACCCTGGCGTGTTTCGTCCGGGAGAACGGGCGCGACTACTGTCACATGTGCGGGCGCTGCGCCCGCGCCTGCCCTTCCGGCGTGGCCGTCACGGGCGTCCTTCTGTGCCTGGCCTACCACGAGAGCTACGGGAAAACGCAGCGGGCCCGCGAAACCTACTCAGCCCTCGGGGAGGGGTCCAAGGTTTCGTCCTGCCGCGACTGCGGGGCCTGCGAAAAGACCTGCCCCTACGGCGTCTCGGTCCGCACGAGGATCCGGACGGCCGCCGCCCTTTTCGCCTGATCCCGCAAGATCACGTGCCAAGGCCCGCATCCCGGTGTATAATATTGTTTTCCTCGAGCCGAGCCGGAGGAGCCAAGACATGCCCGACTCTGTGACCACCCTCAGCCGCCTTTTTCTGAACACCTGCCGGAACCACCGCAAGCCCGGCTTGCTGATGTTCAAGGAGAGCGGGAAATACCGCTCCCTCTCGACCGCCGACTTCGAGGCTGCGGTCCGGGGCCTGGCCCTGGGTTTCCAGGCCCTCGGCCTCCGGCCGGGCGACAAGGTCGCCCTCATATCGGAAAACAGGCCGGAATGGACGATCACGGATCTCGCCGTGCTCGCTTCGGGAGCCGTGACGGTGCCCATCTACATTTCCCTCACGGCCGACCAGATCAAATTCATCGTCCGCGACTCGGGCGCCAGGATGGTCGTCTGCTCGAACCGGGACCTCTGGCACAAGGTCGAGGCCGTCCGGGCGGAGCTCCCCGAGGTCGAGCAGGCGTTCCTCATGGAAAAGGACGCCCCGCCCGGGGTCCTGACGCTCGAGGAAGCGATCGAGACGGGCAAGCGGCGGGCCGGCCTCTCCCCGGAGGCGTTCGAAAGCCGGGCTTTGGCCGTCAAGCCGGAGGACCTGGCCTCCATCATCTACACTTCGGGGACCACGGGCGTGCCCAAGGGCGTCATGCTGAGCCACGGGAATTTCGTCAGCAACATCCGGGCCGTCGACGCCATCATCCAGTTCCTGCCGACGGACACCGCGCTGTCCTTCCTCCCCCTGTCCCATGTGCTGGAGCGGACGGCGACCTTGCTTTTTCTCTACAAGGGAGCCTCGATCGCCTACGCCGAGAGCGTTGAGTCCGTGGCCGCGAACCTGCTCGAGGTCAGGCCGACCGTCGTGGTCAGCGTGCCCCGCCTTTTCGAAAAGATCTACGCCCGGATCATGGATCAGGTCCTGGCCGGCTCGCGCCTCAAACAGGCGATCTTCTTCTGGGCCCTGGCCACCGGGAAAAGATGGGCCACCGAGACGATCGCCAAGCGGCCTGTCGGGAAAGGGCTGGCCTTGCGAAGGGCCCTGGCCCACAAGCTGGTCTTCGCCAAGATCGCGGCCAAGACGGGCGGACGGATCAAACAGTTCATCTGCGGCGGGGCGGCCTTATCCAGGGACATCGCCGAGTTCTTCTACGCCATGGGCCTGGTCATCATGCCCGGCTACGGGCTGACGGAGACCTCCCCGGTGCTCACCGGGAGCACGCTCGACAGCTACCGCCTGGGAACCGCGGGCAAGCCCCTGCCGGGCGTCGAACTCCGGATCGCCGAGGACGGCGAGATCCTGGCCCGGGGCCCGAACATCATGATGGGCTACTACAAGAACGAGGCCGACACCCGGGCCGTCATGGCCGGGGGCTGGCTCCACACGGGGGACATCGGTTATCTCGACGCCGACGGCTTCCTGGTCATCACCGACCGCAAAAAGGACCTGATCATCACCTCCGGAGGGAAGAACGTGGCCCCCCAACCGATCGAGAGCCTCGTCCAAGCGAGTCCCTACATCCAGAACGCCGTCGTCGTGGGGGACAGCCGGAAGTTCATCTCCGCCCTCGTCGTCCCCGACTTCGAGAAGATCGAGGCCTACGCCCGGGCCAAGGCCATTCCCTTCGGCGACCGGGCCGAGCTCTGCCGCCGGCGGGAGATCGTCGACTTCCTGCTGGAGGAGGTCAACCGGACCACGCCTGGCCTGGCCTCCTACGAGAGGATCAAGAGGATCGCCGTCCTCGACCGGGATTTCGAGATCGGGACCGACGAGCTGACCCCCACGCTCAAGGTCAAGAGGAGGATCGTCGAGCGCAAGTATGCCGGCCTCATCGATTCCCTTTACCGGGATTGACGGCCCGCCCCCGAACGGGCTCAGATCTGCCAGGCGTAACCGATCTTCAGGAAGAAGGTCCTGTTGATCCGGGTGACGTCGACCAGGTCCCGGCCCATGGAGGTCTCGAAGTTGCCGCCCAGGGCGTTGTCCGAATAGCCGAGGAAGAGCACGGTCCGGGCGTTGAGCTTGTAGGAGAACAGGAACTGGGTGAAGACCCGCCGGCTCCGGCCGTCGACCGGGAAGAGGTACATCTCGGGGTTCCTTTGGAGATCGTTGTACTGGACGATGGCCCGGACGAAGGCCCGGACGTTGAAGTTGTAGATGAGCTTGGCCTGGGTCAGGTTCGCCGTGTAGATCGTGGACCCGGCCAGAAAGAGGCGCTCGTAATCGTGGGAGGCACTGAC
>Ga0194126_10011680_pt1 | contig 11242 bp, 7 predicted proteins | sample TA2KigC150mmetaG_FD_148641 | JGI IMG/M metagenome (GOLD analysis project Ga0194126, IMG submission 148641) | Freshwater microbial communities from Lake Tanganyika, Tanzania - TA2015035 Kigoma Deep Cast 150m | ecosystem: Environmental > Aquatic > Freshwater > Lake | place: Tanzania: Lake...
GGCAGGCGTCAAGGGCTCCAACGCCCGGTAGCTCCACGAACGCAAACCTGCCAGTATCCGAAATGTCGCTTCGTGAGAAACATACCTTTCAAGATAACGGAACAACCCGCGCGCAATACCAAAAAACCGCACCCCCACAATTGCCACCTGCAAAACAGCAATCGAAGGTTGCAAGGCAGCAGCAGAGATAATATATGCCGAAGCTGCCATCAACCCCACGCTGCTACTCACCGCAGCAATGCCCAGGATAGATGCCAACAGCATCCACCGCCAGGTTGGCAATGTCAGGCGAAGTAAACGCCAACCAGTGCTCATATCCGCGTCTGCTCTCTCATGACTGGAGACCAGGTTCGCCCAATCGGTGAGTTGACCCGTGGGTAAAATGGGTGTTGTCACCGGCGTCTCAATTGGTGACAATCCCGGTTGTCCTGCCAACTCTACTTTCCCACTCTGTTTCAACTGTGCAAAAACACCATCCTGTGCCATCAATTCTGTCGGTGTTCCGCTCTCAACCACCCGCCCTTGCTCCAGCACGATCACCTGGTCGACATTCATTGCGCTTTGCAAGCGATGACAGATCAATAATACCGTCCGCTCGGCTGCAAGTTCATCTAAAGCCATCTGCAGTTCTTGATCCGTCTGCGGATCCAGATGTGCAGCACTCTCATCCAGGATCAATACCGGCGCATCTTTAAGAAAAGCTCGCGCCAGAGCAATTCTTTGCGCTTGCCCGGCGCTCAAACGCGTCCCTCGTTCACCAATCACAGTCTGGTATCCATGTGGTAAGGTTTGAATATATTCATCAATCCTGGCGCTTCTGGCTGCCCAAGTCATTTGTTCGTAGGTTGCTTCTGGTCGTCCTAACTTAATATTTGCTTCCAGGGTATCATGAAATAAAAATGGATCTTGCGGAAGCCAGGCTACCTGGTCTCGCCATGTCTTCAAAGGAATTTCCCCCAGGTATTCTCCACCTACCCGCATCCTCCCCTCATCAGGACTACCAAATCTTAATAAAAGATCAGCCAGGGTCGATTTCCCCGCTCCACTAATGCCCACCAACGCTGTTTTCTTTCCGGCAGAAATGATCAGATTGGCATTCGATAAAACCCGTTGCCCTCCCGGATAACGGAAAGATACATTTTCCAACTGGATATCTTTACCCTCGGCTGACCAATTAGCCCATTTCGGATCCCCCTCTTGATTATCGCGGTTGTAGGTCTCTGTGTTGTGTAGGTCTTGCATTTGATCCAAAGCCTGGAGAATGCGCCTGCCAGCAACCACACCAGACATACCCGCATGAAAACGTGTCCCAAGCATGCGCAGAGGCAAATAAAATTCAGGCGCTAGTATCAATACAAACAACGCCTGTTCAAATTCGACCCAACCATAGAGCAAGCGCAAACCCACCTGTACCGCCACAACCGCTGTTGACAATGTGGAAACCAGTTCCAGTACCAGGGCGGAAAGAAATGTGACCCGTAAAACCTTCATGGTAATACGGCGGTAGTCTTGACTGAAGCGCTCTACCCGCCCAGCCTGTTCCCTGCTCCGTCCAAGCGTTTTTAAAGTTGGCAATCCCTGGATCATATCCAGAAAATAGGCATTAAGCCGGCTTAATGACTCCCACTGCTTGCCAGTTAATGCTTGCGCCATAGATCCGGTAAGATACAAAAAAAACGGGATCAGGGGTGCAGTGGCAAATAAAACCACACCGCTAAGCAAATCTACCGGCAGTATAAATACCAATAATATGAGTGGAACCAAAACTGCCAGGGCAAGTTGAGGGAGATATTGGCTATAATAAGCATCTAATTCCTCAACGCCTTGCGTGACAACTTCTACCAGTTCACCTGTTTGCTCACCACGCACATAGGAAGGTTCCACGTTCATTAATTGTTCATAGAGTAGCTGGCGCACATAGCCTTTCACTTTCAACGCCAACCTCCCCGCCGATACTTCAATTCCCCATAACGTAAACCCACGCCCCAATATCACCAACAATAACCACATCAACAGCGCTCCAACATCAGTGATGGAAGCGCTTTCCAAGAATACCTGCGCAACCGTAGCGCTGATCAATTTAGCCTGCCAGATGACCAGTCCAGCCCCCAATGAACCTAATCCAATCGCGGCGATTAGATAATAACCTCCCCGCTCTACGTAACTCAATAAACGACGGTCTAGATTCACAGTGCGATTATATGATGAACAGGTCTACTTTTGGAAAATTGGAGTGCCCATTTAAAATCAAAGATTGGCGGTTTCCACACTCCGCCAACCTTTGAGATTTTTTGGACAATTTAATAGGTCAGTTTCTCGGGTATTGGCTCCAATCGTTTGCGGAAAATCCAATAACTCCAGGCTTGATACGCTAACACAATCGGTACAAACACGAGTGCAATGATACTCATCACTGTCAGGGTATAAGGGCTGGAAGAAGCGTTTTGGATCGTCAGGCTCCAGGCGGGGTTCAGGCTGGAGATCATCACCCGGGGGTAGAGCATCAAGAATGTTGCGGCTGTTGTCAATACAATCGTTAACACAGTCATAAGAAATGCCCAGCCAAATTTCTCCTGTTTCAAGAAATACCCGCAGAGTAATGCAGCAACCAGGCCAGTAACTGGCAAGATCGCCAGGCCAAATCCCAGATGTGACAGAATATCGGTGGCAAAGTATGTCGATACCAGCAGCAAGCCAAGCAGCACTACCACGGGCAACCATAACTTATTTGCAGTTGCCTGAGCTGCGCTGCGCAGATCACCCACCGTTTTCAATTTCAAGAACAAAGCACCATGCAACGTAAAGAGCGCCAGCACGGCAACACCAGCCAGCAATGCAAAGGGATTTAACAGGTTGAAAAATCCGCCCACGTAGTGCATATCGGCATCAATCGGCACGCCTCGCACCAGGTTGGCAAAGGCTACTCCCAGCAGTACAGGCGGTAGCAGGCTGCCCACGAAGATACATCCATCCCACAGGCGGCGCCAGGTTGGGTTTTCGTCCTTGCTGCGAAACTCGAGTGCAACACCGCGCAGTATCAATGCCAACAAAAGCAAGAAAAGCGGGAAGTAGAAACCACTAAACAGGGTGGCATACCAATTGGGAAAAGCGGCAAAGGTAGCGCCTCCCGCTGTGAGCAACCAGACTTCATTTCCATCCCAGTGTGGACCGATGGTATTGATGATTACGCGGCGTTTCAAGTCGGCTTTTGATGCATCCCTATCTTTACTCAAGAAAGGCATCAAAATACCCACACCAAAGTCAAACCCCTCCAACACAAAGAAACCTGTATATAGAATTGCTATCAGGATAAACCACAGAGTTGTAAGTTCCATCTTGTCCTCCTCTATATCAGTCTGCCGCCCCAACCAGGGAAGGCGCCAGATCATCTACTTCTTTTATATCTGCCTGTCCGGATGGTGGACCTGCTTTTGCATATTTCTTTAGCAAATAAATATCTGCTGCCATCAACAATCCATAAACCAGGGTAAAGATGATCAGCGTGGTCAGCACCATAGCAGCCGGAACGTTGGGAGAGATGCCGTCTTCGATCTTCATCACGCCATATACTACCCATGGAAAACGTCCCATTTCAGTCAATATCCAACCAAAGGTATTTGCCAGGTAAGGCAGGGCAATTGCCCCCAGGAAAATTTGGAGTATCCACTGGCGTTTTTCATCCATCTTTCTCACCGTCAGGTAGAGTGCATATAATGCCAGCAACCCCATGAGTGATCCAGCGCCTACCATGATACGAAAGCTCCAATAGGAAACTGTGACCGGTGGAATGTAATTTCCAGCCCCATATTGGCTTTCAAACTGCGTTTGCAAATCATTGATGCCTTTGACCTCGCCAGTGAGTTGGTTGTAGGAAAGCAGGCTTAACACCGCGGGTATGCGGATGGCAAATATATCCCGTCGTTGCGATTCATCGATCAATGAAAACAAAGAAAATGATGCTGGATTTTCAGTGTTCCAAAGCGCCTCTGCGGCAGCCATTTTCATCGGTTGGGAACGCACCATTTCCTGCGCCTGTGCATGCCCATTCAGTCCTACCAACAGAATGGATATTGCGCCAAAGATTGCCGCGATTCGAAAAGACTGGCGAAAGAAATCTACATGCTGTTTTTTGATCAGATGATAAGCCGAAATTCCCATTACAAAAAATGCTGCTGTTGCAAAACCTGCTGTTACGGTGTGGGGAAACATCACCTTCAGATTGGGATTGGTGAGCAAAGCAAAGAAATCTTCCATCTCAGCGCGACCGTTGCGCAAGACATAACCCACCGGCTCTTGCATGAACGAGTTAGCCATTAGTATCCATAATGCAGAGATATTCGAACCTATGGCAACCATCCACATGGAAAATGCATGCCAGCCTTTAGATAGCTTATCCCAACCAAAAATCCAAACGCCTAAAAAGGTTGATTCCAGGAAGAAAGCCAACAAGGCTTCGATAGCCAGGGGAGCACCAAAAATATCACCAACAAACCGTGAGTACTCCGACCAGTTCATGCCAAATTGGAATTCTTGCACAATACCCGTTACCACCCCCATGGCAAAATTGATGATAAAAAGTTTACCCCAGAACTTTGCCATATCTTTATAGATTTCTTTGCCTGAGCGCACATACATCGTTTCCATGATCGCCACGATCACCGACAATCCCAGGGTAAGGGGAACAAAAAAGAAATGATAAACTGTGGTAATACCAAATTGCATCCGGGCAAGAATTAATGGGTCCATACGCACACTCCTTCTTTACGATTTTATCTTATCCAACCCCAAGGCTTCGTCTGCCAAATGCTTCAGGTTGGTAGTTTCCAATTCGTTTAAGATTAATGCTTGCAATTTTGCCCAACGACGTGTAACCGGGCATTCCTCGTTGAGTGGGCAATCTTGCGGGTTTTCTATGCAGTCTGATATCAAAAGCGGACCTTCAATAGCCTCCCATATATCTTTTAGATTGATATCCTTAGCGTTACGAGAGAGTTGAACACCTCCTTTCGGTCCTGGAAATGTCGTAATAAGCTCTGCTCGCGATAGATCAGCGATGATACGAAGTAAAAACGCATGCGGTACCAGCATGCTCTCTTGAATTTGATGCGTGGGTAAGCGTTTGCCATCCGGTTGTTTTGCAAGTGCTAAAATCACCCTGATGGCGTAATCCGTCCGCCGGTTTATTCGCATCATAATTCCATTCTCCAGTTTAACCATTAAAAAATTGTAATGAAGTAGAAAAATGCAAACGCTTACTTTTATAGTAAGCAATTATATCATCAGGATCAACGAGTGTCTATCATCAATTTTTTATGACATAGGTCATTGCTGTTTACCAAGATGAAAACCATGTCTTCCGGCACCCCAAAAACCGCTTTGTACCGGATGAATATGTTCCGCGGTAATAAATGCCAACTCATCGGTTTCACTTACAATTTGTTCCAGGTGTTTTTTTTCACAGCGATGAATGCCGCAATGTAATAGATCCACAGCGCCATCCCTGCCATTCGCCGCAATCTCTGTCACCGCAAAACCAGCATTGCGTAATTTTTCGGTGATTTCTTTTCCTCGGTTTACACTTACGATCCGGATATGCAAGAAACCCATTCCCAGGTACTCCTCCAGGAAAATACCCACCACCAGGCCCGTGGCAAAACCCGTTGCGTACCCAATAATATTAATCCATCCACCAAGCTCCGTGAATATCAATCTTAGCGCATTGATATACAGTAACGATTGGCAAAAGCCAAAAACCCAGGCTAAAAATTTTCTTCCCCGCACTACCATCAACAGGCGAATCGTATACAATGAAATATCCGATGTACGCATCAGGAATATCAATAATGCGGTGGGGAGAAATGTGCTCATAAACTACAAATCAACTCACGCTCGCCAGAAGCCTCTGCGAACCGGACGAACATCCTCGGCAGTAATAAACGCCTCTGGATCTATCTGGTTGACCAACCGGTGCACCTTGGTTACATTTTTTCGCAGCACACTGCAATTTAATACCGATACCATGCCATCCTTGCCTCGAGCGGGTATCTCAGTAATGGCATAACCCTGTTCTCGTAGCATGTTTGCTATGGCAGTTCCCAAGCTTGTACTGACAATCCTGACATGGATATGTCCTATGGCCATTTTCTCTTCTATGTACATACCAACAACATTGCCCGTGGCAAAGCCAGCAGCATACCCAACCATATTCAATGGATTATCCAGGTTGTTTAACACATTGCTGATGGCAACGACAAATATCGCCGACTGGAAAAAACCCAAAATCCAGGCAGCTGCCTTTTTACCGCGCATCACGACCAACACCCGCAAGGTGTCCAACGACATATCCGCTACGCGCAATAGAAATATTAAACCCGCCCCTAACAATGCCTGGGGTGTAAGTATTAGTTCCATTCTTCAATTATCCTTATTCTGGCTGATTTCCCTGTGAAAACTCAGGCTGCATAGCAGGAAGGTACAGCCGTTCCAAATACTCTTTGATCATCCTGCGAATACAGAATTGTGGGCTGATTGTGCGTATCGATTCTTTAGCCATGTTCAGCCAATCGCCGGGCAACCCATCGGAAGAACGTTCGCGGTAATAAAGTGGCACAATCTCTTTTTCCAATTGCTCATAAATACTGCTGACATCCACCTGGTCTTGAAGATCTGGATTATCAAAATCCGCATCTTCTCCAATTGCCCATCCATTCTTCCCATTGTAAGCTTCTCGCCACCAGCCATCGTAGACCGAAAAATTTAATACACCGTTCATGGCAGCTTTCATTCCAGATGTTCCTGAAGCTTCATTCGGACGCCGGGGTGTATTCAGCCAAACATCCACACCTTGAATTAGATAACGCGCCAGGTTCATGTCATAATCTTCTAAGAATGCAATCCTGCCCCCTGTCTCTGACCGCTTTAACATCCGGTAAACATCCTGAATGATTAATTTTCCACCTTCATGGTCTGGATGGGATTTGCCGGCAAAGATAAATTGCACTGGCATATCGGGTCGATGGATGATTTTCAACAAGCGCTCAACATCCTGTAAAAGCAGGTTGGCTCGCTTATACGGAGCAAAGCGGCGGGCAAAGCCAATCGTCAACATATAGGGATCAAGCAATGCCCCCGAAGCAATCACCTGCACCGGGTGAACTCCACCTTTCACCCACTGCCGGCGAGCTCGCTCACGCATGTAGTAAACCAGCTTTCGCTTTAAGTGTCGCCGGATCGCCCAGAGTTGTTCATCGGGAATGTCCATCACCTTATCCCACATTTCTTGGTCATCCAGGCGTTCTAACCAATCGCTACCCAGGTGCCGGTCTAACAGGTGCCGCAGCCTTCTTGCCAGCCAGGTGCCCAGGTGAACACCATTGGTGATATGGGTGATCGGAACATCATGGTGATTCTTCTGGGGCCAAAGAAATTTCCACATCTTCCGGCTAACTTCCCCATGAAGTTCAGAAACTGCATTCCTTCCATTGGACAATTTCAGCGCCAGCACCGGCATACTATAGCTATCTCCCCACGCTAAAGGATGCCGCGCCAGATCAACAAACCGCTCACGGTCAATACCCAAATCAGGCCAGATATGCGACAAATATTTATCAACCAACCACAGCGGAAATTCGTCATTGCCGGCCGGCACCGGTGTATGGGTAGTGAATACATGATTGGTTTTCACCATGTCAACACTCTCTTCGAAGGAATGCCCGGTTGCCACCAATTCCCGAATACGCTCTAGAGTTAAGAATGCAGAATGACCTTCATTCATGTGCCAGACGCTGGGGTTATACCCTAGCATTCTCAGCGCCCGCAGACCGCCAATCCCGAGCAATAACTCTTGAGAGATGCGCATTTCCGGATCTCCGCTATACAACCGGGATGTCATCCTGCGGTCAGCATGTGCATTGGCATCAATATCAGAATCCAAAAGATAAAGCGGTGTTCTGCCCACATGAATTTCCCAAATTCGAGCCGCTACCTCTCTACCAGGAAGTTCCACCGATACCTTCAAGGGGTTTCCCTCATCATTTAATACCGGCAGCACGGGTAAATCATTGAAGCTCTGGCATGAATATTGCGCCTCTTGCCAACCGTCCTCAGTCATTCTTTGGGTAAAATATCCTTCCGTATAAAAAAAGCCTACGGCAACAAATGGCAAACCAAGGTCGCTGGTTTCCTTAACATGATCGCCCGATAAAATACCCAAACCGCCAGCATAAATGGGTAAGGTTTCGTGCAGCCCAAACTCCATAGAAAAATATGCTACCGGTCGGTTTCGGAATTGTGGGTAATGCACTTCAAACCAGGTCGGAGATTCTGAAATATACGCATCAAAACTCTCCATGATCCGGTCATAAAATTCAAGATAATAGCGATTGTTGGTAGCCGCATTCAACCGCGCACGTTCAACCCGCCGCAAGAAAACCACCGGATTATGGTAGCTCTCCTCCCAAAGTATGGGATCGATGCGTAAATACAAACGCTGAGCATCCGGGTTCCATGTCCACCACAGGTTATATGCCAGATCACTCAAACGGCTTATGCGCTTTGGCAAGCTGAAGTTATTGGGTAATTCAGAACGGAAAACAATCATGTGCACCATACCTCAAGAGTAACATTGAAAGCGGAATAGCCCCGCCGATTATGTTATTCTAACATATTCGCAGCAGTAAATTGAGTATGTACTCTATCCGCATCAGCTAATTGAAGATAAAATTACCAGGATAATCTTGATCCTTTACACCCCACCTCATCCCAGTGAGACCTGATGACAAAAACCGTTCAATTATTCATTACATGCATTCTCGATACCCTCTACCCAGAAACCGGCGAAGCGGTTGTTCGTGTGCTTAATAAAGCTGGCGCCCGAGTTGAATTTCCAGCCGGACAAACCTGCTGTGGACAACCGGCGTTCAATGCAGGAATGCGCGCCCAGGCGCGCCAGATGGCAATCCATACAATTAAGGTCTTCGAACAAACTTCTGGCGATATTATCATCCCTTCCGGTTCCTGCTGTTCCATGATCCGCCATTCTTACCCAGAACTGTTTTCCGATGATCCCGAATGGCTGCCGCGTGCCAGGGAACTGGCTGGACGCTGCTACGAATTGAGCGAATATTTGGTGGATGTTCTAGGGATAACCGACCTGGGGGCATCCTACAATGGAAAAATCACCTACCATTCCTCCTGCCATTTATTGCGAGAGTTGGGTGTGGATCGTCAACCACGCCTTCTGTTGCAATCCATAAAAAATGCGGAATTTATCGATCTACCACACACCGAAGAGTGCTGCGGTTTCGGGGGTGTGTTCTCCGTAGAACACCCAGAGATATCCAAAGCCATGTTGGAAAGGAAAATTGCCAACATCGAAGCCAGCGGTGCACAAGTTGTGGTTTCTTGCGATGGAGGCTGCATCACAAACATCAATGGTGGGCTGCATCGCTGCGGTAATACCCAACGTGCGGTTCATATAGCAGACCTGCTCAATAATTTCTTAGAGCTGAACAATGACCAATCTATTCCACAATAAAATTCGCCAGGCTCTGGCAGACTCCAACCTGCAAGCCGCATTAGATGCCAATGCAGAAAAAAGAATCGCAGCTCGTAAACAGGCTTACACCTCTCTACCCGATGATTTACAAAAAACCCGTCAACGCGCCCGTTCAATTCGCGAAAATGTGATCTCACATCTGGATGAATATCTGCATCAATTCATCCAGCAAGCCAAGAAGAATGGCATGATTGTCCACCACGCTCAGGATAGCGCTGAGGCGCTGCGGGTTGTCCTTGAATTGGCGCACAAGCAAGGCGCCACCCTGGTAGCCAAATCAAAATCAATGGTCAGCGAGGAGATCAAGCTAAATCCTGCGCTGGAAGAAGCCAATATCCAGGTCGTGGAAACAGACCTGGGGGAATATATCGTTCAGTTACGCGGTGAACCTCCAGCGCACATTATCACCCCTGCGGTACACCTGCGCCGGGGTGATGTGGGTAAATTATTTGCCGATAAATTGGGCATTGAACCCACCGAGGATATTCCCACCCTTACAGCAGTGGCTCGATCCACGCTAAGGCAGGTATTCCTGAATGCACAGGTCGGCATCTCTGGCGTCAACTTTGCTGTTGCAGAAACTGGCACCATATGCATCCTGACCAACGAAGGCAATGGCCGAATGGTTACCACATTACCCCCCACCCATATCGCTCTGATGGGAATTGAAAGACTGGTGCCAACAATGCAAGATTTAGCCACCATGTTACGAATGCTTCCTCGCTCCGCAACTGGGCAGAAGATAACCGTCTACACCAGCCTGATACACGCCCCGCGGCGCTCCGATGAACTGGATGGTTGTACGGAACGCCACCTGGTTTTGCTGGATAATGGTCGTCGTATCGTACGCAACTCCCCGCTGGCAGAGATATTATTCTGCATTCGCTGTGGCGCGTGCATCAACGCCTGCCCAATTTTTCGTGAAATTGGCGGACATGCCTACATTGGCAAACATGGGCAACACAGCCCCTACCCCGGACCGGTGGGATCCGTTATCGCACCCGGGCTGTTTGGAGTATCCGAATTTGGCGCACTGGCAAGAGCTTCCAGCCTCTGTGGCGCTTGCAAGGAGGCCTGTCCGGTGGATATCGATCTACCACGTTTGTTACTGCGTGTTCGTGCTGGTGGTATGCCAATCGAAACCCAAAAGACGCCACCCAATGTACCTGCCGGATTGGCAATAGGAATAAAGTTTTTCAACCTGGTTGCCATCCGTCCTTTCTTATTCCATACCGCACAATGGTTTGCAGGTTTGTTTAGCCGTCTACTGGCTCCAATACACCCCTGGCTACGCCTGCCTGCGTTTACCGGATGGGGTTATAGCAAAGATTTTCCTCGTCCAGTAAGACAGACATTCAGCAGTCGGTGGGCAGCAGGCAGTATCCAAAACCAACCTTCTGCTTCCAATCAAGCTAACCCACCGGATCCATATTCAAGCGTCAATAGACCTGTGCCGACCATTCCGGCTACTGCTGAACGTTTTGCGACCGAATTGACCGCCCTGGGTGGTCATTTCATCTCCTGCCAGGCTTCACAATTACCAGAATTACTGCAAACATTCCTGAAAAAGATAGGGCAGAACAGCCTTCAAACCTGGCACGAAGATACACTCCCCAAAAACCTGCTGCATTCTTTACGTCAGGCTGGCATCCACCTATCCGAGCAACCCAATGCTGAAATAGCCGT
>Ga0194126_10011685_pt1 | contig 11238 bp, 6 predicted proteins | sample TA2KigC150mmetaG_FD_148641 | JGI IMG/M metagenome (GOLD analysis project Ga0194126, IMG submission 148641) | Freshwater microbial communities from Lake Tanganyika, Tanzania - TA2015035 Kigoma Deep Cast 150m | ecosystem: Environmental > Aquatic > Freshwater > Lake | place: Tanzania: Lake...
ACCATGTCCGCGATGTTGTCGCAGACCTGCGGCGCGCCGGAGAAGGTCTCGGCGAACTGCTCCGCCCGCCGCCGATCGTCGTCGTAGCACTTCACGATCCGCATCCCGGCGACTTGCGGGAGCTTGTCGAGCTTGAGCGGGTTGTAGATGTCCTGGTAGTAGTGGGCGACGATGTAGTCGTGCTCGACGAGCTTGGCCGGGACGAGGTGCTTCGCGTCCATCTGGGCGCCGAAGTAGAACCCGTGCGTATCGCAGCGGACGAGACCGACGCGGAGGGGCTTGCGGGCGGGCATGAGAGACTCCTTTCACGCTACCAGGCGAGCACCCGGGCGGGCGCGGCACTGGCGCCGAACAGGCGCAGTGGCGCCACGCAGAGGGTAACTTGCCGCCCCGCGAGGGGCTGCAGGCCGACGAGGGGGCAGACGATCGTGCCGCCCGCCCGGAAGTACTCTCGCAGGAAGGGCATCGCAGCGTCCTGCGGGGGATCGAAGGAAGGCATGTCGCCGCCCAGGAGCGCGGGTCGATGCCGCAGGAGCCACGCCTGCAAGGCGGGGGAGAAGTAGGGGCTTGCGGGGTAGTAGTCCGGCGCGTGCAGGTGCGATTCCCAGCCCGAAGCGATGAGAAGGGCGTCACGGTCCGGTGCGAAGTCGGGTAGGTCGCCGTCGGGGGCCGGAAGCTCCTGCCCGGCGGGACGGAGCGCGATCACGTGGGCGCGGGCCAACAGGCGCTCCGGGGGAAGCTGGTCGAGGGTCGGCGCGTCCGGGTAGAGGTGCGCGGCCGTCTCCGCATACGTCGTACCGTTGAGGACCATCAGGGCGAGGTGGTGGGAGACCCAGCCCTGTTCCGCGATCCCGCCCACGGGCCGCAGCGACACGGGCGGGCAGTCCGTTTCACCGTACCAGTCCACGCCGTCGACGATGGGAATGGTCAGGTCATGGACGCGCATCGGCGCCTCTCAGGAGAGGTTCAGGTCGCCCATCGCCGCCACGATACCCGCCTCGATGGTGTCCACGATCTCGTCGAGGAGGTCCGCGGTGATCGTCAACGGCGGCGCGAGGACCAGGATGTCGCCGTTGTTGCGCACGATCATCCCGTTGCGGTAGCAGTAGTCGCGCACGATGCCGCCGACGCCGAGGGCCGGATCGAGCGGCCGCCGCGTCTCCCGGTCGGCCACCAGCTCCACCGCCATCAGCAGCCCCTTGCCCCGCACATCCCCCACGATGGGGTGTCGGTACAGGCCCTGCAGCCTCTCGCCCAGGTGCTCGCCCATCTGCGCCGCATGCTCGACGAGGTTCTCGCGCTCCAGGATGTCGAGCACCGCCAGCGTAGCCGCGGCCGACACCGGGTGGCCGGCGAAGGTGTGCCCGTGGCGAAACTCGTGGCCCGGGCGTCGGAAGACGTCCGCGATCTCCGCCGTCGTCAACACGGCGCCCATGGGCGCAAAGCCGCCGGTGAAGCCCTTCGCCAGGCACAGGAAGTGCGGGACGACGCCCCAATGCTCGCAGCAGAACATCCGCCCCGTCTTGCCCATCCCGACCTGGATCTCGTCGTAGATCGTCAGGATGCCGTGTCGGTCGCAGAGCGCCTTCAGCTCGGGCAGGTAGAAGTCCGGCGGCACGGGATACCCGACGTTGGAGCCCGGGATGGGATCCAGGATCATCGCAGCGATGGTGTGCGGACCCTCCCAGTTGATGACCGCCGCGGTGTTGCGCAACGCCGTCCGCGCGGATTCCTCGGGGTCCAGGCCCAACTCGCAGCGGTACGGGTGCGGCGCCATCACCGGGACGAAACCCGGGTTCAGGGGCTCCTGGGGCTCGCGGAACCACGGCAGGCCGGTGGCCGACATCGCCCCGAAAGAGCAGCCGTGGTAGCTGTTGCGCCGGAACAGCACCTTCTGCCGACCCTTCTCGCCCCGCTCCCAGAAGTACTGACGGGCCAGCTTTATGGCCGACTCGGTGGCGTCCGAGCCGTCGCTGACGAAGAAGCTGACCTCGAGATCGCCTGGCGCGAGCTCCGCCAGGCGCTTCGCGAGCTCGATGACCACGGGCGTCAGGCAGTCGTGATAGATCGGGTAGAACTCGATCTGTCGCATCTGCTCGAGCATCGCCGCGTGCACTTCGGGGCGGTGGTGACCGACGATCGTGGTCAGCAGCGAGGCGAAGGTGTCCAGGTACCGGCGGCCGTCGGCATCGTAGATGTAGCAGCCTTCGCCGCGCGCGATGATCTTGACGCCGCTGCGTACTACGTCCTCGTAGTGGCCGAGGCTCCAGAGGATGTACCGCATCGCCTCCTGCTGGAGGGCCTGCGTGCGCTCGCTGTACTGAATGTCCATCGGCTCACCCCTGCGCCTCGGCGGGCGGAGTGTCACAGCAACTCCTGCTCGGCGCGCGCGAGCACACCGCGGAGGGCGCGCAACGTGTCGTCGGGCAACTCCGGCGGCTGCCAGGCCGCCACGTTCGCCCGCCAGCGCTCCTCGCACAGGTCCAAGACCCGCGGCTCGTCGGCGGGGCCCGCCTCCGGCAGCGAATGCGGGAAGAGCAGCGAGGTCCACAGGTCGCGGAAGTGGTCGAGGGTGTGATCGCTCGTAAGGAAGGTCTCCTCGGACTCGACGTGGGCGGCGATCTCGTCGAACAGCAGCGTCGCCTCGGTCACCGCCACCTGGGGCTTCAGGGCGAACTGGCTCTTGCGGATCTCAAGGTCGAGCATGAGTTGCGTCGGCGATCCCACGCCTCCGTTGTCCAACGTGCCCATGCCCGGGTAGGGGAGGTTCGGATTGCCGACGAGTCGCGCGAAGGCTGCGCCGGAGTAGAAGTTCTGGTAGACGGCCTGCAGGCCCGGCCGGTTCGAGGAAGGGCTGAAGTACGTCTCGGCCCACAGGTGTCCCCCAAAGTGATCCTCGAAGAGGCGCTTCACGCCGACGATCACCACCACGTTCTCCGGCCCGGCCGAAGCCGCGTCCGCAGTGCGCATGTCGGCGATGGTGGAGATCATTCGCCCCGTAAGGTCGCCCTCCGGCGCCAGGCAGAACGCGGCGACGAGGCAGCCGAGGATCTCCGCCGCGCCGATCACCACGGCCGCGGGCACCGTGACGGGCGTCGAGACGCCGATGGTCGGCATCGAGGCCGCGTGATACCGCGGCACGCCGACGCGGGCTCGCTCGAGCATGTCGGCGGCGGCGCGGTGATCGAGAATGAGGGGGGAGATGAGACACTGCGACCCGGCCAGGAACCGGCCGTCCTTCGGCCGTCCGCCGACGATCTCGCCCATCTCGACGAGGTACTTGATGACGGCCGGGTCGATGGCCTCGATCCCATCAACCTTGGTCGTGTGCTGCAGGCCCAGGATCAGCGAGGCCAGACGCTCGGTGGCCGGCGGCACGTCCTGGCGGTACCAGGTGCTGACGTAGCCGATCTCGGGCGTCGCCTCCGCGAGCTTCATCATCTCGATGAAGATGCGCGTGTCAACCGGCAACCGACGGCCGGTGGGGTAGTCGTACAGCTGCGTCGGCCCGCAGTCGAAGGCCGGCATCAGGAACTCGCGCTGGAGGCGCTCCTGCACCGCCGCCTTCGTGCCCGTCCACAGCAGCCAGTGCGTCCAGTCCGGCCCGCACCAGGGCACGAGCGCCTGGTCCTCGTCATCCTGCGCGCGTGTGGTCTCCTGGTAGGCCACGAACTCGCCGACGAGGCCCCGGGGAATCCGCACCCGCCCGCTTGCGGCCAGGGTGCAGCCCTTCCCCAGCATCAGCGCGGTCAGCGCCTCGCTCTCGACCTTGAGCCCCACCTCGCCCAGCAGTTGCAGGGTCTTGTCGCGCAGCCGCTCGGTGTCGAGTCGAATCGCCATCGCGTGCCGCCTGCCTTCCTATCGCACCCAGACGATGCGCCATTCCATCGAGCCCAACGGGATTACGAAGCTGTGGTCGCGCAGCGCCACGTCGGCTCCGTTCAGCCCGTCGCGGGCCCGCGCCTCACACCGAAGCCTCAGCCGCTCCGCACTGAGGCAGACCGTCACGTCGGCCGCCTCGAGCGTCAGGTTCGACACCACGACCAGCACACCCTCGCCAGGGTGACGGTAGAGGCTGGCCAGGGCCCCCTCGGGGCTGACGGTCACGGCGTCCGCGTTGCGCCAGTAGGGCAGCCACTCGGCCTCTCGTCGGCCGAACTCGTCGCTGAGACGCCAGAGCCTCGAGGCCAGCTCAAGGTGCGGCCCGAGGCCGTTAGGCCGCACGAGCACATCATGCAGCAGCGTGAAGGCACACGCCTGCTCGTAGGTGTACGGGCGGTCGTAGCAGAGGAACTCGGCGGGCACACCCCACTGGTGGCCCATGAACTCCACCCGGAAGGCGTCTAGCGGGATCGTCTCTAGCGCCCCTGCCCCGCGCTCGAGGTGGCAGAACTGCTCGCCGTCCCAGAGGCTGGTGGCCCAGGCCAGCGTGGGGATGGTCATGCACGTGGACTGGTGTACGCTGACCAGGCCGTCGGGCTTGCGGGACTTCACGACTGTGTAGATGCGGCGCATCATCTCCCGGGTGGCCAGGATCGGGTAGGTGACCGCGCGGGTCCCGTTCGGCCGCGCGTACCCGCAGCCGTGCCGCTCGTTGCTGCACGGCGGCGGCGTGGCGGTGCCGTCGAGGTACACGCCGTCCACGTCGAACTCATCCATCAGCCGCGCGATGCCGTCGGCCAGTTGGTCCTGCCACACGCTCTGATAGCACACCCAGTGGGCCACCTGGGGCGGCTGGGGCGGGTAGTCGTACGGGTCATAGGAGCGGCGCGGCTCAACAGTCACCTCCTCGCCGAAGACCGGCCACTCCGGCGCGAGATCGGAGAGCAGGAAGCCGAAGTAGACCAGGACCCGCAGGCCCCGCTCGTGACAGGCGCGCACCAGTGACCGCAGCTTGTCCGCATGCGTGGTCGAGGTGTACCCCTCGAAGTCGGTCCACTGCTCGTGGATGCAGATGGTCCGCACACCCAACTCGGCCAGGGACTCCAGCGGCGGTTGGTCGAGCCCCAGCTCGAGCGCCCGCCCCCAGTCGCCCTCGCGGAACCGCCCGAGCCCGATGATGCCGCCCGGCTTGCCCTGCCAGCCCCAGTCACCCGTCGCGCGTGCCGGCCGGGTGGAGGAGTAGCCCCGGTACCCGCCGTCCAGGTGCTCGATGATCCCGGGCTCGAAGGCCTCGTCGAGGTTGTCGAGGAGGAGCACGTGCTCATCCAGCCCGAACGGGCCGCCGGCCGCGGTCGCCGCGAGTTCCTCAGGCGAGCGCGCCCCGTCTGACACCCGCACCTCGCCGATCAGCCAGCGGGCTCCCGGCCCGCCGAAGATGAGCGCCCCGCCGTGCAGCGACGCGACGAGCGATCCGTGTCGTGGATCGGTGGCCAGCAGCCGGCCGTCGTGGTAGACGCGAACCGCGTCGCCCCACGTAACGGCGACGTGGTGGAAGCGCCCCGGCTCCCACGCCGGCGCGGTCTGCAGGTCGACCACATGGTCCTGCTGCTGGTTCAGGACGAGGTGCATCCGCGGCTCCCCGGCGGGACAGAACCAGCGAAGGCCGTCGCCCTTGGGCAGCTGCAGGCGGAAGAGGTCGATGTCGCGCGGGGGACACGCGGCGTCAAACAGCGGTCGCACGCGAAGCTCTAACGTGCCCTGCGCCAGGTCGAGGTTGCCCTCGGCCGGATACCGCAACGTCGCCGGGGCCTCCGGGTCCAGCCGCTCGATGCCGTAGTCGCCGCCGTGGGAGATCCGCCAGTCCCAGACGGTCTCCGCGTTCGGCTTCACCGGCGTCGCCTGCAGGCCGAACGTGAAGCCCATCGGCGCCTCGCCCGGTGACAGGAACAGCGGCTCCTCGACGAGACCCAGGCGCAGGACGACCCGCTCGCCCCCCGGGACGACCCGCGTCACCCTCTCGGGGTCCCGAGGCCGCCAGTGCTCGTCCGACTCGCAGAACCACGCCAGGCCCCGCTCCTCATCGCCCAGCCATACCAGCGGACGGAAGCCGCCGGCGAGGCCCTCCGGCGGTAGCAGCCCCGCGTTCTCGCGGAGCTCCCACTTGCCGGTGAACCAGTAGAAGTAGCGCGCATGGTCCGGGTTCAGCGGCATCTCGAAGATGAGCTCGGTGAGCTGCAGCTCCCGCGTCGGGCGCAGTGTCCAGTCCACCCGGACCATCCCGTCATACTCGATGGTCGTGCGCGTGGTGAGCTCCAGCCCTGCCTCCTCGCAGTTCATCTCGAGGACCACCCGGTCGGGCCGGGCTTCCCGGAGGGTCGCGGCGACTCCCCGCCACGTTACGGGCTGCCCGTCAACCAGCGCTGCAAGCCGCACCGGGCCGGCCAGGACCTCCGCCCCGGCCGTCTCGACGGCGACGGGGAACGGACTCGCCCCAAAGACATACCGTCGGCCCCAACACGCAACGTCGATCGTGTCGTCCCGGTCCCGCACCTCCAGCGGCGTCCAGGGCGCCAGCACCTCCTCGCTGGTCCCCTCGCGAGACCCCACCCACGGGAAGCGCGTCGAACCGTCGGACTGCGGCATGGCGGTCACCCCATCGCTGTTCCGAGCGACGCAGCGGTTCCACGTGCTTCGCTCGGAGCCCTTGAAAGGAGGTCGGGTAGGCCGTCGGCGGCGAACCAGAGGCCGGTTCCACGGGGTCTCACACACTTCCTGGGAGCGCTCCGCGCCATGGTCGACTCCTATCCAGGGCCCGACTGGGTTCTGGTGACCCAGCAGGCCGGGTGGCAGGCTCGTGACTCGCAAGGCGAGTTCGTCTATCGGGATCACCTCTGGATTCTCGGGGGCTGGTTTGCGGCACAGGCGCCGAACCCGCGCGATGTGTGGAAGTCCCCCGACGGGCTACACTGGACGCGCACCGTCGAGGTCGCGCCCTGGGAGCACAGCGATCTCTCAGTGGCGCTGGTCCATGACGACCGCATGTGGTTCATGGGGGGGCGCAAGCTACCCGGCGCGGAGAACAGCAACCGCGTCTGGTCCTCGCTCGATGGTGCCCGATGGACCCTCGAGACCGACGCTCCCGGCTGGTGCCCCCGCGTATCGCCCTCCTACGCCGTCTTCCGCGATCGCATGTGGGTCATGGGCGGCACCGAGAACTTCTATGAGGACAACGACGAGACCCTGAAGAACGACGTCTGGTCGTCGGCAGACGGGAAGAGCTGGCGTCTGGAGACCGAGCAGGCCGCCTGGCCGAAGCGTACCCACGCCCAGGCCGCGGTCTTCGACGGGAAGCTCTGGATCATGGGTGGCGGCCGCTGGCATCCGGAGACCGTGCCGCTGAACGATGTCTGGTGCTCGGAGGATGGGGTGAACTGGACGGAGATCACTCCAGCGGCCCCGTGGGCGCCGCGCATGTGGTTCGCGGTGGCGACGTACCGCGACTGCCTCTGGTTGCTGGGCGGCTGGTCGAGGGAGCGCGGCAACTTCGGGGATGTCTGGTTCACCCGGGACGGTCGCCACTGGGCCGAGCTGAAGTCGAACGCCACCTGGACGAACCGGCACGAGCATTCTGCGTTCGTCTTCCAGGATAAGCTCTGGGTTGCCGGCGGCTACGCCGAGACCCTCAACAGCGAGGTCTGGACCCTTTCCCTGCCCGCCGACTTCCCGGACGGCTGACGTCCTCCAGGCCGCCCGGCGCCGTCCCACCGCCCCCTCACCCGCCACCCATTGTGCTGGCCATCCCGGCCAGGCGGAACCGGCACTGCCCCTCCATTCGCCGCAGCGGCGCGTAGGTCTCCTCGACCCGCCCAGTACCGATGCGCAGGCCGTGGTCCTGCCGAGTGATGAGCAGCGTCTGCCCGCCGCGAGCCTCGACCCGCGCCAGTTCGTACCCCTGCGTGAGGCCGGTCGGGTAGGTGACGATGATCCAGCGCCCCTCCAGCATCCCCGACTCCGCGCCCGCCGGCAGTTCCGCCCGGGTCACCAGTGCGTTCTCAAGCCCCCCATCGGCCTCGCGGGTGCTGCCGACGAGCTCGCCCGCGAACTCCGGGGCCTCCACCGCCAGCGCCAAGCCCTCGCCCTCGACCCGCCCGCCGTCGAAGAGCCACGCGCCAGTCGGCCGGCCGGCGGCCTGCCGCACCACGGCGAACCGGCCTCGGATCACGATCCCCGAGGCCGTCGCGCGGTCCGGGTACGGAGCGGTGTCGTTGGTGCTGAGGATCGTGTCGACCGTGTCTCCGTGACGAACCCGTAGAGCCGTCGCGAACTCGCTCGACGGAGCCAGGGCCAGCGGCTCCACAGCCTCGAGGAAGGGCCGCTCCGACCACGGCTCATGCACGGCGACGTAGAGGCTGTCGAGGGGCTCGAGGCCCTCGCGCCGGAGGAGGGCCATCGGCATCCAGTACTCGTAGGCCTTGCGCATGTCGCCGTGGCTGCCCGAGCCCATGCGCCGCACGGAGGGGGCGCGCCCGAGCCACAGTTGCGCGCCGCCGCACGGCAGCACGTGCAGGCGGTAGCCCCGAGCCGACGCGCCCGCGTAGGCGAAGTCGAGTTGCACCGCGCCCTCGACGACCGCCGGACGCATGTCGCGCAGCATCCCGTAGGGCGGGTAGGTGTGGGCTTCCTGCTGCGGCTCGACCCACGCCTCATCGGGCAGCAGCAGGTTCGGCTGCGGCTCCCCGAGCGGCAGGCTACAGGCGACCGTCACGTCCTCGTCGGCGTCGCCGTGAAGCGCCCAGTCCTGAAGCCGGCCGCCGCGCACGCGAAACACGTCCACCACGTAGGCATCGGCGGCCGAGACCGGGATCAGCATCAACGTGCGCTGGTACAGCTCGACGCCTCCGAGCCCGGCGTACCCGAGCCGGCCGTCCGCCTCCACGAGAGCGGGTTCCAGGGATTCCGGGTCCGTGACGTCCCCGGGATGGTAGGCGAGGAGGTTGCCGTCCGAGGGGTAGCCCCCTTGGTCCCGGCGATTCAGCACTACGGTGTTGTGCGCGACCGTGGAGGTGGTCCAGCAACGCATCTGGGTCCAGGTATAGCCCAGGTCGGGCAGCATCTCCCTGCCCTTGGCCCAGAGCGTGAAGGTCAGGTTGTCGTAGTGCTGGTGTCCGTAGGCGCCCGAGAAGTGCAGCTGGGCCTGCAGCTGGTTCTCTCCGCGCCCGCGCCCCAGAGAGGCATGGCCCACCGCGGGCAGAAGCGCGGAGACCGTCGCCTCCCGGGGCGCCGCCCGGCGCTCATTGGGATGCGTATCGTGGAAGGTCGCGGCGATGCCGTTGGGTGCACAGACCGCCTCCGGGGCGCGCCGACAGAGGTCCCAGAAGGGGAACTCACGCTCGGGGTCCAGACCGTCGTAGCGCGTGCCGTCCTGTGCATCCACGTAGCCCGGCGGATCGGAGTAGCCCCTCACCGCGTCGAAGGCATGCGTCAGTCCGCCCACGGTCATCGCGTGGTACGAGTGCGTGCCCTCCTTCCAGAAGCCGTCGCGCATGAAGCCCTCAGTGAGGTTGCGTCGCATCCATCCGCAGGCCCAATGGACGTAGCGGGGCTCCTTGATGACGCGCCCCAGGACCGCCGCCGAGCGCACGTCATAGCCCACGCAGTTGTTCACGTGGTCGGTGCGCAGCATGACCTCCTCACAGGAGGGCTTGAGGAAATCGCGCTCAACCCGCTCTCGCACGTCGTAGCCGCGCTCCCGAGAGAGCCGGTCCAGTTCGGGGCTTGCGTAGACCAGATCGTAGGCCGGCAGGAGCGCGATGGGGATGTTGTTGTGGAAGAAGTTCCAGCGCCCGGAGTCCCACGGCCACGGCGCCTTCTGCTCCCGGAAGGTGATCCGTCGAGGCAGGTTCTGGAGGACGGGGTAGTGCGGGTAGCGCTCGGCGAAGGCGTCGAGAATCAGGGCGACCCGCCGGGCATAGGGCTCCTTCAGCGTGACGGCGTAGGCCCGGGCGAGAGCGTCGACCTGGCTCAACAACCAGGCGCGCCGCAGCAGCTGCAGGTGAGTGCTGAGGAAGTGCGGCGCGCCGTCCTGCGAGCCCTCGTGACAGGGCAGCGTGATCTCCTCGCCCAGCAGATTGCGGCCCGTCAGCGTGGCGGTCTCGGGGTACTCCGCGTTCGGGAAGACCGTCTGGCAGAATCGGCAGGTCATCTCGTCGGGGCGGTCGATCGTCCAGGTGAAAACGGCGTTGCCCTCTACGCCGCCATAGCACTGGGGGCATTCGCAGTACTGCACGAGCGTCCACTGCGGCACGAAGGCCAACACCTCGGGCTCCGACATCGCCATGACGCGCTCCACGGCCGCTTCGTAGGCGTCGCGGCGGGCCGGGTCGATCTGCCAGTCCATGACCGGGTGCGCGAGGTCGAGGGCCTGTCCGGCGGACCAGCCCACCGTCGGCACCGCCGCGCACAGCAGCAACAGGAGCGGATCGTAGGCGTGCATGGGGAGCGCGACCTCCTGGTGGGTAGGCGCTTAGTGCAGGTGCATCCGGGCGCCACGATCTGCGAGCGGCAGCGTCACACGAGGGCCGCCCTGACGGTGGGAGGCGAGGCTGCCGACCACGACTCGCCAGCTTTCGCCTCCACGCCGGGCAGACCCTCGTCGGTGCTCGGGTGGAGGGCGCGTCTCCCTCAGCGAGGAAGGGCCGATCGGCGCCACCCCCGCCGGAGGAACATGCTGTGACCGGTTTGCTGCGAGGCCCGAAGGAGCTTGGGCCGGCCCGGGCGGTCTGCGGGCTGGCGGCGTTGATTCCGCTGGTCTCCCTTGCCCAGGGTGAAGCCGACCCGCGGCCCGAGCCGAACCTCGCGCTGGGCTGCGCCGTCACCTTCGACACGCCCCCGAACAACGCCAGCGCCACGGATCCCGACGATGCGCGGCAGCTCGTGGATGGCCGGCTCTCGCCGGAGACGCCGATGTGGTACGACAAGAGCGCCGTGGGCTGGCTGTTCACCGACCCGACGGTCTTCACTCTCGACCTGGGGAGCATACGGCCGATCCGGGGGGTCGGTCTGCATGTCGGGGCAGGCCAGGCCGGCGTCGAGTGGCCGGCCTCGTTCCACCTCTACGTCAGCGACGACGGAGACCGCTTCAGCCATGTGGGCGACCTGATGCGGATGCTCACCGCCTCTCCGCCCGAGGAGGGCTACGCCGCCCTGTGGCTGGTTGCCGACCGGTTGGAGACCCACGGGCGGTACGTGCGGTTCGTCGGTTCGCCGGTGAACCGGGGCAACGGTGCGTACATCATGCTGGACGAGGCGGAAGTGTACGAGGGGGATGCGGCGTGGCTCGACCGGCCTCTGGTATAC
>Ga0194126_10011686_pt1 | contig 11237 bp, 11 predicted proteins | sample TA2KigC150mmetaG_FD_148641 | JGI IMG/M metagenome (GOLD analysis project Ga0194126, IMG submission 148641) | Freshwater microbial communities from Lake Tanganyika, Tanzania - TA2015035 Kigoma Deep Cast 150m | ecosystem: Environmental > Aquatic > Freshwater > Lake | place: Tanzania: Lake...
ATCTGATGCTGATCGACCTGGGGCGTAACGATGCCGGCCGCGTCGCCGAGACGGGGACGGTGCAGGTCACCGACCGCATGATCATCGAGCGTTATTCCCACGTCATGCACATCGTCTCGAACGTCACGGCCCGCCTCGAAGCCGGCAAGGATGCCTTCGACGTCCTGTCGGCGACGTTTCCGGCCGGCACCGTCAGCGGCGCTCCGAAGATCCGGGCGATGGAAATCATCGCGGAGCTGGAGCCGGTCAAGCGCGGGGTCTATTCCGGGGCCGTCGGCTACATCGGCTGGTCGGGCAATCTCGATACCGCGATCGCGATCCGCACCGCGGTGATCAAGGCCGGGACCCTGCACATCCAGGCCGGTGCGGGCATCGTTCACGATTCGGTTCCGGCCAACGAGTGGGACGAGACGATGAACAAGGGGCGCGCCATATTCCGCGCGGTGGCGATGGTCGAGGCTGGTCTGGAAAAGGACGCCAGCCCATGAGCCAGCGCGTGTTGATGATCGACAACTACGATTCGTTCACCTACAACCTGGTCCAGTACCTCAGCGAGTTGGGGGCCGAGGTCGAGGTGGTCCGTAACGATCAGATCGCGGTTGAGGCGATCGACACGATTGCGCCGGACCGGATCGTGATTTCGCCGGGGCCCTGCACCCCGCGCGAGGCCGGCATCTCGGTCGACACCATCCGGCGCTACGGCGGCCGCGTGCCTATTCTCGGAGTCTGTTTGGGGCATCAGAGTATCGGCTACGCGCTGGGCGGCGAGATCGTGCACGCCAAGTCCATCATGCATGGCAAGTGCTCGATGGTGCACCATCGCGACGTCGGTGTATTTCGCGGCCTGGACAATCCCTTCCGGGCGACCCGCTACCATTCGCTGGTGATCGCGCAGGCGAGCCTGCCCGATTGTCTCGAAGTCACCGCCTGGACCGAGGACGAGGCCGGGCAACTCGACGAAATCATGGGTATCCGCCATCGCGAGCTGGCCATCGAGGGCGTGCAATTCCACCCGGAGTCGATCATGACCGAGCACGGTCACGACCTGCTCCGGAACTTCCTGTCCCTTTAGCCGCGAGGACTGCCGATGGACATGCACCAGGTGCTGGAGGTCCTGCTGGAAAGGCGGGATCTGTCCGGGTCGCAGATGCGCAGCGTCATGCGGACGATCATGAGCGGCGGCGCCACCCCGGCACAGATCGGCGCGTTCCTGATCGCGCTGCGGGCCAAGGGCGAGAGCATCGAGGAAGTGGCGGCCGCCGCGCAGGTGCTGCGCGAGGTGGCGACGAAGGTGCCGGTGCGCGGCGCCCACGTGATCGACACCTGCGGTACCGGCGGCGATGCCAGCAAGACCTTCAATATCTCGACGACCTCGGCCTTCGTCGTCGCGGCCGCCGGCGGCAAGGTCGCCAAGCACGGCAGCCGGTCCATTTCGAGCCGGTCCGGCAGCGCCGACGTGCTGGAGGCGGCCGGCGTCCGGCTGGACCTGACCCCGGAGCAGGTCAAGCGCTGCATCGACCAGATCGGCGTCGGCTTCCTGTTCGCCCAGCGCCATCACGGTGCGATGAAGTACGCGATCGGCCCGCGGAAGGAACTGGGCGTCCGAACCATCTTCAACCTGCTCGGGCCCCTGACCAATCCGGCCGGCGCCTCGCATCAACTGATCGGTGTGTACTCGCGGGAGTGGGTCCAGCCGCTGGCGGAAGTCCTGAAGAAGCTCGGCAGCAAGCATGTGCTGGTCGTGCATGCCGACGACGGGCTGGACGAGATCAGTATCGGTGCGCCGACGCTGATCGCCGAACTGAAGGATGACGCCATCTCGGTCTATAGCGTGGCGCCGGAAGATTTCGGCTTCAAGCGCGCCGGCCTCAAGAAACTGGCCGTCAATACCGTGGCGGGCAGCCTGGACATGATCCGTGGGGTGCTCGAGGGGAGGCCCGGTCCGGCGCGCGACATCGTCGCGCTGAACGCCGGTGCGGCGATCTACGCCGCCAATCTCGTCGACACCCTCGCCGAGGGGGTCCGGCACGCGGAGGCAGCCATCGACGACGGCTCGGCCCGGGCCAAGCTGCAGGCCTTGATCGATTTCACCCAGTCCATCGGCAGCCACCCATGATGAACTCCCCCGATGTGCTAAGGAAGATTCTGGCCCGCAAGCGCGCGGAGGTGGCCGATCGCACCGCACGCGTGCCGCTGGCGGAGGTCGAAGCGCAGGCCGCTGACGCCGATCCGCCGCGCGGGTTCTACCGCGCCCTGGCCGAGCGCGTCGCCGGCGGCGGTGCCGCGGTGATCGCGGAAATCAAGAAGGCCTCGCCGAGCCGGGGTGTCATTCGCGAGGATTTCCGACCCCCCGAGATCGCCCGGAGCTATGCCGCGCACGGTGCGACCTGCCTGTCGGTCCTGACCGACCGCGATTTCTTCCAGGGTGCCGACGACTACCTCCGGCAGGCCCGCGCGGCCTGCGCCTTGCCGGTGTTGCGCAAGGATTTCACGATCGATGCCTATCAGGTGGTCGAGGCCCGGGCCCTGGGCGCCGACTGCATCCTGCTGATCGTCGCGGCCCTGGGCGACCTCCAGATGGCCGAGTTGGCCGCGACCGCGGCGTCATGGGGACTCGACGTGCTGGTCGAGGTGCACGATGCCGCCGAACTGGAGCGGGCGCTGGCGCTGCCGCTGCCGATGATCGGGGTCAACAACCGCAATCTCCACACCTTCGAGACCACGCTTGCGACCACCCTACAACTGCTCCCGTCGATTCCCGAGGGTCGCCTGGTGGTGACCGAAAGCGGCATCTTGACGCCGGAGGATGTGCACTTGATGCGAACGAACGGTGTCGACACCTTCCTGATCGGGGAAGCCTTCATGGCGGCACCCGATCCGGGGGTCGAACTGGCGAGGCTGTTTGCCTCCTGAGCGTGCTGCGTCGCCCGACACCCGACAATGGCGGGCACCGCAGCGGGACCATCGGAAGGGCGCCCGACGGGCGGCCTGTCGCGCGGTGCCGGCAGCGCCCGCGGCTGAACCTGGAACAGGCTGAATCCCCATGAACATCAACGCGTCCGACATCTTTCAGCGTTTCCACACGGACGGTCTGCTGACCCGGCAACTCGGGCCGGACGTGATGATCACCGGTATCGCTCCGGTCGAGCACTGCGGTCCCGGGCACCTCGTTTTCGTCGACCACCCCAAGTACCTGCCGACCATCGCCGCGCAGCGGCCCTCGGCCATCATCACCACCGAAGCCTGCGCGGAGCTGATCGAGAGCGATGCGCTCACCGTGTTCATCTCGTCGAACGTGCGGCTTGCGATCGCGCTGATCAAACAGGCCTTCGACGACCGCGACGTCCGGGACACCGAATGGCCGCGGATTCATCCGGCCGCCACGGTGCACGCCAGCGTGCAGGTCCCGGACAGCGTGCTGGTCGGGCCCGGCGCGGTGATCGGCGCCGACGTCGAGATCGGTGCCGGCGCGGTGATCATGGCGAATGTCGTCATCGAACGCGGGGCGGCGATCGGCAGCAATACCGTGCTGCATCCCGGCTGCTTCGTCGGTTACCAATGCCGCATCGGCGCCGATTGCATCCTCAAGCCCGGATGCGTGGTGGGATCGGAAGGCTTCGGGTTTGCTCAGGATCAGCACCGCCACAATCACCGCATTCCGCACACCGGCTGTGTGATCGTCGAGGACCGCGTCGTGATCGGCGCCAACACGACCATCGACCGTGCCACCTATGGTGCCACTGTGATCAAGAGCGGTGCCGTGATCGACGCCTTGTGCCATCTCGGCCACAACGTCGAGATCGGCGAGGATTGCATCATCTGCGCCCACACCGGCATTTCCGGGTCCAGCCGTTTCGGCAAGCGCGTGATCGCCACCGGCCAGACGGGCGTGCTCGACCATGTGACGGTCGCCGATGATTGTGTGCTGCTGCACCGGGCCGGCATCAACAACAGCATCAAGGAAACCGGCATGTATGCCGGCGGGCCTACCCAGCCGCTGCAGCAATACCTCAAGAACATGGCGGTGATGCCCAAGCTGCACGACATCTGGGCGCGGCTGAAGCGGCTCGAAAAGAGCGTCGAGCGCCTGGCGCGCGAACCGAACGACTAGTCCGGCGCGGCGGCTCTCTCCGGCGCGGGGCGGGCTTACTTCCGTCGGTTCTGCGGGTAGCGCTGCTCGAGGTCGTCCAGAAAGCGGCTGATCTGGCGCATGCTCCCCTTGAACAGGGTCGGCGAATGACCGGAAAGCCAGCGCTCGGCGCGCCGGTTGTTGCCGGGCCACAGGATCAGTCCGCCGAGCGCCAGGAAGGGAAGGCCGAGCACGCCGGGCATCACCACACCGACGACGCCGGCGGTCACGAGCAGCCAGCCGACATCGTGCGGAAGCTGCTGGATGCGGTGCGCGGTGCCTTCATCGACCTCGAGGGCTGCCAGCGTCTGCTCGAGCGCGTGTTCGCCGTCGGGATGGTCGCGTGCCGGGTCTGCCGGATCGGGGCGGGGACTGTCGGAGGTCGGCTGCCCGGTGGCGGCTTCCGCCTTGCGCCGGGGCGCGCTTCTGGGGGACCGGCCGGTTTTCTTGGTCGTGCTCATGATCGTCGTTTGCTGTTCTCACGGGGGAAGGGGCGACCGGCGACGCGCCGCCCGACCGGTCTTCCTGCCGCTATTTGATCATGACGGGGGGCGAGCCGCTACCGGGCCGGCGGCGCCGTTGCGTCGGCTTCTTGACAGCGGGCTCAGGCAGGGGCACTTTTCGGCCGTGACCCTACCGCCACCGAACGACAGGATGCCTCGATGAGAAACTGGACCGCGATCGTGGTGCTGAGTGCGGCCTTGGGCGGCTGCACCGGCGCAACGCCGCCATGGCTCGCCGGCGACTGGAAGTGCAGCGCCCGCGACGCCAACGGCAATCCCTACTTCGGCGTCGCGACGGACAAGCAGGCGGCCATGGACAAGGCCCGCTGGCAGTGTGTCAGCGGCAGCCCCTACAAGCAGAGTTGCACCGTGGAGCCGGCGTACTGCGAGCAGCTCGACTGAGCCGGTCGGTGCGAGGGGCCCCGCCGCCGTTTGCGGCAGTGGTCAAGCCGTGCCGCGGTCGGCCGGCCCGGCGCTTCTCAGGCGGTGCTTGGTGATCCGCTCCAGCGACAGCACGGCATGGTAGCCGGCGTCGGTGGTCTGTTCGAGAGTGCCGAGGATCTCGGTCCAGTTGTTCTCGTCCACCAGCGGCAGCGAACTCAGCCGCCGCTGGGTTTTTCGCCACTCGTGATAGAGCGCGTCGGCGTTTTCCTCGAGACGTTTCAGGGTCTCGCGACAGCTCCTGACGCTGTCGAGTCGGTTCCCGGGATAGTCCGCGATCTCGCCCTGCAGCCGCTCGATCATCGACAGCAGGGTCGCCAGCAGCTCCTGTCCGGCCGGCTCGATCCGCTTGGGGCGGCAGATGTCGATACTGCGGGCGGTGTCGTTGATGCCGTCGGCGATGTCATCCAGATGCCGGATGAACTGCTCGGTGATGTGGCTGAGTTCGGAGTACGGCGCGTCCTGCAGCGCATGATAGGCGGCCGCGGTCAGCCGGTCCCCGTGCTCTTCCAGCCGTTTGACCTCGACGATGAACACCTCCGGGTCGGTCAGGTGCAGGAACACCTGGCTCAGCGCGTGACCGCAGCGCAGGATGTTGTCGACCTGATCGATGAAGATCCGCTGCAGCGGATCGGCTGCGGGGCCGGAGTTGTCGCAGGTATTCATGGCATGGCAGGGGGCTATCATCGGGGCGGAGGGGGTTGCTTCCGGCCGGCCTGGAGCGGGCGGCCGCGCACCGCCGGCATGGGCCCGACTATAGACCTTCCAGATGACGCCGGTGTGAACGTTCGGCCGGCGCGGACCGCCGGTGCCAAACCGGCCTTCATCGGGTACATTGAAGGGGCGATCCCGCGCCGGCGGGGTACTGCGCGGCAGTCGGCCAGATCCCCAAAAACCTTCCGGAGGCTCCATGTCACTCGCCTATGTCCAGCCCTACCTGTTCTTCGGCGGCCGCTGCGAGGAGGCGCTGGCGTTCTACCGCGCCGCGCTCGGTGCCGAGGTGGACATGCTGATGCGCTTTCGGGAGAGTCCGGATCCGCCGCCGCCCGACGTGATCCCGTCCGGCTTCGAAGACAAGATCATGCACGCCGCCTTCCGCATCGGCAGCACAGTGCTGATGGCCTCCGACGGCTGCGAAGAGGCCCAGCGGTTCAGCGGCTTTTCGCTGTCGCTCGCGCTACCGACCGCGGACGAGGCGCACCGCGCCTTCGCGGCGCTCGCCGACGGCGGACAGGTGCAGATGCCCCTGGGCGAGACCTTCTGGTCGCCGTGCTTCGGGATGCTCACCGACCGCTTCGGCATCGGCTGGATGATCACCGTGCCGGCGTGACGCCCGGGCCGTCTGCCTGCCGATTTTCCTGGAGGTGTCCATGAAGGTGCTCGTAGCGGATAAGTTCGAACGGAGCGGCCTGGACGGCCTCGAAGCCGCCGGTTGCGAGGTGGTATTCGAGCCGGACCTGGCGGGCGAGGGTCTGACGCGGGCAATCGCGACGTCGCTGGCCGAAGTCCTGGTGGTCCGCAGTACCGCGGTGACGGCCCCGATGCTCGACGCCGGGCGGCTGGCGCTGATCGTCCGGGCCGGTGCCGGATACAACACCATCGATGTGGCGGCCGCCTCGCAGCGCGGTATCTATGTCTCGAATTGCCCGGGCCGCAACGCGATTGCCGTTGCCGAACTGGCGTTCGGGCTGATTCTGGCGCTCGACCGGCGGATTCCCGACAACGTGGCCGAGCTGCGGGCCGGCCAATGGAACAAGAAGGCGTATTCGAACGCCCGGGGGCTTTGCGGTCGCACCCTCGGTCTGCTGGGCGGCGGCCATATCGCGCGGGAGATGATCCGGCGCGCGGCTGCCTTCGGCCTGAACGTGGTGCTCTGGAGTCGACGGTTCGCCGGGGAACAGCGGGCGCTGACCGAATCCGAGGCGGTGGCGTTCGGTGTGGCCCCCGCGCTGGGGCAGATCGCGGTAACCCTTGCGCCGACTCCCGGGGACGTCGCGGCGGCGGCCGACATCCTGAGCATGCATCTGGCGCTCGCCCCGGACACCCGGCAGCTCGTCAACGCTGAGCTGCTCGGGCGCATGCAATGGGGTGCCTGCTTCGTCAACACCGCGCGCGGCGAACTCGTCGACCATGCGGCCCTGGCCGAGGCGGTGCGCAGCCGGGGGTTGCGCGTTGCGCTCGATGTCTTCGCCGCTGAGCCATCGGCCGGGACCGGCACTTTCTCGGATCCGCTGATCGCGCTGCCCGGCGTCTATGGCACCCACCATATCGGTGCTTCCACCGACCAGGCGCAGGAAGCCATCGCCGCCGAGACGGTCCGGATCGTCCGCTGCTACAAGGAGACCGGCAAGGTGCCGAATGTCGTCAACCTCGCCCGCCGGAGTCCGGCCACCCATCGCCTCGTCGTCCGTCACCGCGATCGTCCTGGGGTGCTCGCGCATGTGTTCGCGCATCTGCGCGAGGCTGACCTGAACGTTCAGGAGACGGAGAACATCGTCTTCGAGGGCGCCGCGGCCGCGGTGGCGCGGATCAATCTCGACGGCGCGCCCGCGCCCGAACTGTGCGACCGGATCGCGGCCGGGAGCGCCGACGTGCTCGATCTCCAGGTGATCGCACTCTGATCCGGTGTCGGCCGGACGAGCGAACGGTCCGTTTCCTGACGGCGGCATTGACGCGGTTGGCGCGATACCGACAATGGCGAAGACATAATGACCCAGTTTACGACCACGACGACCCCGCCCGACACGGGGCTGCAGGCCCGGCGGAACGCCGAGGCGCTGGCGGATGCCGCGCGGGAAGCCGCACAGGCGCGGGCAGCGGCCATCATGGCCGCGGCAGCAGCGCGGGCGAGCGCGGTGTGCGACGCTCTCGCGCGGCGCGTCGGTGACGGTTTCGTCCCTGCCTCGGGCGGGGCGCAGGCGTCGGCCGGGTGCTCCGGGCCAGCCGCCGTTCAGGCGGTGGCAAGGCATGCATATTTCAAGGCGGAGCGGCGCGGCTTCGTGCCGGGGCGTGAAACCGACGATTGGCTTGAAGCGGAACGCGAATTGGCCGCCGCCACGGCGCTTGCGGGGCAGGGGGTGGGGCCGCACTCCGCGCGCGAGGCCGAGGCAGAGGGCGCGGAGGTCAGGCGCTAGGCAGCCCGCTTCCCGCACGCCGGTCCGGCACTGGCCTTATAATCGTGGGCTTTGCTACGCGTCCCCCTCGCACGGAGCGCATGCCGCCCCGCGCGCCATCCCGTCACGACAGAGAGAGTTTCATGAGTTCCGATTACCGGTATGACCCCGCGGCGTCGCCGTTCGAGGCCACCGCGAGTGGCTACAACCCGACCAACGCTTTGTGGCTGGCGGCGGCCGCCAATCTCGCCTATGAGGATGAGAAGACCATCCAGACCGTGGTGCGTCAGTGGGGCTTCGACCGTTTCCGGTTCCTTCACGCCACGAGCCACACGGACGCGAACGGGCTTACGATCCCGGTGGATACGCAGGGCTACCTCTGCCGTGGCCCGCGGGCGATGCTGATCGCGTTTCGGGGGACCGAGGTGTCCCAGATCAAGGACTGGTTCACGAACATCATGGCGATCGCGGTGCCGGCCCCGAGCGGAGTCGGCAAGATCCACAAGGGCTTTGCCTCGGCCTTTGCGGCAGTCTGGCCGCAGCTGGAGGCGGCCCTGTCCGAACACTACGATGGCCAGGTGCCGATCTGGATCACCGGCCACAGCCTGGGCGGGGCGTTGGCGACGCTGGCAACGGCGCAGTTGCGGTTCAACGCCCGTCTGCCGGTCCAGGGTCTTTATACCTTCGGTCAGCCGCGCGTCGGCGACCGGGAGTTCATAAGGTTTCTGCGGCTGGCGATGCCCGGGCGCGTGGTGCGTTTCGTCAACAACAAGGACATCGTGCCCCAGGTGCCGGCGCCCGGGATCCTGCTGAAGTACTGGCACGGCGATCGGGAAGCGCGTTATGCGCCCGAGGGCAAGCTGATCCTCGATCTGTCCTGGTGGCTGCGCATGCGCTCGCAGCTCAAGGGCTCGGCGAAAGACGTAACCAAGCTGGGGCTCGATTGCCTGACCGATCACAGCATGGACCGCTATGTGGAACTGGCGCGCCGGCTGACCACACCGCCACCGGCCTGAGTGCGCGGCCAGCCCGCGTCGCGGGTGTCCGGGCCACGGCTGCTCAACACAGGTTGTTGGACTGGCACAGCGACCGCAGGGTTGCGTGCGCCGTTTCGAAGTCGAACTCCTCAAGCTGCCGTTGAAGGGTCCCGCATTGGGGCCCGAACCCCGTGTGCAGGAACGCAGCCTGTTCCTGGAACAGATCGATTGCGGTGACATCGCTCTGCGCCAGGCGTTTCTCGAGTTCATCCAGGATGGGGCGCAGGACCCGGAGGTCGACCGGAACCCGACCCGGCACCGGTCGCACGCCGCCGGTTCGCTGCGGGAGGGCCGCGGCGAGCGCCGTGAATTCGGAGGTTACGGCCTCCAGGTCGGCGCGGAGTCCCGCGCTGCTCGGCGTTCCGCCGGCATTGGGCCCGAACTGTTCCTCCAGTCGCCGTGCGAGAGCCGACAGGCGGTCTGCGCCCAGCGTCGCGGCCGTTCCCTTCAGCGTATGCGCGATGCGCTGGGCCGTGGCAGGGTCGCCCGCCTCCAGGCTGCGGGACAGCAGGGTCATGTCGTCGGCATGCGCCGCGACGAACCGGCCGAGCAGGTCTAGGTACTTGTCCGAATTGCCGCGCAGCACCGCCAAGCCGCGCGCCAGGTCGAGGCCGGGGACCTGTGCGAGCGATGCCAGCGTGCCCTTATAGAGCGAGGTGTTCGGCGGTTGCGGGGTCGGGAGCCCAGGCGCGGCGGTGTCCACCGGGCATGAATCGGCGTGCCCGGCTGGCAGCCATTTCAACAGCGCCTTGTAAAGTGTGCCGGGCGCGACCGGTTTGGCAATGAAGTCATTCATGCCGGCCGCCCGGCAACGTCGATGATCCTCGTCGAAGGCATTGGCCGTCATCGCAAGGATCGGGATGCGTTCCCGGCCTGGCAGGGCGCGAATCGCGCGGGTGGCCGCCAGCCCGTCCATGTTGGGCATCTGAATGTCCATCAGGATCAGATCGAAGGCGTGGCTTTTCAGCTTTTCCAGCGCTTCGAGGCCGTCTGCCGCACTGTCGGCCGTCAAGCCCGCTCCATGCAGCATTTCCATGGCCACTTCGCGATTGATGGCGTTGTCCTCGACCAGCAACACCCGTGCCTGGCTGCAGCGGTGACGGAGGCGCTCCTCGTCGGGCTCGGGCAGACCCATGGCCGGCGTCTCGGTCATGGCGCCATGACCGGCCTGCAGGCACGCGGTGAACCAGAAGGTACTGCCGATGCCCGGTGTGCTGTCGGCGCCAACGGTGCCGCCCATCAGTTGTGCCAGGCGTTGCGTGATCGCAAGACCGAGGCCGGTACCGCCGTGTTCGCGCGTCGTGGAGGCATCCGCCTGCTCAAATGCTTGAAACAGCCGAGCGAGTTTATCGGGGGCGATGCCGACGCCGGTGTCCTCGACTTCGAAGCGCAGCAGAAACGCGTCACCGATGCGTTCCAGAAGGCGCGCGCGCAGGGTGATCGAGCCGTGCTCGGTGAACTTCACGGCGTTGCCGGCATAGTTGAGCAGCGCTTGCCGCAGCCGTGTGGGGTCACCGCGCAGCCACAGCGGGGTCTCATCGCCTTCGACGGTGACCGTCAGGCCCTTGGCATGGGCCGCGTCGCTGATCAGCGAGCGTACCTGATCGAGCACGCTGCCCAGGGCCATGTTGCTGTGTTCGAGCTCCAGCTTGCCGGCCTCGATTTTCGACAGGTCGAGGATGTCGTTGATGATCGACAGCAGATGCCGGCCGGCGCTCTCGACCTTTTCCAGGCGGGTCGCCTGCTCGGGGGTCGCGCCGGTACGGCGGAGCAGATGAGTCAGGCCGAGGATGGCATTCAGCGGCGTCCGGATCTCGTGGCTCATGTTGGCGAGGAACGCGCTCTTGGCGCGATTCGCCGCCTCGGCCTGCTGCCGCGCCATGGTCAGCTCCAGGGTCCGTTGGGCAACCAGGGCTTCGAGTCCGTGGCGGTGCTGCTCAAGTTCCGCGAGCAGTCGCTTCTCCTCGGTGATGTCCTTCTTGACAGCCACGTAATGGCTGATCGTGACATCCGG
>Ga0194126_10011687_pt1 | contig 11237 bp, 8 predicted proteins | sample TA2KigC150mmetaG_FD_148641 | JGI IMG/M metagenome (GOLD analysis project Ga0194126, IMG submission 148641) | Freshwater microbial communities from Lake Tanganyika, Tanzania - TA2015035 Kigoma Deep Cast 150m | ecosystem: Environmental > Aquatic > Freshwater > Lake | place: Tanzania: Lake...
CGAACCGGCTGCGTCCCCGCCGGCCGCGCCACCCATGGCCGGTTCGCCCGGGGCGCCGTGGTAGTTCAGGTGACAGCTCTGGCACCAGGCGCCCAGACCGTCCACGACGTTCGTGTACCGCAGGTTCCCGACCGAGTACTGAGCGCTGGTGGGGTTCAGGACGGCCTCGGTGACCGCGCTTACCGGCCGGTCGTCCCCGACGTTGCCCGGGCGCAGGCGCAGGTTGCGGTAGCTCTGGTTGCCGTGGGGATCGTGGCAACTCACGCAGGTCAGACCACTGCCCGTCGCGTAAGACCCCCCGGGAGCCTGTTGATCGGCGACGCCCAGGTCATGCCCACTGGCCGTAGGCGCGCCGACGGAGGCCTGGAATGCCCCGCCCGCCCGCTTCGCCGTTGCCGTCTCGTACCCGGCCGCTCCCATCACATCGGGCGCGGAGTCCTGCGTGCCGCTCGACCCGTCGTGGCACTGCAGGCAGACCTCCGACGGCGACAACGCCCGTAAGAGCCTCGGGAAGCCGGGCGGGTGCAGGACGCTGCCGCCAAAGCCGATGCCGCGCTCGGAAGCGTGGATCACGTGGCAGTCCGAGCAGTGGAGCCTCCCCGGCCCGGCATGGTGCCATCCCGCGGGGGCCGGGGCGGCGCAGACGGTCGCCAGCCCAATCGCCGAGGCGACCGCACCGAGGTGACGCCGGACCGTCGTGCGAGATGCCTTCACGGTCGCATCCTCCCCAACTGCGTCCCGAAGCGGAAGACCTGCACTCGGCGGCCCTCACGCTCCAACACTACGCCCCGATCCCAGCCGTCCAGCAGGAAGTCCACGGGGTAGTAGAACTGCCCCCGAGCCTGGCCGAACTCCCCGAAGGCGTACAGCAGTTCGCCAAAGCGGTCGTAAGCGACCACGCGGTGACCGTGGGTATCGGTAACCCACAACTGGTCCCAACGGTCAATGAACAGCCCCGTGGGGAAGCGCAGCTCCTCCTCGCGCTCACCGCGGCGGCCGATGCGGTGTAGGTACTTGCCGGCCGCATCGAAGACCTGCAGCGGGATTCCCATGGAATCCGTCACGCAGATCCGCCCCCAGCGGTCCACCGCCACGTCCTCCGGCGCCAGGAACTCTCCCACACGATTGCCTCGGCGCCCCACCCGATTGCGGAGGCGGCCGTCCTGCTCGAACACCAGCACCTGGGCGTTCCGCCGATCCACCACGTAGAGCCGCCCCTCAGGGTCGAGAGCGATCCGGCCCAACTCCGGCCTCTCGCGACCGGGCCCCTCCTCCACGGCCCATTCCGTCAGCGGCGCCCCGGCGGCATCGAAGACCCGGATCCGCCCGGCACGTCCGTCGGCCACATACAGGTTGCCGGCGTGGTCAAGGGCGAGCGACACGGGGTCCAGATCCGGTGCCGGCGTGAGTCGGAGACCCGGCGCCCCCTGCAAGCTGAACGTGATGATCTCGCGCGCGTCAGGATCGGCGACGTATATCACCCGCCGCCGGCTGTCCAGTGCCAGCTCGGCCGGGCGCATGAACGGCTGGTCGGCGGCATAGCCCGTCAGCTCAAACAGCCACCGCTCATCCAGTGCTCCCACGCCGAGCAGGCTGGCGCTCAGCGCCGCTAACGCCCCGGCCAGTGCCCCCGCGCCCATGTTCAGCCTCCACCGGCCTCCGGTCTCGGGAACGGTCGTGCCGTCTTCAGGTTGATCTCGACCGTCTTCCCCGTCCCCAGGTCGATCTCCGCAAGTCGCTCCCGCTCGCCGTCCAGCAACGTGACCAGCAGCCTTCGTCCGTCCGCCGACCAGGCCGGGTACGCCGCCGCCGACCTCAGCGGACGCCCGGGGGCCTCGCCGCCCTCGACCGGCGCCACGTACACTGCCGGCGCACCGTCGCGCTCCAGCGCATAGGCCAGGCGAGTGCCGTCCGGCGACCAGGCGGGCGCTGCGCCCAACGGATCGGCCAAGCGCCCCGGTTCCGCGACCACAGCGCACTCCGCCAGTACCCGGGCCGCGCCGACCTCGGCATCCAGCAGTAGCACGCGCAGCTTCTGGCCGTCGTTTCCGGTGAAGAAACCGATGGCAATCCGCGCCCCGTCGGGCGACCACACCGGCGTGAAGAGCATCGCGGGCTGGTCCGCCCCGGGCACCTCGAACAGCGGGCGCGTCTCCCCGTCCGTGTCTGTGACGCTCAGGGCATCACCTCGCACGTAGGCCAGGGACGTGCCGCCGGGACTCCACGCCAGGCGGCTGATCCCGACCTCCCCCGCCGCCGGCACGAGCTCGGTCTCGCGATCGCCCTCCATCTCACGCACCACGATGCTTGGTTGCCCGTTCTCCCACTTCACGTAGGCGAACCGGTCGCCTGCGGGCGACACGGCGGCCCACGTCGGGTGATCGGCCTTCAGCAGCAGCGCGGGTGGTGAGGCCCCGGGAAGCCGCCAGACCTCGTTCCGCACCACTACCACCCCACTCGACGCCCCCGCGGGCCAACTCACGTGGTGCGGGACCCCGGGGTCGAGGCCCAGCAGCAGGCGCGGCCGGTGACTGCCCGCCTCCGCGCGGCACAGCGCGATCCGGCCCGAGGCGGTGTCATCACTGTAGTATAGCAGGCCCTTCCAGCTCCACTGGCCGCCCCAATCGGAGGGACGGGAGAGGGTCAGCTCCCGGGCGCGGCCGGAAGCCACATCCAGCGAGCCGATGCTCAGACCCTCCTCCGTCCGCGGCTTCCCCTCGAAGGCGAGCGAGGCCCCGTCCGGGGACCATCGCGGAGTGGTTGCGTAGGCCCACCCCGTCAGCAGCGGACGGGTCGCGTCGCTCGCCACGTCGACGACCGCGAGCCCCGGCAGGCGCGCCGTCGCGGAGGTGTAGGCGATCTGCACGCCGTCCGGCGACCAGTCCACGTGGCTGCGGTCGGCCTGGCTGACGTGCAGCCGCTTCTCGTCCGTGCCGTCGCGGTTGACGACGGTCAGGGCGTGCATCCCGACGATGGCGAGCCGCGAGCCGTCGGGGGACCACCGCGGGTCGGTGCCGAAGGCCGGGAAGAGCATCTGCGGCTCAGCACCGCCGGCAGAGGCCACGGAGAGGACGCCGGTGCCCCCGGCCGCCGTGAGGTCGAAGGCGATCTCGCGGCCATCCGGCGACCAGGCCAGCGATCGGACGGGGAGCCCCTCGGTGAGCTGTCGAGCGTTGGCGCCGGTCACGTCGGCCGCCCAGAGATCACGATGGTCGCCGTGTCGTTGCAGCCATGCCACCTGCCGGGCGTCCTGCGACCAGCCCACCGTCGACACGTCCGGCCCGAGGAACTCAAGGATCGGTGTCTCTTGCCCGTCGGCGGTTCGCACGGCGTGGAACGCCGACGCGCCCCCACGATTCGTCTGGCAGTAGACGGCCGAGCCGTCCGGGGCCCAGCCCACGTGCCGCGCCCCCACGCGCGTCAGGCGGCGCGCAGCCTGCGGCGCGGCCGCATCAAGCACCCAGACGTTGACCGGGCCGTTGGGCGATGCGGAGAGGAAAGCCAGCGTCTTCCCGTCCGGCGACCAGCGGGGATTGCTGCCGCCGTTGGGGCGGTCGCCCGGGGGCTGCGCCCAGAGGGGTACAAGGGATGCACTCGATAGGGCCAGGATGATGGCGGATGTCAGGTATCGCATGGGATCAAGAGGGCCCACTCTTCGCAGTCGGGTCTGAACGACGACCCCAGGGAGGACCTGCCTCCCTGGGGTCGCCTTCGTCAGCGGCTAACAGCCTGCGGCGGGCTAGTCGTGCACGCCGCGGTTGTGGCACTGCTGGCAAGCAGCGGCACGGTCGATCGGGCTGTACGCCGGGTTGGGCGTCACCGCGCTGTAGCGCTGGTAGGGCCAGCACTGCGCGGAGTCGTACTTGCTGCCGTGGGCCTTGTGGCACGTCAGGCACATGACGTCGTTGTCAGCATGGACCGTCGTGCAGGCCGAGAAGGTGTCGCCGCTCTGCGCGAAACGGACGCGCGGCACACCGTACTCGGTGGCGCCATAGGCGTCGTCGACCGTGTTCCCGAAGCCCCAGCCGCCGCCGCTGACGCCCTTCGCCCAGTTGGCGGCGTCAACGGTGCCGTTGCCGGCGGCATCGGAGAGGCTGCGATTGACCGGGTGCTTGGTGGTGCTGGAGCTGTCGATGTCGGAGTGGCAGTCCAGGCACCAGTTCGACAGGTCGTTGCCCGCGTTGAAGGCAATGGCGTCGGTGCGCCGGGCATTCCGGCCGGTCTTCGCGGGGTCGATCTGAACGTCCGCCCCCGTCTCGTTGTAAGTGATGTTGATGTTGCTTCCGCCATTGCCGGGCTGCAGCTTGAGGTTGCGGTAGTTGTGGTTACCGTGAACCTCATGGCAGTCGCCGCAGGTCATGCCGCTGCCGTCGCTCACCCACGATCCCTGGATGGCCGTGACAGGCCCTGAGGCGAAGAGGTCGTGTCCGAACTTCGAGGACGCAGTCTTGTAGTCAGCGCAGAAGAAGCCGCCGCTGGCCCCGTAGGGGTCCGTGGTGAACTCGCTGTTCTGGCCGCCGCTCGCGGGGATCATCTCGGTGCTCAGACCCGCGCCGACCACGTCCGTGTAGGTCGAGCCATTGTGGCAGGTCAGGCACGTCTCAGTGATTGAGCCGGCGAGCAGGAGGTGGTCGTACCCGGCGCCGCTGTTGTACTTCGTAAGGCCGTCGTTCCTGGTGGCGTGCATTACGTGGCAGTGGCCACAGTGCAACTCGTGGTTGCTGTGGGTATGGTCAGCCATCGCCATCCCGGCGAACGGGCCGGCCAGGGTCAAGGCTACAAGTGTCAACCCGAGTACTACGGTCTTCGGACTCACGATGGGATTGCTCCCTTCTTTGTGGTGTGTGGCACAGTGCGATCTCGCCTTTCGGCCATGACTTTCCCCGCGCAGCGTCTCCTTTCTACGGTGCGGCCCCCGACGCAGCGTCCCGCACCGTCTCGACATGGAATGCCTGCAGCCGATCGCCTCCTCGCTCGGCCACGTAAAGCGCATCGTCCGTGCCGCAAGCGACATCGGAGGGGAAGTAGAAGCGTCCGTCGGCCGTGCCCATGCCGCCCGCGATGGCCAGCACGGTCCCGTCGCGCGTGAAGGCCTTCACCTCGTGCGCCACGGAGTCCACGACCCAGATCCGGCCTGCGGCGTCGAACGCCACGCCCGCCGGCATGTGCAGCCCCTCCGGCTTGTCCGAGTGCTCGCCAAAGCTCGTCAGGTACTTGCCCTCCGCGTCGAAGACCCGAACGGACGGCTCCGCCGTGCCGTCCAGCAGGGACACCGCGCCGTCGGGCCCCACCGCCACATCCACCAGCATCCGCATCCCCTCCGGCGCCGGCCCATCGCTGCCGATCTTCCGGAGGAGAGTCCCCTCCGGCGACAGCACGAGCACCAACTGCGCGGTCTCCACCACGACGTACAGGTTGCCGTCTCGATCCCGATCCATCCGCCCCGGTCTCACGGGCGGCTCGGCGTCAATCAACGGAGCGATGTCGATCGACCGCAGCGATCGCCCACGGAAGTCGGCGACGTCGAGCCGGTTCGAGGCCCGGTCGGCGACGAAGATCTCCCCGCGCTCTCCCACCACCGCCGACACCGGCTCTCCCAGCGCGAGATTCCCCTGCTCGTCACGCACGTGGTGCTGGAACCGGAAGACGGGCGCCAGGTTCTGGTTGAGGATGACGATCTGGTGGGCGCCCGGCGTCGCTACGTACAGCTCCTTGCGCCGGGGGTCGAAGCTGATGCCATCCGGGCGAGGCAACGTCTCCCGGTGGAACTGGCCATATGTCCGCTGGTGTCGCAGCGTGAGGGTAGGCGCGAAGTCGGCCGACGCGGTCGACGCGACGGCGAGCAACACCGCGGCCCCCAGTCCCCTCAGGTCTTGTGGCAGCTGCGACACAGCGACGTCTCCTCCTGCGGCAGAATGCCCTCGTGCGATGAGCCGTGCACGTCGTGGCAGTGACTGCACACCACGGTCTCTTTGGTCCCCGGCACGAGGACCGGCTTGCCATCCCGCACCCCTACCGGGTGGGTGAACTTGCCCTGCGTGGCGTGACAGGTGGAACAGGCCTTTATCGGCTCCTCGCTCAGCAGCCCCTCATACGGCGCCACGTGGCCCTTGTGACACAGGAGACAGTTGCCCGTGGCCACAGGCTTGTGCCGGAACTCCTTGAGCGTGTCATCCTCCGTCTTGGCGTGGCAGAAGAAACAGACGTAGTCCACACGGTCCTTCAGCGCCTTCGGCTGGCGGGTCGCGTGGGGGTTGTGGCATACCGTGCAGAGCCCCTGGTCCACCGGGGCGTGGCGCACGAGCTTCCGGCCCTGGGCGTCCTCCCGCGGGTGGGTCTTGGAGGCGGGGTGGCAGGTCGCGCAGAGCTCCTTGACGGGCTTCTTGAGCTTGTTGGAGGGACCGTTCGCGTCGGCAGCGTGGCACGTCTCGCATTGGTGAGCCTCGAAGGGTGCGTGCCGGCGCTTCGCGATGAGCTTGTGTTCCCGGTCCGACGAGTGAGGGTCGTGGCACGACGTGCAGTCGCTCTCGGCAACGGAGTAGCCCAGGTGGGCTGCCGTGAAGCCCTCGGCGGCGGGGTCGTGGCACGCGCGACACGCCGCGCCGATGTCGCTGAGGAGGTTGTGTCGTGGCGCCTCACCGTGCGGCGTGTGGCAGTCCAGACAGCGCCCCTGCGCAACCGGCGCGTGGACGTACGCGCCCTCCGCCGGCCGCATCTCATCGTGGCACTCCAGGCACAGGGCCTCCGGCGCCTTCTGCAGCGCCTTCCCCTCGCCACCGTGAACGCGATGGCAGGCCGTGCAGGCCATGTCGCCCCGCGCATGGAGCGTGCGAGCCCAGTACTTGGAGTCGAGGGTGGACCACTCGGCGGGAACGCCCTCGACGGCGCCCTTGACGTGGCAGGCGCCGCAGGCCTTCACGACGTCCGCAGAGGCGGCGTCCTTGAAGGTCATGCCGATGGCGACCTTACCTGTGCTGCCCACGTGGGCGCTGCCGGGCCCGTGACACGCCTCGCATTCCCGCTGCGCCTCGGGCAGGTCGGCGGCGGCCAGTTTCTGACCATGAGCCGACTCCGCCCAGCCCGCGGCCTCGTCCTTGTGACAGGTCAGGCACGCCTTGGACCCGACGTAGGTCGGCGGCGGCACTTCCGGAGCCGCAGCCTCCGCATCCGGAGTCGGCGGCAGTTCCGGCTGGGCGACGAGGGCCCCCGTGGCGACGAGACCCGCGGCGCTGACCAACCCGGCGACAATGACCCAACCTCGATGACGACTACCCATGTTCAGGCTTCCCGCTCCGCCAATCTCACGAAGCGCTCTTGTTGTGGCACTGATCGCAACCGTTCGGGCCCACGGTGCCCCCTTGCTCGGGCCAGAGGAGACCGTCAGGGTTCTCCGATCCGTGGACCTTGTGGCAGCTCAGACAGAAGACGGTGTTGTCGGCCGAGACGCTCGTCGCGGCCGAGTACGATGTAGCCGGGTTGTTCAGGAAGCGCGAACGCGGCACGTCGAAGCCCGCGCCGGTCCCGTCTACCCAGTGGGCCGAGTCGGTGGTGTGGCGCGCGTCGCCATCGCGGACGCGAACGGTCGCGCCCCACTCCGTCTCGGTGACCGGGTGCTTGTTCGGGATGCCGTTGCCGTCTGAGTCTACGTAGTAGGAACCGGACAGCGTGTGATGACAGTCGATGCAGATGTTGGTGACTTCGCGCAGATTCACGGTGCCGTCGGTGCCGTAGGCGACGTTGGCGCGTTCGTACTGCTCCAGGTCCGTCGCGCTCGGGTCGGTGAACAGCCCGAGCGGCGGCGTGCCCTCCGGCCAGGACGCCCACTGCAGGTTGCGCGCCCGCCCGTTACCGTGGGCGTTGTGACAGTCGGTGCAAGTCACTTCGGGGGCCGGATCGCCGGGGCCGCGGAAGTGGCATCGCAGGCATAGGTAGGTGGCTCCTGGGCCGAGGTTGTGCCCGTTGGCGTTCACGGCGCCCGGCGTGCCGAACATCCCGCCGGACCGCTCGGTCAGGCCGTTCGTGTCGGCCGCCACCACATCCGGGATTCCGGCGTGCCCGTCGTGGCATCCCAGGCAGAGCTCCAGCGAGTTGGCGGCCTTCAGCAGGTGCGGGTAGCCCGACGGATTCTGGGCCGACCCGTTGTAGCCTTGGCCGTCGTGACTGGCGTGCATCACGTGGCAGTTCTCGCAGTGCAGCATCGCGCCTGAGTGGTACGTGCCGCCCGTAGCATCAGCCGGAGCGTCCGGCGAGACTGACCGCCCCTTGCCCCCGTGGCCGGAGTGGATTGTCTGCCGCAACCGGGCCTGGAGGCCGGGCAACCCGCCATCCTGAGCGCCACACGGCATGGAGATGGCGGCGAAGACCAGCAGTATCCCAAGGTACGGATCCAGTCGGCGGACGAAAAGCATGGAACCTCAACCTCTCAGACGGCCAGGATCGCCGCCCTGCTACGGGCGGGCATGGATGCTCTTCTCCATGTGGCAACGGGCGCAGACCATCGCCGAGGGCGTGCGGGTGATCAGGTCCTTGTCCATCTTCTCCACGTGGTCACCCGCCGGCCCGTGGCACTCCTCGCACTGCACTCCCTCAAGGTTGGCCTCCACCCCCGCCGTGCCGTAGCCCCCCTGACCGTAGCCGGTCGTGTGGCAGGCAAGGCACTTCTCGTTCTTCTCCTGCCCGGCCAGCTTCAGCAACTCGAAGGCGCGCGCGTGCTTGCTTAGCTGCCATGACTTGTGGACCGGATCGGCATGACACAGACACCCCTCGGCGCCCACGTATTCGGCCTTCTTCTCATCCTGTGCGCCGACAACCATGAAGGAGCCGGCGAACGCGCCGGCCACGATCAGCAGGAACAGCGAGCGCCCAAACGCTCTCATCGCTTCCCAGGCCTCACAAGTCCTTGGTACTCGGTCGTCGGTGGGCTGTGATGAGTGCTGCGGCGTAGGCGGCGATGACTGGTCAGCCCGACGAACAGAGATTGTGAACGCAATCACGAACTCCGGCGCAAGTTAGCTGGACGGAGGACCGCCCGATTGTCTCCCCCGACGCGAGACCCTCCAGCACGGGGGCAGGTCGACGAAGTCCGGGCAGGGTGAGACTACCACCAGGGCCGGGAGTTGTGAATTGGGGGCACTCCCCCAAGTGGCGGAGGGTTAGGGGTTTTCCCCCAAGGAGACGGTGCTTTCGGGGGCTCTTCGGGGCTGGCGTTTAGGAGAAGTTCGCTTCTTGGTACCGGAAAGGAGTTGCTGAGGCAGCCAACGAACTGGTTCCGCGCGTCTCCCGTCCGCAGTGTCGGCTTGCGTCAGATGCTTACGCCGGTTCCTTGGGGGCACGATGAGCGGTCCCTCCTCCGTACTGGCACTGTTGTGTGTGCTGTCCTCGCATCCCGCATCTACCCCGGGCCCGCCGGGAGGCGTGTCGTCTGATCCGGAGATGGGAGAGCGAGCGGTCGTCGCCTTACCGGGCGGCACGATGCTGGACCTGATCTGGGTCCCCGGCACCACCTTCCCGATGGGCGATGCGCAGGGCGGCGATGACGAACGCCCCATGCACGACGTGCCGCTGGACGGGTTCTGGATCGGCGCCACCGAGGTGACGGTCGGCCAGTGGCGGGCGGTGATGGGTGAATGCTCGTCCCGCAATGACGAGGGCGACACGCACCCCGTGATGGACGTGAGCTGGGAGGACTGCCAGGCGTTCTGTGCGAGGACGGGTCTGGCCTTGCCCACCGAGGCCCAGTGGGAGTATGCGGCCCGCGGGCCGCTGGGTCATGCCTTCCCGTGGGGGAACACGTGGGAGGCCGCGCTGTGTCAGTCCTGGCGCGATCGGCACGGGCATGAGCGCACCGCGCCGGTGGGAAGCCTGCCCGACGGGCGCAGCTGGTGCGGCGTTCTGGACATGGCCGGGAACGTATTCGAGTGGTGCCTGGATGCCTACGATGCCGGCTTCTACGCTTCACCGGCGGCGCGCGCCCCCAACGCCGAGTGCGCCGGGGGGCCTGACAGCCAGCGAGTCTTGCGCGGCGGTTGCTGGGGGAGCTTCCCGGACAACTGCCGGGCCACCGTCCGCTGCCGGGCCAAGCCGACCTTCCGCAACGCCGGCATCGGCTTCCGCGTCTGCCGTCGAGGCTGACCGGCCCGCTGACAATCCCACAGATGGAGGGACGGACGTGACCTCGACGCCGGAGCATTCCGGGGGCCGCGCCGATTTGTACGCGAGCCTCGAGCGTCTGCGGCAGCGCCGCCTGAACGAGGACGAACGCCTCGTCTGCATGGAGCGCGCACGCCTTCTCGAGGCCTCGTGCCGGCAGCACACCCATCTTCCCCGTCCGCGCCGCCAGGCTGCCATCCTCCGCGATCTCTGTGAGCAGACGACGCCCCTCGTGGACCCCGAAGACGTACTCCTCGGCCGGGTGCCTCAGACCCTCCCCAACGCCGACGAAGAGGCCTTCATCGCCGCGCATCCCGAGCTGTTCGTGGACCCGGGCCTCCCCGGCTGTCTCGACAGCCTGAGCATCTTCGTCCCGGACTGGGGGTGGCTGCTGACCGCGGGCCTGAGCGGCCTTGCCGGCGAGGCCCGCGAGGCTTTGGCCGACGCCGATGAAGCAGGACGGGAGTTCCTGACGGCCGCCGTCGAGGCCATCGAGGCGCTCTCAACTCTCGTCCGGCGGTACGCCGCCGCGGCGCGGGACGCGGGTCTGCCCTCCGCCGCCGCGCGGTGTGACCGCGTGGCCTCGGAGCCGCCGGCGACGTTCGCGGAGGCTCTGCAGCTTCTGCAGATCACTCACACGGCGCTGTCGGTGCTGATCGGCGGGCGCGACGTAACCCCGGGTCGCATGGACCAGTACCTGCTGCCCCTCTATCGGCGGGATCTGGCGGAGGGGCGCCTCGACCGTGAGGAGGCCGTGGCTCTCCTGGCCCACTTCATGCTCGGGCTCACGCAGGCGGCGGGCAACGGAACCGACTTCGATGACAACCTCCGCCGCTCCCCGTGCCGCTACAGCCACTTCTACGTCACGATCGGTGGCGCCGCGGAAGACGGGGGCCCGGCGGGCAACGAGCTGTCCCTCGCGATCCTGGACGCCGTCGATCTCCTGGACTACAAGGAGCCGACGGTCCTGGTTCGCTACCGGGCGGACCTCGCCCCGCAACTGAAGCAGCGCGTCGCCGAGCTCATCATCGCGCGGCGCCCGGTGACCCTCTACAACGACCCCGTCGTCCTGCGCGGCCTCGAGCGGC
>Ga0194126_10011688_pt1 | contig 11235 bp, 11 predicted proteins | sample TA2KigC150mmetaG_FD_148641 | JGI IMG/M metagenome (GOLD analysis project Ga0194126, IMG submission 148641) | Freshwater microbial communities from Lake Tanganyika, Tanzania - TA2015035 Kigoma Deep Cast 150m | ecosystem: Environmental > Aquatic > Freshwater > Lake | place: Tanzania: Lake...
GTCTCCTGCGAGGTTTGATACTCATTTTCGAGGATCTCTCCCATCGTATGAGCAAAAACATCCAGGGTTGAAAGCGGCATGCGCAAAGCATTCTTGTGCTGCAGGATGCGGCGGTCGATCATGCTGAATTTGCTGATGGCATAGATTAGAGGACCCTCCAACCGCGGCGCATTCATCAACCGGTATGCTCCGGAAAGCAGGTTGGGATTTTTCATGCCCGCGACGGAAGCCCGGAAGAGCCATTGACGCGTCGCCGACCATTTCAATGCCCGGCGGCTGACGCAGGGCGACAGCAGGATGACCCTGTCGATCCTGCCCTGCAAGTGTTCGAGCGCCCTAAGTGCGAGCAGCCCGCCGAAGGAGAATCCCATCAGGCTGAACCGGTCATGGCCCAGTTCGTTTACAAAGGCTTCCACTGTACCGGGAACCAGACGGCTATCGAACTTTTCCGGATACGGCGTGGATCCTCCATGCCCCGGCAGTTCGAAGAAATAACTCGTGAAGCGCTGGCCCATAAACTGTGCCAGCGGCTCCCATTGACGGATGAGCGAAACGGCGGCCGGCACGATGATCAATGGCGGGCCGCTGCCGGTTTTCACATAATGCAGGCGCGTGCCCGGCAGGGCGATGTCGCCATAACGCGCATGCGGCGGATGGAGTGGCGCGGCCATGATGAATGGACGAAACTGTTCCGGTCGTCCCTGCCTTACGGTACCACATCCAGCACGCCGCCCATCGCGTTCAGCTTGAGCGTCCACGCGCTGCCGACCTGGAATTGCTGGAATTCACCGACCGAATCCGCTGAGTAATTTTTGCTCCCCTCGGGTGTGTTGAACTGAACCGTGAAGTCATCCGAGGCATCCCCCAGGCGCTGCTCCCCCAGCAACTGCGGATCGGCGTAGACCGGGAACAGGTCGTCCCCATTCAAGTCATACGTCTGGATGGTTTTCCACTCATCCACGGTGTAATCGCAGTACTGCTCGGATACGTCATGGCATTCCTCCACCACCTCGCCGTAGCCGGTGCCGGTATCCACCACCTTTTCCTCGCACACTTCACGGCTCTCGGTATGACAGGAGACGTTGTATGCATCCGAGGGCGGGCTGCCGGATTCGTTCGTGTAATGGACCGTCTGCATTTCCTGCACCGGCACGGAGGTCTTCCACTGTACATCCGTCACGGTTCCCTGTACGGAACGTGAAGGGACGGCAAACAACAAGACGAAAGCCGCGCAGCAAATCAACAGCGCCGCGCCGATTCCGCCCCACAACAACCAGTTCGGTTTCTTCTTCACAGCCACAGCGGAAGGTACCGCCGCTGATGGTGCTGCAACAGCCTGTACAGGCGCTGCCGGTTGAGGAACTTCCGCGCGCGGCAGCGGTGATCCGCATTTCGAACAGGCGCGCTCGCTGCTCGGATTTTCGGTTCCGCAGTTCCTGCACAGGACAGTTTTCGGCTGAATAAGAGCCGCCTGCAAAACCTGCCCGGCCTGGCGCGCCTTTCCCTCCTTCAGGTCGCCGCCGCATTGCGAGCAGGTGGTTGCAGTGACCGGGTTGCGCGCGCCGCAGAACCCGCAGTGAATATCCGCGCCGGCCTTGGCTGCCGCCACCACTTTATCATCGGTGATGACCTTTTCCTCCGACGGACGCTGGAATTTGACATTCTCGGGCTGAGGCGCGCCGCAATTCTCGCAAGTCTTCTTCGACCCGCGGTTCCGGCTGTCGCAGTTCGGGCACACCCACTCCAGTTCGATGACGCCCTTGGTCACTCGTCTCGCCATGGCCTACTCCTTCCCGTTAAAAGTATTCCATTTACGCACTTCCGCGATGCGCGCTCCATGATCCGGATCTGCGTGCGGACATGTATCCTGCGGCTGCAGATCCAGCTCGCGGTGACCGAGCGCGGAGAAGACCGCCGCGGCGCCGTTGGCCACGTTGTGCGGATCATAGCCTCCCTCCAGCGCGAACACGATCCTCCCACGGCAATGTTCCACGGCAAGTTGGACCAATTTTCTCGAAAGATGAAAGAAACCGCGCGTGGATAATCCCAGCATGGTGAGCGGATCGCTCCAATGCGCGTCGAAACCGGTCGAGACGAAAAGCATCTGCGGACGGAACCGGCGTACCGCGGGCTCGAAGATCGCCTCGGCGATGCGCGCGTAGGTGCCATCCCCGGCGTAGGCGTTCAACGGGACGTTGATCACGCGTCCCTGCGCGTGAGGCGCATCGTCGATCCAGCCGGTGCCGGGGTAGATGCCCCATTGGTGGGTCGAGATGAATCCCGCGCGCTCCTCATCGAACAGCGCGGCCTGGGTGCCGTTGCCGTGATGCGCGTCGTAATCGATCACCATCACTCGCTCGAGTCCATTGGCCAGCGCCTCGCGGGCTGCAATGGCGATGTTGTTGAACACGCAGAAGCCCATGGCGCGTTCAGGCTCGGCATGATGCCCCGGCGGTCGGACGATGGCAAAGGCATTTTCCGCCTCCCCCCGCATCACCGCCCGGGTGCAGGTGATCACGGCCCCCACAGCCAGCAGCGCGTCCGCGTATGAGGTGGAGGTCACGTAAGTGGGGGCGTAATCGATCACCGCCGGCCCATGCGCACACACCTCCTCGATGGCCTTGATCAACCCCGCGTGATGCACCCGCGCAACCTGCCCCGCTGTGGCGGATTCCGCTTCGATGCGCTGTGCGCGGAAGGAGCCCAGCCTGGATTCCAGCACATCCAGCCGGCCCGGCCGTTCGGGATGGTCTGCATATTCATGCCCGTCCGCGCGGACGAGTGTGTAAACGGTGCTCATACTCGGATTATAGCCCCACTTGTTTGGATCGAACCAATCGGCCCTATCCGGATCCGTCCCCTTTCTTGTGCCGCTTGCGGAAGATCGAGGTGTTGAAGACAACCGTTGGGCGTTGGCCCGGCCCTTTGAAACTGGCGGTGGAATCAGCCGCGCTCCGGCCGGGGAGGTGTGTGCCCTGCATGAATACGATCTTCAGGTTCGCCAGCGAGATCAAATCGCCTGGATACAACATTCCCTGACTGGTGCGCTGGCCGTTGAGGAAGGTCCCGCCCGAGGAGCCGAGGTCGAAGATCACGAAATGGTCGCGGATCAGGCGGATCTCGGCGTGATGGCGAGAGATGCGCGGATCGTCCAGCACCAGCGTATTGTCGTGGCTGCGGCCGATGCGGACGACCGGCTCGGTGATCGGTATGGCCTTGGTTCCATTGACGATCAGGAACACGTTCTCCGGCACCGGCCCCCCGCTCTCGGCGTTCGATTCATTCATTGACGGGATCTGGTCCATTCATGCTCCGGGCGCTGCGAATTGGGGCAAATATAAACCAGTTGGAGCCGGTTTTCAATGAACAAATCATTTCAATCTGGTTTGATACGTTTGTGAAGTCTGCCACGATGAATATTCCCCGCACTCGCGAGAGTTGATTAAAATGGTGGACTTTACGGAGACTCAAAATGACACACCGAATCGCAACCGCCCGTTACACCATCCTGCTCGCTTTGCTCTTCCTGGAGGGCTGCAACCGGCCGTTCAGCATTCCCACCAACGCGCCGCCCAGGCAATTCCTCGAGATCACGTCGCCTCATGACGGGGATATCATCGATTCCCTGCCCGTCGATGTTGTGCTGAGAGCCACCACTCTCGGAGGTGGAGCTCAATCCCTGCTCCTGGAACAATCCTCCGCGCTGCCTGCATACAATCTGAATTATGGCCCATTCCCACTGAATCCGGGCGCGTCCCGGCAGGACCTGACGGTAGAGAATACGGCAACGAACTCGGATGGTGAAAATGCCTTTGGTCTCATGACGTTCACCGGTTATCTCACATTATCCAATGGCAACCGGCTCGCCTCAAACTCCGTCACGGTATGTGTGACATATTTCGACAGAAGCATCTCCTCCCCGTTTCCCGATCTCGGATACGCTGTGATCGATGAGTACTACTGCCTGCCGGCACTGTTCCCGGAATTGTCCACCAACGAATGGGCCAGGCGGATCTACATTGAAAGCGCACTTCAAATTCGGGGTGACCGATGTTTACCGCGCAATTCGGGTGGTGGTTTGATCCTTCAATTATTTGCCCAGACAACCGCCAGCTACCGTGTTGCCCGTGTGACAGCGGATTTTCGCATTTATGGAAATCCTGCTCTCGTCCGAGATTATTCGGCTGCCGACCTGGAGTTGGACCGTGTGGGTCTGAGCGGCGAGTTTTGGGCGTTATCGCTGGTTCTGTCCGTGCATGACCCGACAAGCGCCATCCCCGACGGCTACACCCACATCGAAGTGACTGTCCGCGCCCATGACCTGGATGGCGTCATGCAAGCCAGCGACACCACTGTCCTATCCCTGCCCGCCTGCCAGCCGGATATGAAGGAGGATGCCCTGGTCGAGCCGACCGCCACAGCCACCGTTCCCGTCATACCGACAGAAGAAAAGAAGGAGCCGCAGCTGCAGTCGGAGGATATCCCCAGCGATCCGCCGCCTCCCTGTCCACCCACGGTGTATTGCGGCGAATGAACTATGGCATCCGCGCAGGTAAGACCTTCGGCAGCCTCCCAGTTGCTCCTTATCCAACGCGATCAACTCTGACCCAAAACGCAAAGCCAGTGTGATGGGGGAATTCATCGGCGCATCTCTGAAAGGATGTCCACCGCGCTCTTTTCGTTCTGCCAGCCTTTGCCCAGTTCTTCACGAATTTTCAACAGGCGTTCCCATACTTCGTCACTCGCTGGTTTTGTGGAAACCGCATCCAGCGGTACGATCGCGGCGACCGGCTTGCCGCGTTGTGTAATGACATAACGTGTGCGTCGTTCTTTTACCGCCTGCACCGCCCTGGAAGCGTGCGCCTTTAATTCGCGAATCCCGATCTCTTCCATTGGTTTCTGATTTCGTTTCATGTGTCACCCTTGTAACCACATACTACATCCCCGTGAATCCACTGTCAAGCCTGAAATACGAAGCCCGCGGATGATTTTCTGCCCGGTCATTTCTTTTTCCCCTTCTTTACTTTTTTCTTTAAAGCGATTTTCTTTGGCTTCATCTTCGGTTTCGCGGCAGCCTTCCTTTCTTGCTTCTGCCTGGCGGCAGGTTTCTCCTCCCCCAGGGACCTCTCCATGCTCCAACCCACGACAAGGCCGGTGACCGATTCACCCGAGGCCACCTACGCCACCACATCGACGCGACCTGCGGGTCGCTTCACCACCACCAGGCATCCTCCGCAATGGCATTCATATCGCATCGAGGTGGTATACTCTCAACGGGAAGATACGTGCCAACCATCAAAGGAATCTCCGGACCTTACCGGCTTTTCTTCTATAGTTTCGACTGCAATGAACCAATTCATGTTCATGTAAGGCGTGAGAATATGCTGTGTAAATTCTGGCTCGACCCGACAACCTTATGTCATAATCATGGGTATGCTCCATCCGAGTTGAACCGCATTCGCGCCTTGATAGATACTTATCATGACAAGATCGTTGAGGCTTGGGATGAACACTGTGGTCAAAATTGAGACAAGGATCAAGAATATCGAGGTTACGGCGGACTCCATCATCGCCCACCTGACAGACGGACGATCGATCAGCGTACCGTTGGTTTGGTCATGGCGACTGGCCGAGGCGACTCCGCAACAGCGCAACAATTATGAGATCATGGGTGATGGACATGGAGTCCACTGGCCCGAAATTGACGAGGACATCAGCGCGGAGGGAATGTTATATGGCATTCCCGCGCCGCGGCCCAGACATTCGTTGGCGAAACATAAATAATCCAAACCACCGCTATTGAAGGCGGCATGCACAAGAGGGGTGAATATCGCTGCATCCACTCCAGATGGCTTCCGATATCAACTTTTCTTGTTCTTCTTTCCAGCTTTGGACTTTGGCTTTCCTTTCGATGACTTTGCAGCCGCTTTCTTCGACACTTTTTTCGGTTTCGCGGCAGCCTTCCTTCTTTGCTTCTGCCTGGCGGCAGGCTTTTCCTCCCCCAGGAACCTCTCCATGCTCCATCCCACCGCGAGGCCGGTGACCGATTCGCCCGGCGCCACCTCCACCACCGCGTCCCCACGGCCCGCGCCGCGCCTGCGAATCCCTGCCGCATCCAGCCGCGCGGATTTCGCCGCGCCCTTGCTCATGTGGATCGTGGCTACATGGTTCGGTTTGCCGGTTGCAACCGCTACGAGTAAAACTTTCTCAGACATATCCCAGGCGGTCACGCCCTTTCCATAGCGTCCCTGTTTGGGGAATTCCTTTTCCTCCACCCGCTTGGCCTTGCCGTCGCTCCCGAGCAGGAAGATCTCACCCTCGGCGGGCAGGATCTCCATTCCAATTACCTCATCCTTCTCCTCCAGTTTGATTCCGTTCACGCCCGCCGCCACCAGTCCCATCGGGCGTACCTCGCCCTCCCTGAAGCGGATCCCCATGCCCATTGCAGTGAAGAGCAACACTTCCTTCTTCTTCCCATCCGTCAGCCCCACCCAACCCAGGCGGTCCCCTTCGTTGACCTTGACCAGGGCAAAGGTCTGCGCCGAGGGGCCGGGCAGCTCATCGATCAGGGTTTTCTTGACCATGCCGAAGCGCGTGGTCGTGATCACACACGCTCCCTCGCCCAGGCCGGATCGGTTCGCCGGCAGCGCGAAGACCGCGGCCAGCGCGTCGTTCTCCGTGAGCGGCGACACCTTGTAATACATCGATCCCTGTCCGAGCTTATCCGCCTCGGGGATCAGGTGCGCCGCGACCGCCGCAGCCTTGCCCAGTTTGCTCACGAAATAGATGGTATCGGTCGTCGAGGTTTTCACCAGGAAGCGCGGCGCATCGGTTCCAGAGTGCCGCGGCTGTTTGTCCTCATGGGTGCGCGCCACAAGTCCCTCGTCGGTCACGCCCACCCACACGGCTTGATGCGGCAGCTCGCGCGCGGTCAACGCCTTCGCGCCCTTTGCCCCCTCCTTCAGGTTCACGATCTGCGTGCGGCGGCGATCCCCATAGGCGGCTTTGACCTTCTGCAGTTCATCCGCCACCACGCCGCGCATCAACTTGGGAGACTTGAGCAAAGCCAGCAGATTCTTGATCAGGGCGTTCACTTCCTTGTACTCGGTTTCGATCTTTTTTCGTTCGAGAGCTGCCAGCCGGCGCAACTGCATATCCAGGATGGCGTTCGCCTGGAGTTCCGTTAATTTGTAACGCTTCATCAGTTTGGCGCGGGCCACATCCACATCCGATGCGCCGCGGATCAGGTTGATCACCTCGTCCAGATTCTTCAACGCAACCAGGTACCCTTCGAGAATGTGCCGGCGCGCCCTGGCCTTCTCCAGATCGTATTCGGATCGCCTCTTGACGACTGCCAGTCGGTGTTCGATGTACACGCGCAGCGCCTGTTTGAGGGTCAACGTACGCGGTTCGCCCCGCCCGCTTTCGTCGGCGACCAATGCCAGCAGGTTGATGCTGAACGTGGTCTGCATCGGCGTGCGTTTGTACAGGTCGCGCAGCACCAGGTCGGGGTTGGCGTTCTTGGTCAACTCGAGCACGATGCGCATGCCCTGGCGGTCAGATTCATCGCGCAAGTCCGAGATCCCTTCGAGCTGGCCGTCGCGCGCCAGCTCGGCGATGCGTTCGATCAGGCTGGACTTGTTGACCGTGTACGGCAGTTCGGAGACGATGATGCGGCTCTTGCCGCGTTCCATCTCCTCCACGTGCGCCTTGGCCTGCACCGTAACGCGCCCGCGCCCGGAACCGTATGCGGATTCGATCCCCTCTTCCCCTTTTTCCTGGAGGATCACGCCGCCGGTCGGGAAGTCCGGTCCCTGCACGAACTTCATCAACTGCTCGACGTCGATGTCATCCAGTTTCTCCCAGCGGTTGAGCATATACACGATCACATCCACGATCTCGCCGAGGTTGTGCGGCGGGATGGACGTGGCCATGCCGACCGCGATGCCGGTGGCGCCGTTGACCAGCAGGTTGGGCAGGGCCGAAGGCAGCACGCTGGGTTCCTGCAGGGTATCGTCGAAATTGGCCGCGAAATCCACCGTCTCCTTGTTGAGATCGGACAGGATGTCGAGCGCGGCGGAGGTCAGGCGCGCCTCGGTGTATCGCATGGCGGCGGGCGGGTCGCCGTCGACGGATCCGAAGTTTCCCTGTCCATCCACCAGCATGGTGCGCATGGAAAAATCCTGCGCCATGCGCGCCATCGCCTCGTACACCGCCGAATCCCCATGCGGGTGATATTTGCCGAGCACCTCGCCCACGATGCGCGCGGACTTCTTGTAGGCCGAATCCGAGCGGATGCCCATGTCGTACATCGCATATAAGATGCGGCGCTGCACCGGCTTGAGTCCATCGCGCGCATCCGGCAGGGCACGCGCAACGATCACGCTCATGGCATAATCGAGGTAGGCCTGCTGCATTTCCTGGTCGATGTCGATCTTTCTGATCATCCGAGTTCCATATCAAACTCCAAGCCCCACCCGACCTACGGTCACCCTCCCCAAATTCCAAATGGAATTTGGGGAGGGCTGGGTGGGGCAGGGAAAATATGTTCTAATTTCGGGCTTATCTTACGGGGAAAGAGGCACACCGTCAAGTGCAATGCCCCTTCCGACCATTCAGCGCATTGTGAACCACCGGATTAACTACTATAATCGCCGGCATTATCGATGAACGATGAAACTTAGCACCTCCAAGGAAGTCTGGATTGCACGTACGATCGCCTGGGTGATCGCGCTCGCGCTTTCATGCGCGATCCTCTTCGGCACCACATTCATGCTGGGACCGAGCCTGTTCGCCGTCCCCGACCTGGATCAGAAGATCGCAGTGGCCATCTATTGCCCGGGCGCGACGAGCACCTCGCTCGAGGAAGGCGCCTCCACACCCACGACCACGAGTCCCTCCGGGACATACGGCCATACCGTGGAGGTCACCTGCTTTTTCGCGGATGGCAGCTCGAAGATCATCCGCAATGAACAGTACGCGCTGGCAGCCATCGGCGGAGTGTTCGGCATCGGCGGCTTGATCGGGATCGCGGTTTCCATCCCGCTGCTGCTCCTGCCGCTGATCCTGATCCGCAAAAAGAAGGCCTGACCCACAAAAGTGAGGCGGCCGGGAGGTTGGCATGGCTTCTTCGATCGACGAACTGGTTACGATGGGGGATGTCGATTCCCTGTATGAGATCATGGCCGAGCATGAAAATTGGATGACCCAGCTCGACGCCGCCGAAGGCCTCGCCAAACTGGGCGACAAGCGCGGAGTGGAATTCCTGGTCAGCGCAGAACGCAGCGAGGACGAGGAGGTGCGCGAGGTCGCACGCGAGATCCTCTCGACGCCTCTCATCAAGCACAGGCTGGACGATCTCAGGGCCGACGAGGAGGAACACCGGCGGCAAGGGCTGGAAACCGCCCGGAGGCGTTTGCAAACCGGGAAGCCGGTCTTCCTTTACAGGATGGTGTACCTGCCGGCCGATGACCTGCTGAACGAAGATCCGCTCAGTCAGGGGTTTGAAATCCCCGCATTGGACGAGTTCGGATTCGAGGGCTGGGAGGTGGTTAACTTCATCCCGCGCCGGCGACAGGTGCTGGCCGGGTCGGTGGACGATCACTTTACCGGCGCGTATTTCCTGCTCAAGCGCCAGGTAACGCAGGACGAAGCGCCGGAATTGAAATAAATCATCGGCGCATGGATAATCGTTTTTTCGTTTATGGAGTAACGGTAAAATTCCGCGCCGCGCATAATCCCCTCTGACCGGTTTCGGAGCACAGCACCAGAGACATGCGCAGGTCGTTCCCCTTCGGTTTGTACGAGAACGACGGCGTGCTGAACAGGTAGGTTTCGCCGGGGGCGATCACATCCCTGGTGGTCGTGGTCATGCACCCGTCAATATCGGTGAAACCGTCCGAGAGATCCGCCAGCGTGGTGCCGGTTTCACGATCTTCGATCGTGATATTCAACGATTTGAGCGGAATCGTCCCGGTGTTCTTCACGCGCAGATCCAACCACCAACTCCCGCCGCAGAATTCCAGGCTGGAATAGGAGACGTCGAACGTCGGCGCGGGAGTGGAGGTAAAGGTTGGGAGCGGAGTGAAGGTGGGTGAGGGCGTGGGAGGCGGGGTGAAGACCGGTAAAACCGATATATCGCCCGAGAGGGTCGCGTATTGCCCCCAAATCCAGCACAGGCTGCCGCCGTCCTCCGGGTTTCGAATCAGCCAATAATTCCCGGCCGGATCGCGCGCCATCACCTCGGCGGTCTTCCCCACCAGCAGCGCGCCGATGTAATCATAAGCCCTGCCCGGCCCACTGCGGCAGTTCGTTGCGACCGACACGCTGATCAGCGGATTGACCGGTCGGATCGTCACTGCAGGCAATGTATCGAGAGTTTCCGAGGCGGTCGGAATCGGTGCGGCCGGAGTGGAAGAAGTCAAGAGTCCGGTGGAAGGCAGTGCGCCTGGAACGGCGGATTGAGTCTGCGCGCCGATTGCAGTCTTCGCCACGACCGTGTTGAGGGAATCCACCGCCGCGGGTGTGGGAGCGGAGGCTGGCAGACAGGCAGCCATGCCGACCATCAGGAGGATCATGACCAGGGCGGAAATCCTTGAGGGGCGCATCTTTCCTCTTTGTCAGCCGGTGATACGCCCAATCATAATCCTTTTCACTCCCGGTATGACCTTCACTGTAAAACACTCTACAGGGAGAAAAACAAACGGAGGCTTGGGAATCCCAAGCCTCCGCCGTTCATTCAGAATCGTGTGTGCTCGAATCAGTCCGCTGCCGTGGGTTCCGTCGGCTCGGGAGCCGGACCCGCCTCCTGGGGTTGTTCGGAGAAACGGCCGGGGATGAAACCGGTTCCTGCGGGGATCAGCTTTCCGATGATCACGTTCTCCTTCAGGCCGAAGAGCGGATCGGTGGTCGAACCGATGGCTGCGCTCGCCAGCACCTTGATCGTGTGCTGGAAGGAGGAGGCCGAAAGGAACGAATCCGTGCTGAGCGAGGCCTTGGTCACGCCGAGCAGCACCTCGACGAAGCGCGCCGGCTGCTTGCCTTCCGCCAGCAATTGTTCATTGAGCTTGCGGAGCTCGAGGCGGTCGACCGTATCCCCGGGCAGATACTTGGTATCGCCGGGGCGCGTCACCTGCACCTTGCTCATCATCTTGCGGATGATGACCTCGAAGTGCTTGTCGTGGATGTTCTGCCCTTGCGAGCGATACACCTTCTGCACCTCACTCAACAGGTACA
>Ga0194126_10011690_pt1 | contig 11230 bp, 9 predicted proteins | sample TA2KigC150mmetaG_FD_148641 | JGI IMG/M metagenome (GOLD analysis project Ga0194126, IMG submission 148641) | Freshwater microbial communities from Lake Tanganyika, Tanzania - TA2015035 Kigoma Deep Cast 150m | ecosystem: Environmental > Aquatic > Freshwater > Lake | place: Tanzania: Lake...
CGGTCGAGCCCGGTGACGCCTCGGCGCGGACCGGGGCTCGTGCGGGCCAAGCGCTCTTCTTTATGTGCGTGCTCATGCTCGTCCATATCGCGTCCGTTGGGCTCAATGCACGCGAAGGTCTTCCCCCGAATTTGTTGGACAAGCAAGTCTTTGACCACTCCGCGATCCTCCCCACTGACGTGCCGATTGAGCTTTCCGCGGAACGTCTTTCATTCAACTACGAGACCAACACATACACTGCTCGTGGCAACGTCACGCTCCGGCAAGGCAATACGCGGTTAAGGGCGGACAGCATCAGCTATGAGGGCGCCACGGGGATGCTCACCGCGAAAGGAAGCGTGATCGCGCGTATGGGGAGCGACGTGGTGGAAGCCGAGAGTGTATCCATCAAGTTGGCGGACGCGACCGGAGTGATGGTTAACGGCAAACTGCTCCTGACACGGCACAATGTGTACCTGGAAGGCCAGAAGCTGGAAAAGGTAGGCGAGTCAACCTATCGCATCGAAAAAGGGAGCTTCACCACATGTCAAGGTCCGTCACCCGACTGGAAGATCACAGGCCGGGACCTGGATGTGACACTGGAGGGTTACGGAGTCCTACGGCACGGCTTTTTCCATATTCGGGAGATTCCCGTCTTTTATCTTCCTTGGATGTTCTATCCTGCGAAACGTCAGCGGCAAACCGGCTTTATGGTGCCCGCTTTCTCCAATAGCTCTCTTCGGGGATTTGACTTCCGCCTTCCATTCTTCGTGAATCTGGGGCCCAGCGCGGATATAACCATAACTCCACGCGTGTGCACTCGACGCGCCCTTCAGACCGCGCTCGAATTTCGTTATGTGCCGTGGGAGGATTTGAACGGTCGATTCTACGGCGAGTACACGTACGACTGGAAATACGGTCCGACGTCCGAGCCCGGGAGCCACCGGTTCTACGCCACGTGGCGTCACGACCAGGATTTGTTTGGTTTGGCCGATTTCAGGATAAACGGCAACTGGGTATCTGACCGAGACTACTTCGAATTCTGGGGCGGTCGATGGGACAGACGCAAGCGAGTCCGATACCTGGAGTCCAACGCCGTTTTGTATCGACAAACGAACAATTTCTTGTTCCAGGCTGAAGGCCGTTACTTTGACGACCTCGCGGTCCCCGACAACGCGATTACGGTGCAGACGATCCCCATCGTGACGGGCGCCGTCTTTAATCAGCAGATTCCGTACACTCCGTTCTATTTAAGCTCAAACGTGGTATTTGACAATTTCTTCGCGCCCATCCCGCGAGATCATTGGTTGGGCAGCCGTTTGAGAGCGGACGCGAGGCTCAGCCTCCCGATCGCATTGGGCCGCTATCTCAAGCTGGAACCCTCCATGACGTACTTTGCCAAGGCGTACGCCGCGGAATACTATCGCAACCCGCAGAGCGCCAGGCAGGTGAACACATTGAGGACCGACCAGTTCCAGGTGGATGCGGACGTCTTTACCGACCTTTACTCCGTGTATAACGCGCCGATTTTCGGGTTCCAGCGCATAAAACACGCGGTGCGGCCTCGGGTGGGGTGGAAATTCAGGCCCATCAGCGACGACCGGCCCTACCCGCGGTTCGATGAGACCGACACATTGGGAAACATCAGTCTGATCACCGCGGAATTGCGGCAGACCTTAACCGGGCGTCTGGGTCCGGGTGAGTATCTTGACTTCCTGGCTCTGCATGTTTCCCAGGGCTATGACTTAAACAAGATCTGGCCTGAAGGCGAAAGAATGGACGAGGAATTCGCGTTCAAGCAAGGGTTGACCAACACCCGCGCAGAATTCATTCTGAGGCCGCATTCCCTGATAGATCTGGCTGCCCAGGCCGAATATGACCCTATCAATAATCGAGCCCGCAGGTACAGCGTCAACATGGGGCTCATGGATCACCGAGGAGATCTGCTGCGGGTCGCGCATCAGTTCACTGAAGACGAGCATCAGCGGGACCTGAACCGCCAGACGAACGTAACCGCCCAGCTCAAAATCACCCGGTCGTTGGACTGTTTCTTTGAAAACCAATACACGCATCAATTTGACTTCTCCTATTACACGAGCGTGGGGCTCGCCTACAGTCCTCAGTGTTGGAACGTGGTCCTCAAGTATTCGGAGGCGAGAGAACAGGACCCGGTAACGAGGAAGATCAAAGAACCCGACCAGACGATATTTATGACGCTGTCGCTGTATGGTCTCGGAGAGGTCTATCGGGTTACGCAAGATTGGCGGGAGATTCTGGGCGAACCCTCTGAATCGCGAGGCGTCCACATACGATAATTGGATTTAGTTCGCCAGAGAAACCCACGCGCTCTGCAGGTGGATCTCTACATATATACAGATTCGCCGTAAGCAAGACGCGGTCACTCCCAAGATTATTATCCGAGTTGAACACTGATGCTCAACTAACTGGCAGTGGCGCCACCAGTCAACCGGACATTATTCTAGGTTATTTGGGCCGGCATTCCGGAATTCCCCAGAGGGGATTACTTTGAGTAGCCCTGGGTAGAACCCAGGGGAATAGGCCACCCGACAATCCCGAGTTCGGCCCCGAAGGGGTCGTCCAAGAGACGGGACATTGCGAACATGTCCACATACACCCAGATCTACTATCATATCGTATTTTCAACAAAGAACAGGGATCCTGCCCTGACCTCTGATCGCCGACCGGACCTGTTTCGCTACATCTGGGGAATCGTAAAGAAGCGGCGGAGCCGTCTATACCGGATCAATGGTACCCTAGACCATGTTCATATGCTCTCAAGTCTCCACCAGAGCTGTTCTCTCGCGGATTTCGTTAGAGATATCAAGGCCGGATCGTCATATTGGATCAAGGAAGACCGGGTGTTTCCCGGATTCTCCAATTGGCAGGCGGGATACGGTGCGTTTACTCACGGCATGAGCGACCGAGATATTCTTATAGAATACATTAAGAACCAGGAAGCTCATCACCGAACAGAGTCGTTTGCCGATGAATTGAGAAGGCTGTTGGTTGAAGCAGGAATTGAACTCGAAGAACGGTACTTGCTATGAGGTGGGCACAGGTGGACGACCCCTTCGGGGCCGACAGGATTTGCTTGTTGGTGCTCCCCTACCACGGGTTTCGCCCGTGGCTATTCAAGGTTCTCCCCCTCCGGGGAGAGGCACGGGAAGCCGCAACAATTCCCCAATTCCGGGGACACCATACATAATTGGCGCCGTAGCCTGAGAATTACGTAAGACGTCCCCGGAATCTCGGAATCTAGGTCCCCGGAATCCCGTTCATGGGCGTTCCTGTTTCCCGGTCCTCACAAGACAACCAAGGGGGAGGTGACAAAGATTACTCTGACGTCAGGCATTCACAGCCTTCACCGAGTAGTCATCGGGAGTCATCCGAGCCGCGGGCAAGATCACGTCCTGGAACCATTGACGAAAAGCGCTGTTGATCTTGTCTATCGCTTCGTTCCAGTTGCCGTCGTAATCGGACTCTTCGATATCTTCAATGGTTTCTGGCATCAGGCCGGAGAATTCGGCGAGGTCCTCTCTTGTCATGCGGAGTTTGTTTCGGATGTCGTATATTTGTTGAGCGACATCGGCTTGTCTGCCCGCTTCCTCGAGGGAAGCCTCTCGTTCAGGATTGTCCTTGATGTATCGTCGGTACGCCCACTCTACGGCATCAGAACTCCTCTTACTCATTGTCTGGCTCCCAATAAAACGTGTGGTTTTCTGCATCCTGCTCATATCTCTTCTTTTTCTCTATGGCTCGGTCGATGTCTATCGACGGGATCTCGCTGGTCTTCTTTTTCAGCCCATGAGTTACCACCACTCTTTTCCTTCCGTAAAAGAAGAACAGCATTCACAGTCTAACCTTCTTCTCGCGCGCTCGCAGTTCATAGATGCCGTCTCTGAGAGGAGCAGCTATGGGTCTCCGAAGATCGTGTCCTTGGTTTCGCAGTCTCTTCAATCGGTCGATACATCGATCCCGACCTACGTCAGACTGCTTATCGAGCCACTCGCACATCGGGACCGATCCATCATCCTCCATGTAAAATACGACTTGAACCTCCGGCAATAGTTCATCCTCCGCTTCTTTTATCAATGATTTTGGGGCAGAGGTCAATCACAATCCTGGTTTCAGGAGGGCGTTCCCGAATCTCTGGACCTAACCCTGCGAACTCTGACTCGGCAAGAAGGAGTTCTTTGGAAAATTTCAAGAGATCTCTTCCCACGAGAGGTCAAGGACTTGTGAGGGGACCAGGAGATTCCATTTTTTCACGAGACGCCCCTTGGAATTCCGGGCTATATATGCCGGCTGTTTGCGGATATGCTTGCGGAGGCGCTCTAAATGAGCATCGTCCTCCATTAGATCCTTCGTTATCGCGCGGCCGGGGGTGGAGCGCCTGGGGGGCCTTGGGGAAGGAGTCTGATGATTTCTTCGAACTGCTGCTTGAGCTGCTCTTGCGCTTCCGGGCGTATTTCCACCGTTCCCGCAGGTTTCGGATCTTCACCTGGGCTATCCGGCGCCCGGACCTCGACACCGTCTTCGGTTGCTCGGCCTACAACCCGACCGTCAGGAGTCACGACCTCAAAGTCTACCTTATGGCCGGCGTTCTTGAGCCTTGACGCAAAATCATGCAGCCACGTGATGCGCTCGTCCATCCCCGCTTGCATCCAGCGAGGCCCGGCGGTAAATGCGCTATAATCGGGATCCGCGTTGAGAAAGACACCTTCCGATATGAGGCGGTCCACTTCGAGCTGCGCGGTCCGCAGCGACGCGTCCCTCGCCCCCTGCTTTGCCGTCTCGATAGGGGTTTTCCCACGGCCTTCTTTGCGGATCTGTTCGACTCGTTGGTCTACCTTTATCGCCTGAGCAGGCAGGAGGAAGTACCGAAAGAAAACGAACAGGGCTATTCCTATCGGCACGGCGAGGAGGCACCCGAGAATAAGCGGAGGGATTCGCTCCAGGAGAGGCTTGCGAGGCTCCGCACGCGCCCACCGGTGTTCTCCCGGGAGGACATGCCCACATTCAGGGCAGGTGAGATGCGACGGAGATACCTGCGCGCGGCACTGGGGGCACTGAGAGAGAAGATCCGGTTCTTCCCCCGACCTGCCGACCCTGACCGAACCTTCATATGCCCGCGCTCCGCCGCCTTCGGACTCAGCCCGGGAAGTATCAGGCCGAGGAGGAGGGGTTGCTTCAATACGTTCCGCCTCAGAGCGTGAAATCAGTTTGCGTGAAACCAGCATCCGAATGAGCTTCCGGAGTTGCTCATCGGTGAGCGCGTACTCGATCTTCAACGCATTGGGGCTCTTCCCCGATCGCAGGTCTTCAACGAATCTTTTTGCGTTGATCGTTCGTTTCGGCTGATCCATTGAATGCGAGTCCAAATGAGGTTACGCGGTCTTTGACAGGCCATATTCCCATTCCAGGCCCCAGAGCCGCAACGCGCCGTCGGCGCTTCCACTGGCGATCATGGACTGATTCGCGAAGAACCGCACAACATTCACCGGCGAAAGATGGCCCTCGAGCCCCGCCAGACACCTTTGCCGCGGCAGATCCCAAACTCGAAGGGTGCAATCGTCCGAGCTCGTAACCCCAAAGCGGCCGTCGGGTGTGGTGTCTATGGCTCGAACAGCTTCAGTATGCTCTTTCAGTGAGGCCACATTCAAGCCCGAACTGGTCATGTAGATCAATACTTCTCCGGTTTCGAGCCCTGCCAGGGCTTTGTCGTTCCCCCCAGAGCAAGCGACGGCGGTCACTGGGATGCCCAGATCTCGAAAGGCGCCGAGCCGGCGCCCGGTATCCGAGGCGCTTCGATAGATGCGAGTTCCCTGATGCAGACCGTACAAGAAAGCGCCATCGCTCGAAAAACAGACGAGGTCCGTCCCCTGGATGGAGTCGCCGAAAGGAGTTACTTTACCGTTCTCCGTATTGACACTCGCGACTCGATGGTCCCGAGAGACGGCCAGGAGGCTCTTCCGGTCAGGCCAAAGAAGAAACGGCGCGGAGATCCCTTCCACCCGCCAAACCGCGTCGCCATCGAGACGCCACCTCTGCAGAACTCCGTCCCGGCAATAGGTGAGGAGCCCCAAATCTCCAGCCAGCAAGAAGATGGCATCCACCGGAGCGGAAAGGCTAAAGACGCGACTACACGCGCCCGTTACCACGTCCCACAGCGCCGCGGTCCCGTCGCGACTTCCGGAAAGCATCAGCAGGCCGTTGTCAGAGACATCCAGACAAGTCACCGTGTTGTCATGATGTTCGAATGACCGGATGAAAGCCGACGATCTGAGAACCGTGGGTTTGCAAGGGCCTATGAGGAGGTTCCTGATGAGAATCGCCTCCTTTGACCACGCGAAACCCGCGGTGCTCCGTACGCGTTCGAAGTGTTCGAGGGCTTCCTTGATTCGGCCTTCACGCCAGCTCTTCCGAAACCCGTCCAGCGTTTGGGTAAACTCGTCATGGAGATGGGCCAGCTCCTGGAACGTGCGCGGACGACTCACCGCCGGCTCCAAAAAGTTCCTGGCGAACCAGCGTGTGTCGAGAGACCACAGGCGCACCGAGCCTCGCATACCGCCGATCAACGCACAACTCCCGTCTTCGGAGACTGCGCAGGCGGTCAGGCGCTCTCCAGGGAATCTTATGGTGCGGCAGCACTTCAATTCCTTGATATTCCACACTTTAATGTGTCCGTCTGCGGCGGTTGAGACAAGGTATCGGTCTCCACTCATGAAGCTGAGCGAGGTTATCTTAGAACGGTGACCCGGCAGATCTCCCAAGGGTCGTCCCGACACCGCTTCCCACAGGCGCGCTACTTCGTCCGGGCCGCCCGTTGCAACGATAGAACCGTCCGCGGAAAGGCACAGAGCGGTTACTGAGCCGCTATGGGCCGTCACCGTGAAACTCGGCGCCTGAGGGCGATCCGACGACCAAAGCTCAAGGGCGCCGTTTTCCCGGCCTATCAGTAACGATTCGCCGCCGTACGCGAAGTCGAGGGCGGTTACTCCAGAGGTTTGGGAGGGAGTGGCCCAAACGATTCTCCCGGAAGAGGTTTCCAGCACTAGGACCCGACCTTCCCCGCCCCAGGCTGCGAGAAACCGAGAGTCAGGCGAGAAGCGCACGCCGTAGGCCGCTATCCCGCGATAGACTCGGAGCCGTTCTCCGTGGGGAACCTCCCAGAGGTCAAGGGTTTTGAATGCCTCTCCATACGCGATTGCGGCCAGTTTACTGTCTCGCGAGAACGCGGCGGCCTGGGGGACCATACTGAATGTGCGGACGTTTTTTAGGCAACGGCCCGATTCAAGGTCCCAGGCGCGGATAAATCGATCTTCCCCCAGGGAGTGGGCGCGCTTCCCATCAGAGGAAAACGCCACCGCGAGGATGCTCTTCACATGGCCCGCAAACGAACACCTTTCCTCAATGGGCGCGTATCCCAACGTTTCGACGAAGTGACGGGGATCGCCGTCGTACTCAGTCCAGCGCTGGCGGTAATTAGGGTTTTCTTCACTCGCGGCCTGCAGCAGCGGGATCGCGGAAGTTGGGTCCCCCCGTTGGAGCGCGAGGAGGCCCATGAGATACTTGTAATCCGGAGCGCTCCTGATCTCGATCCCCATGGATTGCATCCGGCTCACGATTTCTTGGTCGGAGGTCTCTCCGGCGGCCCATCTGAGCACATCGAGATTGTACATGGTCTGCAAGTGGTCGGTATCCAAGGAATGAGCGTCTTCGAGCAGCTTTCTCGCCTCATCCTCTCGCCCCAGATCGAGCAGCGAAACAGCCTGGTTATTCAACGAATCAGCCTTCAGCGCGAGCACGTTAGGCCGCGGCCTCGGTCTCGTATCAGGCCCCAATTGGCTGTAAACCGATTCGAGCGCGCCGCAAAGCTCGACAAAAGAAGAAAATCGGTTATCGGCCTTCTTTTCCAGGCACGCCATAATCAGGTCCCCCAGCGCGGGCGGGATCGTGTTGCGAACGGAGCGAGGATCGACCGGAGATGACTTCACATGGGCCCTGGCCAGCGCAGACAGTGAAAAGCCGTGTGGAAAGCGAAAGGGCATGGCGCCCACCGCCAGCTCATAGAACATGATCCCGAACGAATATATGTCGGCCCTGATGTCCGCCACGGCGCCCTTGCGGAATCGCTCGGGCGCCATGTACCAGGGCGAACCCACCAGCCCGTCGTCCTCCAGGGTGAGATTCACGTCCGTCTCATCCTGTGCGTCTCGACGTGTCACAGTGGGCTCCTCTTGGTCCGATCCGGCTCGCGCCCGCTTCACCAGACCGAAGTCGGTAATTTTGAGCATGCCGTCCCCTGTGAGCAGGCAGTTGGCGGGCTTCACATCCCGGTGAATCATCCCGTGTTGTTCGGCATGGATCATTCCGTGGCAGAATTGCAGCATCAGGTCTACGATCTCTCGAAGGTCCTTCAGCTCGCCCTTTTCCATTCGCTCGGCGAGGCTCCCGCCGTTCACATATTCGATGAAGAGTCGAGGCAGCCCATTGATAACCCGGGCGTAGTAGCATGTGGCGATGTTGGGATGCACCCCCAGATGCACCCAGAACTCCGCTTCCCTGAGGAACCTGCGGATGGTCTTTTCGCTGGTCATTAGCTGGGGAAGGGGCGTCTTGATAGCCAGCATCATCTTCCAGAGCCGGTGAAACACAAAATACACTCGCCCCATGCCACCCCCTTTGGACCCGAGAACCTCATAAAGGCCCTCGATCACGTCCCCGCGTCGCCATCGGGAACGGGTGGTGTCCATGGTCGAGTCAGAAGTCGGCTCATCCTGGTCCGTCCCTTGGGGAGGCGCCAATTGGGGCGCCTGGTCAAGAGGGGTCACCTTGACGCCAAATCCGGCCTTATCCAAGGAGCGGACGAGACGCCGCAAGTCCCTATTCATAATCACCTTTTTCAAAACGACCGAGCCTTTGGAAAGGCTGGACCGGAGCTCATCAGGCGAACGCTTCACGATGTTGGCAAGGACCGTTAGGATGGGGTCGGCCCCGTCGGATTCCGCCGTAAACCATATCTTGAGGGAAACGAAGTCCAAAGGAATCTCCAACGAAAGGCGGGCTATATTTTTTTGACCAAGAGCAGCCTGAAACGTTAGATGCCCTGATTTTTCGCGCTTGCAGCGACGCGGTTAATGCTTTCGGCCAGCCCGTTTACGTCAACAGGCTTCTCTATGACTCCATCCACGGCCGATGCCACCAGGTTCTCTTGGGGGATGCCTTGTCCGCTCCACCCCGTGAGGAGCACAAATGGAGTCCTGAGGATGCCCTTGTCCCGACAGTTCCGCTTTTTTATCTTGCCGACCTCCCAGCCGTTCATATCGGGCATTATTAGGTCGCACAACGTCAGGTCGATGTGGTGCTCCGCGAAGATCCGGAGACCCTCGGCTCCCGAACCGGCAGTGAAGACCCGATGACCTATCATGGTGAGGAAACCCTGCAGCACTTCAAGGACCTCGGGAGTGTCATCAATGATCAGGATGCTGAGGGGGACAATTTGACGGGCTTCGGACGCAGGGGCGGATTCCGCGGATGGCCCCTGGGCATGGGGGAGTTTGACCGTGAATGTGGAGCCCTGCCCTTCCACACTCTCCACGGAGATTTCCCCACCATGCCGACTTATGATCCCGTGGCTGACCGCGAGGCCCATGCCGGCGCCGATGTCGAACCCTTTTGTGCTCCAGAAAGGCTCGAAGACTTTCGAAAGATCGGCCTTGGAGATTCCCACCCCTCTGTCATGCACTTTCAGGATCACTCGATCTCTCTCGACGAAAGTGTTGATCTGTATATGGCCTCCTTGCGGCAATGCCTCCGCCGCGTTCTTGACAAGATTGAGCGCCACTTAAAAGAGCTCACCCTCTCTGCCTTGGACCAGGCAACCTTCAGAAAGCTCATGAGTAAGGTTCACCTTGATTCCCTTGCGCTCCGGGTCGGTTTTCCACCACGGTTCACTCATTTCCACCGCCTGAGCCGCAATGTCGGAGAGGTCACAAATGCTCACGTCATGCTCGGTCTCTTCCTCCCTGACCCGGGCGAACTTCTGGAGCCGTCTGGCCGTCTCCGCGCCGTGTCTCACGCTCCGGAGAGTTCGTTCGAGTGTCGCGGTGAGAGGCGCCGGATTGCCTCGACCGAGATCGAGCAAGGCAAGCTCGATCCCGCCCATTACTATCTGAAGCAAGTTATTGAAGTTGTGAGCCACTCCACCGGCAAGGTCGGCGACCTCCTTGAGGCGCGCGATCTCCGCGCGCAGCTCCGGAAGCGCTTCACAATCCTGTTGGAGAGACCGGTTCTCGTCTTTCATGGCGCCCTCAGGGGGAGCGAGAGTTGTCCTCGAAGGGGAAGTTATCCACCTGCGCGTGCTCTCGCCGGACGCCCCGTTCTTACTATTGAGAGCCACCGCGCAAATAGCGAGAGCCACAATACAATTTCTCTGCTTCTGGCGCAACAAATTGCGTCAGACCGCCCTCGTGGGAAGACTCCTTTTCGGAACGGCCGGTTATTCGTACAGCAAGAAAACCCCTGCGACCATCAGAGCGGCGCCCACCAGCCGATAGCGAATGTTCTCTTCTCCGAAAAAGATCCATCCCAGCAGAACGCTAAAAACCATGCTCAAGCGCTTGACGGAAATCATGTAAGCCACCGGCGCAAGACTGAGAGACACAAAGTGAGTGATCTCCATTGCCGTCATGAAAAGACCGCCGACCAAAAAAAGCCACAGGTTAGTCCCTGAAATGCGCGCCCGCGCGATGCCTCTACGCAGACGGATGAGGCTCACTACGGCAAAAACTCCTGTGATGAGAAACAACAATAGGATTGCAAAAGGGAGCGCTCCGTAAAGGAGGACACCCTTTTTCCCGAGTGAAGAGGTAATTGACCAAAGAAAAGCGACAACCAGCATCTTACGAGATCCGAGATTAGAAAAAATCGCTCTAATAGGAGCCGAAAAATTAAGATTGATGAGATCCCCGTTAAGGAGATATGCGCCCGCGGTAACCATTAGAATACCCACCCCGCCGACGAGGCTGATCCCCTCGCCCACAATGAGCGCCGCGGTCAGGATCGTGAAGACCGGTGTGAAGGCAAGGAGAGGAATGGTCAGCGAAAGAGGCGCCATTCGGATGGCTTGAAGAAAGAGGTAGTACGCATAGACTTCGAGAGGCAACCCCACTGAGAGCACAATCAAAAGATCCACTGAGAAAGGTTGTCTCTCCACGACAAAGAAGAC
>Ga0194126_10011691_pt1 | contig 11228 bp, 10 predicted proteins | sample TA2KigC150mmetaG_FD_148641 | JGI IMG/M metagenome (GOLD analysis project Ga0194126, IMG submission 148641) | Freshwater microbial communities from Lake Tanganyika, Tanzania - TA2015035 Kigoma Deep Cast 150m | ecosystem: Environmental > Aquatic > Freshwater > Lake | place: Tanzania: Lake...
CTTCTCTGGTAACCTATCTGGAATTTTACTTTATTGTTTTTTGCGCACTCCACCATTTCAGCAGCTTTTTTAAGGTTTTCTGCAATGGGTTTTTCACAAAATATATGCTTTCCTGCATTTGCACAATCCTTTACTATATAATCATGCTGGTTTGTAGGTGTTGTAACATACACAGCATCTATTTCTTCATTTTTAAGCATCTTTTTATAATCCAGGTAAAGCCTTGACTGGGAAATACCGGCATTTATCTTTGCCCTCTCCTCAATAAGATCACACACCGCGACTATCTCTGTCATATTTGACAATCTTAAGAGGTTTTCCATGTGAACGGGACCAATGCGACCCAAACCTATGATTGCAAGCTTTACCTTTTTCATGAAATTTCCTTTCTTTATAAGCAATAATTATCTCTAATATATTTTTAGGCTTTCGAAATTAAGTTTATGGAAAAACGACATCCTTATCAAGGGGAAAAATCGGCCTTTTAACTTTATAATACTTAATATGTTCAAAATTTACATCGCTTGAGCCAGGACAATCAATGTAGAATATCTCTTTTGCAAATTGTCCGTAATTGGCCCTGAAGTGAAGCCCGTCTTTTAAAACTATTATTTTTTTATCGGCAGGCTCAATGCCGATACTCCTGAAAAGCTGGGGGTCGCATACATTTGCAGGCCTGCTTTCAGTAATTATTACCTCGATTCCATTTACTGCCAAAAGCACAGTCCTTCCCATGACTGCTTCAACACCTTTAAATAAATGACCTTTATAGATGTATTTTCCATCACTGATTTTTTTCACATATGCATTGACATTAAGAGGGCTGCTGTTTATATTATCAAGCTTGCCGCCAAGCTCAAGAGATACGCTGCTGCCGACTCCTGCAGCTATGGCTTTCTTTACTGACTCGGGGTCAATAATTACTGCAATTGATGCATCAGTAATTCCTTTATCAATTAGCCCCTTAAGTATGCAGTTTGTATCGCCATACGCGCCTGCATTTATATTATCTGCAGGGTCTGTAAATATGACCGGACCCCCTTCTATTTTCATTGCCCTGTCAATGGCTTCATATACAGGTATGTGTTTTATAAGGAAATGCTCCCTTTTATTCCAGTATTTGACCGCAAGCTCTAAAGATTCTTTTTCTGCTATTTCCTTATCAGAAACAGAAGAAGTGACAATTATGCTGGGTCCGGCTTCTGCAACATCCAGTGTGGGGCAGCCAAAAAACATTGAAGAAGATATCACACCTCTTTTATCGCGCAGGAACTCAACTTCCCTACAAAGGCCTGCAAGGGGCTCCTCACCGGTAATCATCTTATCGCCATGAAAAAGTGCAGGAAACTTCTGCATTGAGATATGTGTTTTAATTTTATTTTTTACAAGCTTTACTATTACTTCTGCGGCCCGCCTTCCGGTCATGCACATGTCGATGTGAGGAGCAGTGTCATATCCCACAAGGTCATCAGAAAATCTTACCATCTTTTCAGTTACGATGGCGTGCTTATCCAGTGTACATACAATGTAGACTTCTTTTCCGACTATGGCCCTTATTTCCTCAAGTAAGTCCCCTTCACAGTTATCATTTGATTCTGAAATCATGTTGCCGTGAAAAGCAAGCAGTATTCCATCAATGTTTTTATGGCTTTTTATCCTTTTTATCAGTTCATTCTTCTGATGCTGATATACCTTTTCCTCAAGCCTTCCGGCAACAAATACCATATTGGAAACTGAAGGAATGATTTCCGCACCATATTTTTTAAGCACTTCAATAAATCCGGCGAGTTCAGTTTCAGTTGCGGTATATTTTTCAAAAATATCATTATCATATACCGGTGCGTTGACATTAAATTCATTCTGGCTGACCAGTGCATTGCTGAAGGTATTTCCTTCAAATAAAAAAGAGCCTGTTAAAATGCGCATTTTCCACCTGTTTTTAAAATATTTTTAAAGAATTTTCTGATTTAATATTATTAAGTATTTTAATAATTCCTTAGAATATATAATTACTTATTTTCCCGGCTGTTATTTATTAAGACATCAGGATATAGCTGATTGAATGATTTTATATGATTTTCATATTATCTCAAAATTAAAATCGACAAAATTAAAATCCCTGTATCCATTATCAGTTACAAGTACCTGGTCTTCAAGGTCGACTGCAACACTCCAGTCTTCATTGACAAGATAGATCTCTGCAGAAAAAACCATCCCGGCTTCAAGTACTGTATTGTTATTTCCTGTTAAAAAGGGTATTTCATGAATATCCCTTCCGACCCCGTGTCCGACTGTCGGCAGGAAGAGACTATATCCATGTTTTTTCATCATGGCATTTCCCGCTTCGTAAAGCTCCATGCATTTTACACCGTCAGCAATCTCTTTTTTTACAGCTTTCAGCGTTGCAAGAACTGCTTCATATATTTTTATATGCTCTTTTGAAGGACTGCCAAAAATTTTTGTCCTGCATGTGTCACATACATATCCTTTATATCCTCCCCCGAAATCTAAGCGCACTGTCTCTCCGGAATTTATCTTCCTTTCGGTTGGAAGTGAAATAGACCTTGGGCCAAAAGCTACATGCTCCCAGATAAAATCCCCTCCTGAATTCAAAACACTTAATTTCAGTATTTTTTCACATTCAAGCTCACTCATGCCTTCCCTAATATTTCTAAATGCTTCCCTGAGTGCTGTATCTGAAAATATGGCAGCCTTTTCAATACGTCTGATTTCTTCAGGGGTTTTTATTAAACGCATTTGTCTTAAAACATCAGTGGCATCAACAAATTTTGCATCAGGCAGCTTCTCATTAAGGCTTAAAAAAATGCCTGCCGGTATCCTTGTCAATTCCACCCCAATCGTTCCTTTTGACAGCCCCCTGTCATATACAGCTTCAACCACACAATCAATAACATTATCATGTTTTATCTCCCAGGATATGCTATCACCTTTTTTCAGGTGTGAATAATCAGCATATGAGCCATAAAATCTTAAGTCCTTTATCCATAAATCAACAGCTGTTAAATCTTCTCCATCCTGGGAATTAGGCGTAAAGAAAGCCTGCCTGCTTTTATCTTTTGGAAGCCCTGCAAAGCTTATATATTGCGCACTGCCGTCATCAAGGAAAAAATCCTCATTCATGAAGTGCGAATAGTAACCCGTAAAATAGCCCACATTTGTTTTTGTATTAACAAGCAAAAGATCTATGCCTGCTTTATCCATAAGATCAATTGCCCTGCCATATGAAAATAGGGTTTCCTGTTTCATTTTAAGATTATTACTCTTCTTCAGCTTTCTTTATATTACTCTTTAAGGTATATCTCCCCGGACTCTATCCTGACATCCATTACTTCATCAAGGTTGTCCCAGAGCTTGCCAAATGCCTCTGCATACTTATCCATAAGCTCAAAGCCGTTTGGCGGATATATTGCGCTGTGTATTACAAAGGAGTCTTCGCATAACTTTCTTGTCTCAACATAGTCCTCTTCATTGTATGTGACTTCTGAGCCTTTTCCGTACGGGCATGTCCAGGGGCATCCATATCCATATCCTATCCTGTCCTGGAACACATTCTGCATGGGTACCGGCCTGTTTGCCCACCGGTTTGCCTGTATTCCTTCAGCACGAAGGGCCTTCTGCACTTTTGCCCTGAACTCCTTTGCTGGTGCGTCTATGCCAAGCTCTTTTGGGTTTAGCCTTATCCTGTAGAGATGGTATACACTTGTCCTGTCATCAGGTACATAAGGGGTTGTAATGCCTTTTAGCTTGCCAAGTTTTTTTGAGAGGTAATCTGCATTTTTTACCCTTATCTCATTTTCTGCATCAAGGCTTTTTAAGCGTACACGGGTAAAGGCTGCAAGTATTTCATTGTACCTGTACATCCAGCCTATCTCAAATGCATTGTAGTCTCTTTCCACGCCTTCTTCTATTATCTCTCCAAGGTCCCTTACCTTTCTTGCCTCAAAGAAGAACTTTTCATCGTCTGTGTTTAAAAGGCCGCCTTCGGTCCCTGGAAGGTTTTTGCTTCCGTTTAGGCTAAATGTCGAGATGTGGCCAAGGGTTCCCACTTTTTTCCCTTTGTAGTATGCGCCGTGGGCCTGGCATGCATCCTCTATTACCACAAGGCCGTATTTTTTTGCTATTTGCATTATCTTATCCATATCTGCGGGAAGGCCGTGAAGGTGAACCGGTATTATTGCCTTTGTCTTTTCTGTTATCTTTGCTTCAATTTTGTCAGGGTCTATGTTGTATGTCTTGGGGTCAATGTCTACAAATACAGGTATTGCATTTGTTTGAAGTGCGCCAAATGCGCTTGCAACAAAGGTAAGTGCTGATGTTATTACTTCATCTCCCGGCTTTAGCCCGGCCCCTTTTACGGCAATATGAAGTGCTGCTGTTCCGCTTCCTGTTGCCATGCAGTATTTTGTGCCTATGTACCGGGCCCATTCCCTCTGAAGTGCGCTTACCTGGGGGGCAAATGCGCCCATGAGTATCCCTGAGTCCAGTGTATCTGCTACTGCATCTTTTTCTTTTTGTGTAATTATTGGCCATTTGGGAAGTGTTCCCAGATCCACATTGTCAATGCCAAGCATTCCTTTTGGCAGTACTTTTTCCCCGCCGTGAATTGCCAGTTTTGCCATCTTAGTTTCCTTTCAGTAAAAGTTAAGTTACTTTCTTTTGTTTTTTATATAATATTTGATAAGAAATTATTTATATCCAGTATGGCTAATAAATTATTTTTTAAGTTAAATTTATTAAAATGCTGTTTTATATATTTCTACTTCGGCATCTTATCCTTATCAGTATAAATAAGTATCTTTCCGCTGCTTGCCTTATGGCCAAGCTCAAAAGCCCCAAGCGCATCCTCTAACGAAAACCTATCGGTTACAATCTTTGTAGCATCTATCAAGTTCTTGGACAGGAAATCTATTGTGTTTGGAAAGAAAAACGGCGCACCGCATGAGCCGACTATCTTTGCATGTTTCCAGATAATTTTTCCTATTTCTATGGGCACTTTCGTCCCTATGCTCTGGCCCGTAAGGACAATTGTGCCGTCGACTGATATTATGTCAACAGTAAGGGCAATTCCTCCAATGCTTCCCGAACATTCAATTATTTTTGTAACCCCCAGCCCGTTTGTCAGGCCCATCACTTCTTTTACTATATCGCCTTTTGTGGGGTCAAGAATATATTTTGCCCCCATCTCTGCTGCAAGTTTTGCCCTGTTTGGCTCAGGCTCAAGCACTATCACTTTTGCACCTGTTATAAGGGCTATCTGTATTGCAAGAAGGCCTACCGGGCCTGTTCCTATTATTGCCACCCTGTCATGGGGGCCTATTCCGCCTGATCTTGCCCATATTGCATGATAAGGTACTGATACGACTTCAGTAAGCGCGCCTGCCTCATCAGATACTGAGTCAGGGATTTTATATAGCCTTTCTTCAGGCGACCACTGATACTCAGCCATTGCACCGGGAAACTTGGGAGTGTATCCGTATGCCTCATGGTCCGTGCAGAAATGGGGCACGCCGCCATTTTTGCAAATGTCACATTTCCTGCAAGCAATAAAATTATCCCCGGTTACCCTGTCGCCAACCTTCAATGTTTTTACATCAGGGCCTGTTTCTATTACATGGCCTATCCATTCATGGCCCGGAATAAATGGAAATGTTCCCTCAAAATTTGTCCCGGCCCACATATGTATGTCAGTGCCGCAAAGCCCTATGATGTCAACCTTTGCAAGAACTTCATCTTTTTGAGGTTTTCTTACCTCTACATCCTCAACTGCAAGGTTATTTACACCCTTTAATATTACCGCTTTCATTTTACCTCCTCGAAACGATTCTAAAAATAATAAAAAATTTTTACTTTACTAACTTTCCGGTTGATTCCCTAATTACGAGTACCGGTTCTAAAATTACTTTTTTTATATTATCAAGATTATTATTTTTTATTTTATCAATTAATATTTTAACAACTGTTTCAGCCATACCAGCCATAGGGCATTTTACAGTAGACAATCTCGGCACTAAAAACTCATCAATCATGTTATCATCAAAGCCGATAATAGAAATATCATCAGGAATTTTTAACTTAAAATCATTTATAGCCCTGATTGCGCCAATAGCCATTTTGTCATCTTCAGTGACAACGGCTGTAGGCAAATATTTATAATTATTTAATAAATCTGCCAGGGCTTTTCTGCTGTTTTCATAAGTTGTTCCTCCGGCTTTTATTAAAAATTCTTTCCTCATGCTTAAACCATAATCGTTTATAGCCTTTTTAAAGCCATTTTCTCTTTCAATAGAAGTGGAGGTTCCTAAATTCTTGCCAATATAACAAATATCATGATGACCCAGTCCAATTAAATATTCCGTTGCTTTATAGCATCCTTTTACATTGTCGATTTTTACCACATCAGTATTTATATAAGAAATCTCCCTATCTATAAAAATTACTGGAATATTTTGCTCCTTTAATTCCTCAATATTTATCTTGCAGCAGGTTGTTGGCAAGATTAAAATACCATCTATCATTTTTTTATAAAGTGTTCTTACGCTTTCAAGTTCTTTATTAATATCATCTTCAGAATTAGAAATTATCATTTGATATCCTTCATTTGCCAGCAAAGTCTCTATAAGTCTTGCAAGTTCTGACAAAAATAAATCGGAAATTTCAGGAAGAATCAAACCTACAGTATTGGTTCTTTTACTTCTTAAACCCCTGACTATTAAATTAGGGTGGTAATTTTCTTCTTCCATTGCTTCTATTATTCTGTTCATCAACCCTTCACTTACATAATGGGTGCCATTAATGACATGTGAAACTGTCGATGTCGATACCTTTGCTTTTCTTGCTATGTCTTTAATTGTAACCATAATAATTATATATAAGCTTCTTTATCCTATCAAAATAATATTATGGGGGTATTCAGTTTACTCCAGTTAGCACTATATATGCTGTCTTGACCTACGACCCCTAACATGTTTAACCATATTTTTATAAGGGGTTGCTTCGATAGCAACCGCTTGTTGAACCAATTGGTAAAATAGCTTGCCGCGATGGCAGCTAGTTCGGCGATTAAACCGAAATGTATACTCATCCAAGTAGTAATCCAAATGTTCATGACTAATAGCTCCCTGATGTGTATTCATCATCCATCGCTTAAGAAGGGAAACTACCCTATGGCAATAGGGTAACAAACTATTGCCTACAGCAGATTATTCGCGCATCACTTCATGAATATAGCCAAGGCAGTTTAAGCCATTGTAACCATTCCATTTATCGGTCAAAACCACACTCCCTGGCTCTACAGTTTGTTTAATTGCATCTTCCAAACTTTCAGCGGATGCATCTAGAACTTGCTTAAGTCGAATTCGTCCAATCTTCTTTTCCTCCACCTCTGCAACAATTACTACTAAAGCCTTTCTGGCAGCACCTCGGCCACGTTTTCCAGGCTTTTTAGCTCCAATATAACACTCATCAACTTCTACTGTACCTGAAATGCGATCTCGGTCAGGACATACCATTGCTCGCCGTAGTTTATGCAACCAAGTCCATGCTGTATAGTAGCTACCCAAACCAAGAATCCGTTGTAAGCCTAATGCACTGGTTCCAGTCTTTTGACTGGTGACCCACCACATAGCTCGAAACCACATATTCAGTGGTTTATGGTTGTTCTCAAAAACAGTTCCCGCTGTTACGGACACCTCATATCCGCAAGAAGCACACAACATTAGACCTCGGTTTCTATGCCAGGCCTTTTTTCCTTGACAGCGTGGACACACAAAACCGTTTGGCCAGCGCACCTACACAAGATACTTCCAACATGAATCTTCTGTTCCAAACAAATCATCAAACTCATTAAGTGTTCGGGGATACTCTTCCATAGTCCAATATACTACATATAGTGGATACTGGAGTCAACTAAATACCCTCATACTTTTATTTAAAAATCAAAAAATTTTTAAAAACCAAGATAATTTCAAAATATTTTTAAATAAAAAAATATTACAAATAATTTACATTCCTGTCTAAGGGAAATACTGGTCTACGAATATTTTTAAATTTTAATTTTGTAAAATCTACATCACTGAATCCTGGACAATCTACAAAGAAGATGTCTTTGGCTATTTTCTCATATTCGGATCGAAAATTTATTCCATCTTTTAACACAATTAGTTTTTTATCTTTCGGTTCAATTCCAATATTCCTAAAAAGTTGTGGATCGAACGTAAAGGACGGTTTTTCTGTAATAACCGTGTCTATTCCTCCAATTTTTAAAACTACTGTTTTACCCATATTGATTTCTGTCCCTGTATACAATGGCCCTCTTAATATATAATTACCATCCGATATAATTTTTACAGTTCCTTTAACTTCAATCGGTTTACTATGTATGGAATCTAATTTTCCGCCTATCTTTAATTTTATCTCTTTACCAACACCGGCTTTTATAGATTCTTTTACTGCTTCGGGGTCTGTTATTATTGCAAGAGCAGCATTTCTAATACCTTCATTTAAAAGTGCTTCCAGAACACAAGTTGTATCTCCCGGTGCGCCTGCAGAGGGTGAATCTGCCGGGTTCACAATTATTACTGGCCCACCTTGAATTTTCATAGCCTTATTAATTGCTTCTGTGACAGGTATATGTTTTATTAAGAGCTGTTCCCTGATATCCCAAAATTCCTTTGCCAGAAATAATGCTTTTTTTTGTGCTATTTTTTTATCACCAATAGAATTTACCAGCACACAAGGTCCTGCCTCTCTCATATCAAGGATAGACCAGCTGGCAAAAATTGAAGCAGAAATAATATTTTTTATTTTCCTCATGCTTTTAATTTTTTCCATTAATTCAGACAGGGGAGGTTTATTTGTAATCATAGCATCGCCATGAACTAGCATCGGGAGTTTTAGCATTGCTGTATAAGTTTCTGGTTTATTATTAATCAATGAAATTAAAATTTCAGCAGCTCTGCAACCAACTTTAAACTGATCTATATGTGGCGCTGTATCATAACCTACAAATACATTGGCAAATTCTACCATTTTTTCTGTAACATTAGCATGAAAATCTAAAGTACAAACTATGTATGTATTTTTCCCTACAATTTCACGGATTTCTTCTAATATATCACCCTCCGCATCATCAAGATCTTCAGTAATCATGATACCATGCAGGGCAAGAATTATTCCGTCTAAATTCTTATATCTTCTTACCCTTTTCAGAAGTTCTTCTTTAAGATATAAATATGTCTGATTTTTTAATACCGGTCCACAACATAATAGATTTGCCATTGATGGAATTATTTCCACATTAAATCTTTTTAGTACTTTAATAAATCCCCACAATTCTGTATTAGTATTTATATATTTATCCAATATTGTTCCATCAAACCAAAGGCCATTTCCTTTGATATAATCCAGGTCTGCCTTCAGTTTACTTAGAGGATTTGCCTCATACATAAAAGAACCTATTAAAATCTTCACAATTTACCAGCCAATTACTTAAAAAATTTATGACTAAAATAATTGAATTCTATTATTTGCTAATATCTTATTATTAATTAGTTTCTGGTGAATAATTCAATTTTTATTAAATTATTTGCTAAAAACAAGCACAAAATACTTTCAAATTAGCAATTTATGTTAATTATTCAGAAAGAACTAATTAACAGGATATTTACCATACTTCTTAACTGAATTATAAAAAGACTCTATATTTTCTAATGGCACATCAAGCTGGATATTATGTGATGGTGCTATTAAAAAACCACCTCCAGCGCCACAGCTTTTTATCCTTTCCCGTACTTCATTTTCAACATCCTGCGGTGAGCCAAAAGGAAGTGTTTTTTGCACGCTGACAGTCCCCCACAGGGATATTTTTTTACCATATCTTTTTTTTACCCATTCAGGACTTATTGATTCAGGCTGAATGGGATTTAATAGATCAACTCCCACTTCTATTAAGTCATCTATTATTTGTTCAATATTTCCATCACTATGAAAAGCTATCTTTATATTATTGTTTTTCCTCTTTAATTGACCTATCATATAATTCATTTTTGGTTTTATCATTTATATTTTTTTCTTAATATTTCCTCGACTTCAGGTACAAAAGTTACTCTATAAGGCACCCTGTCGGGCTCTTCATGGTTTAAGGTAATCTGCATTCGTTCTTTAGATGTTAAACTCATAATTTCATTTTAAAATTCAAAATAACAAAAATTAGCTGGTAATTATAAAAATGCAAGTATTTTCCTGGGGTTTCTTACAAGCAGGCATTCTATATCATCTTTGTTCAACCCATTCTTTTCAAGCATAGGGCAGACATTATTAATTATATGACTTAATCCCCAACCCCCATATTCCTTAAGCATTGCTTTTTGCCAGAGGTCAGTGCTGATTATCAGCTGCTTGGTAAATCCTTCTTCAGATAATGCAACTATGTTCATTACCCTCTGCCAGTCTGTGGGAGCATAAGTATTATACATATCATAAGGGTGCTCCTGCTGAAAATTATCATACACAATATAGGCACCTCTTTTAAGTATTTGCCTGTGGTCATTTATATCAAATTCAACCGTTGTATCAGCATGACCGACCATAACCCTTGTAATATCTGCACCATTTTGTTCCAGATAGTCAAGCACTTCCATTACTCTTTGTTTCCAGCTTGCCTTGCGTTTTGAAGCATGCATCTGGTTTGGACAGCATGTGTGAAGAGATATTGCAGCCCCCGTTCTTTTCTGGGCATAAGCCGCAGCCTGGAGTATTTTTTCTTCATAACTGTCAAATTCTCCCGGTGCACCTATTTCTCCTATTATTCCTGCTTTTATACCAGTATTATCAATTCCATCTGTTATTTCTTCAACCATCTGGTCAGCAAGAGATTTTGCACTTCTGCTGCGGGTTTGGGCATCAAGCGCTTCTGCAATATAAAATCCGGTTGAGGCAATAATATGCACACCAGTTGCTTCAGATATTTGCTTCAGTGCAGATGGTGACCGGAATAAACCAATAGGAGTTGCATCAACAATACAGCTTCCTCCGTCATTTTTAAAATACCCTACTTCCCTGGTAATCAGATCAATATCAGTTAATATAACATTATCTTTAAGTGAAGACGGGTCTCTTCTGATTTTTCCAAAGTTGTCAAGGCTAATTTTTTCATCAAAATCTTTTTTATTTTCAATTTGGTTTTTTTCTTTTGACTGATAAGAAGTCCA
>Ga0194126_10011709_pt1 | contig 11219 bp, 8 predicted proteins | sample TA2KigC150mmetaG_FD_148641 | JGI IMG/M metagenome (GOLD analysis project Ga0194126, IMG submission 148641) | Freshwater microbial communities from Lake Tanganyika, Tanzania - TA2015035 Kigoma Deep Cast 150m | ecosystem: Environmental > Aquatic > Freshwater > Lake | place: Tanzania: Lake...
AAGGTGATCATGATGACGGCCTTCGCCACGGTGGAAAACGCGGTGGATGCCATAAAAAAGGGGGCCAACGATTATGTCGTCAAACCGTTCAAGATCGCAGCACTCCTGACAGCCATCGAGCGGGCGCTCGAAGAGGCGAAATTCGAGGTGTGCCTGCATAAGGCGAACTTCGATGATGCGCTGAGCTCGCTGTCGAACCCGATCCGAAGAGGCATCATCAAGCTCTTGGCCGCCAGGGACGAGATGCGCCTGATGGAAATCACCCGCGAACTGGGAATCGACGACCACACAAAAGTGGTGTTCCATCTGAGGCTGCTGAAGGAAGCCGGGTTCATAGCGCAGGACCGGGACAAATCGTACTCCCTCGCCAAGGAAGGATTCAAGGCGGTCGAGTGTCTCCGGACACTGGAAAGTTACCTGCATGTGTAGCGGAAAACCGGAGCCTTCCGTTCTCCGGTCCAGCCGGCGGTCTTTCCTATCCGCGGTTTCAGGCAAGTGAAGCTCCACACCCACAGGCCGGGACGTGCGCGTTGCGCTCCCGGTCACCTGTGAAGAACATTTCACAACGTGGCACAAATCGGTGAGGATGTTTTCTCTTGCGCCCTCTTTAGCCACCATTATAAACAACTCCTTCAAAACGAATCGCCATCGTCCGGTTCGTCCCTATACCCGGGTATAAGCAAACCAGCGAAAATAGGGGAGAATTAACTATTTCAAGGAGGAGGTTCCATGAGAGCAAGTATCATCACCATATGCCTTGGCGCCATGCTGGCCTGGTTCGGAGCGGTCGCTGCCCAGGCGGCTTCTTATCCGTCACCGGAGCAGTTGCAGATCGCGAAGACCGGCAAGTACATTGGCTCGGACGCCTGCAGCGCCTGCCATGCCGACGTCCACAAGACCTGGGCCACGTCGCGGCACACGATGAAGGCCACCCAGGGCCCGGCGTTCGGCAAAGACTTCGAGAAGAACATTTACTCCTGGGTGCGGCGCGACTGGGACAAGCTCGACACTTACATGATCGTCGACACCAAAGACGCCAAAACCAACTACCTGGCGGCGCGCAAGGTGCCGATGAACGAGGTCACCTACGTCGTCGGCCAGACGTATAAGCAGCGCTACATGGCTTACTACGACGGCGGGCCGCTGGAGGTCTACGAGGCAACCACCGCCGACGGCGGCATCAGCTGGAAGATCGACAAGACGAAGGCCAGCCCCTACAAAGGCAACAAAGAGCGCGCCGGCCATAAGATCCTGTACATCGAGGTCAATCCCAAGGATGGCCAGATGAACGCCAACAACTACGGCGAATGGCGCTCGTGGCAGGAGCGCTGCATCGGCTGCCATACGACCGGGTTCGATCACAAGGCGTGGGACGCGGCCAAGGCCGACTTCGTCGCCGGCAAGCGCAAGGACCTAAAGGAGATCTTCGTCGCCGATCTGCGCGTCGGCTGCGAGTCCTGCCACGGCCAGGGCGAGGCGCATGCGAAGGCGCCGAGCAAGGCCAACATCATCCACCCGGCCAAGATCACCGACATCGAGACGCGCAAGATGGTCTGTGAGCAATGCCACACCCGAACACAGGCCAGCACGCACAGCAGCCTGGCGCAAGACCTGCGCGGCTACCGGATCGGCAATGCCTACATGGACTTCGCCACCTACACGCGGCCGGCCTGGGGCAAGGGGAACCGGCAGGTCTCGGTCGACGGCAAGGGCCGCCGCGACCATCAGCAGGACATGGACATCCGTTTGAGCGCGACAATGAAGGGCGAGCATAGCGCCCACGCGGCGATGGCCTGCTTCGACTGCCACGATGCGCACGGCGTCGGCAACAAGAACAAGAAGAACCCCACCTTGAAAGCCGACAGCCCGGTGGTCAATTGCGCCTCCTGCCACGGCGCGATGGCCGCCAAGGTCGTCAAAGTGATGGACGGCCGCCAAGGCTGGAAGCGTGCAGGCTTCCCGGATTGGGGCACCGAGTACGGCCGCCAGGGCAACAAACAGCATGTCTTCGGCATCGACCCCAATGGCCGTTCGCACGGGCTGTACCCGGCGCAGTACCAATGGGCGCTGAAGAAGGGCGGCGATCCGAAGAAGCAGGCCGATTGGGATGCGATCTGGCCGTGGGAAAAGTCGCGGATGGAAAAGCAGGGCCGGTCGGTCGCCGTGGGTGCCGAGCCGTGGAAGTGACGCCGGCGCACGACTGAGACCCCGGCTGTATAACTCGACAAGGCCGCCCCGGCAATGGGGCGGCCTTGTATTGTCTTCTGACCGCGGCGCGCCGGCACGCAGCCGATCGCGGATAAATATCTATGCGCCGGCGCGACGCCGGCGTTCGTCAGCAGTAGCGTCAGCAATCGCCGCCCGTCATCCCAAAGCGCCTGCTGCTCTTAGTCTTGCGCACTCCTCTTCCGACATGCCCAGGATATCGTTGGGGGAATTATACCGCCCCGGCGGGGGACTCTTTCCCCGGTTTTTTCAGGGTGAGGATTAAAAAGGTGGCAAACACGAGAGCGCTGAGATTCAGTATCCAGGCGTTGATGTAAGAGCCGCTCAGATCGAAGATATACCCGGCGATCATCGGTCCGGATGTTCCGCCAAGAGCCATGACAAAAAAAACCTGCATGCCGTAGGAAGCCCCCAGGATGTGGCGTCCGAATCGCTCGGCCAGTAGGAAGGGCATCAGCGCGGTCATCGAGCCGTAGCCAAAACCGAACAAGAGGGCATAGATAAACAGCATCGTGACTGTGGTTGTTTCAAGCAGCAAGAACATACCCACGGCCATTATGAAAAAACCAAGCGCCGCTGCATACTTGGCATCGTTGACCCTGTCGCACAACCACCCAAAGAAAAACCTTCCGAAGATGCTGGCCAGGCCGATGATCCCCAGGGAAGACGCCGCCGCCACCTTGTCGATCTGCCGATCCAGGGCATAGGCGACCTGATGGACCATGGTCGACATCTCCGCCATCACGGCCAGACTGTAACAGATGACCATGATCCGGAACTGAGTATCCCTGAGCACCTTCTTGATGGAGGATTGGACCGGGCGGCCGGCGATGGAGGACGGCGTGGAGGATGGACCGCCCTCCTCCGCTTTCCCGCCGTCGGGCAAGAGGCCGTAGTCTTCCGGTTTTGTCTTTCCCATGAGCCATTGCGAAAGACCCACGCCGATGATCAGGACGAAGACCCCGATCGAGGCAAAGCCCGGCTGCCAGCCGTAGACCTTGACGACGTAGCCTGCCAGGGGCACGGTGGCCATCGTACCGGCGCCTACGCCGATGGAGGCGATGCCGATGGCAAGACCCCTCTTCCGGACGAACCACTTCCCCACCGAGGAGTTGCAGACCACGACGCCCAGACAGGCGGCGCCAAGTCCGCCGAAGACTCCGTAGGAAAGGTAGAACTGCCAGGGCTCGCGGATCAGGGCCGTCAGAAACAGGCCCGTTGCCATCAGGCCCGCCCCGGCGGTGATGATCCAGCGGGGTGCGATCCGATCGGCGAGCTTTCCGGCAAATATCCCTCCGATTCCGTAGGCCAGGATCATGGTCGACATGCCCGCGGAGATCACCGACCGCGACCAGTTGTATTCCGCGGCCATCGGCTTGACGAATACGCCAAAACTATAACGCGCCCCGTAATTGATGGCCAGGATGAGAAACGCACCCGCCACCACATACCAGCCCCAGAACAGCCCCTTCTCGACTCCTCTCACATCCGCCGCATCGTTCATGCAATGTTCAGGATGGCTTTGGCCTTTTTTATATTGGCATAGTCGATCATTTTACCCTCGAAGGAGACAGCGGCCAGACCCTGCGCTTCGGCCTGCGTGAAGGCCTCCATCATTCTCTTGTAATACGCCAGCGTCTCGGGGCTGGGCGAATAGATCTCCCGGGCAATCGAAATGTGCTTCGGATAGATCAGCGCCCTCCCGTCGTAACCCAGCTCCTTCGAAAGGAGGCAGTCCTCCTTCAGCCTCTCCTCATTCTTGATGTCCGACCATACCCCATCGAGAATACAGGGTATTCCCGCCGCTTTTGAATCCAGCAGGATCTTGGCGCGCGAGTAATACAACCCCGGAAAACCGCAATTCAGGCTCGTCTGCAGATCGCCCCCCTCCCCGCTCGAACAGACCACCGAAAAATTCCTCCGGAGGGCCGATGCCAGATCGAAACACCGGATCACCCCCAGCGCCGTTTCGATCATGATCAGCAACTTGACCGAATCCGTCTCCAGGCCCCTTTGCTTTTCCAGCCCCGCAAGGATCGCATCCACCTCCCTGAGGTTCTCCAGGGATTCCACCTTGGGGAGCATGATGCCGAAGAGGTGCTTCGAAACAACCGCCTCCAGATCCTTTGCCAGATACGCCGGCTCGTTGTTTACCCGCACGATGCAGTCCCCTTCCACCTTGGGAATGAGCTCCGCAACCTCCAGGCGAACTTTCTCCTTCAGGTGAATCGCCACCGCATCCTCGAGATCGATGATGATCGCATCGGGCTGATACTTTGCCGCCTTCTCCAAAAACTCCTTGCGGTTTCCGGGAATAAACAACAACAACGGATTCTTCTTCATGGTCTCTCCTCCTTGATATGTTACCCGACGACCCCCGCCTTTTTCAGATCGGCGATCTCCTCCGGGGTAAATCCCGCTTCCTTGAGGATCTTTTCGGTGTGCTCGCCCAGTTCGGGCGCCTGCGCGTGGATTTCAGCCGGCGTCCCTGACAGCTTTATGGGGTTGTTCACCACCTTGAACTTCCCGTATTTGGGATGGTCCCACTCGACGAAATAGTCGTTCGCATAGGCCTGATCGTCCTGTGTCGCCTCCAGGGGGGTTTTCACCGGAGACCAGATGACGTTATAGGCCTTCAATATGTCGATCCACTCGGCGTACGTCCTGGTGCGAAACCGGGTTTCGATGATTCCCACCAGCTCCTCGGCGTGCTGCGCCCGCGCCTCGTAGGTGGCAAACTTCGGATCGTTCTCCAGTTCCGGGCGGTCGATGGCCTTGCAGAAGCCCGGCCAGAGGTGCTGGGCGTTGGTCATGCCCAGCATGATCCACCGCTTGTCGCTGGTCGGATAGACGTTGCGAATCGGATTGCCTATCCTCTTGCGCTCGGGACGCAGCGCGTCTTTTCCGGTGACCAGGCAGGCCGAAAGGTCGAATCCCAGGGCAAAGAGCGCGGTGTTGAACAGCGATACCTCCACCTCCTGGCCGACACCGGTGCGCTCCCGGATGAAGAGCGCGGCCAGGATGCCGGAAAGCAGGCTGAGCGAGGTGATGCTGTCTCCGTAACCCGGGCGGGAGATGTTGGGGGCGCTGTCGGCCTCGTGCATCAGGTCCATCACGCCGGAGCGCGCCCAGAAAGCCACCGTGTCGTACCCGCCGGTGTTTTTGTCCGCCCCTTTCTGTCCGTATCCGGTCAGGTTGGCGTAGATGATCTTCGGGTTGAGCTTCGAGACAGCGGCATAGGTGAGCTTGAACTTATCCAGCTCATAGGGGCGCAGATTGTTCGCAAACACATCCGCCAAGGGCATGAGCCTGTGCAGGACGGCCTGACCCTCGGGTTTGCTCAGATCGATGGCGACACTCTTCTTGTTTCGGCTGACGTATTCCCAGAGATAATTGATCCGGTCGGGAATGATCCAGCCTTTTAAAGCATTGGTCATGTGCTGACGCATCATATCGCCGCGGCCGAGGGGTTCGATGTGGATGACCTCCGCCCCCCAGCTGCTCAGCAGCATACCCGCCAGAGGCATCGCAACCGCGCCGCCCACCTCGATAATCCTTACCCCTTCCAGCCCTTTATTCATGAAACATCCCCCTTAGATTAAGATCGCCCTGCGGATGGCTGGCATCACAGTCGCATTATCGCTCATCCGACCCCCGCAGGCGACCGCCGCCGGCCCTCGTGTCTTGTGTCGCGACGATAGGAAAAAACGGTCAATGATGTCAAGGGGATTTTTGTTTATGCGGCGCAAGGGCGAAGGAGCAATTATCGCTTGACTACCAGACGGAGAAAATGTAGAGGTTCCCCAAACTGCAAAAGGAATATCGATGGACAATCATAAGAAAAACAGGCCAATCGACCTGTTTCGTCAGAGAAGGAGTCGCGGGTGAACAAGGCAACCGAAATCAAGACCAACCAAAATACAGGCGCGCCCGGAGGGCAGGGCGCCAGCGCGGCGAAGACACTGGCGGCGATCAAGACACTCGGCTTCACCCATGTCCTGATGATCCCCGACAGCGAGAGCCGTCTTCTCTATCAAGCCATCGGGGAAGACCCCTCTCTCCGCCTCATCACCCCCTGCCGGGAGGGGGAATCGATCGCCATTGCCGCCGGCCTTTGGACCGGAGGATGTAAACCCCTCATTGTTATCCAGATCACCGGCGTCATGGAAGCCGGAGACGCCTTACGCGGCTGCGGACTCGGACCAAAAGTCCCCCTCCGCCTCATGGTGGGCTGGCGCGGTTATGGCGGCGCACAGGCGGGGCGGCTGCCCATCGACTCGGCCTACACCTACACCAAACCGCTGCTCGACGCCTGGGGGATACCCCACTGGTCGCTCATGGGGAATGAGGATATTCCCATGCTGGAGCTTATGGACCGGAAGGCGGCCGAGACCTCCTCTCCCGCGGCGGTCGTCACGGGCTATGCCTTCCGACCATGAGAGACGGCCTCGTCCCAAAACAAGGCTTTTTACGACTTTTTTACCAGATCGCCATGAAAGGGGAACACCTATGATCGAGAGGATGGAGCTTCTTCGCGCCCTCGCCGCACGGCGAACCGGGGAGATCGTCGTCATGACGATGACGACCACCCTCCAGTGGCCGCTGGTTTCCCAGCACGAGCTCGACTTCGACTTTCTCGCCTTCGGTATGGGTCACGCCGGGGATTTCGGTCTGGGTCTCGCGATGGCGCGTCCGGAACGCAAGACCATCGTCCTCAAAGGGGACGGAGGGCTGCTCATGTGCCTGGGGTCCCTAGCCACGATGGGACGCTATGCCCCGGAAAACCTCCTTGTTCTGCTCATGGAAAACCGGACCTACGAGATGGTCGGGGCGCAGCTTTTACCTCCGCGCGTCGACTTCGCCGCGCTTGCCCGCGCCGCCGGGGTAGAAGGGGGCGGCGCCACGGGAAGGGGGAAGGTCGAGCGCATCACGACGATCGAGGATTTCGAAAACGCCCTGCCCCGGCTGCTCACGGAGGCAGGCCCCCATTTCGTCGTGCTTCCTGTATCCAACAAGGAGCCCCTTCCGCCCATCAACCACAAGGATCATGCGGGGAGAATCCGCAATCTGCGAAAAGGATTGGGGATAGAATAACCCAAAGGTGAGAGCATTGTAACGCATCCTCTGTGTGCACACCGGAGCGGGAGCACGCATTGGTGATTTTACCAGACAGGGCTCCAAAGGTTAGAGATCCCTGTCACTCGACGGTGATATTCGCTTCCTTTATCACCCTGGCCCAGCGGACCGTTTCCGCTTTGATGAACTCGGCAAACTGCTCGGGCGTCGACGAGAGCGGATCGGTTCCGGCGCTCTTCATCTTTTCGATGGTATCGGGCATCGCCACGATCTTGAGCCACTCCGCGTTCAAACGCTGGATGATCTCGCGCGGTGTGCCTGCGGGCGCCAGCATCCCGTACCAGATCGCAACCTCGCTGTTTTCGATGCCGCCCTCCCTGATCGTCGGGACGTCGGGCAGGTAGGGCAGACGCTCCTTGCTCAGGACCGCAATCGCTTTCACCTTGCCGGCCTGGATCTGCGGCATCGCCGCCGGCGGGCCGATCACCATCATATCCACCTCGTTGCCCATCAGACCGATCATCGCCTGAGCGGAGCCCTTGTAGCGCACTTCGAGGATATCCATCTTGCCGAGGATTTTGAGCAGGACGCTGGCCAGATGGGTCCCTGACCCGACACCGCTGGTCCCATACTGGAGCTTCCCGGGATTGGCCTTGGCATACTCCACGAACTCCTTCATGTTTTTAACCGGCAGGGAGGGGCGGACGAGCACCAGGTTGGGGACTTCCGCAACAAGCGAAATCGGGGCAAGCTCCTTGATCGGATCGTAGTTGAGCTTCTTGTAGAGACTCGGGCTGATGGCGATCGCCGGCGCGCTCAGGACGATGGTATAGCCGTCGGGTTTCGCCTTGGCTACGCTCTCGATGCCGACATTGCCGCCGGCGCCGGCGCGGTTTTCGGGCACCACCGGCTGACCGAGCCTTTCGGAGAGCTTCGCTCCGATGATCCGGGCGAGGATGTCGGACGCCCCGCCCGCGGGAAACGGTATGATGAAGCGTATCGGCTTGTTCGGATAGGTTTGCGCGCACAGCGGCGCGGGCATTGCCATAGCGAGCAGCGGTAGGATGATCAAGAGCACACACGCCTTCGTAAGGAACCGATCCGAAGTCATATTGCCTCCCCGCCCGCCTTCCCTATCGTTCTTCACTTCCCGACCCTGCCCCGAAACCTTTCCTGTCACCTCTTTCCCTTCCATGCCGAGTCTCCTTTCGAAAGATTTGTAAAATCATACCGGGGGGGATAGGTCGTGTCAAGGAGATTCGGGCGGCCGAAACGCGACACAACACGACATTACCCTTGACAAAGGACGAACACATGGTGATACATTTTAGGAATGGTGAACCACCCGTCTCATTTGGAAGAAGCGATCAGGTCCTGCTTGATCAGCCTTATGGAAGGCATTTCCCCTTCCCCGGTTCCATTCCTTTTTTCTTCACACAGACCGGGGTACCACAACCGCCGCGCCCTGAAGCGGCGGTTCCGCGAGGAGTGGAGATCCCTCCATGAGAGACTGACTCCGAAGGAATGGCTTGAGTTAGGGGAGATGATCTTCCCGACCGAACCGTACGATCTGAAAATCACCGAAAAGCTGACCCGCCTGGACCTGTCGCCCCGGGATCGCGCGTCCGGAATCATCCAGGATATCGGCATCGCCAGGATTTTCACGAACATCACCGGGTCGCACCATCCACCGGTCTCCCCGCAACTGTTCGTCGAACTCCTCAATTTCTACAACCGGAAGATCCCCGAACTGCTGATCCTGACCGATCCGTTGCTGAGAATCATACTGCTGGAGGGGAATTTGGCGCATCGACAGACCATAAAAACCAGGGCATGCGCCGTACTGATCAACCACTACGAAATCGAAACCCTGATCCTTCATATCTCCTGTCACCAGGGCTTCTCCCCGGATCAAAAGCAGATTCTTTTCCAGAGCCTGACGGCATTCCAGAAGATCTACCGGAAGTTCCTGGAGGTCCATGAGTGGATCGGGAATAAGGACCGGATCGCACTGACCTGGTTCGGGGAAGATTTTGACGCATTAAAGAAAAAGGAGGAGTTTCGGGGGCATTTCCCCGATTTGGTGGACCATTTCCTGGAGTTCCTGCAGAGCGACGCCCAGGGGGAGGCGCTCCGGATGGGCCGATATCTGGTTCTCCGTTTTAATAATGAGGATATCCTCCGCCTCATCCACAATAAAATGGAGACGGGGGATCTCAGAAGAGCCGCGGCCTTCAGAAAGCTTGTTTTTCGCCGCATCCATTCCATCATGCAGGAATTCAGGCGGGAATATATATCCCAGAAACTCGATGCCGATATGACCCGCTTCATTTCGGAGCTGGAAGTCCAGAGCGTGGATTCCATGAAGCAGATTTCAGGCGGGAATATCCCGCCAACCATCATCATGCGCGGATCGGCGAGAGTGGGACGTCCCAGGCCCGATTATGCGTTGGACCATGATCTCGCGGAAACGATGCAACGATACAACCTCACGCTCCTGTTCGACCTCTATCCCGTCGCTCCCCTTCCCCAGCAAATCCTTCTTCTTGTCAGCCAAATCGCCGAGCACCTGGAGCTGACCAGAGAGGACTTGGTCAAATACATTTTTTATCTGGAGCGGCTGCTGATTTTTCTCCAGCAACTGGAAGAGCTGAACATAACGATTATTCAGAGCCCCCGCTACGGGATGATTCTCAATCCATTCCAGATGAACTCCCTTTCGCTCATCGTCGAAGGGGCCTATTTTGCCACTACCGGATACTGGCTCGGCAGCACCATCCTCCCGAGTGTGATCCGCTGTATCAACCCCCGCGCCATACCCAACTGCCTCGGCGTATTGGATCGCCATATATTTTCCCGGATTTCCCTATTGACCGGCGCCTATTGCGGGCTTCCCTTTGATCTGGACAGCACCAACCGCTACGACTGGGATGAAGAGCCCGAAATCTGCCACATTCGTCCGGGCTATTTTTTGATCGACATCCCGGAGAGCCTGAGGCGGTCCTGGGAAAAACCCCAAGCCTTCCAAAGGAGGACCCTTCAGGCAAAGATCAGCAAGAAGGACTGGGTCTAGCCCCCGCGGTGGCGGGTTACATAATATGACTTGACAACGACAATTTCACAATCGTACTGTTTTTTAAAATCCATGCATCAGGAGGAGTGCAATGAATCCCCATAACAAAGTCGCCATCGTCACCGGCGCGGGCAGCGGCATCGGCAAGGCGGTATCGATCGCGCTGCTGAAGGAAGGCTATTGCGTGGCGCTGGCCGGACGTCGCAGGGAGCGTCTGGAGCAGGCGGTGGAGGAATCGGGGGCGGGTTCGCGCGCACTGGCGATTCCCACCGATGTGGGCAATCCGGAAGCGGTTCGCGCACTGTTCTCGAAAACAAAAGAGGCATTCGGCCGCCTCGACCTGCTGTTCAACAATGCCGGTACCTTTACCCCGGCGACGCCGACCGAAGACCTGGACTATGAGACATGGCGGGCGGCGGTGGATACGAACCTCACCGGCGCGTTTCTGTGCACCCAGCAGGCGATCAAGCTGATGAAGAGCCAGGACCCGCGCGGAGGCCGTATCATCAACAACGGATCGATCTCGGCGTATGCCCCGCGCCCCAACTCCGCTCCTTACACGGCAACCAAGCACGCCATCCTGGGGTTGACCAAATCCACCTCGCTGGACGGCCGCAAATACGACATCGCCTGCGGCCAGATCGACATCGGCAACGCCGCGACCGACCTCACCGCAACGATCGGAAGCGGCGTGATGCAGGCAAACGGCAACATCGTCCCCGAGCAGCGGATGGATGTCCGGCACGTCGCCGATGCGGTGATCTTCATGGCGAGCCTGCCGCTGGAGGCAAACGTCCAGTTCCTGACGGTGATGGAAACCAAGATGCCATTCCTCGGCAGGGGT
>Ga0194126_10011710_pt1 | contig 11218 bp, 12 predicted proteins | sample TA2KigC150mmetaG_FD_148641 | JGI IMG/M metagenome (GOLD analysis project Ga0194126, IMG submission 148641) | Freshwater microbial communities from Lake Tanganyika, Tanzania - TA2015035 Kigoma Deep Cast 150m | ecosystem: Environmental > Aquatic > Freshwater > Lake | place: Tanzania: Lake...
GTCCTTTTTCTTCACCACCATATCGACCTTTTACCTCAGGCCTTTGAGATGGATGGGGTATTGAGGAATATACATCCTGAAATCTGGAGTGAGGGGGTTTTACTCCTTGGGTAGGTATATCTTTCTTTGATGGAAAACCTGCCATTCCCTCTGTTCTTCCTTGTGGCCTGCGCATTTCTGGCGGAGATCCCGGCCTGCGCATCTCTGGCGGTGGAACTCCTCCCCTCGCTTGATATTCCCTTTCTCTGTAAACTTTTCTTTCGATGTTGCCAAAAGATGAGCCTTGCTCCCTCATCTTGATGACTCGCTCTGGGGAATAATTATAGTATTTCGATATAAAGATCAGATTTACCTGATTGACGATATCAGCATCTTTCAAGCGTATTCTTATCCAGTCTCTTTCATGTGGGTAGCGTTTATAGTGCCCATAAGCCCGACCATATGGCGGACCATATCTTGCCACTGGGATGTAGAAAACGGTGGGAGGGATCCTGTAGTATGCACATATCCTTGACCAAGCCCAGCCATCGACTACTCTTAGTTTAATAATTACCTCAGGGGCTACATGCGCATGCTTGCATATGAAAAAGACTACGGGCAGGTCATCGTCTGGAATTCCCCGCTCACGGACAACAACCACTTCGCGTTCCGGATACCCGAAGAAATTTCCTACCGAAAGGTAAAAACCAGGAGCTCCGATGCTTATGCTGAAGCTAACCTGAGCCCATAATGAAGTCGGCAATAACAGCAAGACCAAAATAAGGAGTATTCTTTTCATTTTCTTCACCTCCATCAAAAAAAATTTCCTTTTTCGCATCCAGGCCAACGTCCACTTCCCCTTTTTACTGATAATATTATATCCCTATTCCAGCCCAAAAAATAGTTTTTATTTTTAATGAAAGCCTGCCCAGGGCCCGGAAGGAAAGGTCCGCCTCAGGCGGACGCCGCCAGCCCTGTACCGTGCTGGTGCAGGACAAGCATCGGCGGGATATCCGCTTTCCATAAGACCCCCTATTGCCTTCCGCCCAGGAGAATTTTCGTAATTTCCCGTGAAGACAATGGTTATCGTTATCTCTATGTTTTACGCAGCGACAAAACATTAATGACATAGAATTTGCTAAACCCTCCGTATAAAGGGGCTTTAAAAATGACAAAAAGAGAAGAAAGAGGTATAATTTTATTTGTAAGGGTTACCGGCTTGTTTTTGCTAATGGTTTATGCAGGGTTCAGCGACGAAGGAGAACGAAAATGATGATCTCAATATACAAGGAAAAGACCGTCGAATATCTTCCAACGCAGTGGGTGCCAAGAACTCCCTTTTGGCTCTTGCTTTTCCTGACCGTGTTTTTGTTGCCGGCATGTTATTATGCGCCTTATCGAGCCGCTTCAAGACCAGAGCCAGAAGCTGCCGTCGAGACTCGAAGATCCCCCTCACTCAGCTCTATTTTTACCCGAAAGCAAGTCAGGCGAACGAGCAGCAATCCCGCGACCATTACGAATGCTACAACTGGGCTGTAAAGCAGACCGGATTCGATCCGGGTCAATCAGCGATCCCGAAGGATCAGCGCGTGCGGGTAGTGCCGATGCCTCCGCCGGGGCATGATACCGCCACTCTGGCGATAGCTGGTGCCGTGCTGGGCGCGCTGATCGGCGGACCGAGGCATGCCGTGAAGGGCGCCTTGATCGGCGCATCCGGGGGGGCTATAGCCGGCGCAGCATCGGATTCGGCGCGAATGGAATCCGCTCGCCAGCAGGAGGAGGCCTATGCCGCGCAAGGCCGTGCCAGGAACGCCCGGCTTGAAGCGAATGCGTCCCGCTTCCGGCGGGCGATGTCCGCCTGCATGGAAGGGCGGGACTACAGCGTGCGGTAAGGTATAACAAGAAACTGTGGCGAAAATTCATCGTTGATTTTACGGAGGCAATAACCATGACCCATATTCACAAAAAAAACAGGTTCCTCGTATTGGGACTGATGCTCGCCCTGTTGTCGGGCGTGATACTATCCGGATGGACACCGGCGGCGTATGCGGATGACCGCGGGTCCCGCCACCGGGAATTCAGGGATTCGCGTCATCGCCATGACCGTTATTACCCGGCCCGCGGCCAGGTGATCAGAGAATTGCCCCGCCACCACCGGGTGGTGGTTCACAAAGGCACACGATTCTACTTCTCCGGAGGCGTCTGGTTCCGCCCGCAGGGGCCGCGCTTCGCCATCGTCGTGCCCCCGGTAGGCCTTTTCGTGCCCTTCCTGCCCCCCTATTTCACCACGATATGGGTGGGCGGCGTACTTTACTACTATGCCAACGAAGTCTATTACGCGCATAGAGGGGACGGCTATGTCGTCGTCGAGCCGCCGAATAAGGAAGTCAGCGAGGCGCCGCCGGCAGCGGACCAGATGTTCATCTATCCCCGCTTGGGCCAGAGCGAACAGAAACAGGCGGATGATCGCTATGAGTGCCACCTCTGGGCCAAGGAGCAGACGGGCTTCGACCCGACGCAGCCGCCCGGAAGCACGCCCGAAACTCAGAATGCCCAGAAGCGCGCCAACTATCAACGGGCGATGAGCGCCTGTCTCGATGGCCGCGGGTATACGGTGAAATAGCCGATAAAGTCCGACTTCAAAAATGACTCTAACCGGACACCGACGAAATCCTGTCATCGAGCAAAGGACATGAAGGCATACAGGATTGGAGGGGAGCGACTCCCCTATTTTTGATCCGTATTTCTGACGCGGTATTTGCGTATTTGGGGACGTTGTTTACAAGCGTAAGTTGGAATTCTCTTAAGGGAAGAAAATATTTGAGGGAGGGGACATGCCATGTAGACCCCCTGACCCTGGGCTTTTTTACAGCCGCAACGGTTTATAGATTGAAGCCCTCACCCAACTCCCGCAGCAGGCTCCGACAACCGGTAACCCGAAGAATCAGTTTACCCAAGCGGCGTTCGTAGGGCTCTTCGACGCCGGGGCAGGCGAGATAATTTCGGCCCTGTGGATAAAGACCGCGGAAAACTATCAAGGATTCGGGATCAAATCGATCAGGATTTATTTTGCATTCAACTGCATGGATAGCGCGGCCGCGGCGTACCACGAAGTCCACTTCCCGACCCGATTTGTCGCGCCAATAAAACAAACCCTCTGCGCTGGTCGCACTGCGCAGGACATCCAACACAAGGTGTTCCCATAGGAGACCGCGATCGTCGTCACGAATGTCGTACCACCCCCGAACAAAGGTGACAAATCCAGTGTCGAACCCGTAGGCCTTAGGACGCCGAACCATCTCGCGACGCCCTCCGCCGTGGAACGGAGGAAGCGGGAAAAGGGCACACGCCACACTCAGCGCTTCAAGATAAGCTTTAACCGTGGGGCGGGTGATATCACACTCTCGAGAAAGAGCCGAGTAGTCCACCATTCCCCCGCTCTGCCGCAACATCAAGCGTAACAGGTTCAGAAATCCCGTGCGCTCGCGAATGGCAAAGAGTTCCTGGATATCGCGCGCATAAAAACTGTCCATCCACTCGGCATAAAAACCATCATCTTTGGTAGCATTCAATAGAGCTTCAGGAAGGCCGCCGTGCAGGAGGCGCCGGTCCAGATCGCGAATTCCGAACTCCGCTTCGCACTCCGTCCAGAGCACGGGAGGGAGAGCGAGAACGGTCTTTCGCCCGGTGAGCGTATCCCGGAACTTGCGCGTAGCAGCCAGAGTGGAAGAACCGGTAGCCAGAATCTTCAACCCCGGGAAAGCATCAGCCGCAATCTTTAGAATTCGGCTGGGGTCGGGTAATCGATGCACCTCATCCAGCACGATGACGGTATTCTGGAGATGCGCCCGGAAGAAAAGCTCCGGATCTTCCAGGCGGCGCGCCACCGAAGGGAGGTCGCAGTTCATAAAAATTGCCTCGGGCAGCATTCGGGCAAGAGTAGTTTTGCCCACGCGCCGGACCCCCGCCAGCCATAGGATAGGTTTTTTTTGCCACGCTGCTCGGACACGGTTGATCCAATAAGGACGTTCAATCATGCTAACATGATTACCATTTGGACGTCCAAATGTCAATTATAATTTTGTACATAATTTCATTTGAACCCCGGGATTTCCAGATGGTAATCGCAGTAAATCCTTGGGCTGAAGTGGGACTACATCCGGCTGGATAACCGCCTCACCATCTTTTTGCCTGAAAGCCTGCGGTCGGGAGTGGAAGTTTTGGATAGGATCGAAAAAAAAGTTAGCACAAAATTAGCACAGTCCAAAGAAAAAGGGGTTATGGATGTTTATCCCATAACCCCTTTTTAATTTTGGTAGGCGGTAATGGATTTGAACCATCGACCTCCGGTATGTGAGCGCGAAACCAGGGTCTTCATAAATATGCGTTATTACTTAATTTCCAGGCAGTTATGTCCATTTTGTGGGCCTTGGAACCGCTTTAGAATGCCCTAAACGAGGATTGTGCTGGCCAGTGTGGGGCCAGTGGACGCCGCCACCAGCGCGGACACCGCTGACCGGCAATCTGGACACCGGCCACTACCGCAGGCACCCAAGACCAGGCACACCACCAGCGCCCACCGCAAGCCGCCGCACAAAGCCACTGATAGAAGTGCCAGTGGCTTTTATATTACCTGGAAACCTGAATCTTTTCAAGCCTTTCAAGGGGCTTTTTTTCTTTTGGGATTTGTGGTATAGAAAATACCATGTCAAATCTACCATCTTTTAATAGCACAGAAGAATTTCTTAAATTATTCAGTATTGGCAATGGATCCTCATATTCCTCGCCCACAATTCTAACAGATCGAAAGGTTGGCTTTAGTATTCGAAGAAATTATCCTAAGGACATTCGTTATATCCCACCTAAAACGAAAGATGGTAAAGACGATACAGTAGCACTTATTCACATCGTCTATACACACCCAACTGAGTCAAAAGGTGAATTCGATTCCCACAGAGTTCCCATAATGGTGGAAATTGGGACTCACAGTCTTTATCGTGCAAACCATTTTGATTATGACTTCAACGATCCCGATTGTCCCACGGAAGAATCCTTGCATGTAAGTAAATCAACTCCCCAACCAATTGCGCTTAATTTCATCGGTGATTTTTTTATGACCATGAAAAAGAAATGTTTCTTGATCGAACGAATAATTATATAACTGGCAACCAATTATTAGACCGAGTGTTTGATGAGCATTGTGATACAGTTCAATTTTGTAAAGGGATAAAATATCGCTTTCAACTCAAAAGAAGGACACTATCAATTTCCATACTAAGCATCCTAATTAATTTAATCCCATTTGTTCTTAAAAAGGGATTTGGCAGGACTCTTGATGAAAGTACAAACGTCACATCCCTTTTGAAAGGATACAAAAGAAAAGATTTAAAGAAATTGAGCACAGATAATTTAGACATTTCTGGATACAAAGCTTCAAAAAACGTAATAATCTTATTTTGCATTTTGGTCTTTTTGGCTTACATAGGTTGGAGCGTTTTCGGTGTGAAGTCAAGCTACTTTTCCAGCATATTTTCCCATCCTTTTTTGGCAATAACACACACTATTCTACTGCTGGCTTTTTTTGATGTCCTTTTTCCAGAAATACTTTTTAGGATTATGAATTTCTTGATAAAATGGAGAACCAAACTTCTGGTGAAAGGGCTGTAGCAGCATTCTACCGCATCCGGCAATCAGGTTTCAATACCCTTCACTACGGAGCACCATTACGGCTGTGGTTTCATAGCCGCGCCTGCGGCTTTGAAAATTCTTCTGAATGCAATCGACCGGAATCACAGGGCAAAAAAGAATTCTGCTGGCCCACGTATGATTTCGCTTGCAATTATTTTACGGGTCTCTTAAACTAACTCAAAAGTTAATAGTGCGCGCCGAACCGAAGCCGGTGCATCGTCCCAAAGGAGAGGGAGGAAGCACCGGCTTCTTTATTTGGTGGAGATAATTATGAAACGCACAAGGAGAGATTTACCGTATCGGTTGAGGGTGAAAAGGGCGCAGGCAAATTTAACGCTGAAAGAAGTCAGCGCCCTGCTGGGCGGCAATCCCAGCATCTGGATTTTGCACCGGATTGAGACGCGGAAGCAAAGGCCGACACCGGCGCAGGTGGTCTTACTTAAATCGTTTCTTCGGATGCCTGCGGCTGTGGTCGCGGCGAAGGTGAGAGCGATGGAGATCAATAAAAATTAAAGCGGCTGCGGGGACGCCTCTCCAGGGAGGTCAAGGGAACGGTGCCTGTGCCACCGTTCCCAGTCCCCATCTCGCACAGGGAGGTAGGCAATGGGAAATGAAAATAAAGAAAGTAAGCCGTGGGAGTGGAAGGTAAGCAGTAGGATGCTGGAATTATTTGGGCCGCGCCTGGGCGTGTTCCTATGTTACATGGCATCCAAGTACAAATATTTTGAGGACTGCGGCAAGCTGTTCGACGGTGAGAGTTTTTATTTGCATCAGAAGACCATTGCCGCAGAAACAAAATGCAGCCTGGACACTGTGCAGCGGGATTCAAAGAAGGCAGAGGCGGAAGGCATCTTACTTATGAATCGTTTAAAAGGGGAAGTAAATTATTACGGCATCAATGAACAGGCCTGGCCGGAGGAATGCCGCCACCTGCTGCACGGTAACCGACCGCAAAATGCGGTCACACTCCGGTCAAATTGCGGTCACCACTCGGGTCAATTTGCGGCACATAGTAATAAGAATGTAGTTCAGCGAAAGAATAAAAAACAGGGCGTGTGTGTTTTCGATGTGGTTAAAAAGCAGGAAAGACCGTGGCCCGACTGTGAAACCATTGCCCTGAAGATATTGACAACACGCCTGGCCGGTTACTTTGAGGACGAATGTACGATGACGCTGCGTCACAAACATCAGGACAAGGAAATGAAAGCACTGCCAGCACGCATCCGGAACGTGGTCGCCGGCTATGAAGCCCATAATTGTGAGCAAGGCTTCGAGGACTATGTCCATTATCTTTTCAACTGCGTGCGCGGCCTGGCTGCTAAATATGGTCAGGAGTATGTCGCAGTGAAATGGTTCGGCAAGCCGAGCGCGTTCAAGGCTATGGACGAATACCTGGAATTAGGCCAGTGGGACGATGACGAGGCCGAAGAAGTGCGCCGCACAATCTGGACGCGGGCGCTGCGGGAGCAGCACAAGAACAGCCTGCGTGAAAGACCTCGGGAGAGGAGAAAGGAGATTGTGAGTGGGGACGTTGGTTCTTACGGTGCATAACTCATTCCGTTGGCAATGGACCCATTCTTCCTAAAACCCGGTTTATGCTGGATGTACTTACGCCCAATTGACGGGCGATCTCTGCGCCAGATATCCCCAGTTCTTCCTTACTCCGGTAGGCAATCGCTGCTCGAACTTCGCTCACCAGGGCTCTCCTACTTCCCTTCCTCAACTCTTGCTCACTCACCTTTCGCCTTCCGCATTCCCCCTCAATAATATCGCCTATGCTCTTTCCCTTCCGCCGGAGTTTCATTTGCCGTAACTGCCGTTCATCCGCCTCCTGAAGGATCTGTTCGACAAACTCCCCACTCCCCAAGATGCGCTCATCTGACAACTCTTTTTCCCCTCTGCTCCGCAGAGCAAGAACCTGCGACCATCCCCCCTGACTCCGAATTAATCCCCCTCCCGTTAACTCAGGCCTGCGCCCCTCCGCCAGCCCATCCTGAACAAACCGGTGGTATGCCCGGATCCCCTTTCCCTTTGTCCCAGCAAATTGGCCCAAAATATAAGCCCGATCCATCCACGGATATTCGTCTTTCCCGATGATCGCCCGATGCCCAGTCCAAGGATAAAGATCCAACTCCCCCATGGTCTTTACCAGCTTAGCCCGTACCGGATTTAAATGGATGTATCTCACAAGGGCCAAAAGGTAATTCTCTTCCTCACATAGGATTGATTTGTAACGGTTTTCAAATAGATGCCCCGTATGCCGATGGCGCCGATTGTAGTATTGGGCGTACCAGGTTAGGAGCTTTCGCATGAGGGCGGAAATTCCCTGTGGGCCGCTCCGCACCAATAGATGGACTTGCGTTTCCATGAGCGCCCAGGCATAGAGGGAGGAATGCGTTTTTAGGATGTTTTCGCCCAGGCGGGTAAGAAAACGAGACCGATCCTCATTGTCGTCAAATATTTGTGACCGGTTTATTCCCCGCACCATGATATGGTGAAGGGCGCCGGGAGTATCTAACCGAGCTTGTCGTGGCATGGGCTGATTTTATAAAAAAGAGGGTGATCTTGTCAAGCACAATGCACTGTAAGAATCAACGTCCCCCCTTCGTCCCCCCTTTCAGTTTCCCCTGTAGCGCACCCAGGGAGGGCACGGCGGGAATCCCTTCGATCTCGGCAGCCTCGGGGTGGACGATGTGAAACCCTGCGGGCGGAAAGCCGTTCGCAAGGACATTGCGAACGATGATCCGCCCCACGTTTTCCACCCGCTCGGAAACGCCGATCACCCCGATGGAGGCCGGGTGGAGCAGCTTGTCGATTTTCATGATCGGCCGGGGCGCGACCTTGGGATGCTTGGGCGGGGCAAAAACGCACAGGCCGTCCAGGGGCAGCATGAGGTAGTTCACAAAGGCAAAGGGATTGACCTCCAGCTCCTTGATGACGAAAGGCGAATCCGCCTTGGCCGGGGAGAAATAATTCCCCACGGCGATCAGGGCGGAGAAGCATTCCAGGAGCTGTTCATCCGTCACCAACCGTTTCTGCCCCCGCGTCAGACCGGCAAGCTTTTTATAGGAAAGGGTTTCCTTAAATAGGTTGAGAAAGCTCTCCCCGTCAGTCATTTCCGTCGATGCAGCGACAACCGCCCGGCCCTTTTTCAGACTATCGATGTAAAGCTGGGTGTCTGTCCCCCCCAGGCCGGCGCTGATGATCATACCGAACTCGCGCGTTTCGCGCAGGCTCACGATGAGCTCGTTGCCGAATTCATGCGAGACGGGCATATGCTGCACCAGCAAAAAGCCCCGGATATCCCGGGAAATCGCCGCAGTGAGTGCCTGCCCCCGCAGGCCGGAGTAAATTTCCGGGGCCGATTGGGGGTCCTGCAGGATGTTCCGGGCGTATTGCTCGGGCACTTCATAGGTCATGGCCCGGAGCGCCGAAAGCACCTGTTCCGTTTCCTTGGGCACGATTCGAACCGCCCCCACATCGCTTTTGTGAACAAGGTACGGGGATATGGTCTTGATCACGACTTTCTCGCCCGGGAGGGCAAGGAGTTTCTCGGTACTCAACCGCTCTCCCTTCCCAACAACGAGGTACCGAGGAATCGTCTCTCCCCCGGAAAAGCGGATCAATTCGTACACCTCATATTCGAACAGGGAGGTTCGATTTTCTCTCTGAGCTTGTTCGAAAAGCCCCCTTATGCTTTCGAAATCGACGTAGATATTCACTCGTTTCTCCATTCTCATAACCTTGGATCCTGAACTTTTGCCCAGGTTCCCAAAAGACTATGGGGAGCTGAGGCCATGGCTTCATTTTCTATCTTCAACCAGAAATACCCCAGAGAAAGAAAGGGGACGTCCATAAAATTATAAATTTCTATTCCTAAGCTATCGCCAGCCCTTTTTCCTTCGCGATTCGCTCTCCTCTCCTTACCGAAATACTCACCGCCGGCTGAGTAAGACCGAGCCTTCTGGCAATCTCTGTCGCACCGACTCCAAGTTCCCTCACCGCCCAATAGCAAAATAGACTCCGAGCAGGTACAACCCTGGCGTATTTCCCCGGAACCCATAAATCTTCTGCCCGGACACCGAATACCTCCGCCACCCGGCCGGCTACCCTTTCCAAATTATACCCCGCAGCTTTCAGCCGATATCTTCGCTCCATTTCTTCTTCCGAGCTTTTCAGAACACCTAAAACAAAATCACTATCCCCCAAAATCCGCTCGTCCCCTTTCAAACGAACCCCGTTGGCCATGGCTCGGACGGCTTCCTTCCATCCACCCAAACTCCGGATTAATCCTCCCCCAACCAAATCAGGCCTCTTCCCTTGCGAAATGCCTTCCTCTACAAACTCCCTATATTTTTTCCAGGCAGCTTTTTCTCTCCGGTCAAAGTAACCAAGAACATAGTCAATATCTTGCCAAGAATTCTTCTTATGGCCCAATATCCCGCTATGGCCCGAATACGCCCAATATCCTAAGGCCTTGTACTCCCCCACCACTTTCGCCCGCAGAGGATTCAAGTGAATGTACCGAACCAGCTCTAAAAAGTAATGATCCTCCTGACAAAGAATCGATTTATACCGGTTCTGGAAAAGCTGTCCATGTCTTCTATACTTATGATTAAAACTGACGGCGTACCCAGTCAGGAGACTTCCCATCACGCGAGCCAAAGGAACTTAACCGGTTCTTAGCAAGAGATGGCAATGATTCGGTAAAAAAGCCCATGCGTAACAAGGAGTTTTTGTCTCCTCCAGAATCATACCGATTCTGCTTAGAAGGTTGTTTCTGTCCTGGTCGTCCCGAAATATCCTCCTCCTTTCGATCCCTCGGATGATAAGGTGATGGAGGCCACCGGGCATGTCGATGCGGGCTTTTCTAGGCATGGATTGCTTGTACCAGAACCCATTTCTATTGTCAATTTATAATTTTATGGACGTCCCCTTCTTCCCTTTATTCCATACCTTAGGAAAAAGATTAAAGAGGAACAAAATCCCTAATTATTTAACCCAACGTCGGCTCGAGGGTCGGACCAAGCCATCATATTGATACTTATTTGATATTATCGTAGAAACAGGTGTTTTCAACCCTTAGATCGCTGTTTTTCAGCCGAAAAATTCCGTTATAATCTGTCCTCCCTTACTCCGTATAAACGCTACCCCCAAAATTCTGCTACGCACAATTCCTTAATGAACCATTTTCCAGGCCCAAAACGAGGGCAAAATGTCAAAAATGGGGTCATGAAAATGGGGTCAGGCAATTGTAATAAAGTATTTTTTCTTTCCTCTTTTTCGCAGGTTCTTTTCCATGATTTCCACCCTTCCTGCTAAATCCATATCGCGCAAAAGCTGATTTTCGATTTTCATTACCCCCAAGCTCATCGTCATTGCCTCGCGGTTAAAATACCGGGAACTCGCCAAAAAGCGAGTTCTTAGTGCGCCAGGCAAAGCCTGACAGATCCAGTTGGTTGAAAAGCCAGCCTGACAAAGTTAGCCGACCGTCAGAACCGAGTTTTGCATCTATGCGGGTAACCGTCCGGGTGAAGCGTAAACAGGGAGA
>Ga0194126_10011711_pt1 | contig 11218 bp, 9 predicted proteins | sample TA2KigC150mmetaG_FD_148641 | JGI IMG/M metagenome (GOLD analysis project Ga0194126, IMG submission 148641) | Freshwater microbial communities from Lake Tanganyika, Tanzania - TA2015035 Kigoma Deep Cast 150m | ecosystem: Environmental > Aquatic > Freshwater > Lake | place: Tanzania: Lake...
TCAACATCCGACGCTGATGGTTCAAGGTCACCAGTGGGATGATTATGTGCGACGATAATCGCAGAAGCTCGATCCGATAATACATCAGCAAAGACTTCCCGAGGGTGGACAGGTGTTCGATCAATCAAGCCAATTGAGACCACCCGGATATTCAGAATCTCGTTCGCCCCGTTAATACTGGCACAGAGAAAGTGTTCCTGCTTCCGGTCGGCATAATGTCGCACATGAGGGAGCAAATCAGCAGGGGTCTTGATCTTCGCTCCTTCCGGTTTGATGCGACGTCTGAAAAACTCGATGGCTGCCAGGATTAGAGTTGCCTTTGCATTACCCATTCCTTCAAAGGCCTTAAGGTCCTCGGCCGTAACATCGAGCCCCTTTTCATCCATCACCCGAGCCAGCCTGTTGGCTAACATCAGCACATCCATCCTCGGTGTGCCCTTGCCAAGCAACACTGCGAGCAGTTCCTGATCGCTCAGTGTGGCAGCCCCTTTACGAAGCAGTTTCTCACGAGGTCGATCCTTCTCAGGAATATCATTGATCTTCTTACTCATCTCATTATGCCGCGATGGCCAGGTGGCTTTGAATAACCGTTACAGCCATGATGTCAAAAATGCCCCCGGTGTCTGTGTACTTGGGATCAGCCAGTTCCTCGTAGCGCGCAAGGTCGCTGTAAGTGTCCTGTATCTCACCGTTTACCTGGCCCCGGTATGCACCTTCAAGGTAGACAGTGTCCTCGCGATGGTCGTGAACAGTGCTGCGAATCGTCAGATCGGCAGCCTTTTCTTCGGTGACCTGCTTAATATAGAGCGCCTCCTCGTCACTAATGTTGAACTTGGCCCGAATCTCGTCGATCATGTCCTGGACAGAGATCTTTCTGGGCGGTGGGCCTGAGCCTTTCTTGCCTGTGCCAGGCTTCAATTTTATCTCACCTCCCGCACTCCGCACTTCACCCTGGTACTCAACTGCCGCCTTCACAACCTCTGTCTGGCGGATCTGCTTCATCAGTTCGGAGACCGTACCTTGCTTGATAAGCTGCGGCCCGACGTATTCGGCGAAGGTAGCGAACCCTTTGATCTCCGGCGGATAGGTAAAGAAACAGGTGAGAAAATTGAAACTCTTCACGAACCGGGCAAGCAAATAAACGAAGGCCTTCCGGTCTTCAATAGAGGGGAGTTTTGCCTGGAATCTGACACGCAGGCCATTAACAGCGAATTGCACCTGTGCATCTGTGCCACTGCCCAGAAGTTTCACGAAATCGAAAGCATCTTTCTGGGTGAAAATGGCTGCCGCGAGAATCTCTGCGTGTAGTTTTGTGCAAAGCTCCGGGTCCGGTTCGTCCGGCTTAAAGGGTGTGCCCTTCCGGTATTTGGCGAATGCTGTCAAAATAGCCTTGGCGTTGTTGGTGAAGTCCACTACTACGACATCCTTCTTCCCTTCGTAGCTCCGGTTCAACCTTGACACTGTCTGCACTGCGTTGCGGTCAATCACGGGCTTATCGAGGAACATACCCGCAAGCAATGGCTGGTCAAACCCGGTCTGAAACTTATTGGCCACGATCATTAGCCGATAGTCGTCGCCTTCGAAGCGGTCCTCGATCAGTTCACCGTCCTTCAGCTCATTGACGGCGTGTTCACTGATGGATTCGTTGGTCACAGGATGTACGAAATCCGAGAATGCATAGAGCGCTTTGTAGTCTGCTTTACGCTCCTTGAGTTTTTCCTTGATGATATTGAAGTAGCGCAACCCGGCCACTCGTGACGTCGCAACGATCATCGCTTTTGCACGCCCATTGATGAGCGGTTTCACATCTTTATCGAAGATTCGTAGGATGACCTCCGCCTTGTACTGGATCAGCCCGTCGTCCTGATAGGCAACGTTTTGAAGCGCCTTCGACACAACACCCTTGGGATATAATTTCTCCTCATCGGGCTTTGAAATAATCGGACAGTGCAGGTTATAGAGCGTCTTGTATGAGATAATACTCGCCGCTACATCGACGATGTAACCCTCGGCAATTGCTTCGGCTTCGGTATAGGTGTCGAATGGCGCACCGAACAGTGTGACCGTGGCTGGGGCAGGTGTCGCAGTGAAGGCGACAAAGAGCTGGTTGCGGTCATGCTCATGGATGATCCTGGCGATCCTCTCTTCTTCATCCTTTTCTTCCTCTGAGGCGTCCTCTGTGTCTGGCTCGTCGGACTTCCGGAAGGGCACCCGGATGGCCACGCCCATCTGGCCTTCCTGTGACCGGTGAGCTTCATCAATCAGGAAAGCAACGCGCAACTTCTTCAACTCAGGGTTGTTCTCGATCTCCTCAAGCACCCAGGTGAACTTCTGCAGGGTGGTGACAATGATCGACTTGCGATCTTTCAAGAAGCGCGTCAGGTCTTCCGATTTCTTCGCAAGACCAACGACATCTTTCAGGTGTGTGAATTTTTCAACGTCATCGCGAATGTTTTTGTCGAGCGTCTTTCGGTCAGTAAGGATAAAAACAATGTCAACAAGCTTCTCACTCGTTCCGGGCTTGAACAGGCTATGCAGCCGGTCTGCAAGCCAGCAGATGGACAGGGTCTTGCCGCTTCCGGCTGAATGGTCAATGAGATATTTCCGTCCGATGTCTCCGGTTTCAGCGAAGTGTGCTGCCGCGTCGTCAGCGACCTTCCGAACCATGCGGCTTTGGTGGTACCGCGGCAGAATCGTGAAGGCCGGGCGTTCCGGTATGTCTTCCTCTGCCTCACGCTTGTCCACACGGATAAGGAAGAAAGAAAGCGATTCTAATAGTTCATCTTTCGATAAGACCTCCCGGTAAAGGAACTCCACCGGATACTCGCCCGCTGTCTGCGGCGTGTTAGTCAGGCCCATGTTGTGCCATCGGAAGTTCTCTGCTCGCCGCGGATCGCTTGCAGCCATGATGTCGCTGGTGTCTGCAGCGAGGTGGAGAAAGGGGTGCTGAAAGATCTTACGTGAATGGTCGCGGGAAGCGAACTGCGCCACGGCATCGTGCACGTTCTGGTTCTTTTCGTGCTTCACCTCCAGGGCCACGATGGGCAGGCCGTTAAGGAAAAGGACGAAATCTATCTCCTGGTTGGTTTCTCCAAAGTAGAAGTGTGGGCGGAACGTGATGCGGTTCTCGCTATGTTTCATAGTAGCGGCGCTCTCGATTGACCGAGGTTTGGGGTAGTAAAGGTGGAACTCAAGGCCGCGCACCCTGAGTCCATGTCGCAGGATCATCCAGAGCGGCGTGAACTCCAGTTCCTTGCGCAAAGCACGAAATACCTCATCCCTCGCATCCGTACCGTAGTCATCTGTCAGTTTCTTTAGCGTGTCGCTCTGCGTCGCTTTAAGGAAAGCCCACAACTGGTCTTCAGCGATAAAGTGCTCGGTTTCGGTAATGTCCGTCTGTTCCAGAACACCATAACTGTGCACGCGGACAAGGAAATCCGCAATGTGCTGTTGAAAAGTTAGTTCAGGGGGTTTCTTTTGCTTGGGCATATCAATTCCTTACCGAGGCCAGGCTTCCAAACGGGACAACCACTCATGGAAATGTGGACACTCGGCCCGAATGGTATCGAGCCCAACTTCAAGGATCGCCAGCGCTCCTAGCAGCGGTTTTTCATAACCTGGAACTAATCTTTCCACACGTTTCGATGGGGCAGTGATTGGAGAGTCGTCGATCTCTTCCGGAGAGGAAAACTGAATGCGGATTGCTTGGAAGTCGGCTGAAAGATCAGGGCGTCCAATCCCTCTGCTAAATCGCTCGCAATCGCTAAAGAGCAGTCCCTCAAACTCATGCATCATTACAAACGGGATGAACCGATCTGGATTAAATCCACTATCCATCTGTTGGCAAACGTCTTCTAAAAGAGCGGTCTCGACAGTGGCGGCTTTCTGTCCATAGGGGAGGCGGCCTGCCGCTTCTCGGCCCGGCCAAGCCCGGTTGCCCGTTTGCGGCAAACCGTAATAATCGACCATTGTTGTTTCAAGGCAGCTGGCGTCCTGTCTGAGGTGATTGAGAATATCAATGCGAACGGAGCTCCAGGCCCGGATACCGCCCCGGCGATCCCGCTGGCGTGCGTTGCCAACAAGGCGGGCACTGACATTGACATAACCCCGCCGGTAGAGGTGAGGGCCAAGAATCTCGTTTACAAAGGTCTCTTCTGTTTCTCCTTCAACATGAATGTGAAGTCTGGCCATGAATTTATTTCCCTCCAGGTCGGCCGCCCAATTCGTTCTTTTCCCAGAGTTGCCCTAAACTGTATGTCTCAAGCCAAGTCTCCAGCCTGGTTGGGTCCAGACGGGTGAACTGTGTTCCTTCCTCCACACAGTCGGCAACAAGGACATCCTCCGGTTTGAAATGGTCGAGCAGGAGCGGAGATTGCGTCGAAAGAATGACCTGTGTGACCTGAGAAGCCTGTTTGACTAGTGATGCTAACATCGTAATGGCGTAAGGATGAAGTCCAAGCTCCGGCTCATCCACCAGAATCACGGAGGGTCGGAATTTATCGGGCTGCAAAAAAAGTGTCGCCAGGGCTATAAAACGCAGGGTACCATCCGAAAGACTCGACGCCCCGAAGTACTGGTCTGAGTTCTTATGTTTCCAGGTCAAACGTATGAATTCTTCATTCAAGGGATCGGGATTCAACTGAAAGTCGTCGAAGAAAGGCGCTACCATCTGCACTATGCGCCTAATCAAGCTGTATGCAGTCTGATGCTTCTGTTGCAGAAAATATAAAAAAGCTGGCAGGTTCGACCCATCCGGCCGCAGAAATATGTTATCGTTCAGTTTAGCGGTCTTTCTCAAAGGCGAATTGGCGCTTGTATCATGCACGTGATACAGCCGCCATCTATCCAATCGATTGCGTACCCAACCTGCCGTCCTTGTCAAACCTGGATCACTAATCCCGGCCTCACGGCCGTTTTCACGCGAGTTCAACGATCTTTGGTAAGGTCCCGATCGATAATGTTCTTTATCCCAATAATAAACCGACTCGTCGGCTGGATACAGGCTGTCATCTGCAGTTGGTTTCAGCGTTAATTCGTACTGGTTTGTCTCTTGCCGAAAGGAGATAAGAATCTTGATTTCCTTCGTCACTTTTAACCCAAAATACAGCAATTCGTCGGCCCCACCGGCCTTACGCACATAATCATTTAGATGCCCTTCACGGATCTCATGCAAAAAGGAAAAAACACCAACGAAGTTGGATTTACCCGAACCATTTGGCCCGATAATTACATTAATCGGCCTCAACTCCACTTTAGCAGAAGCAATGCTCTTGAAACCTTTGACCGAAATGTAGTCTAGTTCCGGTGTCGTCATAGCCATGATGTACCTCAATCATTGTGTACTATCGTTCTTGTTCTTTCCACATCCGCCTCTGTTACCCGCCGCTGACCGGTGATACATTCGTGAATCAGCGATTTGCGGTAGGCGATGAGCGTGTCGATTTGGCGTTCAATATATGTGGCGAGCTTTTGAAAGGCCGTGTTCTTGTCCTCAACAAAGTCACATATCTTCCGCTGCTCTGGCAACTGCGGAAGAGGAATTGTTAGGTAATTGTATTTCGAAGCGCTGATGTTCTGAATGGTAGCTTGAGTGAAGATTAGATTTTTCCACGCTTCGTAGGTTGATGTCATGGTGAAGTAGTAAAGAAACAATGGACTGAGTTTCCAGGGTATTGTGCGGGCGCGGATAAGATAACCGGCAAAACACGCTTCGCCCTTATAGTTACGAAACATGAACGTCTTGCCCACGGTTGCACCGCTGCGCGCGAATAGGACATCATCGGATGAAAGCATTGCCTCACAGGCAATCTCACGTGGCAGCGACCGGAAGGTGTCATTGCGCAACCTTCCATTGTCGTCGAAATCCGTAATTCGCAAGTAACGTGGGAGATCACGATCTTCTAATTCAGCTGCTTCGTTCAGTCCATAGGTCAGGGGTTCTTTCAGGAGACGCTTTAAGCATGGAGCCGTCCATTGACTTGGAATGTCACCAAGCCAATCCTGCCCTGAGGTAGTCATCCCTACACCGGGATTCAAACCGCAAGTGACCGCGTGGGTTATGGTCGATTTCCGCAGTGCTTCCAGCGTTTCGAGCTGGCGGCGTTTGGCGGCTACAGCCGCGTCGATCGCCGCACAACTTGCATCCAAATACGCCGCAATCCGCTCTTGCTCTGGTGGCGGGGGAAAGCTGACCCGCAGCGAATAGGCAACTTCTCGGCTCAAACCAGGAACAGCGCTATCAAAATTGACTGTATCGAGTTGGAGACTCTGCAAGGCATAGTAGAGCCACCGCAGGTGTTCCCATGTTTGTGTACGATCTACAAAATACGTCGTGTCAATGGGAAAACATGAACTATCGCTCCATGTAACTTTGCCAAAGGAGCCTTTTCTTCCGATAATGATCGTATTCCCAGTGGTGATAGCTCGATCGTGGGTTCCGATGACTCCATTGGAGCCGAAGACTGGAACATTTCCATCAATGCGGTCATCAACTGCAAGCGAATCTCCGTAGGCAAATCCTACGCGGTTCTTTAGTCGTTCAGTTTTCCACTCTGAAGGCACACTGTTCATTTATTTCCCAACCCCTGCAGTATCCTCTCAACCTCGACGAGAGCACACATGTCTATTTGCTGCTCCTTTCTGGAGGTGCGGCGCGGACAGCCTTTGAAAGCTGATTTGCCGTCGGCGGTGGTACCCAGAAATCCCGCGACAGGTTGTTGCAGAATTTCGGCATTATCCGTTTCCATCCGTCCAACCAATTCAGCAAGGATGTTGTTCTTGTCGAGCCTCATTACTCGAACACCTCCAGCATTTCCGTATCCAGTAAGCGAGCCCCACGCAGCACCCGCAAAATGATTACCCTAAAGCCGACGATCTTGAAGATGGGCAGATAATTTCGTTAATCCGGTCCTTGATATCAGTCTCAAATCCTCTTGGCACGCTTGAACTTTTTCAGAAACTCCAGGGCAGAACGGGTCCGACCCTTTTCCACATCCCGTTCAGCCGGAGCGAGGAATTTTGCCAAGGTCATTGCCTGCCGGTGTTTCTTTCTCATAAAATCTGTTCCTCTTTTAAAAGGCGATTCATAAACAGCGTATGCAAAGTTACTGCCCTAATCCTTCCAGCATCTTCTCGGCCTCTTTCTCAAGTCGCCAGAATTCCGCCAGCAGCTCCTTCGCGGGAGTAGGCGGCTGGTAGCGGTAGAAATATTTGTTGGGCAAAATTTCATAGCCAAGCTGAGGGTTGTCTTTCCAGCGGATTATCGGTTTGGCGATTTCCCGTTTCAGGAACGCCTCGATGTCTTCGCCATGTGGGATATACTCGTCATCCTGGACATAGTAGCGATGGGTCCACTCAACATCGAGAATCTCCGGCTTGCCCTCCATCAGTTCTTTGAACTTCTTGGCCGCGTTATCCTTCGGTTTGAGCAATAGTGTTTCTACTTTCTCTCCCTTCCCGTCCTTTACCCGGATGCGAAATGTCAGGTCGCTATCATTAAACTCCTGTCCCTTTTTCAAGTTTGCGGCAGTGAATGACTTTTCATAAGGTTCGGTGATGATTGCAGGCTTATCGTTCTCGTCGAACTGCCAAAAGACAACAGTGACCTTGTGATAGGCAAAGTCCTCCCGCTTGAAGATCTTGACCTGCTCGTCTGCATAGCCTTCTTTCCATCCATCGCCATAACGCGTTTCTATCCAGGCACGGTGCGCGTCGGTGATACGATTGCGCTTATTTCCGAAAGATTTCGGTTCTTTCTCAAATTGCTGGCGAGCGTCGATAAGCATCACCCGGCCCTTGTGCGAAGCAGGTTTCTCATTCCTCAGCAGCCAGATGTAGGTAAATATTCCCGTGTTGTAGAAGAGCTGGTCGGGTAGCATCACGATGGCATCGAGCCAGTCATTCTCAAGAATCCAGCGGCGGATCTCGCTTTCGCCCGAGCCGCAATCACCATTGGAGAGCGGAGAACCGTTGAAGATGATGGCAATGCGACTTGAGCCCTGGCCGGGGGGCTTCATCTTGCCGAGCATGGTTTGGAGGAAAAGCAAAGCGCCGTCGTTAACCCGCGGCATTCCGGCCTGGTAGCGCGTCTTCTTCAGCTTCCGCGCTTCGGCCTCGTAGCCGTCCTTCCCGCCCCATGTCACACCGAAGGGAGGATTGGAGAGCATGAAATCGAAACGATGCTTTGGTTCGGGAAGTTGGTCACCCGGTTCCTTGCTATGAGGGTCGTGCGGGATGAGGGAGTTGCCAAGATATACCTCAGCCTGCTTGTCGTTCTTGATCAGCAGGTCGGCCCGACAGATCGCGTAGTTTGTTGGAGAAAGTTCATGACCGTGGACTGTGACGAACTTCTCAACGTTGGCCTTCTGTTCCGGGGTGTCAGCACGATTGAGCAGATGTTCCTTGGCCACCGACAGCATGCCGCCGGTTCCGCAGGCAGGGTCGTAGATGGAGATATGATGGTCGGGAATGGGAATGTCGAGCAGCTCGACCATCAGCCGTATCACCTCGCGCGGCGTGAAATGCTCTCCAGCCTCCTCACCGCTTTGCTCTGAAAAGCGCCGGAGCAGCTCCTCATAAATATAGCCCATCTCCAGCGGCGAAAGTTTGTCCGGACCTAGTTCCAGTTCCTTGTACTGGTTTAAGATCGGGGCCAGACGGTTGTTCTTGACCATCTGTCCGATGGTAGCCCGGTAGTTGAAGTGCTCGATAATGTCATCAACATTTTTCGAGAAACCGTTGATGTAGGCGCGGAAGTTATCTTCAAGGAGTGTATGATCCTCTTCATAAACCTTCCGAAGCGTCCAGTTGGTCTTGTTGGAAAATGGCGCGGTGCTGGTTTCTAAGCCTTTCACCAGCTTTGCGAGTTCCTTCTCTGTCAGCTTGGGGCGCTTTGCGAGCACCTCGGCGGCCTTGTCCTCACGCCACTTTATCAGCACACACTCAAGGCGGCGGATTACAATGATCGGCAGAATGACATTTTGGTACTCGTAGGCCTTGAACTTGCCGCGCAGTCGCTCAGCGGATTTCCAGATGTCACCCGCGAGGTTGTCGAGCCTGGGTTTATTAAGGGCAAGAGACATCGTTTAACAATCCCTCTTAACTGGTTATCAAACAACAGGGTTATTTTATGGGGCGTTATCCAAATTGGACTATATATACCAAAAACAGAGATTTATGACAACATTTAGAGAGCCCCGCAGGGAGGATAGAGTATAAGATGAGATTTTTCTCAGAATTGCAAACCTATTCAGAGGACAGAGCTTTTTTCAATTCCTCTGTGAGGGCGGGGACGATCTGGAAGAGGTCGCCGACGATGCCGTAGTCGGCGTAGTTGAAGATGAGGGCATTCGGGTCACTGTCCACAGCGACGACCGTTTTACAGGTGGTGATGCCCAGGACGTGATGGATAGCGCCTGAGATGCCAAAAGCCATATAGAGTTTTGCCGAGATATTTTTCCCGCTCTTTCCAATCTGGTCCTTTAAATCTCTCCAGCCTTCATCCACAGTAGCCCGTGTCGTTCCAACAGAGGCATTGATGACGTCAGCCAGGTCTTCTATGAACTTAAAATTCTCCGGAGCCTTGATTCCCCTGCCTCCTGCCACCACAATATCCGCTTCAGTGATATCCAACTTTGCTCCAGCTGCCTTCTCGAAGCCAGTAACCTTCTTTCCTAATGCGGAGGGGTTGGTTTTTGAAGCGATAGGAATGACCTTGGCCGACCGGTTGGGATTTTCGTTAACGAGAAAGGTATTGTTTCTCACTGTCGCCATTTGAGGCCTGGCTTCGGAAAAGGTCATTTCGGCAAAGATCTTTCCTCCGAAAAGTGGACGTCTGGCCATCAATTTTCCATCCTCTCCAATAGACAGACCCGTGCAGTCGGGGGCATAGCCCGACTGAAGATGCATGGCCAATCTCGGGAAGAGGTCCTTTCCAGTGGATGTGGCTCCGCCTATCAGGATGGAGGGTTGATGTTCTTTGACCAGCCAGGCGATGTTTGGTAAATAGGCATCGGAGGTATAGGGTGTGAAGGAGGAGGCGTCCAATAGATAAATTTCGTCAGCAAAGGAAGTCAGACTTTTTACTGCCTCCTCAAGCCTGCTTCCCAAGAGCAGGACGGCGATCTTCTGGCCTGTCTTTTTTGAAAATTCGATTCCGGCAGAGAGAAGTTCGAACGTGATCTTTTTTACCTTTCCATCCTGATGCTCTGCAAGAACCCAAATGTCGTTAATCATCATTACACCTCGTTACATGTTCCAGGTTTCGAGTTTCGGGTTCTTTTAACTTGTAACCCGCAACCTGTAACTCGAAACTCTTCACTCTAAATGACTTTTGCTTCTTCCCTCAGCAGTTTGACCAGCGTCTTCACATTCTCAGGAAAATCTTCCTTGATCATCTTCACTGGAGGACGTTTGGCCGGAGGTAGGTACTTCTGGACCTTTACCTTAGCCCCTAAAGACCCCACTTCCTCAGGTTTTAAACCGAGGGAGGCAAGGTCCACCTTCTTGATCTGTGCCTTCATTGCCTTCATCACATTCATAACCAATGGAATCCGAGGCGTATTGAGCCCCTTCTGGCAGGTGAAGAGGGCAGGGAGGGGGCAGGTTAGATTTTCCCTTCCATTCTCAACTTCTCTTGTCACTTTGGCTTCTTTCTTCTGATCGTCCACTTCGAGGCCGATGATGGAATGGACATGAGGGATTCCCAGACATTCCGCAACCGCAGGTCCAACGATACCCGCATCGTCATCCATGGCCTGCCTTCCGGCAAAGATGAAATCAAAGGGTTTGTCTTTGAGATAAGCAGAGAGGACTCTGGCTATGGTAAACTGGTCTGAGCCTTCCAGGGCAGGGTCTGTGATCTGAATCGCTTCATCCGCTCCCATAGAAATACCCCTTCTTAAGGCATCCACTTTGCGGTTATCCAGGGTTAAGACTGTCACTTTGCCGCCAAACTTCTCCTTTAGTTTCAACCCTGCCTCTACGGCGATCTCATCAAAGTAGCTGGTGAAGTATTTATTTTCGATCTCCAGTTCCGTATCCGATTTGACCTTGACCATGGCCTCCGGATCAGGAACCTGCTTGACCAGGACATAGATTTCCATCTTAGACTCCCATAAATCCGAAATCCGAATATCAAAATCCGAAACAAATCCGAATATCTAATGTCAGAAATTCAAGACAAGTTTTGAACATTAATGTTTTTACATTTGAAATTGTT
>Ga0194126_10011721_pt1 | contig 11207 bp, 10 predicted proteins | sample TA2KigC150mmetaG_FD_148641 | JGI IMG/M metagenome (GOLD analysis project Ga0194126, IMG submission 148641) | Freshwater microbial communities from Lake Tanganyika, Tanzania - TA2015035 Kigoma Deep Cast 150m | ecosystem: Environmental > Aquatic > Freshwater > Lake | place: Tanzania: Lake...
TTTCGCTGCAGTGTTAATTTAAACCGGTTAACTGCTTTATTTTCCTTACTGCATCCACAGCATTTTCACCATATGCATCTGCCCCTATCTGGTCAGCCCATGATTGATTGGTTGGTGCTCCACCTATAATTATTTTGACTTTATCTTTCAGGCCAGCTTTTTTTAGCGCTTCAATTACACTTTTCTGACCAATCATAGTAGTTGTCAACAAAGCACTTATTCCAACTACATCTGGTTTTATCTCTATGACTTTTTCAACAAATTTTTCACTGGGTACATCCCTTCCCAGGTCATAGACTTCAAAGCCGTTTGCTAATAAGAAAGATATTACAAGTGATTTCCCTATGTCATGAATGTCTCCTTCAACAGTGCCTATTACGACTTTCTTAGCCACCATAGCATTACCTTCAGGTACTTGTGCCATGCATATTGCTGTGCCAGCTTTCATAGCTTCAGCTGCCAGCATCAACTCCGGAAGGAATAATTCTCCTCTATCAAAAAGGTCACCGACTTTTGTTATCCCGGGAACAAGCCCATCTGTTATAACAGTATACGGCTCAATTCCAGCCTCCAGAGCTTTCTTTGCAGATTGCTCTGCTTTGCTTAAATCACAATCTATTATTGCCTGTTTGGCTTCTTCTAATAAAGCTTGCTTCTCTTTTTCCATTTTATAACACTCCTTTAATACATTGCTTTAAGTATATTCTGCATAATTGCCCTGTTTATTATGCCTATAACATGTAATGTATAACATCAGCCATAATTTATTCATAACCCATGTCTGCGGGATAGCTTTATTACAGAAGTTTACTTTTTGCTATTTCTATTACTTTTTTTATCTTTGAAATTTTTTCAGGATCAAATTCCGGTTTTTTATATTCAGAAACCATCTGTTTTATTTTCCCTACTATTTCTTTTAATATTATTTCCTCATTTTCCATAATCAGTCCGTTTCGCTTAAAAAATTCAGGTTCCCACAAAGCAGTGTGGAAATTGTCCAGTGTATGTTGTGCCCCAAGATAGTTTTTTTCTTTTCCAAAACCAATATCCAGAATCGTCTCCAAGGCAATTGTCTCCTCATTAATTAATGGACTTTCCAAAAACTTCAATCCTTTAGCGAACTCCCTGTCCAGGAAAAGCTGGACAGGGCTAAAAGCAAGGCCTGAATCTATATGGCCAAATCCAAGGTTCGGATGAAAACCTATAAATGCAGCATATATCATTGCCTGGTAAGCCTTTTCCAATGCAGTATAAAACCCTGGCACTTTTGATTGACAGTACTCACCAAATCCAGGACAAACAAGGACTCCAAACCATTTCCTTATAAATTCACAAACAGAAACTTTATTAATAAAGTTATCAAATCCACAAAAATCAACTTCTCCGCTCTTCATATCCATTACACCGCTTAAAACTGTCCCTGTAAGCGGAATATACGGATTTAAAGCACGGGCAGAAATCCATAATGAAACAAACTCTGCAACAATTAAAACAATGCTTCCAGCAACAGTTACCGGTGCATTTACACCCCGTGTTGCCATTGAATAAAGTTTTGCCGGGTAATTGCCTGATTTAACCATATAGACAAATCTGTTAGCAATATCCATTCCAAGTTTTAAAGGGGACGCAAAACTTACAGCTCCAAGCCAGTGCCAGTAAGGATCTTTTATTCCTGCAATTTCTTCTATTTCCAGCAAATAATCTATTGGCCTGATATCAGGCAGAAACACTCCCCTTGGTTTATGAGCATATTCCAGTAAAAGCAAAGCTGCCTCTAGTGGCTCAATCAGGGGATGGACATCAGATAAAACCAGATGATGCCCTACCCCTAATTCAGGATGGAGTACATCCCCAAATTTCACAAGGTTTATAAAATCATTTTTCTCTGCTTTCCTTTTTTCTTTTTTCTCATCATCATAATAAAATGTTGAACCAACATGGAACAGCCATGGGAGCTCTGGCGCCTTGAATCTGGGAGAAGACTGGCTGTAGGGTACCCATCCTGAAAATGTATTTCTTTTATTCTCGCCATTTATTTTATCTTTCCACATTATTTTGTTTTCTTTCTTAATTTCATCAACAAATTCTTGAACCATTTTTTTAGGGAATCTGACATTTTCCTCTTCATAGTTAACTTCCGCCCCTCTGTTTTCCAATGCTTTTAACATCTCTTTGCTAGGGGTGCTCATACCCAATTTCTCCATTACATTAAGTACTCCTTGTGTTAATAGTTCAATGTCTCTTTCTTTCAAAATCTCAAACATCTCTTCTCCTTTCAGGCTTCTTTTTTACCTTTTAATAACAACACCTTTTTACTTTAAGGTGTAGAGCACTTTTTTCTTTGATGTAAATGTTTATTAAATACAACTATAAAAAGCTTATTAAATCTGCTTATTTGATGCACTGATTAAACCAGCTTTTTTGCAATTTAATTATTTAGTGGCCCAGTTTTTTAATATTTCTTCTTATTAAATGTATTTTTTATTTAAAATATTTCATTAATAAAAGCATCAGCTTAATTAAATATTTAACCTTGCTCCATCAAGATACATCAGGCTGCGTCCCGCTCTCTGGATGTTTGAATATCCATGTTTCTCCATCACAAGCCTTTCAAGGCCGAAACCTAACCCTACCCAGGGGTCAATCATGCCCCAGGCTGAATCCAGAGGGTGAGGACCCATAGCTGCAGAACATAGCTCGATATCAGTCATTACATCTATTGTTTCTCCATATACTTCAGATGGTTTTGAAACCAGCTGATACTTCTTTATACCAACTGCCCTCATTAAAAGGGAAACCAGTTCTTTTAACCTCTCATGTGTTCTTTCCTGCAACAGGCCCAGTTCAACCAGATTTAACATTGTAAATTCATTCAGGTGCTGGCTTCCCTTGCTGTCTTTGCGAAAACATGGGCCAACTTCAAATATACGGATAGGTTTTTTCCATAATCGGACAAGCTGTTTTAAAAGATAATAGAGGTTAGGTGCCAGCATCGGGCGCAAACAACTGTTTTTATCTAGCCAGAAAACCTGGTCTGTCAGGGAATGATCAACGCCAATGGACATCTTTTTTAAAAACTCTCTGGAGATTATTATAGGTGTAAAGACCTGTATAAACCCTTCGCCAACAAGTTTATCTATCAAAACATCCTCTATCCTGCAAATTTCAGGACGCCTATTATTATTACGCAGGTTATTTAAATGATGTTTTTCCTTTTTTATCAGTTCTTTTTCCATCATCTTAAAACTTTTATCTCTTTCTTCGATATTGCCAAATATTAATTCCTCCGGGTTAACATCAGAACCGAGCTCACGTAATCGCTGTTTCTGGGTTTCTGTTGGTCCAATACCAGTCGTCAATAATGCTCCTTTCCTTAGCTGATATAATTCAGCTTTTCAAGTAAATGAATAGTATTAAATGCAGCAAGAGTACCTTGCAGTAGTGTTTTAAATTTTACTCAATAGTAATTTTTTGAAAAAAAGAATAAATTTCTTAAGCTTAAGCTTACAGCTATATGATTTTATCTTACTATTGTACTTTTCAGTCCCTGTTTAATAAACTTCTTTTACCAGTAATCAATCGGGAAGATCGCCAAGGCCTGCCTTTTCTTTAAACTTGTTTACGCTACTGATTTCAATTCCAAGCAATTCAGCAATCCTGAACTTGGCAGCCATTCCATTAGAACCTCCCACCAGCGAAGTAACAGTACCAATACCGAGTTCCGATCTTAGATTACGCATAATATATTCATCAGACAGGTCTGCAGAACTAACTTTTAACTTTTCAGCTACATACTTTTTTGCCTCTGGTAATCTCATCCTGCGGCTAAGCTGCATCCTCATCACCAGATCTCCGGCGGTTCGAATGCCACCCATACCCGCAGCAATACCGTGGGCAATCGGCATGCTAAAGGCATCACCTATGCCAACCTACAATCCATCAGCTTTGCCTATCTGGGCCAATGCTTTTGCAACCCGTGAAACACAGTCTATAGGAGGCACAGAGCACATCGGAACTCCACATACAGCCACTCCAACATTTGGATGAATTGGGATATTGGATATTTCTGAGGTATATTTAACAAAAGTTACAACCCTCGATAAATTCCATGGAAAAGATCTTGACCTGTTAACATTAATTACAGGCCCGAAAATATCAACTCCTGCTTCTTCAGCAATCTTTAACTGATCATGCGGATACATTCCTGCAAGCCTTTTTCCATTAAAAGTGATCTGGCCATGCATTCCCATTACAAACTCGGAAGCCATACCCATTTCAATTGCCATTTCTGGAACCAGCTTTTTCAATTTCTGCACTGCAGTTAGTGCAACAAAAAAATCTGTGTCCCCATGTGCTGCAATAGTATCAAGGTTTAAACAGTCAACACCAACATCTGCCAGATGTCTGCTCAGCCATACCAGGTCTTCAATAGATGCAGCTGCTGCTTCTTCCTGGACCTGCCGTGCTTCATTAATTTTTCCAAGCGGAAGAAGATCAGAGGGATTATCAAAACGGCCTGTCGGTTTATAGAAAGTCAGCATGTTGGGACCGGAAACATATAGCATCGGCACTGTAAGCAATAAGTGTGTCAGCTCAATTTCCTGCAGCTTCCAGTTAAACTCGGCTTTTCCAGTAAATCCTGTAGCTCCAAGGACTGCACTGTCCTGGGCAAATGCCCGTTCATGAATAAGCATTGCAATTGTGGGACTTATAGGTATGCCCATGCCTCCACTTGCACCTTCATCCTGATTTAGACGGATATAGGAGACATCATCAGTTAAAACAACCTCTTCCCCATGACTAACACTGACCACTCTGTTTTTGTCAGCTATAATTTCAAAAAGGTGTTCCTGCTCAGCTTTAGTCAACTCTGGTATTTTTCCTCTGTCAGCAGCATCCCAGGTTGCTGCAGCAATATCTTCTTTAACCTGTGTGGAAGACATTTTAACCAACTGACCATCACCCATACGGGTTAGAATTTCTTCTTGCATCTTTTACCTCTTTTCTGAAAGTATTAACCAGTCATTATGTTGCGTTCATTTATTCTTTGGGCCCGAATTATTCTGATTTTAAACTTATTATTCCTATTATCTTAGGACTCTAAAACATAATTACGCTGGCGTATTTTAAAACAAATAACAGGCTAAAAATCCCTTTTATATGCCGTAATTAGAATATATTGCCTGCAAATTGTGCGTAATCATATTTATGTTAAGGAATACCTGGTTTTTAAAAAACTACATTATCTATCTTTATCTCATCTTTTTGCCTTTTTAAAAAAACAGGGTCACGGCCAGATTTAAAAACTGTTAATGAATATTTTTTAACTTTCCATCCAGGAATTGCACACTTTTCACAGGTTCTGACATACCACTTATTACGAAGCCATCTTGCTACACGGCTATTCTTAGAATTGCGTATTAATATTTGTTCATCACAATGGGTTACAACATAAGCATAAGATTCTCCCCTGACCTCAAAGATTTTAATACCATGAAGAACACCTTGTCGGGAGGGCCAAAGTTTTATTTTTTCAAGTAGCTGAAAAAGAGGGGTTCGTTTCCAGCAGGATGGTTTTCGTGTTTTTTCTGACAACTTATTGACCTCATCATTCTTTGTTTTTTCTGGCGAGGAGTCCGAGAGTCTCACTCGGCTACACAGATTTAGAGTCTGTATGATCTAATTTTCGATCAACCCCCCGCTTTTTTATCTTTCATTATAACAAAAAATTATTTGTAATATTTATAAATCACTGTTAATATAACTATAATGAATACTTAATTAACTTAACTAAGTATAGAATTTTATCATATCATTCAAAAATATTTGTGTCAATATAATTTGAATAATTTTGAATAATTTGCCTTTGTATAAGTTTTCTTTAAATACTTTTACTTTGTATAATTTATATCTATATACTTTTCCTTTGTATAATTTGTCTTTAAATACTTGGTCCTTACATACTTTTGTTTTGCATGTTTTGTATGGTTATATATATCTTTGTATAATGCATTGAAATAAAATGATTTTAAAAAATTATTAGGAGGAGTCTATATGATTAAATGGGGTGTTGTAGGGGCTGGTGGAATCGCATATAGAAGAACCATTCCTGAAGGGATCCTGCGCGCTAAAAACTCAAAACTTGTAGCCGTCCAGGATTTGAATTCTAAAATTGCAAAAAAAATAGGTTCTGAATTTGATGTCAGAGTATATGAAACTACAACTGAATTATTTGCAGATAAAAATATTGATGTTATATATATTGCCACTCCAGTGTATTTACACCAAAAACAATGTATTGAAGCGGCAAATCAAAATAAACATGTTTTTTGTGAAAAAATACTGGCACTAAATGAAAAAGAATGCGGCGAGATTATAGAGGCATGCAACAATAATAGTGTAAAACTTGGTGTAGGTTATATGATGCGTTTTCACCCGATTCATACAGCAATCAAAAAAACCATACAGGAAAATACTCTTGGAAAAATAATCATGGCAAGGGCCCAGCTTTCATGCTGGTACCCGAAAATCGAGAGTGCCTGGAGACAGCATAAAAATATGGGCGGAGGCGGAAGCCTTGCAGATATGGGCAGCCATTGCATGGATCTGCTGGAATTTATATTTGACAGCAAAGTTGTTGAAGTCTTTTGCAGGACTGGAAATATCCTGCATGATTATGAAGTAGAGGATACTTCAATTGTTACCTGCAGATTTGAAAATAACGCTTTTGCCGTAATAGATAACTGCTTTAATATTCCTGACAACTCCTCCCAGAACTTTCTTGAAATATATGGAAGTTCCGGCAGTATCCTTTGCAAAAAGACTATAGGACAGGATTCGGGCGGTACTGCGGAACTTTTCATTGAACAGCATCGGAAAGAATATAATTCAGCCCAAAAGCGTAAAAGCAAAAAATCTTTTAGTATTACAGGTGACAGCAGTGTAAATATATACAAATCAGAAATAGAATATTTCTCAAACTGTATTGAGGGTAATGTTGAACCTGAAATATCAGGAGAACTAGGCCTTCACCAGGTTAAAATAATAGAGGCCTGTTATAAATCTTCAAGAACAAAGAAAGTAGTGCCGGTAAGGTGATTTATGCTTTCTGTCTACGGATTAATAGCTATATTACAGGATTAATACCCTTGTCTTAACCAGCTTTCTTGCCGTCAGCATGCTGGTATATTATGGTGCTTTTTTAAATTAATTACTGTACTTTACTGTATAGTAATGCCTCCATCTGCAACAAGAACAGCTCCCACTATATAGGCTGAGTCATCGCTTGCAAGGAAAAGTGCCACTTTTGCGATTTCTTCCGGCAACCCCCATCTTCTTATCGGAGTTGTGTTTAAAAATTTTTTTTCATCAAAATTTGGGTCCTTTAAATTGCTTTCAATCACCATATCAGTCTTGATTGCCACAGGTGCTATGCAATTTACCCTTATATTATAAGGGGCGTATTCAACTCCCATTGACCTTGTCAGTGAAATTACAGCCCCCTTTGCTGCTGTATATGCATCGCATTTAGGAATTCCTATCAAACCGGCACTTGAACTTACGTTTATAACACTTCCGCCACCGCTTTTTATTATTTCAGGTATTGCATATTTGCAGCACAGATAAGTCCCTTTTAAATTTATACCAGTGATTTTATCCCACATATCTTCACTTATATCTGTGACAGGACCATCTTTATCGGACCAGAATACAGCAGCATTATTATAAAGAATATGGAGACATCCAAATTCTTTTATTGCCATTTTGACCATATTTTTAACTTCTGCTGAATTAGATACGTCAGTTTTTACAAATATTGCTTTACCACCATCCTTTTTAATGTCTGTCTCGGTTTTAATACCGCTTTCCCTGTCAATTTCTGCAATAACAATACTTGCACCTTCCCTGGCAAATAAAAGTGCTGATTCCCTTCCCATGCCTTTTCCTGCACCTGTAATAATTGCAACCTTATCTCTCAGTTTCAAATTTACCTTCCTTTTATATTATTAAATTTAAACAGCTGAAATATTCATAAGATAAAAATTAACATTTTATTTAAATCTAATATTCTTCAGTAATTAAATCTTAAGTAAGTTATTTCAAAATATTATGCATCCGAATAAATGTTTTTTATTAGGAGAGTAAATAACATTAAAAAATAAACTAAATCCCATATCTGCCAAATTCCCTTGCAGTTTCCATCATTGCCTTTACATTTTCAACAGGTGTATAGTAAGGTATTCCTTCCTCTGTATTGAATATGTAACCTCCACCCTTTTTACCGCTATTTATAATTCTTTTTACTTCAACTCTTACATCATCTACACTTCCGTTTGCTAAAACCTTAATAGGAGATAGATTGCCGCTTATACAAATTCTACTGCCAATTAGTTCCTTTGCCTCCAATATATCAATACCTTCACCAATATTTACAATATCAATTCCCATATCTGGCATCAGTTTTAAATGCGAAATAGATTTCTCTGCTGCATGATAATAATTTATACATCCGTATTTTTTCAGTTCTTTGGCAACTGCTTTTATACCTGGAGCAGCAAATTTCTGGAAGGTTTCAGCAGAAATAAAATTTGATGATGCCACACAATCACCAATCCATATAGCATCTGCACCTGCTCTCACCTGCTCAATCCCCCAGTTTATCTGAAGTTCTGTAAAAAAATTTAATGCTTTATTTAAAATATCACTTCTTTCAGTTGTTAAAATCATTGTTTCTGAGATTCCAAAAACAAGTGCTGCCGAACTGAAAGGTGCTGCAAGCCTGCCGGTAAGACAAATACTGTCTCCAAGCTTATTTTTTATCTCTTTAAGTGCCTCCAGATATACAGGCATTCTTAAATCCTTTTTAAAATCAGGCATTCTAAACTCTTCTAAAATTTCTTGGGTGGGTTTGATATAATTTTTTGCAATTACCGGAATACTGGTATCTTCTTTTTTGATAGTTTCAACAATACCTTCAAATTCTATATAATCATCAGGATGTAGTAAAACCCAGTCATAGTCAAATTTTTCTACTGATTTTATAGATGAGAAAACCATTTTTTCAAAATTTCTCTCATAATCCCTATGAGATATACTCAAATTATAAATATCAAACTCCATGCTTATTGCAAAAACAGGAATCCGTGAGGGTTCTTTTAACAGAATGCATTTTTGTATATCTTCAATTACACCTTTATAAGCCATTTAAATTCCTTATTGTTGTTTGGAAAAAATTATTTTTACAAAATAAAAAAAATAATAAGATTAATTGTGATATTTACTAGAACTTGCCTAAAATTTTTTTAATTTCTTTTATAATATCTTCTATTTGTGGAACTGCTGCCTTTTCTAATGGAACTGAAAAAGGTATGGGAACATAACAGCTTCCAAGAACTTTAGGAGGACTGTCAAGCCAGTCAAAACAATTTTCAACAATATTTCTTAAAATCTCTGAACCAACACCAAACCTTGTAACTGCTTCCTGTACTATTAATATCTTACCGGTTTTCTTCACTGAAGCATTTATTAAGCCTGCATCAAAGGGATAAATAGTGCGCAGATCTATTATTTCCATATCAACCTCTGAGGAAAGCTCATAAGATGCCTGGAGAACTCTGTCAACCATGATCCCTGTAGCAATTACAGTTATGTCTTCACCAGGTTTTCTTATTTTACCTTCTCCCAAAGGTATAATCCATTCACCGTCAGGCACCTCGAATTTCTTAGAATAAAGATTTCTATGCTCTAAAAAAATTACTGGATTATTATCTCTTATGGAAGACTTTAAAAGACCTTTTGCATCATAGGCATCATAAGGCATTACAACTTTAAGGCCCGGTATATGAGCAAACCATGCTTCAAGACATTGTGAGTGCTGTGCTGCTTCAGCAGTACCGGTTCCATATTGAGCTCTTATAACTACGGGGACATTTATCTGACCGCCAGTCATAAAATGAAGTTTTGCTGCCTGATTAACAATCTGATCTATGGCAAGTGTGATAAAATCAAGATACATTATTTCTGCAACTGGCCTCAGCCCGGTAATGGCTGCACCTACAGCAGCACCAACAATTGCGGATTCTGAAATAGGTGTTTGCTTGACTCTATCAAAACCATACTTTTGATAAAGCCCTTTGGTTACACCAAATACTCCTCCATACGAACCAATATCTTCACCTATCAGGATAATATTTTTATCCCTTTCCATTTCCTCATGAAGGGCTTCATTTAAAGCATTGACATATGTAATTTCTCTCATTTCAAATTTTTTATACCATTGATAAATTATTTCTAGCTAAACACTTCTAATTGATACCCGACAATTTTATAAAAATCAGTTATTGCTAAATAATTGACTGAAATTAATAAAACTGCATAATTTCATTCTTTAAACAAAAAATATTTTAACAAAATTATGAATTATTCAGCAGAAACTAATTAGAATAAACATAATCTTTTAAGGTTTCCGGGTCAGGAAACTTACTATTTTTAGCAAAAATAACAGCATTATCCAGTATATTTAAAATTTCTCTTTTTATATTTTCTATCTCTTTTAAATTAATAACTTTTTCCTGCAGTAATTTTTTTTCATATCTATTAACTGGATCAACACTTTCCCATATTTTATCTTCATCCTTTTTTTCACTTCTGGTATCAGAAATTACCATGCAATGGGGGCCCTGCCTGTATGTTTTACACTCAATAAGTGATGCACCATCACCATCCCTTGCAGCTTCTACTCTCTCTTTTACCTTAAAATAAACCCCTTCAATATCATTTCCATCAATTACACTGCCAGAAATATTATAAGAAACTGCCCTGTCACCAATATTATCAACCGGGATACTCTCTGAACATGATGTTGTAGCAGCAATCTGATTATTTTCACAAATAAATATTACAGGAAGTTTCCATAGACCTGCCAGATTTAAAGATTCGTGAAATACTCCTAAATTTGCAGCCCCATCACCAAAAAAACATAATGTGACCCTTCCATCTTTTTTATAAATAGAAGAAATACCTGCACCTACTGCAAGGGTAAGACCACCGCCAACTATTCCGTTTGAACTTAAAATACCAATTGATCTATCACAGATGTGCATGGAACCTCCCCTGCCCCTGCAGTAGCCTGTCTCCTTTCCCATCAATTCTGCTATCATAAATTTAATATCTGCACCCTTGGCTATACAGTGTCCATGCCCTCTATG
>Ga0194126_10011722_pt1 | contig 11206 bp, 6 predicted proteins | sample TA2KigC150mmetaG_FD_148641 | JGI IMG/M metagenome (GOLD analysis project Ga0194126, IMG submission 148641) | Freshwater microbial communities from Lake Tanganyika, Tanzania - TA2015035 Kigoma Deep Cast 150m | ecosystem: Environmental > Aquatic > Freshwater > Lake | place: Tanzania: Lake...
CGTCAGGATGGCTTGCCCGTCTGGCGGACGCGGCGGAGGTCGAGCCCGCGGTGGCCGTGCTGCAGCGGCTCGTCGGGGATCGGCCCGCCGACGCGCAGCCGGATTCGGCAGCCCCGGGGCACCCGGTGCGGGTCGCCGGCCGCGAACTCCCGCTGGCCGAGGTCGCCCCCGCTCGCACCCGAACTCCAGCCGACGCGGCGGATGAGTGGCTGCAGGCCGGCGGCGGGCCGAGCCGCGCCGTGGTCACGACCGCCTCGCGTCCGCTGGTCGTTCCGAGGTATCGAGTGCCCCTCGCCCGGCATGCCGAGGAGTCGCGGCTGCTCGAACGCTGGCGGCGGGCGGCCGCGCCGGAGGAGGGGCCGATGATGCCGGCCGGCGGCGTGGTCGTGGCCCGCGGGGTGATCGTGACACCGAGCCCGCTGGGCGTCCTCGGCATCGACTTCGAGACCGGCAAGCGGATCTGGCTGCAGTCGGCGCGCACCGGCCGATGGTCGCACGGGGAAGCGGCACTGCAGGCGTCGATCGCCAGGGTCTTCGAAGACGCCACCAGCGGTGGGCTCTCCAGCGACGGGCACCACGTGTTTGCCGTCGAGTGTCATCCCGAGTCGCTCGCGCCACCAATCCAGCCGTTCGTGCCGGGACCCGGAGCCGAGCGGGCCGACCGCTGGAAGGGAGGCAACACGCTGACCGCCTACGACCTCGCCTCGGGTGAAGTCCGCTGGAGGCTGTCGGGCGACCAGGGTGGCGACACCGTCGACCGGCCGTGGTATCTGGGCGCCCCGCTCGTCGCCGGTGACGAACTCTTCGCGCTGGTCGAGCAGGACGGCCGCGTGCGGCTGGATGTGCTCGATGCGTCCCGCGGAGCCGTGCGCTGGTCGCAGCCGCTCGCCGACGCCGCCGCGGAGGATGGCGAGCCGGGGCCCGTCGGCCTCGTCCGCCGGCTGGCGGGCCTCACGCCCGCCGCCGCTTCGGGGGTCCTCGTCTGCCCGCTCGGCGCCGGAACCGTGGTCGCGATCGACATCGCCGCGCGGGACCTGCTCTGGGCACACCGCTACCGTTCGCTCGACGGCGACCGCGATGCTGCCGACGCCCAGGGCCTGTTTCGGGGTCGATCGGCGACCGACGAATCACGGGCCGTGGCGGCTGTCCGCGGTCGGGCCTCCTCCCCGGTGATCGCCGGCGACCGCGTGCTCCTCGCGGCGTATGACGGCGACGGGATAGCCTGCCTGCAGCTTCGAGACGGAACGCCGTGCTGGCGGGTGACCCTGCCGGAGCGAGCGCATGTGGCCGGCGTGGTCGGGAACCGCGTGCTCGTGGTCGGCGGCGGCGGGGCGGAATGCCTCTCGCTGGAGACCGGCGGACGGCTCTGGGAGCGGCGGCATGCGGAAGGCGTTCGCACGAGCGGTCGTGGCATCGTCACGGCCACGAGCCTGTTCCTGCCCACCGACGCGCCGGCGGTCGTCGAGTTCGCCGTCGATGACGGGGCTCCGCGGGGGGAATGGGCCGCGCGCGGCGGCGTGCCTGGCAACCTCATCGCCTGCCGTGGCGAGATCGTCTCCCGGGGCGTCGACTGCGTGGAGGTGTTCCACCAGGCCGAGGCGCTCGGGACGCGAATCCAGACGGCGGCCACGTCGGCGTCCGGTGACAGTTGGGCCGCGTACTGGGGCGGGCAGCTCGATCTGGACGCCGGTCGGGTCTCCGCGGGATTGGGTCGGCTCAAGGCGGCGCTGGATGCGTCTGGAAGCGCGATCGCGACGACCGACCTCGTCGAGGCGCTCTTGTTCGCGTTGCGGCGCGACTTTCCCGCCGCAGCGGCCGCGTGGCGCGACTGGCATGCGGCGGGCGTCGCGGCGGCGTCGCGGCCGAGCGTCGTCCGCGGCGCGGTGGATGGCTTCCTCCGTGTCGGCGAGCCCGGGCTGGCCTGGCAGGGGTGTCGGGAACTGCTGTCGAACGCCGCACCGGCCGCGACCGACGACCTGGAGGCCGATGCGATCGAACCCGGCCTGGAGTCGCGGCCCGAGTGGTGGCTCCGGGGGCGGATCGCGGAGCTCGCCGGCGTGGCGTCGGCTCCGCTGCGCGAGGAGATCGCCGCCGAGGGACGCCGGTTGGTGGATGGGGCACGAGCGGTCGAGCCGCCGGCGCGCCAGGTCGAGACGCTCTGGAGGCTGGCGACCTGCTTCGGCGACCACCCGGTCGGTGACGAGGCACGCGGAGCGCTCGAAAGCGTGCTCGCCGCGGTCGAGCCGACGCGATGGCCGGCTGGTCCCTGGTCCATCCGCCGCAGCCTGGTCGGATCATCGCACGCGAGGTCGTCGCAGGCTGCCGGCGTGCCAGACGCGTGGCCGTTCGGGGAAGTGGTGGTGCGCCGGCAGCGGGCCGGCCTCGAGCCTCCCTCGGCGGGCAGCCAGATCGTGCCGCTCCCGCTCCAGGTCGCCATCGACCCGCCGGTGCCGGGCATCGGCATCGCCTACGACGTGCAGCAGCGGCAGTTGCTCGTGACCGACGCCTGCGGCCGGAAGATCGTCAAGCCGCTGCCCATCGATCCGGGCGGTTCCGAAGCGGGCATGCCCTGGATCGGCCAGTCGTTTCCCATCGAGCCGTCGATCGTCGGCAGGCTGCTGGTGGTCAGGACCCGCGGGGGTGTCGCGGCGTTCGACCTGTCGATGGGGGCCGGCGAGCGGCACCAGGTCTGGCGGCACTCGGCCCGTCAGGACCAGCAGCTCGATCTCGGCCTCCAGACACTCGGCGGGCGGGTGGCCCGCAACGCGGCGATCCCGCTGGGCCAGCGGATCACGGAAGCCGACGACGCGGCCCGCGGGGGGATCCAGGGCCCTGCGGCGACGCGCGATGGCGTGCTGTTCGCGACCCCGGGCATGGTGCAGATGCTCGACCCGGCCACGGGCGACGTCGGCTGGACGCGGTCGGGACTGCCGGCCGTCACCGAATGGGTCGGCGATGGAGCGGTGGTGTGCGGATGCACCACTGACGGCGCCGCGAGTCCCGTGCTGTCGGCCAGGGACGGTCGTCTCCTCCACAGGATCGATCTCCCGGGCCGGCGACAGCGGATGGCCTCCTTCGGCCGGCGGATCTTCGCGGTCGTGCCCCTCGACGACCGAGCCGTGGCGGCGCGGGTGCGGATCGAGGTGTTCGATGCGCTCGAAGGCAGTCGGCGGGCGCTCGGCGAGTTTGCCGGGGAATCACGGGCGACCACCGTCGCCGGCGTCGGGCTCGCCATCTGCGAGCCCGACGGACGCCTCACCCTGATCGACGGATCGGCGGGCACGGTGGCCTGGCAGGTTCGCCTGCCGGGCCTGTCGGCGCCGCCGGAGGCCTTTCACGCGCTGGCCTGGGAGGATCGATACCTCGTCTACGCGGCCGGCGCCGATCCGCCCGCCGCCGGTGACGATGAGGCAGCTTCCCCGCTGCAGACCATGCTGCTGGCCAGCGAAGCGACGCGGCCTTCCGCCGGCTTCGTCTGGGCGGTGCGCCGCGACGACGGCCGGCCGCTCTGGCCCGAGCCGGCGGTCGTTCGCGACGTCGGCCTGCACCTCGCCCAGCCGGTCGGCCTGCCGCTGCTGCTGTTCGTGCGGCAGACCCGCGGGGACGGAGCCCCGCGGCTGAGCCTGTTCGGGCTCGACAAGCGGTCCGGGCACGCCGTGCTCGACGAGCGCCGCCTCGAGGTCCGGCCCCACATGTTCGTGGGCTGCGAGGTGACGGGCGAGCCGGAGGCCGGGCGGATCACGATTCGCGGCGCCAACGACACCACCCGCCACGTGACGCTGGAATACACGGGTCGGGCGATCGCGCCGCGGCCGCCGCATCAGGCGGTGGCGACTCCGCCCGTCGTGCCGGGCGGCTCCGGCATCGCGCCCCGGCGACCGGCCGGCGACCGCTGACCGCCCGCCGGCGTATGATCGGGAGATGGTGTCGTCCGCAGCGATCCGGAGCAGCCCCCTCACCCCGGCCGCCGTGGTCGTGGCCGCCCTCGCGCTGGCGGCCTGCCGCTGCCAGGCCGCGGCGCCCGAGCCGCGGGTCGACGAGGTGATCGCCCGCGGGCTCGCATGGCTCCAGGCGAAGCAGTCCCGCCGCGGCAACTGGACGGCCAACGAGGGCCGCTACCCGACGGCGATGACCGCCCTCGCCGGCACCGCCCTGTTGATGGAGGGCTCGACCACGTCGCAGGGGCCGCATGCGGAGTCGCTGCGGTTGGCCGTCGATTACCTGGTGGCCCGCTCCCGCGCCAACGGCCTGATCGGCGACCCGCAGAGCGACGACCGCTACACCTACGGGCACGGCTTCGCGATGCTGTTCCTCTCCCAGGTGCTGGGGGAGGAGGACGACGAACGTCGCCGCGAGGAGCTCGTCGGCGTGCTCTCCCGCGCGGTGGCCTTCTCCGGCCGGGCGCAGACCAAGGACGGCGGTTGGGGCTACGTCAGCGCCAAGGATGGGCAGGACTTCGACGAGGGCTCGACGACGATCACGCAGGTGCAGGGGCTGCGGGGCTGCCGCAACGCGGGGATCCCCGTGCCCCGGGAGATCATCGATCGGGCCATCGCCTACATCCACGCCTGCACGATGCCCGACGGCGGAGTGCAGTACAGCTCCAAGGGCGGCGGTGGCCGGCCGGCGATCTCCGCGGCCGCGATCGCCTGCCTGTTCAACGCCGGCGAAGAGGACGACACCCACGTGCCGCGGATGCTGGCCTACGCCCGCCGCCACCTGGCGACGATCTCGAACAACAGCTTTGGCCACTGGCACTACGCGCACTTCTACTACGCCCAGGTGATGTACCGCCAGGGAGGAGACGCCTGGCGGGGCTACCGCGAGCAGGTCGAGCGGCGGCTCGTCGCCGAGTCGCAGGCCGACGCGGGAGCCGCCCACTGGCCGCAGGGCTACATCGGCCCGGTGTACACCACGGCGACGAACCTCGTGATCCTCCAGCTCGACAAGGGATCGCTGCCCATCTTCCAACGGTGACGCCGGACCGTCGCCGTGCCCCGAGCCGAGGAGCCCCTCCATGACCGCCATGACCGCGATCGACCGCCTCCACGAGGCCCGCGACCGGATCCTGGGCCAGCTCGCGCGGGTCATCGTCGGGCAGGACCACGTCATCGAGCAGCTGCTGATCTGCCTGTTCAGCCGCGGCCACTGCCTGCTCGAGGGTGTGCCCGGGCTCGCCAAGACGCTGCTGGTGAGCACGCTGGCCCGGAGCCTCGACCTGTCGTTCAGCCGGATCCAGTTCACCCCGGACCTGATGCCGGCCGACATCGTGGGCACCGACGTGCTCGAGGAGGATCGGGCGACGGGGTCGAGGCAGCCGCGCTTCCTCGAGGGGCCCGTGTTCGCCAACGTGGTGCTCGCCGACGAGATCAACCGCACCCCGCCGAAGACCCAGGCCGCCCTGCTGGAGGCGATGCAGGAGGGGCGGGTGAGCGTGGGTCGCGTCCGGCACCGGCTCGTCGACCCGTTCTTCGTGCTGGCCACGCAGAACCCGATCGAGCAGGAGGGCACCTATCCGCTGCCCGAGGCCCAGCAGGATCGATTCATGTTCAAGGTGTTCGTCCGCTATCCCTCGTTCGCCGAGGAGTTCGAGATCGCGCGGCGGACCACGGGCGTGCAGGCGGAGGAGGCGGAGGCCGTGCTCTCGGCCGCCGACATCCTCGCGCTCCAGCGGAGCGTCCGCGAGGTGCCGGTCAGCGACCACCTGATCCGCTATGCGCTGGCGCTCGTCCGCCAGACGCGGGCCGGCGAGCGGGGCGTGCCGGAGTTCGTCTCCGACCAGCTCGCCTGGGGCGCCGGGCCGCGGGCGGTGCAGTTCCTGATCGTCGGGGCCAAGGCCAGGGCCATCCTCCAGGGCAGGCCGCACGTGGCCGTCGACGACATTCGCGCGCTGGCCCCGCCGGTGCTGCGGCATCGGATCGTGCTGGGCTTCGCCGCCGCCAGCGAGGGCGTGACGCCCGACGCGGTGATCCAACGGATCGTGGAGTCGACTCCGGCAAGAGAGGACGAACTGTCGCGTGACCCCCGGTTCCAGTCGATATTTGCGTCCTGAGACGCTCCGTCGCATCCACCATCTGCGGCTGCGCGCCCGCGACGTCGTCGCCGGCACGATCGCGGGGCTGCAGCGGAGCCCGTACAAGGGGCAGTCGGTGGAGTTCCGGCAGCACCGCGAGTACGTCCGCGGCGACGACCTGCGCAGGGTCGACTGGAAGGTCTGGGGGCGGCAGGACCGGCTGTACGTCAAGGAGCACGAGGAGGAGACCAACCTCCGGCTCACGCTGCTCGTCGACGGCTCGAGCAGCATGGCGTACGGCGGCGGCGACCGGCCGACGAAGTACGATCATGCGGCCACGCTCGCCGCGAGCCTCGCCTGGCTGGCGCTCGCCCACGGCGACGCGGTCGGCTGCGGGGTGTTCGACGACCGCCTGCGGGCGAGCGTGCCTGCGCGAACGCGGCGCTCGCAGATCGAGGGCGTGTGCGGCGTGCTCGAGGCGTCCCGCCCGGCCGGCGCCGGCGACTTTCTCCGCGTGCTCCGGAGCGTGGCCGAGACACTGCCGCCGCGGGGCCTCGTGATCCTGCTCTCCGATCTGTTCGGCGACCGGCCTGCGATCGGCCGCGGGCTGCGGTTGCTCCGCGGTCGCGGGCACGACGTCGCGGTGCTGCACGTGCTCGACGACGACGAACTCGACTTCCGGTTCGCCGGCCCGACGCGGTTCGAGCCGCTGGAGGCGGGGGGCGGCCTGACGTGTGATCCGCGGGCGCTCCGGGGGGAGTACGTGGCGGCGCTGGAGGCGTTCCTCGCGGAGGTCCGCGGGCAGGCCGCCGCCAGCGGCTGCGATTACCGCCTCGTCCGCACCGGCGCGGCCGTCGAGGCGGCGCTCGTGCAGTTCCTCTCGCAGCGGTCGGGCTAGCAGGCCGTGGACAAAGTGAGTTTTTGCGAAGGCGCGAGAACGATCAGACTGCCAGGGTCGATTGGCCAGCGGCGTTCCCGTCACCGATCGCGCGGCCCAATAGGTGTTCCAGCGCCGATATGAGCCGGTCAAAGTGAGTCCAGGCAAGTTGCAGAAGCGCGCGGAGCCCTTGCAAGGCCCTCGGAGAGCCGATTCCGCAGATCACGCGCATGATCGTCGAGAGGTTCCTCGCCGCGGCCTTCATCAGATGCCGCTTGGTCACGCTCTGGAGTCCACGGAGCCAGGTGCGTCTCGCTCCTCCGGTATCGCACACATGAGCGAACGATCGTTCGACCAACTCACTACGTGTTCGCGACAACAGTTTGCCGTTCTTGCTCTTGGTGCGTCGTCGCGCGGCGTACACAGCCTTCTTTTCAGCGGGATCTTTTTCGGCCCATCGTCGTTGTGTCGGCCCCATTCGCTCGGGGATGTACGTCTGCATTCCGAACTCAGCAGCGAGCGTCATAACCTTCGTAGAGTGATAGCCCTTATCAGCAACGATCGCCTCGACGTCGCTCTCGCATCCTGCTTCCTCGAGATTCACCGCTGCATCGATCGCCGTATCGATCACCGTTGCCGTGTCAGCGGCATTCCCTGGGTGCACCGTTGCGGAGACGATCAGGTCGCTCTCCAGATCCACCGCGTGCTCTGCCTTGTAGGCCATCCGCGTCGTGCCGTTCTTCATCCGCGTGATGCGAGCGTCAGGATCGTTCGGGTTCTCCCAATCGTCGTTCGAGACCTTTTTTCCAGGCCGTTTCTTGTCGAACTGCCGGAGCTCTGCATCGGTTGGTTCGTCGAGGCCAGCCTTCTTGGCGAGCTTCTTCGTGTAGTCCTTCCAGCCCTTGCCCGAGTCCTTGCGGACGATCGACTTCATCGAGGCATTTGCCTGGATTGTGGTCGAGTCGATGCCGAGCTTCTCGCCCCAGAGCAGGCCCTTCCGGGCCGCCACACGGAGGATGAAGCGAAAGACCTCGTCGAACACGTCCTTCGGCAGTCGCTTGTGCGTCTTGCTGATCGACGAGTGGTCGGGGGTTTCTTCCGCCGGACCCAGTCCGAGGAACTCCGCCAGCGATCGGCTGTCGGCACATCGCCACGCCATGCTGCGGTGCGACGGCAGGCCCTCGAAGTACCCCACAAACGTCATCCGAAAGAAGACGCCCGGCGGAATCGAAGGACGGCCCGTAACTCCCGCGTAAAACGGGGCGCACAGAGCCTCGACAAAGGAGTCGAAGTCGTTTTCGGCAAGGAGTCGGTTCAACGCCGTGTAGAACGGGTGCCCGGGAGACTGCGGCAGATCAGAGGCCGAGACGAAGGCCTCCAGTTGCCGCTCCCGTTTTCGCTTCCCAAGAGCCATACTTCCCTCCGTGGCTGGCGAGCCTCAGACGCACGAGGCCCACGGCCGCAGTTTAGCGCCCTCTCTCCGGCTGTGAAGGCGAGTTTTTCCACGGCCTGCTAACCTTCTCGAATGGGTCGTTCAACGCGCCAGACACGACGTCGAGCAGGGCCGCGCAGAATCTCGTGCTCTCGGGAACCAGTACCGGCGTGATCCAGGGACGGATCGTCAACAACTCCGCCACGTCCGTGATTTCGCTCGTCAAGGAGGGCACGGGAAAGTGGACCCTGCGAGACCCCACCACTTTCACGGGCAACACGACGATTTCGGCGGGCACGCTGGCGGTGGCCGCCCCTACCGCCCTCGAGACGTCGCCCAGGGTGACGGTGGCGGCTGGAGCGACGTTCGACGTCTCAGCGATTGGAGGATACACCCTGCGGCCGACGCAGACGCTCGCCGGCAACGGCACCGTCGAAGGCTCCGTGACGCTCGGCGGGGGCGCCACGCTCTCCCCCGGCGCCAGCCCCGGCACGCTCACGGTCACGGGCAGCGCCACGCTCGGCGCGGGGGGCAACTATAACTGGCAGGTGTACGACGCCGCCGGCACGGCGGGCAGCGCGACCGGCTGGGATCTGCTCTCGGTGGGCGGGGCGCTCGACGTGGCGGCGACGTCGGCGGATCCCTTCAAAATCAACCTCTGGAGCCTCTCGGGCGTGGCTCCCGATGTGAATGGCAACGCCATCAGCTGGAACGCCACCACGAGCGGCACCTGGCGGATCGCGAGCGCGATGGGGGGCATCACGAACTTCTCGACCGACAAGTTCCTGATCAGCGTCTCGGCCACCAACGGCACCGGCGGCTTCACGAATCCGCTCTCGGGCGGCACGTTCAGCCTGGCCCAGGCCGGCAATGATCTGAATCTCGTCTTCGCCGCCGCGCCAGTGATCCTCATCGATGTGGCCAGCGGCACGCAGACGCAGACGGCCGCAGGGTATCCGCTGCTCTCGGGAGCAACGCCTGTGATCAAGACCGGCGGCGGCACGCTCGTGGTGGACCAGGCCAACACGCTCACGGGCTCCACGACCGTGCAGGCAGGCGCGATCCAGCTGGCCAACGGCTCGGCCCTCTCCGCGAGCCGACTCGTCGTCGTGGCCGGCGGTACCGGCCAGGTGGCCCCGTATCTGGCCACGAGCGTGGCGAGCCTCGACCTCGCCAGCGGCAACGGCCTCATGGACCTTTCGAACGGGGCCCTCACGATCGCGGGCGGCATGACGGCCACCGAACTCGTGGCCGAGATCCTCGAGGGTCGCGGCGACGGCTCATGGACGGGCACCTCGGGGATCACCTCGAGCGTGGCCGCCGCGGAAGTGGCCTCGAGCGTGCCCCGTGCGGTGGGCTGGATCGACAACGGCGACGGCTCGCTCTCGGCGGCCTACGCCGCGCCGGGCGACACCAACATCGACTGGTCGATCGACATCCTCGACGCCTCCAACTTCCTGGCCGGGGGCAAGTTCGACACCGGCTCGCCGGCGATCTGGATCGAGGGCGACTTCAGCTATGACGGCGTGGTCGACATCCTCGACGCCGCCGACTTCTTCGCGACGGGCCTCTACGACGCCGGCAACTACAACGCCGCGCCGGGGCTGAGCGGCGGCGTGGCGGTGGTGCCGGAGCCGAGCGCATGCGCTGTATGGCTCGCGGGGCTTGGCATTGGTCTGACGGCAACCCGTTGGTGTCGACAGATGCGGCCGCGTTTGGTGTCGGGCCGCTCGAGAAGCCACGCCAGCGTTTCCCGGAGGACAGAGACATCATGAACCCTCCATGCGTCGCGTACGCTCCGCTGCAGGCCCATCGCGTCGACGCCCGCCCCTGGCAGCAGTCGAACGCGAGGCCGCGTGGTTTCACGCTGGTCGAACTGCTCGTGGTGATCGCGATCATCGCGGTCCTGATCGGCCTTCTCCTGCCTGCCGTTCAGTCGGCTCGTGAGTCGGCTCGCGCGACACAGTGCCGCAACAACCTCAAGCAGATCGGGCTGGCGACGCTCGTGCGGCTCGACGCCAAGAAGACCTACCCACCCTCGCGGTATCGGTACTCGTCACCGTCGTGGTTTGCATGGATCATGCCGTTCCTCGAACGAGGCAGCGACTTCGATCGCTGGAGGCTCGACAAGACCTACTACGACTCGTCCAACAAGCGGGCCCGAGAGACGATCATCCCCGCCTACCTCTGCCCCTCGAGGGTACGGTCGAGCCTGCTCTCGACGGGCGACGGCGGTGGAAGCACCGGGATGCCTCCCTCGCCAGGGATGGTGGGCGACTATGCCGGATCCTGCGGCGACACGTTCGTGGGTGACCTGAGGGCGACCATCACGCCCTCGCGGTACGACGGCCTGATCGTGAGCACGGTGCGCCAGCAGGGTGATGTCAAGCCTAGCGACGTCACCGATGGACTGAGCAACACGTTGCTCGCAGGAGAGATGCACGTCCCGAAGCTGACTCCGCCAACCAAGAACTCGATCGACCTTCAAGGTTCGATCTACAACGGCGACGACCACAACCAGTTTGTAAGGGCCGCGGGAGGTGGCTGGGCCGACGCGGACGACAACCCCGCCACGGGAACAATGGGCCGGGAGGTTTTTCAGGTCATGCCTCTGGCGGCTTCGCTCAACGACGTGTCGATGGGGAACTGGAGCGCGGTCTTCGGCAGTTGGCATCCGGGCGGCGCGTGCGGATTCGTGATGGCCGACGGCAGCGTTCGCGCGCTTCGTCCTGATATCAGTCTCGAAACTCTTTCCAGACTCGGGAACCGACGCGATGGCCGGGCGATCGGTGAAGCCTGGTGATCCCATGACGGCGAGAACACGACGACTGGTGGTTCAGGGCATCGCGTGCCTGGGATCGCTGCTTTCTGCCGAGCTCCTCGG
>Ga0194126_10011725_pt1 | contig 11204 bp, 8 predicted proteins | sample TA2KigC150mmetaG_FD_148641 | JGI IMG/M metagenome (GOLD analysis project Ga0194126, IMG submission 148641) | Freshwater microbial communities from Lake Tanganyika, Tanzania - TA2015035 Kigoma Deep Cast 150m | ecosystem: Environmental > Aquatic > Freshwater > Lake | place: Tanzania: Lake...
CAGCCAGACATCCTCGCCCATGTGGTTACCGCGGTAGTACTGGATTCGCGATTGTGGCCACATGATGCGGAACTCCCAGCGATCGTCAGGCAGCCAGACAAAGCCGGCGTATGGAATGACTCGATCGCGGACGCGATCCCAAAAACCCGCTCCCAACGCCAACTGAAAATGAGGATCGAGTTGCCAAATGAAAATACCGCGACCGTCGACATTGTAGGCCTCGCGGGTCAACGTCTGATGGAAGTCCGAGTTGATCGAGGGATTAAACGCCAGCGTCAGCGCGAAGGGCGCGAACTGACTATTGAGTGGGGTGTCGAATCGGATGTCCCAACCCAAGCGATAGGCATTGGCTGGCAAATCCACACGGGCCGGGTCTGCGGTCGAAATCGGTCCGCTCCAACTGCGGTAGCCCAACTGGTGCTCCAACGAAAACAGCCAGGGAGACCACCACGTTGGAATGGTGTGGTTCAGGCCTATGTTGGCCTCCAAGACCTCAAACTTGCTGGCATTTGCCAAATCCGTCGGACGAGCTGGTAGCCAGCCGACGTCGGCCCACAACGAGTATCCCAAGCGATACGGCTGCGGTCCATTCGCGCCCCACGTCGAAACCCCCGGAAGAGGTGCCGTCATGTACGGCGTGGCGTTCGGATCAGTCTGCTGCAACATTAGAGCTGGTTGATTCGACTGTGGCTCTTCATACGGAGCCGAGTACGTCGGGTTCGAATTTGAAGGCGTCGCTGGAGGCTGTGTGACCGGGGCCGATTTCGCGGGGGTCTCATAGGTTGGCGGAATGTTGCGCCGAATCGGTTCTTCATCACCCATCCCGTCGGCCAGTTGCAATGGCGGGCTTTGTGCGCGAATCACGGTACTGGGCAAAGCAGTTGCCTCGAACAATCCACTGGGTTCAGATCGACGAAAAACCGCAGATGGATCAAGGTCTGGAGCGGAAGGCGGAGTCCAGGAACTCGACAACGCGAGCACACAGAAAACCAATGAGGTATTCACGGTAGAACCTGCGGAAAGAGAGGAAAGTTGAACCGCCAAGTCTCGGCCAGAGGCGGGATGGAAGGCCGATGCTCAAGCGGAATTCGAATGGGATGACGGTTTTGGCACAGATTCAAAAATGCGTCAACACCAATCGGCAAGAAGTGCGGCACTCTTGGCGGGATTTGAGATTATCACGGCCAGATGGGAATTCGACTCAAGCTCTCTGACAGGCTTGGGAGGGTGAGGCTCAAGCCGAGTCGCTGCCCGCGCGACCGGTTGGATGGAAGCCTTGCCCTCGATCTCCGATCCCAAAACGAAAAGAGCCCGATCACTCCTTACGAGCGATCAGGCTCTGGCAACTTAGGTCACAGCGAGCCGGGGCTACTTGTGGTAGCCGAGGCTCACCATGACGTTGTACAGCTCTTCATGCATGATGAAGTGGCGATGATGCCGCAGTTTGTATTAGTCGATCGATTTAGCCAACTCCTGCGCATCAGGATTCAGCAGGCGGTGTGCATCGCGGAATTGACGACGCTCACGCCCCTCAGGATGACCATCTTCGGACTGACGACGATCCATGAACGTGACCGGCTTTTGCTCGAGTAATTGGGACATTAGCATGGCTCCTCGACAGTTCGACCACAAATTGGGGTCACGCGAACTGGTCGAGCAAATCGACTTTGCGTGGAATGGGGCAAATCATTCCCTGCGGCCGTCGTCGGCTGTGGATTTTCTGGAATCCTTCCCACTGGCGCGTCCCGAACAATTGGAACACGCTTTCTTCCGCCACTGATTCGCAGTTCAACCCAACCGAGCATGTCTCGGTGTTTTTTCCCAACCTTTCTGTGAGCATCGGTTCAAAGTCAGCATGAAAATCACAATTTTTGGCGGCGGCGGGATGGCAACGGCTTGTGCGGTCGTACTGGCCGAGCACCCAGCGCTCGACGTGTCGATCTGGGCCCGAAATGCACAGTTCGCTCGCGACATGACCACCTCGCGAGTCAACGATCGCCTGCTCCCCGGTGTCCGCATCCCTGACCGAATCAACATCACGTCCGATGCCGCCTCCGCCGCCTCCGGAGCCGACGTACTCGTTGCCGCAGTCCCGACTGCCTTCCTGCGACAGGCGCTCATCGAGATTGCCGACAAGCTTCCGGCCGGCGTGCCAGTGCTCAGCGTCATCAAAGGACTGGAGAACGACACATTCGCTCGCCCGACGCAGATCATCACCAATGTCCTTGGCTCGCGATCGGTCGCCGCGCTCGGCGGACCGTGTCACGCCGAAGAGGCCGCTCGACGGAAGCCGGCCAGCGTGGTCATCGCCAGCGAGGATGAAGCGTTCGCAACGACCGTTCAAAAACTCTTCGCGACCGATCGCTTCCGGGTTTACACGAATCGCGATCTGCTCGGCGTCGAACTCGCCGGAGCGTTGAAGAACGTCATCGCCATCGCGGCCGGCATCTGCGATGGACTAGGCTATGGCGACAACGCCAAGTCCGCGCTGATCACGCGCGGCCTCGCCGAGATGACCCGCTTCGGCGTCGCGCTCGGGGCCGACAAGCAAACCTTCTTCGGCCTCGCCGGCCTGGGCGATCTGATCACCACCTGCGTCAGCCGCCACGGCCGCAATCGCGGAGTTGGCGAGCGCCTCGGCCGCGGCGAAGCGCTTGCCAACATTCTCGCCAGCATGACCGCTGTCGCCGAAGGGGTGACAACCGCTCGCAGCATCCACGACCTCGCTCGGCAAAAGGTGATCGACATGCCGATCACCCGCGAAGTCTTCGCCGTTCTGTTCGAAACCAAATCGCCCGCCGCCGCCACCGAGTCCCTCATGCAACGCCCACCACGCGGTGAGTAACCGCATCCTCGCCTGAACTGTCCGCTGTCGTCTTGTTGAACTGCAGCACATTTGCGGTACGATGAATCCACTATGGGCAAGAAGCTGACCGTCTATCTGATTGATGGAAACGATAACGGCCCGAGAACAATCGAAATCGGCAACTGGTCAGGGAAAGCGATCCACTCACCACGATCATCTCTGACAAAACTGATGAGTCGCGACGAGTTCACGAAGCCTGGAGTCTACCTTCTCAAGTCTGATCCGAAGGAAGCGATCTATTCCGAACGCATTTACATTGGCGAAGCGGAAAACGTTGGTAAGCGGCTGAAGCAACATCTCCAAAACGGCGAGCGAGACTTCAAGGAGTGCATCTTCTTCATCAGCAAGGACGAACTCCTTACCAAGTCACACATCAAGTACATCGAATCGAGGCTGGTCTGCATCGCGCGTGAGGCACAAAACGCAGAAATTGAAAACGGCAATACTCCGACGGAATCGACTCTGTCTGAAGCAGACATCTCTGACATGGAGTACTTCATCGATCAAATTCGGCTCGTCCTTCCAACTGCCGGCTACGTTTGCCTTGTTGCAACGACCGGAACGCACGATTCCTCACTTGGTACTGGTTCCGTGACTCCCGAATCAAAGGAGTTTTCAATCAAGAACAAGAAGTTCCAAGCGCGTATGACTGAGACAAGCAATGGATTTCTTGTCGCGAAAGGGTCGGAAGCCAACCCCGAAGAATCTCCGTCGATCGCCGACGGTTGGTCTAAATTGCGAGAGAAACTTCTGAAGAATGACATTTGGAAACTCGTTGGAGATAAGTACGTCTTTCAGTCAAATTACGTTTTCTCAAGCCCGAGTGCGGCATCGTCGGTCATCCTTGGCCGCCAATCTGCGGGACCAATTGAATGGATTGATGCCGACGGCAAGACGTACAAAGACTACCAGACCGAAACGCTTGGTGACTCTGAGGAGAAGACAGACTCAGATTCGTAAGCAGCTTTTGAAAGGTCAAATTTAATGAGTGCCTCGCTGACGGACGAATTGGAAGAATTCCATCAATTCCTTGGCTCGCGGCTCAGCCAGGGCGAGTCGTCACTTACGCCTGAAGAGATTCTTGTCGAATGGCGAGCCGAACATCCCTTGCCAGAAGACTTGGCGGACAGCTTGTTCCAGGTGCGGCAAGCTCTGGCAGATATGCAGGCGGGTGATCGTGGACGACCGGCCGCTCAAGTGACGGCTGAGTTGCGACAACGATTGGGGATCGCGGCACGCTCATGAGCTACGACGTTGTCATCCTGCGTCGAGCCGAAGAGCAACTCGTTGAGATTGCGACTTGGATTTCGCAGCGTTCGCTGGATGGGGCAGCGCGGTGGCTCGACGCCTTTGATGCGGCAACACATCAGCTTCGTGAGAATCCGCTGAATTCGAGCTTGGCACCAGAAGACGAGTTCGTCGAAACCGAGATTCGGCACGTCTTCTTCAGGACTCGCCGCGGAGCGACCTATCGAGCCATCTTCACGATCATTGACCGCGAAGTTCGCGTGCTCCAAGTTCGCGGACCAGGGCAATCGCTCGTCCGTCCCGAAGATTTGCCCAAGTGATCCGGCGACTTCCGTCTTCGCCGCTCTACTTCTTCGGCGGTTCCGTCACCTTGATCGTCACCGGCCGGCTGGCCATCGATACGAGCGTGTTGGGGCGGTCCTTCGCTTCCTTGGCTTTGTTGAATGGGACTTGAGCTTGGCCGAGGACCGACATCGTGTATTCGCCGGGGCGAGTGCCGGCTTGCACTGTGATGCGGATTGTCACGTCGTTGGTGTCGGCGGCGATCGTCGTGTTCGGCATTTGGAATTGGCCTTTGAATGCCAACGGGATCAGATTGATCGAGTTCTTGAATTCGGGCCAGTCGCGTTTGGCTTGGACTTTGAGTTCGGCGATCTTGCCCGCTTCGATTTCAATTTGGTTCGGCACAAGTTCCAGCGAATACGGAGCGGTCTCGCGCACAGCGATCAGTTGCTCACGAGTTGGTCGGCTGCTGCTGATGTTGGCTTGGTTCCAGACTCGCGTGTACGGTCGGACTTCGCGGCGGAGCGTCACTTCCGCAGGCTGGCTTTCTGAGCCGACTGCCTTGCCCGTGACCTTCGCGGTCGCGAACAATTTGATCGGAGCCACGACATCGGCGGCGTTCTCGTCGGACCACAACACGAAGGTGCCGCGCTGATCGTCGGTTGTCGTCGCCGCGAAATGAACTCCCGGCGGGAGACCTTCGGCGGTGATCGTGATCGGCGCATTCAGTCCGTCGCGGAAGTGCGTCACCACGTCGAGGTACGCGGCGCCTCCCTTCCACAACGTGAGGTTGCCGGGGCCGGGGTTCTGGCTGTGAATGGCCGCCGGATAAAAATCCGGCTGCGGCTTTCGCAGCAACAGCACGTATTGATAACGCGGCCCGCCTCGACCGTATCGTTCCTGCACGAGCAGCCGATACTTCTGATCCTTGTTGAGAGTCAGCATACCGACGGGGTCTCGCAAGTGGCCGTCGAAGGCGTTCGTGCGGTGGCCGAAATCGTCGTACTCGCCGATTCGATTTCGCTTTTCATCGAATGCGACCACCACCGGATCGGCTCGGCCGCTGATGCGCTCACAGAAGATTTCCACGGCGTAGTTGCCATTCTCCGGGACCGAGATTTCAAACCAATCGGTGTCGCGCGGCTGATCGAACCGCCCCGCGACAATCGCTGGGAGCGTGATCGGCTGTGGCGATGCGAAATCGTTGTTCGGTTCTGCTTCGATCGTCACCGGCTCTTTCGTGACGAGAATCCGCTGAGCATTCAGCGACGGCCCGACGCCCGGCAGTTCCGGTCGCCACTGAAACCCAGTGAGCGTGCAGGTTCCGGCCGTCGGCAACACGGAATGATCGGTCGGATGTTCGAGAAACCGATACGTCTGCAAGTCGAGCACGTTGCTCGGAGCCGACACCGGTAACGCAATCTCGTCGAGCGGCGCGTCAACAATCCGCGCGGATGACGGCCTCGCCCCGCTGCCAAGGTTCCGGCCGAGTACCGTCAGTGTCGCCGATTGCCCTGCGGTGATCGCTCGCGGAAAAGCATTCTCAACGTGCGGCCGATCCGAGACCACCAGCCGATACGGCGCGCCGCCGTTGAACGTCAGATCGTTCAGTCGCACGAAGAACTCACCCTCCTCCGGCGCGACGAAATCCAAAAACGGATCGGCCCCGAAGTAATCGCTGTTTGATGCCAGCGTCTTGCCCGCTTTGTTAGTCAGCGTCAGTGTCCCGTCCAACGTCGAATCGAGCCGCATTGCGTGGCACTCGACGATGACTCGCTGCCCGCGCTTCGCCTCGAACCGAAACCAATCCTCGCCGTTCTGATCGCTCATTCCGTTGATCACCGAGTTGATCGTGACCGCTTGCGCCTGGGCAACCTCGTTGTTGGGTTCCTTCTCTTCGATGTCCGTCAGCCCATGAGTCACCTGGAACAGCCGAGGATTGCTGACTCCAAACCGCCCGACCAATCGGCAGTCATACGTACCGGCCGGGACATCCGCCGCGATCGTAACCTTGAAGACGCGGTTCTCCCGAACGTGCTCCCCCTTGATCCCCGGATGATCGAAGATCATCTCGGTCACGCCATCGGTGTCGGCTCCGACTTGCTCGACCTGCACCGTCGCCCCTGCCGAACCACCAATCGGAATCAACCGATCAAACCGAATCAGCGGCAGTTCGGCACGCAACGGGGCCAGAGGGATGCTCAGGACTAACAACATCACTAGGGAGACCAAAGCGTTGGGAACTCGAATTCGCACAGAGTCACCTCTCAAAGTGCAAATGGATTGAAGATCGTGCCGTGGCCGAACCTGCGGAGAGCCACTCACTGGCATGACGATGAATTACAAAGACCTTCGGGCAAGTGACGGCGGAAAAGTTAGCAGACGATCCGAAGGGGAAACGTTATTCTTTTTGTTCCGGTCATTGAACCGCCAGCGAGAGAAGGACATCCATGAAACGCCAACTGATCCTGTTCGTCATTATTGTGTGGCTGACCTCCGTGGTGACGAATGCGCAGACGATGGCACCAGATCTGTCGCTCTGGACGGCGCGACCGGCCGACTGGAAGCCAGCAATGTTGGCCGAGGGCAAAGTCGCTCTGACAGCCGATAAATGGAGCTTTCTGGTTGCTCCCGAAGAACATGCGCACGTCGAATTGACGGCAGATGTCACGATCGTTGAGGCAGCGAAGCAACTCCGGTTCTTTGGCGAAGGTTGGAACGCATGGCCCGACCCGACGTTTGGAGACGGCGGATTTGAGGCAGGGCTTCTCGTTCACGGGGCGAAGGACTTGAGTTCTGGGTTCCGCGTGCAGTTGTCGCACAAGTATCAGTGCGTGGCGCTCGTGAGGTATCCCGAAGGGGGCTATTTGCGGGTCGTTCCGTGTGAGGTGAAATTGAAGCAGCCGATCGCGGTGTCGGTTGTGACGCACGGTCATGCGATCGGGGTGAAGGTCGATGGACAGCAGAAGATAACCTTTGGTGATGTACCGCTGCCGCTGAAGTCGGGCCGCGTTGCCATCGGGACAAGCAGCCAGGCGAAGGTGGAGTTCGACAAAGTCTCCGTTACTTCGTCTGAGGGGCGTCCGCCGCTGTTGACGGCGTCGGCTCGCGTCACGCAGTTGTCGGTTCGAAAGTGGCTCGGTGATCGCCAATGGGTGTTCGACAGCGATGAGCCGATCCTGCAATTGCACAACGAGCGAGATCCAAGCTGTTTCGCGAAGCTGATGCCGGGAGACAAACCGCGGCTGACATTCGATTCGCACTGGGGCTTGGAGAATCAGGGCGCGTTCCCAGACGCCGCGAGTAAGTGGACTGAGCCGGTCGTGAGTGGCGGCGGTGAGACGGTGTCGGCCTTGTGGTCGTCCCGCAACGTGAAGGATCGATTCCTCACGAAGAGCACGCTGGTCGTCGGCTTCGACTCGCAGCGCGGGACTTACAGCTACGACATCGACAGCGAATTGGAAGTCCTCCCCGGCGAGCCGTTTCATTTTCGCTACGGGTTCGATTTCGAACATCACACGCCGCTCGATCCGTTTCGCTGGCAGTATTTGATTGCTCGGCGGAAGAACGGCGAGCTGTATCACCGGCCGGTGTATCCGATCGATCCCGGCCCGCAGAATGACCTGGAAATATATCGCGGATCGCGCGTCTGGTACGGGCGTCATGGGGAGACGGTCCCGGTCGTCCCCGCCGTTGAATACGACATCAAGGCGGACTGGCATCGCGACCCGAAGGATGTCGCGAAGCTGCTCCCCCGCAAGTTGAACACGGCGGTCTGCGCGGCGTTCTACGACACAGGGGTCAGCTTTGAACCAGAGACCGCTGCGCCCGGCACGAAGCTCCGCGTGAAGTACCGCTATACCGGCGTCCCGGCCGCCGAAGCGGAATCGCTCTTCAAGCAATCCAAGATTTACGACTCGCCGACGCTCGATCCGAATCATCACTACATTTTTGCGGATGAGTGGCCGAAGCTGACCTTCTCCAAGTTTGTGCCGCTGAGCGAAACTTGGATTTACGGTCGTACTCCGTTTATGACCGCTCACAATACGCGGCCGACGTATGAATTGGAAAAGAATTGCGGCGCGGGAAGTGGCTTCGCCATGAAGCTTGGCCCGGCATCGTTCGGGAAGGGGAATTTGCCGATCCGCAGGTCAGGCTTTCAGCCTGACGACCAAGACCCAAAATCCGTCGGCCTCGAAAAGGGCCGCTGGCTCGTCACGGCACTCGTGAAGTCGATCAATACACATGGCCCTGGCGGACGAATTGAACTCGAAGCGACTCAAGCGAAGACGAACAAAGTTCTCGCAACCGCGAAGCATTTTGTGGGTAACGGTTCGTTCGATTGGAAGCCGACTGGGTTCGTGTTCGATGTCCCCGAAGATGCCGGTGTCCTCGCGATCGCGTTCGGCAATTCGGGGACGGGCGAGATGCTCGTCACCGATGTTGCCTTCAAACGACTCGCCGATGGAGAAGCGCCGCCAGCCGGCATTGCGTCGAAGCCGAACGATCAGCCGCCGAACTTCGGTTCCGCTCCAGCCGGTGCGCTTGCTGACTTTCGGATGCTCGAAGGAAAAGGAAATTTTGTCTTCAACTATGCAAATAATTCTGAATCGCCAGCATCGTCCAATCCGTTGCAGTTGGGACACCTCGATCTCGCGAACCTCGATTGGGTGGTCGATTCCGGCAGGCCCGCACTCCGCTTCGCCGATAACACAACGAACCGCAAAGACTATCGCCGCGACAGTGGACTCGCCCGCCACTACTTCGAACATCCCGCGTATGCCGGCAAGAACACACTGCCGCTCGCGCTGACGGGCCATCACGGCGGCGGTGCTCCGATGAAAGGGGGCACGCTGGCCGCTTGGATCAAGCCCGCTGCCGAAATGGGAAAAGGTGGTCACGGCAACAAGGGGGATGTGATCGGCTTCGGTGCCCGCCGCTTCGTTCTCGGCCTGCACGGCCAGAAGGCACCGTATCAACTCGCCGCGCGGATCAACGTCAACGACGTCATCGAATCGCCAACAAAGATTGATGCGGATCGATGGCATCATGTCGCGATGACCACCCAGCCGGCCGACGGCCAATGGCGCATCCGATTATTCATCAACGGTCAGACAGCCGGAGACGGCCAAACAAAAAAGTTCCCGTCCGATTCGGTGATCGTTCCGTCTCTGATCCTCGGATCAGAAATTTTTTACTTCCACGACGCCTATTATCGTGGTCTCATCGGCCGCACGTTGGTATTTGATCGCACCTTGTCGGAGAACGAGATCAAGGAACTGGCAACATCTTTCTAGTCGGTGCGTCTGGAAGTTGATGGACGACAATTCGCCAGCATGAGCCGCGCGATTCCATCGGCGGAGACACAGGTCGGTCGGGGTGCTCGAACCAGCGGCTAAGCCGTGCAATGCCATCGAGGAGCCGAGATGTCAAACGTGTTGGGTTTTGGAGCAAAGGGAGACGGCATCGCGGACGACACGGTCGCGTTGCAGCACACGCTCGATTCAGGGGACGGCGTCCTGCGGTTCAACAAGGGGACGTATCGGATCACTCGGCCGCTGGTGGTTGATCTCACGAAACACGGATTCGGGGCCGTTCGCGGTGAGAGCGGAACATCGCGGATCGTCATGGCGGGAGCGGGGCCGGCGATCCGAGTGATTGGCGATCATCAAGGGACCGCGTGGCCGGGCAGCGTGCAGGCTCACACATGGGACAAAGAACGCTTTCCGACAATCAACGGCATCGAGATCGTCGGCGAGCATCCTGAAGCGGTCGGCATCGAATTGCGGAAGACGATGAAGTGCGTGATCTCGCAGGTGCTGGTCCGGCGCTGTCGGATCGGCGTGCATCTGGTCGAGCGAAATCGGGACTTCATCCTGGCGGACTCGCACTTGTACGACAATCACGAGGTCGGCCTGTTTTTCGATCGCTGCAACCTGCACCAAGTGATCGTGCATGGCTGCCACATCAGTTGGAACAAACACGCCGGGATCAAAGCTCTCTGGGGCGACGTTCACAACGTGCAGATTGTCGGCAACGACATCGAATACAACAACGCGACCGCCGGCGGGCAGTCGAAAGCCAGCGACGAGCTTGTCGGCCACGCGGGTGGCTCGGAGATTCTATTCGATGCGACGGAAGGGGTCATCAGCGAGGTGACGATCAGCGGCAACACGATTCAAGCCACCGTGCAAACCGGCGGTGCGAACATTCGCGTGATCGGGGCCGAGGTCACTCGCCCGCAAATCGCCGATGGCGGCACGACGCAGAAGCCCGACACCACGCACCTCATCAACATCACTGGCAATGTGCTCGGCAGCCAGTGGCGAGCGGTCGAGCTTCGCAACGTCTCGCGAGTCACGATCACCGGCAACACGATCTACGACTCGAACGACCTGTCGATTTTCGCGAAGCAATGCTCTGGCATCACCGCCAACGGTAACACCTTCGGCTGGCGTTGCCTCGACGGTGAACCTCGCAAAGATGGCCTGAGGTTCGAAGACTGCGACAACATCGTGCTCAGCGGTTTGGCCACGCAGCGGTTTTGTGCTGGCTCTGCCGAGGCCGGTGCCGCGATCACGTTCCTCCGCTGTACCGACAGCAGCCTGTCCGATTCGCAAATCCTCGACCCGCTACATTGCGGCGTCGAACTCGAAGACTGCCAGCGCTGCCGAGTCACCAATAACACGATCGTCGATCGCCGCTCCCAACGAACGATGAAGCACGCTATCCGCTTCGTAGGCCAATGCCGCGACAACCTCATCACCGGCAACCTCCTCGGCGGCGCGACGGCAAAACTCCTCGAAGC
>Ga0194126_10011728_pt1 | contig 11201 bp, 9 predicted proteins | sample TA2KigC150mmetaG_FD_148641 | JGI IMG/M metagenome (GOLD analysis project Ga0194126, IMG submission 148641) | Freshwater microbial communities from Lake Tanganyika, Tanzania - TA2015035 Kigoma Deep Cast 150m | ecosystem: Environmental > Aquatic > Freshwater > Lake | place: Tanzania: Lake...
ATCTGATAATTATTATTATAAAAAATTGCCTTTCTCTCAAAAGTTACATTGCATTCATCAAATCTTGAAAAAATAATAAAATCCTTTACATAGGTATCTAAAATTTTTACAACCCTTTTTGAAGGTTCGAAAACAAAATCAATAATTTCACCAAAATTGCCATTTTCAAGCTCTTCTTTATCCTTTTTGACAGCTTCCTTATCATAACCATCTGTTGTTTCAATATTTTCTATTTCCGAGATTTCAATACTTAAAAGCATATCTCCAAAATCTTTTCTGACATAAGGATTTGAAGACAGAGTTAAAATATGCTGTGGGTAGGTGAAGGCAAAATCTGCATCATAGTTATGAAACATTATATCGGTTACCTGTTCTGAAGATACACTGTGCTGTTTTTCTTCACTGGATTCAACATCCGGTGATGCTGATTTTTCAAGCCCGGTATTTTCCTGTTGCCCTGCTTCTGCCTGCTTGACTTTGACTGCTGAATACCCAATGGCACTGGTTTGTTTCAAAACACAGCAGGTAAAACATAAAAATAAAAAGGATATGAATAGCATAATTGCAATTAAAAAAACCGGCCCTGTTTTTACAGCAAATCTTGCTTTTTTAAACATTTTTACCCGCTTTCCTGTTTTTATTTTTTTTATTAAAATTATTTAACTCGCATATATATTCGTGGCTGAAACCCTTACCGCTTTCAAACTGTATTATTGGATGGAGTATATTATAGTTTTCCGCAAGAAACCGGCTTAAATCATTTAGTACCATGCGAGATTTGCTTATGCTCATATCCTCTATTAAAATATGGGCAGTCATGCAGTACATACCTGTAGTTATCTCCCAGACATGTATATCATGAATGTCTTTTACCTTATCAATATTTGATACAAGATTCTGTTTTAATTCATTAATATTAATATTTTTAGGTGCTGACTCCATAAGAATTCTTACAGAATCTCTTATCAGTAAAACTGCCCATACAAGTATTAGAACAGCAATAATTATTGAAAATATAGCATCTATTATATAAAAACCTGTAAAATAAATTATCACCGCTCCAATAACCACACCGACAGATGAGCCGGTGTCACCGAGCATGTGAATAAATGCGCTTCTGACATTCAAGCTTTCCCTGCTCGCCTTCCAGAGAATAAGTGCGGTTGCAATATTTACAGCAAGGCCGGCAAGAGCAATTATAAACATCTCAACTTCATTAATGGGTTTAGGGCTTATGATTCTTTTGTAGGCTTCCCAGAATATAAAACCTGTTATTATAAGAAGGATTATCCCATTAAAAAGTGCTGCCAGAATCTCCGCTCTGTAAAACCCGAAGCTTTTTTCTGCTGTTGCAGGTCTGCAGGCATAAAGTATTGCAAGAAAGCTTACAAGCAGTGCAAAAGAATGTGACAGCATATGACCTGCATCACTTAAAAGAGCAAGGCTGCCCGAGATAAGACCTCCAGCCACCTCACCAACCATCATAGCAGCAGTAAGAACTATTGCTATTAAAAGTCTTTTTCTCTCATACGATCTGAATTGATAGTGAAAATGCGGCTTACTTTCATCATGGGGTTGTTTAACAGTATTTATATTATGAATGTTTTTATATTCATGATCTTGTTTAAATTCATGCTTATTTTTAATTTTGGGTGGATGGCTGTGCTCCATAATATCAATTATAAAAAATATTTTTAAAAATTTTATAAAATTAAATAAAGAGTTAAAACTTAACCTGACTGTTGATTAAAAGAACTATAAAATTTTTTAGCCACTGATTTTTTTTATAGGGGCAAAACTTGTAAGCAGGTGCTTAAGCCCGGCCTTTCCAAAAGCAACATCGAGCTCAACATCGTCATTTAACTTTTTTATCTTAAGCACTTCCCCCCTGCCCCACATCTTATGCTCAATTAAATCCCCTACTTCATAATCCATAATAAATTCCTTTTTAATATAACCTGAACTGCCAGAATAAGTTTTATCGTGCCTGCTGTTTAATTTTTTATATCTTTTCTTAACTTCAGAAATATTCTCATCAAAAAGTAGATTTTGGGGAATTTCTCTTAAAAACCTTGAAATTGTCCTGTAGCCGGAATTACCATATATGCTGTGGTTTAAAGCTGATGAGAGAAAAACCTTTTCTTTTGCCCTTGTTATACCAACATAACATAATCTTCTTTCCTCTTCAAGCTCTGCAAAACTGTTAAAGCTTCGTGAATGTGGAAATATACCCTCCTCCATTCCAATTATAAATACAAAAGGAAACTCCAGCCCCTTGGCATTATGAAGGGTCATAAGTGCAAGAAAATCTGCAGAATCATCATAAGCATCAATATCGGTAAGAAGAGATATTTCTTCTAAGAAACTATCAAGCTTTACAAGGCTTTCTCCTTCGGGCAGCTCATTTAGAATGGTTCTGTACTCATATTCCTTTGTAACTGTAAGAAGTTCTTTGAGGTTTTCAATCCTGCTTGATGCATCAATTGTTTTTTCAAACTCAAGTTCCTCCATATAACCAGTCTTTCGCCACACCTTCTCAAGCAGGTCGCTGATACTGGATTTTGATGCAAAATCCCTTAAACTGCTTATCAGAACAAGGAAATTATCAATTCGCTCTTTTGCCCTTGTGCTCAATGAAGAAATCTCACTGTTTCTGTAAAAAGCTTCCATAAAAGTCATCTTATTTCTTACTGCAAATCTCTCTATCTCGTCAAGGGTTGATTTACCAATTTTTCTTCCGGGTACATTAACAATCCTTAGAAGACTTACCAGATCCTTCGGGTTTGATATAAGCTTAAGATATGCAAGCATATCCTTTATCTCTTTTCTGTCATAAAAACGCAAGCCTCCATAAATTTTATAAGGTATATTTTCCTTTATTAAAAATTCTTCAACCGCTCTTGACTGTGCATTTGTTCGATAAAAAACAGCAAAATCCCTGTACTTTTTCCCTTCAAAATCTATCATTTTCTTAATTTTATCAATAATAAATTTTACTTCTTCTTTTTCATCTGATGCAATGTATTTTGAAATTAATTCACCATCCGGTTTATCGGTCCAGAGTTTTTTATCTTTCCTGCTTTCATTATTATTTATAAGATAGTTTGCAGCGTTTAAGATATTTTTTGTAGACCTGTAATTCTGTTCAAGTTTTATAACTTCGGTATTTTTAAAATTCTTATCAAAATTAATGATATTTTCTATTTCTGCTCCGCGCCAGCTGTATATGCTCTGATCATCATCTCCTACAACATATACATTTTGGTATTTTTCGGCAAGAATTAAGACAAGCTCATTCTGGGCAGTGTTTGTATCCTGAAATTCATCAACCAGTATATACTTAAATTTTTCCTGGTATTTTAATTTTACCTCCGGATAAAGTTTTAGGATATCAACCATATACATTAAAAGATCGTCAAAATCCAGTGCATTTGCTTTTAAAAGTTTCTGCTGGTAAAGCCTGTAAACTTCTGCAGCTGTTTTTTCATAATAATCTGACGCCTGTCCTGTATACGATTCAGGATCAATCAACCTGTTTTTTGCATCAGAAATAAGGTTATGAATTAATTTTGGCGGAAATCTCTTGCTATCTATATCAAGTTCAGAAAGACATTTTGAAGTAAGGATCAGCTGGTCGTTCTCATCATAAATTACAAAGTTGTTTGGTATTCCAAGGTGATGAATTTCATAGCGAAGCACCTTTGCACAAAAAGAATGAAATGTGCTCACCCACATTATTTCACCAATTCTTCCAACCAGCTCAATTACTCTTTTTTTCATCTCCCTGGCAGCTTTATTGGTAAATGTGATAGCAAGAATGTTGAAAGGATCAACACCAATTTCTTTTATAAGGTAGGCTATTTTATATGTTAATACCCTGGTTTTACCGCTTCCTGCGCCGGCGATTACAAGCAGGGGCTGGCCTATACTTTTTACAGCTTTTAATTGTTGGCTATTTAAGTGCTCTTCAAGTTTCAAATTATCTTATCTTTTTACCAAAAAACTTTGCTATATATTCAACCTGGTGCAGCATTTCCTTTGTCTGGTGTGCATTTAACGACTGCTGGCCATCACATAAAGCTTTTTCGGGGTCTGTATGGATCTCAACTATTAAACCATCTGCCCCAACCGCTATAGCTGCCCTGCTCATGGGAATGACAAGATCACTCTGACCAACAGCATGCGACGGGTCTATTATTATTGGAAGTTTGCTAAATTTTTTTATGACAGGAACTGCTGACAGATCAAGTGTAAACCTTGTATAGGGTTCAAAAGTCCTAATTCCCCTCTCACATAACACAACTTCAGAACTGCCCGCTGAAGTTATATATTCAACAGCAAGCAGCCACTCCTTAATAGTTGAAGCCCAACCCCGCTTCAGTATCACTGACTTATTCATTTTATGTGCAACTATCCCAACTTTTTTCAGAAGCGCAAAATTTGACATATTTCTTGTACCAACCTGTAAAACATCGATGAATTTTGCAACTTCTTCAACAGTTTCTGCATCCGTGACTTCTGATACAGTCTTTAAACCATATTTCCTGCTTATCTGCCTTAAATACTCAAGGCCCTTATGCTCAAGCCCCTGAAAGCTGTATGGCGAAGTTCTGGGTTTGTACGCTCCACCACGGATAAAGTTAAGACCCAAACCTTTAACTAAACCTGCTATTGCATCAATCTGTTCCCAGCTCTCAATTGCACACGGACCTGCAATAATTGTGACACAACCCTCTATTACCAGCATGTTTTCTTTATTTTTAATTAAACTGCCGTTTTTGTCTTTATTTTTAGTTAATTTTCTGCCTTTGTTTTTGTTGCTTTTTGTTTGAGTTATATCTTTTTTCCTACTTGAGTCATTCATATTTTTTAATCTTGTTTATTAAAAATATTGATAATTATAAGGTTTCATCTTTTTCCAGAATCTGTACATTCCTGAATATAGATTCAAATATTTGAATAATATTATCATTGTAAAGAGGACCTTTGTTATACTTTATAATATTATTTATCAGATCCTCTTCCCTTCTTGCATCATAAAGAGGTATATTGTGTTTCTGCTTCATTCTCTTAACCTTCATTACTATCTCTGCTCTTTTATTTAGAAGTTCTACAATACCCTTGTCAACTTTATCAATATCCATCCTGTATTTTTTTAAATTTTCTTTATAATCATCTTCCATCATAACCTCACATAAAAATAAATTATAACCAATTCATAATCAATTATATAACCGGCTATATTGTCAATTCCATAATCAATTATATTACTAACAAAAATTTTTTACTCCCACTCAATTGTGCTTGGAGGTTTTGAGCTTATATCATATACTACTCTATTTACACCTTCAACTTCATTTATTATCCTGTTACTCATGCGCTCAAGCACCCCGTATGGAAGCTTGACCCAGTCAGCAGTCATTGCATCCTCACTTGCAACAGCCCTGATTACAACCGGATATGAATATGTTCTTTCATCCCCCATTACACCAACACTCCTGATGGACGGGAGTACTGCAAAAGACTGCCATATTTTCTCGTAAAGTCCAGCTCTTTTTATTTCATCAAGGACTATTTTATCTGCTTTTTTTAATATTTTCAGCTTCTCTTCAGTAACCTCACCAATTATTCTTATTGCAAGGCCCGGACCAGGAAAGGGCTGTCTCCTGACAATTTCTTCTGACAGACCGAGCTCAATGCCAAGTTTTCTTACCTCATCCTTGAAAAGCTGGCGCAAAGGCTCTATCAATTTCATTTTCATATCATCAGGCAAACCTGCAACATTATGGTGAGATTTTATTTTTGCAGCATCCCTTGTTCCGCTCTCTATTACATCTGAATACAGAGTGCCCTGGACAAGATAATCAACATTTTTTATCTTTTTTGCTTCCTCTTCAAAAACCCTTATAAACTCATTTCCAATAATTTTTCTTTTCTTTTCGGGGTCAATAACTCCCTTCAGCTTTGAAAGGAATCTCTTTTTTGCTTTTACATGAACAAGATTTATTTTAAAATTTTTCCTGAAAGTCTTTTCAACCTGAATATCTTCCCCTGCTCTTAGAAGTCCGTGGTCAACAAATATGCATGTCAGCTTTCTGCCCACTGCTTTGTTTACAAGAATTGCAGCAACTGTCGAATCCACTCCACCGCTTAAAGCACAGATTACATTTCCATCTTTTACTGTGTCTTTTATTTCCTTCACCTGGTTTTCTATAATTGAAACCACTGTCCAGGTGGATGAACAGCCACATATATTAAATAGAAAATTTTTTAAAATATCCATTCCCGAAGGTGTATGGATTACCTCGGGATGAAACTGTATGCCATAGATTTTTTCTGCAGAATTTTCAATTCCAGCAATGGGAAGAGACTGAGTGGATGCAATAATCCTGAAATCCTTTGGTGGCCGGGAAACACTATCACGATGGCTCATCCAGCAGATTTCTTTTTGTTTTAAACCATCAAAAAGAGGGCAGTCAAGTGAAAAATTTATGGTAGTTTTACCGTATTCATTCCTGCCCGAACCTGTAATCTTGCCCCCGAGAAGATGTGTGATAAGATGCATCCCATAACATATACCAAGAACCGGAACACCAAGAGCGAAAATTTCTTTGCTTATTAAAGGCGGCATACGAAGGTTAAATGTTTTGCTGGTTGATTTAGCTGATAATTTTTCACCAGAAGTTCTGTCAACACCTACAGTATTAGAATCATAAACACTATTAATAAAATCGATTGGGCTGTTGTTATGGTCAGCACTATTTATATCTGCAACAATGGCAATGCTTGCAATGCTGGCGGGTGAACCGGAAAGAATAAGCCCGGCTGGCTTTTTTTGCCTTATTTTTTCAATCGGAGTATCGTAAGGGATAAGCTCAGAATAAACCCTTAACTCCCTTACTCTTCTTGTTATAAGCTGGCTGTACTGCCCTCCAAAATCAATTACAAGTACTGTTTCCATTTTTATTCTTTAATTCTCTTTGTATTCTCTTTTTAATATTTCTGCAGATATCTTTTTTATTTTTCTATCCGCGTTTCAATCAGTTTTAAAATCAGTTTCTGCTGGAAATTTATTTTTTATTAAATTAATTTAAAGTTAAGCTTAAAATTTATTAAATCAAAATTTATTTAGTTAATCATGCAGTATAAGCTAATAAATTTCTATATTAATTCTACATTAACCCATACCCAGACCCTGGGACTGCTGGTGAAATTTTCCCTCAGTCTTTATGGATGGAGCAACCATTATCTCAGCTTTCTGGAATTCCTTTATATTTAAATAACCGCATGTTGCCATTGAAGTTCTCAGAGCACCACATAGATTGAGGGTGCCATCATTTTCATGAGCAGGTCCTGTAAGAATTTCTTCAAGGCTTGCTATAACATCTGTCTTTACACGGGCTCCCCTTGGAAGTTCAGGGTGGAATGTAGCCATACCCCAGTGATAACCCCTGCCCGGTGCTTCCTTTGCTCTTGAGAGCGGTGCGCCAATCATAATTAAATCAGCTCCACATGCAATAGCTTTAGCAAGATCTCCACCGGTTCTCATTCCCCCATCTGCTATTACAAGCACATACTGTCCTGTCTCATCAAGGTGACGAGACCTTGCCGCTGAAGCATCAACAACTGCAGTTGCCTGGGGGACACCAATTCCGAGCACCTGTCTTGTAGTGCATGCAGCACCTGGTCCAACACCAACAAGTACACCCACTGCTCCGGTTCTCATAAGGTGGAGAGAAGTTGAAAAAGAGCAGCAACCTCCAACTATTACAGGAATTGGGCATTTTGGAATGAACTTTTTTAAATCAAGCGGCTCTTTAGTGGCACTTACATGCTCTGCAGAAATTACTGTTCCCTGAATTACAAGAATATCAAGGCCTGCATCAATAACAACCTCGTAGTACTTTTCAACCTTCTGAGGGGTTAGAGAGGCACAGGCAACCGCACCCTTTTCCTTTAGCTGCTTTATCCTCTTCTGGATAAGCTCCACTTTTATTGATTCCCTGTAAATTTCCTGCATTTTTACTGTGGCTTCTCTGTCATTAAACCTTGCTATTATTTCAAGCATTTCATCAGCATTTTCATACCTTGTTTGAATTCCTTCAAGATTTAATACTGCAAGCCCTCCAATCCTATTCATTTCAGCTGCAAAGTTTACATCAACAACACCATCCATTGCAGAAGAAAGAATTGGAATTTTAAGATGAAATTTTCCAATATTTGCAGAAATATCAATATCTTCTGGATCACGGGTTCGACGACTCGGCACTATTGCTATCTCATCAAAACCATATGCACGTCTGCCGACCTTACCTCTTCCAATTTCAACCTCCATTAGTTTATGCCCCCTTCCTTTTTATTTTTTTCTCTTCGCCTTTGATTAATCTCTTAATATTATCCCTATGTGCGATAAATGTTAATATGGAAAGACAGATTGCTGCAATAACTATGGGTAGCGGATATTTAGTAAAGTAAAAAGAAAGCGGTGTTGCTACTGCAGCAGCAAGCGATGAAAGCGATACAATACGCGATGCTGAAAAAACAATAAGCCATGTAAAAAGAATCAGAAAAGGCGGAAGAATTCGAAGCCAGAGAGCGTTTTCAAAACCAGCAAAAGGAAAACTGCACAGCCCCGCCATAACACCAAAAGAAGTTGAGATACCCTTTCCGCCTTTAAATTTTAAATAAACCGGAAAATCATGTCCGATGACAGCAATGACAGTAACTACTGCAAGCAGTATTAAATCATCTGGGAAAACAAAATATATTATAAGGACAGGAATGAAACCTTTTAAAATATCCGCAATTATCGTTCCTATGCCTGCTGCAGGTCCAATTGTCCTTGTCACATTTGTGCCGCCAACATTGCCGCTGCCTTCCTTTCTAATATCCCCCCCCTTTTTTAATTTATAAATTATGTAGGCAGTAGGAAAAGCACCAAAAAGGTATGCAAAAATTGCAAATAAAATTTTGTAAAAAATAATAATGGACATCAATAACTTAATTTAAATAAGATTAATAAATTCTTGAATATTAAATGCATACATCTGATTAATCCTGTATAAAAATTTAGAAAAAAATAGCAATTTACCGAGATAAAAATAATAGAAATATTACTATAACTTAAGCATTTATTCAATTTTGAATAATTTTACAGGCAATGGAACGATTGGAGATCTTGCAGTGATATGTTTTATTTCAGATAGGGGCTTACCGGTCTCTTTTGAGAGCAGTTTTGCAATATGCTGAAAACAGGATTTTGACTGGCAGTTTCCCATTCCTGCCCTTGTTATTTTCTTTACAGCATCAACCGTTGTCGCTCCATTTCTAATAGCTTTTAAAATCTCTTTTTCAGTTACTTCCTCGCACCTGCAGACTATTACATCTTCTGATTTTAAAGTATTTTTTAATTTTGCTGTTTTATATTTCATCTATATAGATTTTTTTATGGATTTCTTATCTTACTGTTTTACTTTTTTCTTTTTAAATTTCTAACCACTTCAAAACACTCTTTTGGAACTGTAAATGTTACTACCGCTGTCCTGTCAAAGCCTCTGGGATTTTGCACTCGTATTACTCTGCCTTCACAAACAATATTTCCGTTTCTGTCAACAGCATCAAAAGTTTCTCCTTTATCAGGAAGAGGGGCAATTTCATAGGGAATACTGACAGTCGCTTCTGTTTCAGAATAAGTATAATTTACAACAAATATTGCAAGGCCGGGGCATGCAGCAATACAACTTCCGCAGCCGTCGCATTTTTTACTATTAAATTTTGGCAGATTTGTTATTGGCAAACCCACTTTTATTGCACCTTTTTTACAAAAGACCTCACATGGATTGCATGGTATCTCTTCAGGACATTCAATTACAGCTATCGGTCCTTTATAAAGCCTTTCCTCTGGAGGATAACCGGGTGTTTTTTTAATTTCATCTAACTTAATTTTTAAAAGTTTTTTTAAACCCATTTGGTTATTTCTTTTACAAAGCTTATTTGATTAATCAGCCGCTATTTTTTCTAATTTAAAAATTACTGACAAAAAAATTGCCTTTTCAAGCATTAAAATTTATTCAATGACCCTAAATTAAAATTTCATTAAACTTTTCTAACAAGAGTTTATTAATATTTTTTTGGCATCATGCCTGAACTTCCCGAATGGTCCAAGCCTTAAATCATTTAATCTTTCATTTACAGATTTTTTAATTTTACTGGCATCACCTGTTTTTATGTAACCAAGAGATTCTGCAACTGATATTCCTGCAAGCCTGCCTTCCTCAAATGCCGTTGACGCTTCCTCCACTCCTGAAAGATCACCTGCTATATAAAAACCTTTCAGGCTTGTTTCCATTTTTTCATCATGCACTGGAATAAAACCCCCAAGCTCGGGTAAGTATTGCATCCTGCAGCCAAGCATTTCAAGAAGCGCTGTTCTTGGATGAAGCCCTACTGATAAACAAATAGCATCAACTTCCAGCTCAATTTCAGTTCCTTCGATAACTTTACCTCTTTTATCCACCTGGGCAATGAAAGCTTTTTCCACACAGTCATTTCCTTCTGCCCCAAGCACTGTACTTGTTAAAAATACCGGAACGCATTCTCTTAAAACTTTTGCAGCATGCACAAAATAACCGCCAATATTTGGCATGAACTCCACTATTGCTGCAACTTCAATACCTGCAAGAAGCATCTGGTAAGAAACAATTAACCCGACATTTCCTGAGCCCACCATCAATACTTTCCTGCCGGGTTTTACTCTGTGGATATTCATCATAGTTTGGGCTGCTCCTGCACCTATGACCCCGGGCAAAGTCCAGCCTGGAAATGTGACAGTATTTTCATAGGCACCTGCAGCCACTACAATCCTGTCAGCTAAAATAATATCGGTTTTTTCTTTCGAAGCTATATAAATTCTATGGTCGTCAAATAAACCCCACACAGTAGTATCAAGTAAAAATTTAATATTTGCAGCTTTTGCCTGTTTTAAAAGAATATCCCCGATATCCACCCCTCTAATTCCAGCCCAGTGCTCACTTGACCCGAAGAATTTATGAATCTGCTTGAATAACTGCCCGCCTGCTTTTGCATTCTCATCTATAATTACTGTCTTGACTCCATATTTTGAAGCCTCTATTGCCGCTGAAAGCCCTGCCGGTCCACTGCCAATAACTGCAAGTTCAAACTTCATGCCAAATCCCCCCAAT
>Ga0194126_10011736_pt1 | contig 11194 bp, 11 predicted proteins | sample TA2KigC150mmetaG_FD_148641 | JGI IMG/M metagenome (GOLD analysis project Ga0194126, IMG submission 148641) | Freshwater microbial communities from Lake Tanganyika, Tanzania - TA2015035 Kigoma Deep Cast 150m | ecosystem: Environmental > Aquatic > Freshwater > Lake | place: Tanzania: Lake...
AAACCGACTACCCCGTATTGCTGAGGCAAGGGTTCATTCTTTATTCTAATTCTACGGGCGTGAGATTACCGGATTGCCCTGAAAATGTCAAGGCGGATCAGGGGTCACGTATCCATAAAGGCGAACTGTGGATTGATTTCGATCCCTATCACCTCCAGGATGGCGGAATAAATCCGCGACATCTCCTCTGCATCGAGCAGGGTGAGGGGGCCCGTGACCAGGCGCTGGTTGTCGATAGCGCGAACCTGATCGATCAGAAGGTCGGAATCCCGATCCAGGTGGTCGCGGGCACTGAGACGCAGGCGCAGGGGCGCGGCGTCTTCGATCAGGCGGGTCGTTAGGGGAATGACCAAGGTCGAGGGATGGCCGGCATCCAACAGGGCCTGGTTCTGGATGATCAGCACCGGTCTCGTCTTTCCCGGTTCCGTGCCGCGCTGCGGATTGAGATCGGCCAGCCAGACGGCGCCGTGTTCAAGTTTCCGGGTCATGTTCAATCTCCTCGAATTCTCGATTGACCGCCATGCTTTCTTCTCTTACCAGGGCGCTTGCCTTCATCAGTCTGATCCGCTGCTGACGGCTGCGGGTCTCCCGGTTCATCGATACAACGGCCCGGCGCAGATACTCGGCCCGGGGGATCCGCAATTCTGCCGCACGAGAGTCCACCTCTCGGAGGAGGTCATCGGGAAGTCGGATGGAAATGGTATTCATGTTTGCATCTCCTTTTGTATTCTTAATTTGAATACTAATTGGATGCAACGCCATTGTCAAGCGAAATTATAGCTCAAACTTCTCCTTTATGATAAAAAGAAATACGAAAAATGATCTTTTGGACCATTTCGTATAGGGCATCGTTTTCATATTTCACTTGACGTGAAGGGCATGTCATGAGAGTAAAAAAACGTTTTTTCCGGCGGGTTTATTCCCATGTGACAGGGCGGATGGAAATTTTATAAAAAGGTGAAGAAATGGCAATTGCAAAAAAGATCGACAATTTCATGTCCCAATCCTCATTCATCCGGAAGATGTTCGAGGAGGGGGCCAATCTCAAACAGCAGTACGGGGCGGACAAGGTCTTCGATTTCAGCCTGGGGAATCCAAATCTCGACCCGCCGGCGGCATTCAGCGAGCGGCTCTGCCGGATTGTCACTGAGGAGATATACGGTAAGCACATGTACATGCCCAATGCGGGCTATTATGAAACGCGGGCGGCCGTTGCTTCGGAGGTAAGTTCCGTCCAGGGTATCGCGTTGACGGGGGATCAGGTTGTGATGACCTGCGGGGCGGGTGGGGCGCTCAATGTGATTTTCAAGACGCTCCTCGATCCCGGCGATGAGGTGGTCATCCCGGCGCCGTTTTTCGTCGAGTACCGATTTTATGTGGACAATGCCGGAGGCGCCACGCGGATCGCCCCGACCAGGAAGGATTTCTCCCTCGATCTCGACGCGATCGGCGAGGCCATCACGGAAAAGACAAAGGCCGTCCTGATCAACTCCCCGAACAACCCCACCGGAAAAGTATACGATCAGGAAAGCATTATCGCCCTGGCGGCCCTCCTGACGGAGAAGGGGAGGGCGCTCGGGCGGGTGATCTATCTGATCTCGGACGAGCCTTACACCGAGATCATCTACGACGGAGCGAAGGCGCCGAGCGTCCTTGCGGCCTATCCCCAAAGCCTCATCGCCACCTCCTATTCCAAAAGCCTTTCCCTTCCAGGTGAGAGGATCGGTTATATTGCGGTGAACCCGCAGATCGACGGGCTCGTCGCCGTGATGGACGGTCTTACCCTCTGCAACCGGATCCTCGGATTTGTGAACGCCCCCGCCCTCATGCAGCGGGTGATCGCCGGTCTTGCCGGGGTGAAGGTGGATGTGGAGATCTACCGGAGGAAAAGGGACCTCCTGTGCGACGGGCTTGCCTCGGTGGGTTACCGGGTCATAAAGCCCGACGGCGCCTTCTATCTTTTTCTCCCGACGCCGATTGCCGACGATGTCCATTTCGCGGGCGCCCTTCAGAAGCGGCGGATACTCACCGTCCCGGGGAGCGGCTTTGACGGCCCCGGCCATGTCCGGATTGCCTACTGCGTGGATGATGCCACGATTCTCGGGTCTATCGAAGGATTTGGCGAGACCCTGAGAGAATTTTCATGAGGGAAGAAATCAGTAGACGATCTGAAAGTCGGTGAACTCGCCGGTGGGACTCTCTTCGTAAGCCTCAAGATGGTTTACGCGGGCAGGAGGCGTTCCCGTCCGGCACCATTCCCGCATCGCCTCGGCAGCGGCCTCTTCCCCTTCGAATACCGCCTCGACGCGACCGTCGGGGAGATTCCTGACCCAGCCGGTCAGACCCAGCGAACGGGCCTTATCCCAGGTGTTCGCGCGGAAACAGACTCCCTGGACGCGGCCGGAAATATGCACATGGTAGCGTCTGATCATTGCAGCTTGTCTTTCCCCCTTCCCTCAATCCCCTCCCGCCAGGGGAGGGGACACGTGAGCCAGGGCATAAAACGCATCCTCGTCGAGGACGGGGATGCCCTCCCGCCTCGCCCTACCCAGCTTGGAGCCCGCCGCATCACCGGCGACGACGTAATCGGTCGTCTTGGTGATCGTGCCGGTGACCTGTCCGCCCAGGGACTCGACGAGGGCCTTCGCCTCACCACGGCTCATCCGGCCAAGCGTACCGGTAAAGACAAAGGATTTGCCCGCGAGCGGCGCGGCCTGCGGCCGAACGACTTCCCTGGGGACGAGCCCGGCCCGAAGGAGCTTCTCGATCACCCTGAGGTTTGTGGGTTCCCGGAAGAAACCGGCGATGCCCGCTGCAACCTCGGGGCCGATGTCCCGGATTTTCTCCAGCGCCTCTTGCGTGGCGGCAGCCAACTCAGCGAGGGTTCCATACACAGAGGCGAGGCGTTTGGCGGTCGCTTCACCGACATGCCGGATACCGAGGGCGTATATGAGGCGATCGAGCGAGGGGGTCTTCGAGCGGTCGATCGCCGTAAGGAGATTGGCGACCGACTTGTCGGCCATCCGTTCCAGGCCGAGGAGCTGTTCTCCGGTCAGATAGTAAAGATCGGCGGGATCGGCGATCAGCCCGTTCGTCACGAGCTGCGCGACCATTTTTTCCCCCAGACCTTCGATGTCCAGTCCTCCCCGGGAGGCGAAATGGGCGATGCGTTCGCGGATCTGGGCGGGGCAGGCCATCCCGATGCAGCGGTGGGCCGCTTCGCCTTCGAGGCGGACAATTTGAGAGCCGCATTCGGGGCAGTGCGCCGGCATGACGAAGGGCATCTCGACGCCGGTCCGCAGGCTCTTGACGACCTCAACCACTTCGGGGATGACGTCTCCCGCCCGTTGAACCACCACAGTATCGCCGATCCGGACATCCTTCCTGTCGATTTCCTCCTGATTGTGGAGGGTCGCCCGGCTGACCATGACACCGCCGACACGGACCGGCCGCATGACCGCCACCGGCGTGATCGTCCCGGTTCTGCCAACCTGGACGATGATCGCATCGATGACCGTCCGCGCCCCGATGGAAGCAAATTTACAGGCAATTGCCCAGCGGGGGCTCCGGGCTACGAAACCGAGACGTTCATGGAGAGAGAGGTCGTCCACCTTGATCACGACGCCGTCGATGTCGTAGGGGAGGGAGTTCCGGATCTCGCCTATATGATGATAATAACGGATGCATTCCTCTATGTCCGCCGCAGGCCTGATCATCTCATTGACCGTGAATCCCCAGGCCCAAAGCGCCCGAATGACCTCGCCGTGCGTCGCGAAAGGTGACCCTTGCATCGCGCCGATCGCATAAGCGAACATGGTGAGCGGTCTTTTTGCCGTGACCCGCGAGTCCAACTGGCGGAGCGATCCCGCCGCTGCGTTCCGCGGATTGGCGAATGGGGCCTCGCCTTCCGCTTCGCGGCGGCGATTCAAATTCTGAAAAGCCTCCCGTTCCATGCACACCTCCCCACGTATCTCAGTCCGCTCCGGGACGCTTGGTATGACAGTCCCTTCGGGCGCATCGTCACGCCGGCGAGGGATGACGAGGGGGATCGCCGGTATCGTCCGAAGGTTCGGCGTCACATCCTCGCCGACGGCGCCATCCCCTCGCGTCGATCCGACCACGAGGAGGCCGCGTTCGTAAACGAGATTGACGGCCAGGCCGTCCAGCTTGGGTTCGGTTATGTAGCGGAGAGTCTCTTCACTGCCCAGCAGCCGGCGGCACCGACGGTCGAACTCGCGGATCTCTTCGGTGGAGAAGGCATTGGCCAGGCTGAGCATGGGGGTCAGGTGCGCAACGGGAGCGAATTTACTCAACGGTGTGGCCCCGACCCGTTGCGTGGGAGAGTCGGGTGCCGCCAGGGAGGGGAATTCCGTTTCCAGGGCCTGGAGTTCCCGCATGAGCTCATCGTACCCGGCGTCGGTGATCTCCGGGGCGTCCAGCTGATAGTAACGCCGGTTATGGTAGAGGATGGCCGCCTTGAGCGTCTGTATTCTTTCGGCGGCGGTATCGCGATCCATCACTTGACGAGCCTCAGATCCGGCCTTCCCTTTTGCGGCTTCTTTTCCGGACCGACCTCGCTCTGACGGAGGACCTGTTCGTTGAAGATGTGATTTTTGGCCCGGACGGCGTTGATGATGAAAAAAATGATAACCGCCTTTTCCCAGTCCTTCGAGGGTTCGAAATGCTCCATCCGGCTCTTGTACTTTCCCAGAGCGAGGCAAGGGAGGCCTCGTCGAGGCTGAGGATTCGTTCGGCCAGTTTATTCAAAGCGGATTCGAGCATATGATCGGCGCCCCTGTGCGAGTGGGTTCATCTTAACCGTACCGGAGCGGAAAGTCAAACGAAACACGCCCTGAAAAACATGACCTTGTAAAAAGTTGCAACAAACCCTTGAATTGGAGACGGCTTCGTAAAAGGCCCGCAGGCAAGGCGCGCGAACACCGAGGAGTGGAGGCGTACTTTGGCGTACGCCGCAGCGACGGGGGGTGAAGCGCAACGCAGCATCCGGTCTTTTTACGAAGCCGTCAAAAAAAATCTTGTCTTTTTGCACTACATCGTTATAATCCACTGGCCATACTTTGGAGAGCCGAGCGATGGAGACACTCTTTGCGCCATGGCGTATGGACTATATAAGGGAGAAAAAGCAGGAAGGCTGCGTTTTCTGCCGGGAATCCCGTCGGGGGGAGGAGCTGGTCGTCGTCGAAGGGAAAAACTGCTTCATCACGGTGAACCGCTATCCCTACACAGGCGGCCATCTTATGATCGTTCCCTACCGCCATCTGTGCAGTCTAAAGGACCTCCTATCCGAAGAGCGGCTGGAACTCTTTGCTTTACTGGACCTCTCCGTCCGGGCGCTGACCGCGGCGATGAAGCCCGAAGGGTTCAACATCGGTTTGAATCTGGGAAAGGCGGCGGGCGCAGGCATCGATGACCACCTTCATATCCACTGCGTTCCCCGCTGGGGCGGCGACACCAACTTCATAAGCGTCATCGGCGATGTTCGGGTCATTCCTGAGGACGTCACAGAAACCGCCAGTCAACTCAGACCCTTTTTTGAGAAACTCTATCAGGAGGTCTGCAGATGAAAATCATTTATACCATTATTGTAGTGCTCTTCGTGATGTTCATCATCACTTTTTCGCTGGAAAATACGCTACCTATACAGCTGAAGTACTATGATTACTTCGAAAGGTGGCTTCCAACCTACATGCTGATCTTCATCGCCTTCCTGGGTGGCGTTATTTTCACCGGGTTCATGGGGATTGTCGAGCGGTATCGTCTGACCAGGACGATCAGCCGCCTCAACAAGACCGTCCGGGATCTTCGCCGCGAAATGAAGGCAAACGAAAATCCCCCGCTTGTCGAAGGGGGAGAGAATGCGCACTTTTTTCCCGAAGAGAAAATTTAATAAAAATGTTGGACAAGGGGTGCAGGGTGTGTTAGATCCGCGCACTATTTTTATGGGAATTGGATCATGAACTTCGGTGGTATCGACACAGGGTTGGCGGCGTATGATCGGGCGAAGTTCGTCGTTGTCCCCATTCCTTACGACATGACGTCGACCTACCAGTCGGGATCGCGGCGGGGGCCGGGCGCCATTCTCGATGCCTCCGCGAACATGGAGCTTTACGATGAGGAGCTTCGCCAGGAGACCTATCGTGCCGGTATCCATACGCTGGCTCCTCTTGGTGTCGATGCCCGGGGACCTGCGCAGATGATCGATTCGGTCCACCGGACCGTCGCAGGGATTGCAACCGATGGGAAGATTCCAGTCGTGCTCGGCGGCGAACACAGCATCTCTTTCGGTGCCGTCCGGGCGATGAAAGAGGCGTTTCCGAATCTCTCCGTCCTTCAGCTCGATGCCCACGCGGATCTTCGGGAAGCATACCAGGGGACACCCTACAGCCACGCCGCGGTCGCGCGCCGGATCATCGAGATTTGTCCCCTTGTCCAGGCGGGCATCCGGAGCATGAGTGTCGAGGAGGCCGAGTTTTTATCCCTAAGCCGGGTGAAGAGCTATCCGGCGGATTTTATCCTCGACGGAGGCTCCTGGTGCGAAAAGATTTGCGACGACCTGCGAGGCGATCTCTATCTTACCATAGATCTCGACGTCCTCGATCCGGCGTTCTTGCCCGCCACGGGGACGCCCGAGCCCGGAGGGATCGCCTGGAGAGATCTGCTGCGCCTGGTCCGCGAAGTCGCGAAACGTTGCCGGATCAGGGGCTTCGATGTGGTCGAGCTGGCGCCCATTCCGGGGATGGTAGCGTCCGATTTCCTGGCTTCCAAGCTGATATACAGGATCATGGGCTATCTCACGACCAGTCCTGCCGTTTGAATAAATAGTGCCGTCTGCCGGGGTGTAAAATCACAACCGGTCCGTCCAGCGCCGGTGAGAGGAGAAAAAGACATTGAGCCTTTATGTTCCCAAGAAGATGTTTTTCACCAAAGGGGTAGGCATCCACAAAGAAGAGCTTCACTCCTTCGAGCTCGCGCTCCGGAATGCCGGCATCGAAAAATGCAATCTGGTCCAGGTGTCGAGTATCATGCCTCCCGGCTGTCAGGTCATATCGCGGGCACGGGGGCTCAAAGAGCTGCATCCCGGGGCCATCACCTATTGCGTTCTCAGCCGATGCTGCAGCAACGAGCCGCGGCGATTGCTGGCGGCCTCCATCGGTTGCGCCATCCCCGCAGACAAACGCACCTACGGCTATATCAGCGAACACCACTCCTTCGGCCAGACTCAGCGTCAGGCGGGTGATTATGCAGAGGACCTTGCCGCCGCTATGCTTGCCTCCACGCTCGGTATCGACTTCGATATCGACGAGAGCTGGGACGAGAAGAAAGAGATATTCAAGATCAGCGGTAAGATCGTCAGCACGCGAAACATTACGCAATCCAGCATTGTCCAGTCGCATGGCTACACCACCGTCATCGCCGTCGCCGTATTCGTCTTCTGATCTTTGCCCTAGAAACCGTCACTCTCCGGAGAGGGTAAGATGGTTCCGAACGGTCTGCAGACATCCTGGGGATACATCATCCCTCCGCTTCTGGGATTTGCTGTCCTGCTCGGCGTCGCCCTCATCTCGCTCCTGAAAGGCGGAGGGAAGCAGACGAACCTCCTGTTTGCCGGTATCTGCTTTCTCGGCGCCTTTTTCAACGCCGACATGGTCCTTGTTTCCATCCTGCCCGACGAGACTCTCGCCCTCCTTGTCGACAGGACGGTCCATTTTTTCTTTGTGTTCAGCGTCCCCGTCTACATCCGTTTCGTCCACGTCTTCCTGGGCATCCACAACAGGCGATGGCTGGAGATTGCCGCGTGGCTTTCGAGCATCGCATTTCTCACCATCATCCCCACGGATCTATACATCAGCGGTTTCCATTACTTCTATTTCGGCAGGATCGCCAGGGCCGGGCCGCTCTTTCACCTCTTTTCGGCGACCGTCGCCTTCACGGTCATCTACTGTCTTGCGACCCTATTCCACGCCATGGGGCGGACCGGCGATAATTTGACGAAAAACAGGATCAAGTACATCTTCGGAGGGATGGGTTTTTCCGGGCTTCTGCTGGCCTGTACAATCCTTCCGGTCAGCGGCGTCCCCGTCTACCCGCTGGGGAATTTCAGCTTTATCCCCGCCGTTTTTCTCGCCTTCGGCGTCCTGAAGTACGATCTTTTGGACATCGGCGTCCTCATCCGCCGCGGAACGGGCTATGTCGTTTTGACGGGCATTCTCACCGCGTTTTACATCCTTGTGATCTTTCTCTTTCATTCTTTCTTTCTCAAGACCGGCAGCGGAGATGCGTTTGTGCTTTCTTTGGTCCTGGCGGTCATCATTGTCCTGCTTTTCAATCCGCTTCGCGAAAAGGTCCAGCGTGTCATCGACCGCCTGTTCTTTCGGGGGCGTTACGATTACCGCGAGCTGCTCCGTGAGATCAGTGGCCGGCTGAGAACCCTTCTAAATCTGCAGCAGATCAAAGAACTGCTGATCGGCGTCATCGCCGAGGCGCTGCAAGTGGAAAAGGTCATTCTCATGATTATGGAAAAGGGGCGATTGCGTCTCTACGTTGAAAACTCGCTCGGCGGCGGGGAGGATCCTCCCGCGGAGACCGGGTTGTTGATGCAAATGCTTGAGGGGGAGAGGCGGCCGATGAGCCGTGCCGCTGCGGTCAGGTACTTCGTAAGCAGGGAAGAGCGGGAGAGGATCGCCGGACTCTTTGACCGGCTTGGTGTCATACAGGTCATCCCGCTTCCCGCACGGGAAGGGCTGACGGGTGTGATTGCCCTCGGGCAGAAACGATCGGGAGAGCTTTTCGTGGACGAGGATATCGAGCTTTTGACCACGATCGCCAATCAGGCAGCGACGGCGATCGAAAACGCCCAGAGCTACGAGGCGCTGGAGGGGCTTAATCGCGATCTCGAACAAAAGGTGACCGAAAGGACTGCCGATCTCCGGCAGGCGATGAAGGAGAAAGAGCGGGCGCAGGACCAGCTCATCCGCGCTGAGAGTCTTGCCTCGATCGGCCAGCTCGTCGCGGGGACCGCCCACGAACTGAATAACCCCATCGCCGGGGCGATGAGCCTGGTCGAGAGCGCCATAGAAACCATCGAAGGGTGGCGGCGGCAGACGGCAAGCCACGACCAGGTCGTCGGCGACCTCCGCTTTTCTCTCGACGAACTGCGCCGGGCGGGGGCGATTATCAGGAGCCTTCTGGATCTTTCACGTCAGACCCAGATATATGTGGAGCCGGTAGATCTGAACCGGGCGATCGAGGACGCCCTGCTGGTTCTCCATAACCAGTATAAGGAGATGGATGTAAAAATAGGGAAGGATTATGAAGATCTTCCTCCGGTACAAGGGAATTATGCCAATCTGGGTCAGGTTTTGATCAACATTATCCAGAACGCCCTCCAGGCGCTGCCGGAAGGGAAAGGAGAGATTTTTCTCAAGACCCGCTACCGGACCGCGGAGGGGATAGTCGTGATCGAGTGCAGGGATACAGGGAGGGGGATACCTTCCGCATTCATGAAAGACATCTTTAAACCTTTTTTTACAACCAAAACGGTCGGCAGCGGCACGGGTCTCGGCCTTTACATCTGTCACGAGATTGTCCGGCGTCACGGGGGCCAGATCCGCGCGGAGAGCAAAGAGAAGGGGGGGACGGTTGTGACCGTCGAGCTCCCTGCAAAAGGAGGCAAGGATGAACGGCTTACTGGTAGTCGACGATGAAGAGGGAGTCCGGCGTTCGCTGAAGCGATTGCTGGAGAAGGACGGATACGCGATCGTGCTTGCGGAAAACGGCCGGGAAGCTCTGGATATCATCAAAAATGACGCGCAGGGGATCGAAACGGTCATCTGCGATTACCGGATGCCGGGGATCGACGGCATCGAAACCCTCATCGAAATCGGCCGAATGAATCCTGAAGTTACGCGGATCATCCTCACCGCTTACGCCACGATGGCAAACGCCATCGAAGCGGTGAACGCCGGTATCGACGGTTTTTTGACCAAGCCTTTCGTGAATCAGGAGCTCCGGGCGAAGGTCAGGGAGTGCAGTATCAAGAAACGGTTGAAGCAGTTCGTTTCAGGGCAGGTTATGGCCGAGATACAGAAAAACAGCAGGACCATTCATCCCAGACGCATGGAGGTGACAATTCTCTTCAGCGATATGCGGGGTTTCTCGGGACTTTCAGAACGGCTGACCCCGGCGGAGCTCTCCGAATTTGTGAACCGCTACTATTTCACTCCCCTCGACCGTGTCATCTTCAGCCGCAATGGGACACTGGATAAGCACATAGGGGATAGCGTGATGGCCATATTTGGAGCGCCGGTCGGCGGGGGCGACGATGCTTTACGGGCTGTACAGGTCGCTATTGCGATCCTTGAAGAGATCGCCCTCACCAACATGAACATTCCGCAGACAGACCGAAAAATCGCTGTCGGCATCGGGATTGCGACCGGCGAGGTATTGGCGGGGATTTTCGGCTCTTCCTGGAAGAAGGAGTACACGGCCTATGGAGCAACCGTGAACCTCGCCAAGCGTCTCGAGAAGATCGCCGGGACGGATCAGATCGTCGTCTGCGAAAGGACGGCGCGACTCGTAGAAGATGTCGTGCGATTGGAAAAAATTTCGGGACCGATTGTGCGAGGGGTTCCCCATCCACCGGAGGTATTCAGAGTCCTTGGAAGGAAGTAGTTAACACAATAAAGGAAATACAGCTTGACTTTTTTCCGCGTCTGGTCTAAACACATCGACATGACGCGGGGTGGAGCAGTCCGGTAGCTCGTTGGGCTCATAACCCAAAGGTCAGAGGTTCGAATCCTCTCCCCGCTACCAAATCATATCGAGGGATTAGCCAAAGCGGCGGATCCCTTTTTTGCATTTTGGGGGGATTTTTCTAACGGATTTCAATCGGGAGCGTTGAACGTGGTTTCCAGGAGACCCACCTGCTGGCGATTGAAGTCCTGATCGTCGAACAGGTGACCCGACGCTGGCGATCATCGAAGTGGCCTACCTGCTTGGCTACGAAGACCAGAACTCCTTCTTCCGCGCCTTCCGCCAGTGGGAAGAGCTGACTCCGGCCGCATGGCGAACCCAATAAATAAAGCCTGTTCAATACTTGTTTACGCTAATGAATATAGGTACTTAGAAACATGAAAAATCAAAGATAACCCATTTTTATTGGATTTCCGGAGGA
>Ga0194126_10011741_pt1 | contig 11192 bp, 11 predicted proteins | sample TA2KigC150mmetaG_FD_148641 | JGI IMG/M metagenome (GOLD analysis project Ga0194126, IMG submission 148641) | Freshwater microbial communities from Lake Tanganyika, Tanzania - TA2015035 Kigoma Deep Cast 150m | ecosystem: Environmental > Aquatic > Freshwater > Lake | place: Tanzania: Lake...
ATCGGTCAACGAATCATTCATCGAAGCGTTTGTTAATTTTGTGATTATTTTGATCCCAAGTTTTCTGTATTCTGGTATCTGTTCATTCTTTTCAAGAAATCTAGATCCTATCACAATGTCTGCCTTATCTTCAAGAATTGGCACCATTATTGGCTGAATGTCATCTGTTCTGTGTTGACCATCTGCGTCAAAGGTAACTAGGATATCAGCGTGTATCTCTTTGGCCTTGAGAAAAATACTTCGTATTCCAGATCCGTAGCCCATATTTTTTGGGTGTTCTATCACAATGGCGCCGAGGCTTCGTGCAATCTGTCCGGTCATATCTGAAGAGCCATCGTTACAAACTATGATTTTGTCAGTTATCTTTTTGAGTTTTAAAATTATGGATGCGATTTTTTCCTCTTCGTTATATGCCGGTATGCCTATTACAATGTCCAAATTCTATCATTTTGTCGCTTGCTCAACATATAACTTCAACGTATAAAATATCTGATTTTTGATGTTGAAAAATTACCAGCTGTCCAGAGTCTAATATGATCTATTTGATAGAAACAACCACTGCTATTGCGTAATCACCTTCATGACTAAGAGATGCCACAAAACTATGCTCTTGATCATCTCTAATGCTAACAGTTGGCTTGCCTCTGAAGCCTGTTGTTATGTCTATGAAACTAATGTTTTTTCTGATTGATTTTTTAACTGCTTCTTTTAACGCAAATCTGGTCGCAAAATGTTTTGCAGGATGTTTGTATCTTAGACAATATCTTATTTCTGCAGAAGTGAAAATTCTCTTATAAAACTTGGATCTTGTCTTGTATGGAATTTTCTCAAAACGTTTTATCTTTACTAGATCTATGCCTATTCCAAATTGGGATTTTCGCAATCTAATCTATTACCTGGCCGCCAGAAACAATAATGTTTTCACCAGTAATGTAGTTAGAGTCATCAGATGATAAAAATACGATTGTTTTTGCTACATCTTTAGCTTCGGCTAGTCTTCCCAACGGTGTTTGGCTTTTGCTTATCTCTAGCATGCTTTTAGGGAAATTTGCGATCAGTGGAGTGTTTACTGTTGATGGAGAGACACAATTTACGGTTATTCCGAATCTACCTAATTCTACTGCCAATGAGCGAGACAAGCCTAACGACGAATACTTTCCAACCAAATAATTGCTCATGTTTGTAGGAGGCTTCCCAATTACTGCACTAGTTAAAACATTAATGATCTTTCCGTATTTTCTTTCCTTCATGGATGGCGCAATTTGTTGCACAATCCAAAAAAATGATTTGGTTTGAATATCTAACTCTTGCTGAAAATCAGACCATTCCAAACTTGTAAATCCTTTCATTTCGAGTGGTAGCGCAACTGAATGGACAAATATGTCGATATTACCTGCATCTGACACCTTTGAGAGCGAACTCATTACTTGACCATGATCTAATAAATCGACTTGATATGTCTCAATGTTTTCTGCCAGAGTTGGGTTTCTCTTAATTATCTCGTCTATACCGTTCCTGCTTTTATGAAAAAATAGTACAAGTCTGGCACCTGTCTGTAAAAGTGACTCGCAGGAAGCTAATCCGATTCCGCCATTTGCGCCTGTTATCAATACTCTTTTACCGTTAAGCAACTAGTCATACCTCACAACTACCTTGGCCTCGCCTTCTATGAGCAATTTATTATTACGATCTACAGCTGTTGTCTTGATTGTGATCAGTCTTGTAGCGATGCTTTTGCCGATCACAAGGCCTTCCACAGTGATGTTTTCATTAGGAAAACATGGATTGACAAATTTTAGGGATTGAGAAAAATATAATGCGTTTTTGCCAGGAATATGCATGCCAATAAGTCTAGAAAATAATGAGGACAACAACATTCCATGAACTACTCTATTCTGAAATTTTGCAGCTTTTGCATATTCCTGATCCATGTGTAACGGATTATAGTCACCAGAAATGTCTGCGAATTTGTCGATCATTGAATCAGATATCATCACTGTAAATTTTCTTGAATCGCCAACTTGGATGTCCTCTAACCTATTTTCTTCAAGTATATCACTCATGAAAAGGTAATTCCATGATTTCTCAAATGTCTTTTTATGTCTGCCACATTTTTTACATCCGTGATCTCAGCAACAGAGAACTTTATCTTGAATTCTGATTCAAGTTCATCAACAAGTACAAGGCTGTTAAAAGAATCCCACCTCTCAATGGTTTCCGGACCTGACTGGTCGGTTATCTCTGACGGTGAAACTCCAAGAACCTTTGATATCACATTGTGTAGTTTTTCTGAACTCATTCTGCACTCACTGTCAAATGTTTTGGCACTTTTATAACATTATTCAAATCAAATATCCATTCGCTATCTTTTTTGTTAAACCCAGAATCCTCAAGAAATGTTTGGCAAGGCATGTTTTTTTTACTTGGGATGAATGTGCCTTTTACAAATTTTACTCCATCGCTCTTTGCTTTTCCAAGCAAATATCCGAGTATGCCATTTTCAATTCCTCTTCCCATCACTCTGCAGCTTAGAAGAAATGTATCTATTTCCCAAATCTCTTTTTCCTTTTTGACAATGAAGACACCAGTAATTCCATTGTCTCCAAATTTGTCTTCTATCTGTGCACAACCTATCATCGTACTCTTATCACTTGCAAATCTTCGAATTTCTTCTTCCTGGTATCTATGTGTCGTCAAATTAAACTGATTTGTCTTTAATGTAAGCTGAGATATGCGAGGAATTGTAAACTCGTTAGCATTTTTTATTTTAATTTTTATATTTAATTGCTTTAGAAAATCATCCAAACTAGTTATCGATTTTTCAAATGCTGTTCGTTGTTTTTGTTCAAAATACATTTTCCCCCTATCAAGATCTTCTTCGGTGACCGATAATACATTAAAGTCAGTCAACTGTGTTATGCACTTAGCATATTGAGATGGATCGTCTGGCAAATCAAGCACAAGAACCTCTGGTAACTGCATTTTTATCATCTCGCGATTTACAGGATCGTCATCTACAAATATCATACTGTTTAATGCGATGTTGAGTTCACTTGATAGCTCTTTGAGATTTGAAACCTTGTCGTTCCAATTGATCCTAATCGCGCCAAAACACTCTTCACGCAGTATCATTGCAGGGTGTTTTTTGATTACCTGAAGTGCATCATCTGGGTTATTCTTGCTATTAATGGCAAGAATTATTCCTCTTTTCCATAGGGACAAAATTCTTTGCTGGAATTCAACAAAGGCGTTTCCTGGAGATGAATCTCCAAGGCTGATCCCATCAAATCCGTCTTCTCCTACGACTCCTCCCCATAAAGTGTTGTCAAGATCTAAAACAATACATTTCTTATTGAGGCCTAGCAATGGTTTTACGAATCCGATTAAATCATTGGCCAAAGCAGGAATGAAATCAAAAGCTATGCGTATGTCGCCTATGAAAAACTGTCTGTAATCAAACACATTGTTCTCACCAAAACGATTCACAAATGCATTAAAATCATACAAGTAGACAGACTGCTGGTTTTTGATATATTCTGCCAATCTTGAATTAAAGTCTGCTATCATACTGTATATGCCGTAATCCATCTTTGTTTCTACAATTCCATACGGAGAATAATCTGGGTTTTTCGAGTTGCTCAGAACCAGCTTTGATTTGGAATTTTGTGTAAATGTTCCAATTAGATTTTTTAATTCGTTAATTTTTTTTGTGATTATTTCTTTCCGCTCTTCAGCAGTATGTGAATATGGATTGTAAAATACCTTACCAAGTATGTCTCGTATGTCTAAAGTCAAAAAAGTAATGTCTGGTTTAAATTCATATAACTTACTTTTCTCATTGAAAATTTCCTGATTGTACTGATTATATCCAGAAACAAATGTAATGCAATTCACATTCAAGTCGCTGCATTTAACGCGAAGTGTTTCCTCCAATCCATTTAATGTAAAACTAGACAAGACTGCAACGCGTACTGTTTTTTCATACTGCTTGACATCTAGTGTTTTTGCTTTATTGATATAATGTGATAGTTTTTCTTCCATGCAGATATGAATTGATCTTCATTAATAACAATAAATGTTTTGCAGACTAGAATTCAAAATAGATGAATTCTTTTGCATTACCTCCATAAAATAGGACAATCAATAGAATGCATACTGTTGAAAACAAAAACCATCTAGATAATTTGAGATTAGCTATGTTCTCAAGAATATTGTGTTTTTTGTAGGAAATATAAGACAAAATCATAAATACTATCACCAAAATAACAGATATTTCAAATGATTTGATTATGTCTAATGTATGTGAAACCGCAAAATCAAGTATTAAATATTTTTTCATGGTATAAAACATCTTGTCCAAGTCTTGGATTCTAAATGCAATGAATGACAAAAATACCAAATATTGCGTAACTAGTATCGAAATAACTGTGCCAACTTTCGATTTGAAAAATGTATTCTCTCTTAAGAATTTCGAGCGCTTTCGTAACACTGTTTCAATTGTGACGTATACTCCATGAAGAATGCCATAAATTGCAAAATTCAAACCTGCACCGTGCCACAAACCTAAGAAGAAAAATGATGTCATCAAGCTGAAAAATACGCGCAAATCTGACTTTCTATTGTTGAATACTAGTGGAAAATACAGGTAATCCCTTACCCATGTGGATAAACTGATGTGCCATCGTCTCCAAAAGTCTGCTGGCGAGCGGGCAAAATATGGCTTGTTAAAATTCTTTGGTATCTTGAATCCCATGATTAGAGCAGCACCTATGGCAATGTCGGAATATCCAGAAAAGTCTCCATATATCTGAACGGCAAAGGCAATGGCGCCTAAAATTATTGTGAATGATTCCATGCCGACTGGATTGGCAAATATGTGATTGACCATGGGAGCTATGTTGTCTGCAAAAAACATCTTTTTCACAAAACCAAACATCATCATTGTAAGGCCTAGCTTTAGATTGTGACTCTCAATAACAATTAATCGAAGTTTTGTTTTCTCTTTCCAGTCGTCTACTTTTTCTCTGAGTTGTGGCAGAAACTGGCCTGCCCGCAAGATTGGACCTGCAACAAGCTGTGGGAAAAATGTCACAAAAAGCATGTATTCTCTTAATGACTTTGATGGCTCTACGTTGCCTCTGTAGACATCAATCACGTATCCTATTGCATGAAATGTGTAAAATGAAATCCCAATGGGCAGTATCAAATTCAATACAGGAATATTGGCAATTCCAAAATGATTCAACATTCCGTTTAATTCAGATATTGTAAAATCAGCATACTTGAAAAAACCAAGAAGGACCAAGTTGCACCCTAAGGTTAAAACCAGAAGTTGTTTTTTCCTAGTCGTGTTACTTGTTATGTGTATCTCTTTTGCCAGATAGTATGTCCACATTGTGGTGAAAATCAATAGAGTGATCTGGTAGTTGGAAGAATAATACAGAAAAAAATAACTTACTATTATGATGAAAATGTGGTGAAAGTTTCTTCTCTTGATTATTGCAACTACTGTTAGTGTAATTATGAAAAATACAACAAAATCTAATGTGTTAAATAGCATTAGCTAGCTATTTCCCGAGACACTATTTCAGAAATATCGTCAGTATAAACAGTAACTGTTTTGTTTACTGCTATATGGTATGGGTCTCTCCATACAACCATATCTTCGTATTTTTTGTGAAGAAAATACACATCAATGTGATTTTGTTTTGCAATGTTTTGTAATGATTTGGTAAATATTTCATCATCCGATACTGTGGTAGAATCAAAAAATACTCTGTGATAAGGAGGAGTAAACAATGCAACTTTGATGTTATTTTTTTGCAGTTTTTTAATTATCTCTTCCAAGGCAAGCTTTTCTTTGTTGACATCGGACGAATCGACACCTCTGAAGCTAATTCTTTCTCTGTAGGATTCCATGCCCTTTTCATCAGTTATTGGCACTTGGTTGTAGTTAATGAATGGGTTATGGATATATTCTGGACCTTTGATCAAATACCTTAATGACAAAATCGTGCGATCCTTTGGAGAAGTGGGAAATTTCAACTCTGGATTGTTTCCACTAAAATACGATAAAATGTCTACAAAGAACTTTTTTGGTTGAAGTATATTGGATTCTGGATTAGATATGACATGAGGCGCATTTTTGTATGTATTCTCAAAGTCTGTCATGCTGACTCCATACAGAACCATGGCAGGTTTTAGCGAAATCACGTGATCTATGCTTCGTAGTCTGTGCGAAGGCGTGTCACTCATGTCGGCCAAATTATAAATTTCATATTTTGCACCACCTAATTTCAAATTCTCTTCTATCTGTGTAGAATTAATCGAGTAAACGTTGCTTGCTCCTACGATAAAGATTCTTGATTTCTCCGACGTGTCTTGCTTGCTGACAATTCCTCTCCAGGATGGATCATATATGTACAGATAAAGATCCATTATTGCATAAAGAGATACTAGAACAATAATTGTTGAAAAAAATAAAGAAACTATGATTCTTTTATTCACATTTAATTTGACTATTACTTGGTTAATAATTTGTAGAGTTTGATGTAATGTGTTGTTTTATTGTGTAATTGCATCTGCTACCACATCCTGTAATTTTCTTGTTATTTGTGGGTAAAGCGGCAATGAAATTATCTCTTCGTACGCATTTTTTGATTGTTCCAAACTTCCATATGTTTTTGCTTTATGTTTTAACAAAGTAAACTCGTGTAGTGGTTTGTAGTGAACAGAGGTTCTGATACCTTTTTTCAATAATTTATCAAATATTTTGTCACGATTTGACGAGCTGTGTTTCTTTATTCGTATGATATACAGATGACAGGAATCATTGTCTGTTATGTTTGGAGTTTCTATCCATTTGTAATTCTGGAATTTCTGGTTATAATACTTGCAAACTTGCCTTCTTCTATTGTTTAGCTTTTCCAATCTTTCTAGTTGACTTAGTCCCAATGCAGATCGTATTTCATCTATTCTGTAGTTGTATCCGGCGTCGGCTACGTCATATTCCCATGGTTTACCCTTGGTGTATCTCTGTGTTAGCGACTTGAGTATGCCGTGGTTGCGTGCTTTTTGAACATAATCTGCAATTTTCTTTGAATTTGTAGTGATCATTCCTCCTTCTATCGTGGTTATGTTCTTTGTTGGATAAAAGCTGAAACATCCTGCATCACCAAATGTTCCTACATGTTTTCCATCAAATCTTGTTCCTAATGCATGAGCGCAGTCTTCTATTATGAATAAATCATTTTTCTTTGCAATTCTTGTTATTACATTCATGTTGCATGATTTTCCGGCAAAATGCACAGGAATGATTGCCTTTGTCTTTGAGGTTAGATTTTTCTCAATTGATTCTGTAGATATGTTCAGATCACGACTATCTATATCTGCAAGAACTGGCGTGGCCCCTGCAAGTATCACGGAGCTTGCTGTGGCAACAAATGTCATGTCTGGTATAATCACCTCATCATCTTTTCCTATGTTTAGCGCTCTTAACGACAAATGCAGTGCAGATGTGGCATTTGATACGCCAACTGCATACTTTGATTTTGTGTATGATGCAAACCTTGCTTCAAATTTTCGTAATACCGGACCATCTGTGAGAAGTGGAGATTTTAAAGCAGTAAGAACAGTCTTTCTGTCCTGATCAGTTACTTCCGGTGCAAAAAATGGAACTTTGATCGAATTGTCAAAGGCGTCTTTTACTGTCAATCATAGGAATTTGATAATTGTATAATTTATCTATTGAGTATGTCTTTGTATATTTCTAATGTCTTTTCTGCCATTTTTTTTGAATTACATTGCTCTAGAACTAGTTTGTATCCTGCCTGACCCAAACTATCTCTCATCGTGTTATCATTGAGTAATTTTAGTATGGCTTTTGATAATTCAATATGATCTTCAGGTGTAACCAAAATGGAATTCTCTCCATTAGTTATCGTATGTGGTATACCATGAGCGGTCGTGCTTATTACAGCTTTTTTGAAAGCAAATCCTTCAAGCGGTGTTAGTGGAGAAAGCTCCCATCTGGATGGTAAAACCAAAAACTCGCATGCCTGGTAGGCCGATATTATGTCGATTCTTGGAGGTTTTTTTATGACCATTATGATATCATCAATTTTCAATTCCTTGATCATCTGGAGCATTTTCTCCTCAAATCCGAAATCCACACCCATTATCACCAATTTTGTTTTGGATTCTCTTAGCTTGTCAGCTATACTCTCGTAGGATCTAAGCAATATGTCGACACCCTTTACCAAGCTAAACCTACCAACAAACAAAATATATCGTTCAGAAATGGAATATTTTTCCTTAAAATTTATCGAATGTGAGTATAATTCTTCCAAACTAATTCCATTTCTGACTATTGTAATTTTGGATTCGTCTGCAAATTCTAAAAAAATATCTTTTTCATATTGATTTGCAACAGAAATCTTTGTTGCTTGTTTTATTACAAATTTTATCATTTTATCTTGAAGCTTATATGATAATTTTCTTGTTATGTCTCCTCGCAGATCTGGATGAGTCGTCAAACCACCCTGATCTGATATAACTAATGGTATTTTGAATTTCTTTGAAATCAGTGCAGCTATAAATGACTGAAAGCTCCTGATTCCAACGGTATGAATTATATCGGGTTTGTTCTTCTTCAGCTGAAAATACATGCTAGGATTTACAAAAAATAACTTTAATGAAAACCAGGCATGTGTGCGGTTTATTCTAAATCCTTGATGTGTTTCGAGTCGTGGCAGATCTTTGTTAAAAGTACTAGCATTGTTTGCAAAATCTAGATCTGTCGTGTAAATTGTGACGTCATGTCCAAGCTTTGCTGACTCTCTGGCTATGTCTACGCAGAGAAACAGAATTCCGCCAAACTGTGTGGCTGGTAATGATGCTGGACAAACTAGTGCAATTTTCATATCTGTTATCTACTCGAAATCTAATCCAAAGGTGATCATAGAAAAGGATTCTTCATGTGTTATCAGCACGTTCATCTTTGTGCGTATAAAATACCCATAGTGTGCGTCGCCTCGACTTTTGTCGTTTTAAAAGAGTATTTTCCCAGCCTGTTTATCATGTCGTCTAGAGATTTTTGTTTGGCATCTGCTAAATGATATTCCATGCAGATTTTTCTAATTTTAGTATAATGTGAATCTGGCAAAGACTCCATAATGTGGTATTCCTCACCCTCACAATCCATTTTCACAAAATCACACTGTTCAATAGAATTCAAATCAAAAATGTTTTGCAAGGAAACCGATTCAACTTCTATTTTTTTTGAACTTGTATTGTGCATGCTATGACCTGATTGATCCACATTTAGATAAATTGTGACAGTTTTGTTTTCTGTCGATACTGCTTTATTGTTTGTAATTATGTTTGTAATCTTATTTAGCTCAATATTTGATACCAAAATATCAAAGTTCTCTTTAATAGGCTCAAAACAAAATATCTTTCCCGATTTGCAAAATTGTGAGGCATATAGAGCAAATAATCCTATATGTGCTCCTATGTCTATGACTATGTCCTCATCTTTAATCTCAAAGCCTTGTTTTTTGTACTCTTCTACTAACCAGACATTAACAAATGCCATGAGATCTGTTGAATCTGTCCTTAGCTTCACTTTGATTCCACTTCGCATCTCTAGTATTGTATAGTCAGTTCTTATTTTATGGAAATAAAGATCAACAAATGTTTGCCAATTTTTAATAACCTGAATCGCCTTAAGTAATATGATAATTTTTTTTACTATTCCTACGCTCAATTATGACCTGTTCTATTGTTGTTTGATTAAATAGGTAACGTCACGCACTATGAATTTTTAACTAACTAATGAACTGCATTAACGTAATGAAAATTATGATTACTGGTGGCGCCGGCTTTATTGGAAGCCATCTCTGTGAAGAATTTGTAGGAAAAAATGATCAGGTCATCGTACTGACAAGGGCTTCTACCAACTTGAATAGAATATCTCACTTGCTTGATAAAATTACATTGGAACAAGTAGATGTAACCAATTATGATGACTTGGGAAAAATAATAGAAAAACACAAACCACATATCCTCATTCATCTGGCTGGCGAGACATCACACTCTAAATCTTTTGAAAATCCGTTGTACGATCTTGATGTCAACACTAAATCCACGCTATTCATTCTTGAAAAAATAAAACAGCTTGGCCTGAAATGCAGATTTGTACTTGGCAGTACATTCATTGTGGTTGGAAAACCCCTAGCTTTACCTGTAAATGAAGAAAGCATTTGCAATCCAACTACGATTTACGGTGCAAACAGACTGGCAAGCGAAGTATACTGCAAAATATATCACAATGTATTTGGTTTGGACACTGTTTCTTTCAGAATCACAAACTCGTTTGGTCCGAGGGAGCAATACGTGCCTAACAAAAATGCAGTGAACTTTCTGATTTACAAAGCATTCAAAGGAGAAGAGATCACTATTTTTGATAAAGGCAACTTCTTTAGAGATCTGGTGTATGTAGACGATGTTGTATCTGCAATAAAGACAATAACACAAAAGGGTAAATCTGGCGAGCTTTATTGGATTTCTTCCGGAAATAAAACATGGTTTTATGATCTAGGAAACTGGCTTGAGGAATTTACCAAATCTAAGGTAAAGTATGTTGAATCTCCACAATATACAAAAAAAGTCGACGTAGGGAACTTCGTAGTAGATAACTCGAAATTGTGTTCGCTTGGATGGGAAATAAAAACTCCAATAAAAGATGGTATCGAAAAAACTCTAAACTATTTTGGAACACTAAAATAATTCAATTCGACTCGATATATTTCTCAAATGACGTAAATTGGAATTTCCTGATCAGACTATCCATTTTAGGCATGGCTTTGTGAAGATTATGATATGTGATGAATTTATCTTCAAAGGGGAGAGGTATTTTTGGCATGTGCTCTGGAGTTAGCTCCCATGAATGAATGTAAAAAGTAGCTGGGATTTTCTGGTTTTCATATCGCTTTATTGCATTTTCAATGATACCAAGTGGTAAAAATCGCAGATAAAATCCTCCCCCCGTAGGAATTTTTTTACTAAAGAATTTGGTCACCATTAAAGGAAATTCCAAAATTTTTGCATCAGAACTGTTCTGATTTATCGAATCTGAGGAAATTCTGTATGGTTTTGTATCTGCATCGGGAATTCCATATAATTTCGTTTTT
>Ga0194126_10011743_pt1 | contig 11191 bp, 10 predicted proteins | sample TA2KigC150mmetaG_FD_148641 | JGI IMG/M metagenome (GOLD analysis project Ga0194126, IMG submission 148641) | Freshwater microbial communities from Lake Tanganyika, Tanzania - TA2015035 Kigoma Deep Cast 150m | ecosystem: Environmental > Aquatic > Freshwater > Lake | place: Tanzania: Lake...
TAAAAGACCGGGCTTTCCGGCCAGTGCCGTGCTCGGTTTCCAGCTTGCCCAAAACATGTCTCGGAATAAGTTTAAGCATCTGATGAAAGATTGTGTTACAATGGGCCATAGTCCGAAATCTCCTTTCTGTTTGATGAGTTATGGCTAACACATTATAACAGATTCACAGGAGATTTCGGGCTTTTTTTAATCCGTTAACCGGACAGAAATGAGTTCCGCTTTATGTCTTGCGGCCCATTCCACGACTAAACCCAAAGCTCGTGGTGGCAAAAAACCTTCTAACACCGTGTTAGTTTTGTAGGGGCGGGTTTGAAACCCGCCCCTACAAGAGATATCAATAGGTTATCTGGATGGTTTGTTTCATTTCAAAGGGAACACGGTATAACACCGTGAAATCGTCTATTTTGATCACTGCCTGATCGCTGCTATAACGGGCGTGGAAATGCGGCGGATTATGATCTTCGAAAAACATGGCAATAATAATGCCATAAAATCGGCTAATTTCCGGCATTACTGATTACTTAACTGGGCTGGCTGTATGAAGCGCCCCTACACCCAGGTATTGGGTTTTTTGTTCCAGTTTTTCCTGATTTCTTCTTTATCTTTTTGGGTGGCGCCAAAGGCCCCCTCACACGCCGCCTCATACTTGTGGATGTCGGAGCGGAAGTCCTTCTTATAAGGACTGTTAGTCGAATCCTTGCAAAAAATGGTGGGCATGCCGACGAGGCGCTCCACCTCGGCGCTGCAGATTTCGCAGGTGGTGAGGGGCGGGTCGCTCATCTTCTGCTCGACTTCAAAAATATGACCGTGGTCCTTGCACTTGTACTCATAGGTTGGCATGCGTCACTCCTTCCAGGGCTTGCTAATTGCTTGACAGACACCCCCGGGGGCGCTAATTTTAGGAAACCTTAAATAGTTATTAACAGATTTTTCCCCAAAGGCCAAGCGCGGATTGTCCGCCGGCAGGCTGGCAGGGACGTTCCGCCAGAAGTGGCGCCCCCCGGGCCCTGGCCGGCCGCGCCGCGGCATGGTCCGGGCGGCCAGGTCGCCTCGTTCTCTTGATCGTCACAGGAGGAACCCATGAAAATCCCCGCCCTCCAGGCTGTTACCGTTGAAATCCTGGTAGACAACTTCTTCGACGTTTTCGAGCCTTCCCGTCCCGGCATCGTGGAACGGGTGGTCCCCGGCCGCCTCAAGAAACCGCTGTTGGCGGCCCACGGGCTGGCCTACCTCATCACCCTGAACCGAGGGGGCAAGCTCAGCCGCATCCTGATGGACGCGGCCAACGCCCCTCTGCCCCTATTCAACAACCTGGAAGCGTTGGAACACGACATCAATGACATTGACGCGGTGGCCCTGAGCCACGGCCACCCGGACCACTACGGGGGGCTGGTCGAATTCCTGGCCAAACGCACCCGCGGCCCCATTCCCGTCTATCTCCACAAGGACGCGTTTCTTCCCAAGATCCTCATTACGCCCCGGGGGCGCATCGGTCCCTGGGTCCTGGATCTGAACCAGTTGGTAGCCGCGGGCGTGGAGCTTTGTGAGAACCAGGGCCCCCAGCTGGTCCTGGACCAGGCCCTCCTCACCGGCACGGTGGAGACCACCACCGTGTACGAAAAACCGCTGCCCGGCTTCCGGCGCCAGGTGGCCGGCCAGGAGGAACAAGACCTCTTTCCCGACGAGCAGGCCCTGGTGGCCGTGGTTGAAGGCCGGGGCCTGGTGGTGATCGGCGGCTGCAGCCACCCCGGCATCGTCAATATGGTGAAATACGCCCAGAAACTCACGGGCGTCCAAAAAGTCTCCCTCATCATCGGGGGCTTCCACCTCACCCCCGGCGGCGATGAACTGATTAAGCACACCATCCAGGGCCTGAAGGAACTGGACCCGGAACTGATCATCGCCGGCCACTGCACCGGCTTCCAGGCCCTGACGAAACTCGCTATCGCCTTCCCCGACAACTTCATGGTCAGCTGCGTGGGCACCAAGGTGATGGTGGTGGGGGGGTAGAGGAAGGTTTCCTGTTTTCTGTTTTTTGGTTTTAGTGGCACAGGTTTCCAACCTGTGTTCATGACGCAGGGTGCGTCCTACGCACCATGAGCTTATGGCCGCGGCGGGCACGGAGGCCCGCCCCACTGACTTTCATAGTTGCAGGTGTTCCGATGGAACATGTATTGCTTCTTAAAACCCATTTCGGCTTTGATCAATTCCGCCCTTTGCAGGAGGAGATTATCGGCTGCGTGATGTCGCAAAGAGATGCTCTTGTGCTGATGCCGACCGGCGGAGGCAAGTCGCTTTGTTTTCAATTACCGGCGTTAAAGATGCCGGGGGTGACCCTGGTTATTTCACCTCTCATCGCGCTGATGAAAGACCAGGTGGACGCCCTCAAGGCTAATGGGATTCCGGCTGAATTCATTAATAGCACGTTAACTCGCGCGGAAATTGACAAAATTCAGGCGGAGGTGCGAAAGGGAAAAATAAAAATTCTTTACGCGGCGCCGGAACGTTTGGTTTTGCCTGAATTTCAGATGTTCTTGAAGACCATTAACGTCAGTCTGATTGCGATTGACGAAGCCCACTGTATCAGCGAATGGGGGCATGATTTCCGTCCCGATTACCGTAATCTTATCATGCTGAGAAATGTTTTCCCCGAGGTTCCGGCGATGGCTCTTACCGCCACTGCCACGAAGAAGGTGCGGGAAGATATCATTCACCAGTTGTCTCTCGAGAACGCGCAAATATTTATCTCCAGCTTCAACCGTCCCAATTTATCGTATACAGTGCTTCCCCAAAAAGATTCTTACGACCAACTGATTAATATATTCCGGGAACACCGGAATGAAGCCGCGATCATTTATTGTTTTTCCAGAAAAGACACCGAGCAGCTGGCGGCGGATTTGCGCCAGGAGGGTTTAAAGGCGCTGCCTTATCACGCCGGGCTGGAAAGTGAGGAGCGCCGGACTAATCAAGAGAAATTCATTCGAGACGAAGCGCAAATTATCGTCGCGACCATTGCTTTCGGGATGGGCATTGACAAGCCGGATGTCCGCTTGGTGATTCACTATCATCTGCCAAAATCAATTGAAGGCTATTACCAGGAAACGGGGCGCGCCGGACGCGACGGACTTCCGAGCCAATGCGTTCTTTTCTATTCTTACGCGGATAAAATCAAACAGCAGTATTTTATCCGGCAGATGGAAAATGAGGCCGAGCGGAAAAATGCGGATCGGAAGCTCGACCAGATGGTTGAATATTGCGAGATGGCAACCTGCCGCCGTTATTATTTACTTACATATTTTGGAGAAGATTATCAACAAGAACAATGCGACGGATGCGATGTTTGTCTTTCGCCGAAAGAAGAATTTGATGCAATCATAATCAGCCAAAAAATTATGTCGGCTATTATTCGAACGGGACAACGGTTCGGGATAAACTATATTATCGACGTACTGGTCGGGGCAAAGAATAAGAAAATATTTGAGCGTGATCATCATGAATTGTCGGTATACGGCATTGTTGATGATTTTTCCAAGGAAGATTTAAGGCGCATCATCAGTCAATTGGTTTCCAGAAAGCTGATTGTGAAAAGCGGCGATGATTATCCGATTCTTGAACTAACTCCGCGTGGAAATGATTTTTTGAAGCAGCGGGAAAAAATCCGCCTACCCAAGCTTCAAGCTATTACCAGATTATCTCAACAAAGTGAAGCGGTTGAAGCCGATTGCGATCGGGAGCTATTTGAGACACTGCGTGTCTTGCGCAAAAAAATCGCGGATGAACAAGTGGTTCCCCCGTATGTCATCTTTAGCGATTTGACTCTGCGCCAGATGGCTTTTTACCTGCCGCAAAGCGAAGAGAACTTTTCAAGAATCAGCGGCGTGGGCGAGGCCAAACTTAAGCAATATGGGAAAATATTTACGGAGGTTATTCAAACCTACGCCAGGAAAAACAATCTCATTGAAAAAAATATTCCCGTGAAAAGAACGGCAAGGCCGCATCGGGCAAATCGTCTGGGACCGACATATCGGGTAACCCAACAAATGGTTCTTAAAAAAATGTCAATTGAGGAAATGGCAAGTTTGAGAGGTGTTTCAGCCTGGACCATAATGTCACATATTGAAAAGTTGGTCAGCGCCGGAGAACAAATTGATATTGACTATTTAAGGCCGGCGGTCGAGCAATTCGAAGCCATCAAAGCCGCATTTCAAAAATCCGGGGGCACAGCTTTGTTCCCCGTTCGGGAAATGCTGGGCGAGCAATTTTCATACGCAGAATTAAAAATAGCCCGGCTATTCATCAAATCGTAGATGTTTAACCTCTGCGGGAGGAGTTAAGCCATGTGTGAACTCTTTGCCATGTCGGCGGGCCAGCACTACACGGCCCAGGACTACCTGCCGCTGTTCGCCGACAAGGCCCGGGCCAACATGAGCGGCTGGGGTATCGGGTTTTTCCGGGAAGGGCAGGTGCACATCGAAAAATCCTGCGAAGGCGTCTACGAAGGGGACATGGTGCACGACAGCTTTCAGCGCCTGGCCCGGGTGATCGGCAGCCGCATCATCATTTCTCACATCCGCTGCCCCAAAGCCGGGCATCAGCAGGAATCCCTGGCCCAGCCCCTCACCGACCATTTCCTGGACCATCACTGGCTTTTTAGCTTTAAAGGGGAGTCCGAGTCCGGCCACGGCTATGACAGCCCCCGGCCCCTGATGCGGGAGCGGCTCCTGGCCGCCCGGGTCTTCGAGTTCGTCCGGGACGGTTTGGAAGCACTGCAGGGGGCCTCGCCGGAGCACGGTCTCTACCAGGGCCTGGCGGCGGCCTGCCAGCAGCTGATCAGCCGGTATCCCGGAGAATACGCCTTTTTTCTGGCCAACGAAACGGTGCTCTTCGCCTTTCTCAACCACGGGGAGATCCTCACCTACCACCCGCCGGAGGCCCGGGGCGAATCCCTGGTGCTGACCACGGTGTCGGGGGGGCTGACCAGATACCCGGAACACTGGTGCGCCTACCCCCATGAGGATGTGCGGCACGGCCAGATCCTCATTATTTCCGGGGCCGACCTCCTCTACCTGGGCCGGATCTGATGTGCGATCTTTTCGCCCTGTCCGCGGCGCAGCATTACACCGCGGCCACCTCGCTGCCGCTGTTCGCGGTCCGGGGGCGGCAAAACGTGCATGGCTGGGGTATCGGGTTTTTCCGCCACCGCGTCCCGGTGGTGGAGAAATCCGGCGACCAGGTGTTCGCCTTCGGCCGGCTCCACGTCTCCTTCCAGCGGCTGGCCCGGGTGGTGAACAGTCCCATCATTCTGGCCCACATCCGGTACAAAACCAGCGGTGAGGTGGACGAGTGTCACGCCCACCCCTTTGTCCTCACTTTTTGGGGCCAGTCCTGGATTTTCGCCCACAACGGCAAGGCCCCGGCCATCGAGCCCTACGTCAGTTCCCACACCCCGGTGTTGGAGGCGGCCAGCGACTCGGCCCGAACCTTCGAGTTCTTGCGGGATTATTTTGCCGACGCCGAACCCCGGCGGCCTCACACCCAGTTCGACGTTATCCTCCGGGAGGCCCTGGTTCACCTGCTCCAGCGTTACCCCGGCAAGTACAATTTTCTCCTCACCAACGGCCAGGTTATCTGGGCTTTCACCAACCACCGGCAATTCCTGATGCTCAAGGGCAGCGAGAAGCTGGAGGACGTCCTGCTCCTCACCACCATCGAGGATGGCCTCAGTTCGGAGAACTGGCAGAAGCTTGCGGCCAGGGAGGGCCGCGGAGGCCGGCTGCTCCTCATCGCCGGGGGCGACCTGATCCTGTCGGCAGACCTGCTCCCCTGACGCTTCCGGGCCCGGATATTTTCTCCGGCTCCCGGTTATCCCTGGCCCGTTTCAAGAATTTGAAAAAAAATTTTAATACATTGAACGGGACGCATGTCTAATATATTGTAAAACGCAGCTCCCGGGATAATGTCGCTGACGTGAGCCTCCTGAGCCCGGGGGGAGGCGGGAGAGCGGCATATTCAGGGTCTTCGTAATCCGGGGAAGCTGCGGGTAACCGGTTGTGGCCAGAGCACCCATTTCGGACCGGTCGTGCTGCGGCAGGTCAAGCCACGGCAGGCCGCCGGCGGCCCCTTGCAGTGTTAACCCCGTTACGCATGAAGGAGTTACGTTAATGACATCAAGACAACGGCCTTTGGGGTTCATGGTCGCCCTGGCCCTGACGTTCGCCCTGGTTTTAGGTCCCGGATTCACCGGGGCCGCCGAGGCCGCGTCCGAAGATGTGGCCATGTTTTACGACGACCTGTCCCAGTACGGGCAATGGGTGGAATATGAGAAATATGGGCCGGTATGGCGACCTACTCAGGTGCCGGAGGACTGGCGGCCCTATACCAACGGCCGCTGGGTGCCCACCAGCGACGGCAATGTCTTCGAGAGCCAGGAACCGTGGGGCTGGGCCACCTATCACTACGGCAACTGGATGCCCACCGAGGGCAACGGCTGGGTCTGGGTGCCGGGGCGGACCTGGTACCCCTCCACGGTGGAGTGGCGCTCCAGTCCCGAAAGCGAGCCGGTAGAGACCTCGTATGTCGGCTGGGCCCCCACCCCGCCCCCCAACTATGTGCCGCCGCCGTCCTACGCGCCGGCGTCCTATTATCAGGGAAGCCCGGTGACGGATGCCCTGACCGCGCCTCTCTGGATTTTCGCCAGGGCGGCCCAGTTTCTGCTGGGTTTCGGGCAGCCCTACACGCCGGCCTATTCCTATATGACCTCCGGGATCCTGGTGCCCCCGACCTATGTGCCGGTGTTCTTTTCCCGGACGGTGTTCATCCCGGCTTACGCCACCCCGACCTATTACCCCCCGGCTTTTTTCGGCGGCCGGCGATTCGGCGCCGGCTACTATAACATGGGCCCCTCGGTGACGTACATTTCCCGGGTCACTAACATCAATCAGACGATCATCAATCAGACGATCATTAAAAACAGCAACAATTTCCACCGGATTCACAATGTGGTGCCGCCCCGTGGGGTGATCGACCGCCATGGTTACGTCAAGCAGATTATTCCGCCGGCCCTGGCCCAGGGCCACCGCCTGCCGCCCCCCCGGTTGGCGCCAAATGTCAAACTGGCCCAGGTTAACCTGAACCGGCCCAACTTCGTGCCGCCGCCCAAAGATGTCCCCCGGATCACCGCCAATATCCCCCGGGTCCAGCCCACGGCGCTACAGCCGGGCCGGGGTCTGCCGGGCACGGGGTTGCCCTCCCGGGCCACCATGCCCCTGACCCCCCAGATGACGCAGCAGATCCAGAAGCTGCCCCCGCAACCGCACGGCGCGCCGGCGCCGGCAACCCAGCCGGGGCCAGGACAGGTTCAACCCGGCGTCCCGGCTCAACCGGGACAGCCCGGAGCGCCGGTCAAACCTGGACCAGGGCAGGCCATCGTACCCGGCCAGCCGGGTCAAGTCCAGCCGGGGGCTCACCCCCGACCCGGGCAGGCGCAGCCGGGTGTTCCGGGGCAGCCGGGGCAGGTCCAACCCGGCCCTCGCACCGGACCGGGACAGGTCCAGCCGGGCGCCACGCCTAAACCGGGACAGGTCGGCGCCCCGGGCCAACCGGTCCAGGTGCAACCGGGTGGCCCGCCAGCCGGTCAGGTCAAGCCGGGAGAATTTCGCCCGGGTGTCCGCCCTGGAACCCCAACCACCCCGGCTACTCCCGGGGCCGCCAAGTCTAGCGGCGCGCCCCTGCCCCAGGGCTACAAGGGCTTGACGCCGGAGCAGCGGCGGCAGCAGGAAATAGAACACCAGCGGCTGCAGCGCGGCGGCGCGGCTGGCCAGCCCCAGGCGCAGCCCCAAGGCCCGCCTAGGGTCCAGCCCCAGGCGCCGCCTCAGGTAAAACCCCAGGCGCCGCCTCGGGTCCAGCCGCGGCCCCAGCCCGAGCCGCAGGTCCAGCCCAGGCCGCAGCCGCGCCCGCAACCCCAGGTGCAGCCGCAGCCTCAGCCCCGGCCGCAGCCGCAGGTCCAACCCCGGCCTGAACCGCAGCCGCGGCCCCAACCCCAGGTGCAACCCAGGCCGCAGCCGCAGCCGCAACCCCAAGTGCGGCCGCAGCCTCAGCCCCGGCCTCAGCCTCAGGTGCAGCCGCAGCCTCAGCCCCGGCCTCAGCCTCAGGTGCAGCCGCGGCCTCAGCCCCAACCGCAGCCGCAGCCGCAGCCACAACCGCAAAAAAAGGAAGAGAAAAAGAGGCAGCCGCCGCCACAACCATAATCGCTACGACGCCATCTGACGTCGGGTAACCCCAGGTCCTGCCCCTTACCGGGCGGGGCCTGGGCCTCATCGCGCCACGGTGAGGGCAACCACCGCTTTGACCACGGCTCCAGGCGGAGCCGTAGCCATTTTCCCCCAAAGGAGGACATATGCTCCGCATCGAAGCCATCCGTGCCCAAGAAATCCTGGACTCCCGGGGCCAGCCCACCGTGCTGGCCGAACTCCGGCTGGACAACGGCCTGTGCACCCAGGCCATGGTGCCCTCGGGAGCCTCCACCGGCGAGAACGAGGCCCTGGAGCTCCGGGACGGCGGTTCCCGCTACCTGGGCAAAGGCGTGCTCAAGGCCGTCAGCCACGTCGAAGAAATCATCCAGCCGGCCCTGAAAGGCGTCAACCCCCTGGAGCAGGCACGGATCGATCAGACCATGTGCCGACTGGACGGCACCCCCACCAAGAGCGGGCTGGGGGCCAACGCCATCCTGGCCGTCTCCATGGCGGTGGCCAGGGCCGGGGCCGCGGTCTCCGGGCTGCCCCTGTACCGGTATCTGGGGGGCGCCGGGGCCGCCTCTCTCCCCATGCCCATGCTGAACGTTATCAACGGCGGGGCCCATGCCGGTAACAACCTGGATATTCAGGAGTTTATGATCATGCCGGTGGGCGGCCCCTCCTTTAATGAGGCCCTGCGGATGGCGGCGGAGGTGTTTCAGACCTTGAAAAAGGTTCTATCTTCCCGCAAGCTGGCTACGGGCGTGGGCGACGAAGGCGGCTTCGCCCCGGATTTGCCCTCCCATGAGGCCGCCCTGGACCTGATCGTGGCGGCCGTGGAACAGGCGGGGTATCGTCCCGGGGAAGACGTGGTCCTGGCCCTGGATGCCGCGGCCTCGGAGTTTTCAGACAAGGCCAGCGGCGAATACGTCTTCAAGAAAGGGGATGGTTCCCGGCGCACCGCCGCGGCCATGACGGAGTATTACCGCGACCTGGCCGCCCGCTACCCCATCGTCTCCCTGGAAGACGGCCTGGGCGAAGACGACTGGGACGGCTGGGTGCACCTGACCAAGGAATTGGGCGGCCGGCTGCAACTGGTGGGGGACGATCTCTTCGTCACCAACGTCCAGTATTTAAAGCGCGGCATCGAGGTGGGCGCAGCTAACGCCATCCTCATCAAACTCAACCAGATCGGCACCGTCACCGAGACCCTGGACGCCATCGGCCTGGCCCGCCGCCACGGCTATCGCGCCGTCATTTCCCACCGCTCCGGGGAGACCGAGGACACCTTTATCGCCGACCTGGCGGTGGCCACCGGCGTCGGGCAGATCAAAACCGGGTCCGTGTCCCGGTCCGAACGCATCGCCAAGTACAACCGGCTCCTGGTCATCGAGGCCGAGTTGGGGGCGGCGGCCCGGTTCCGGGAAGACCCGTACTGGCTGAAACGGAGCTAAAAATCCCGGCCTCGGGGAGAGGGGCAGCCCCTCCGGCCGCTCCTCCAGGCCGGCATCACCGCAACCGCACCACTAACCTGGAGCGGGAAAGGCGACGATTCACCTCCGGTCCGTAATAAAGTTTTCGGTGTAGAGGTGACATTCTTTAACCATGAAATAACGGACGTTCCACGGAACAATCACGGCCAACCCAAAAGCCTTTGTTATTGGCCGCAGGTAGTTAATTTGCGGTCTTACCGGCCGTTTTTATTTTTGACATTTTTTGGGGGTAATGTTATCGTGCCTTGGCTGTTAAGATATTCCGAGCCTGCATCAAAAGGGGGGGGAAATGGTGCGGCGTATGTGGGGCAATGGCCTGATGGTCATGGTGCTGGCGGCGTTGGTGCTGCTGCCGGGAAGGGTGAAGGGGGCGGAGTTCGACGTCAGCAAGTTCAACCAGGAAGTGGGACTGCGCTTCGCGTACGGGAAAAACACCAAGACGGCCTCAGTCCACCTTTACAGCTTTCTGCCCCGCTGGGGCATCTTTCTCATGACCCCGGGCAAAAAATGGGGCCCCTTCGGCGCCTCGTTTGTGGTGGAAGGCATCGCCAGCATCGCCGGGGCCGATGAGGTCGGCTTTGAACTGGGTTTCACCCCCATGGTGAAGTTCAGCTGCCTCGTCTTTCCTTCCGTCCTGGCCTATATCGAAGGGGGCGCCGGGCTCATCACCGAGAGTATTAACAGCCCGGCCATCGCCCATGCCTTCAACTTCACCCCCCAGGTAGGCGGCGGCTTCGACATCGCTCTGACCCCCCAAGTGGCCCTGTCGGTGGCTTACCGGTTCCGTCATTCTTCCAACGCCGGCATTTACAAGGAAAACCCCGCCTTTAACGTTAACTTTTTTCAGGCCGGCCTGAATTACTACTATTAGGACCACGGTTCCCAGAAGGCGCGGTGAAGCATCTCCGGGTTCTTCACCCCGTCTCATTCTTGGGGATAGGCTGCGAGAGGCCTGATTTTTGCCGGCCGCGGGTTCTCTCCCTCTGTTTTCAACGGATGTTCCAGACCTAAAATCATATAACAGATTGAATATAATTGATATATTGTGTTTTTTGGTAAAATATGTAGCCACTAATCTAATAGATAAATTAGATAAAAAGCTTGACATTCAAATTAGTTTAAAATAGTATCGTACTCACTATGTATATCGATGCCGCTTATTCCAACCAGGGGAGCAAGACCTATCGCCGATATTTGCTGCGGGAATCATACCGGCATGAGGGCAAGGTCAAGCATCGCACCATCGCCAATCTCTCCCATTGTTCCGAGGAGGAAATCGCCGCCATCAGGTTGGCCCTGCGGCATAAAGGCGATCTGGCCCTATTGGGCAGCGTCAAGTAGTCAAACTCATCTTCGACAGTTGTAAAAAAATAGTTTTGGATTATCAGTAAGTTAAGCCATGGCAAAAAAGGGTTGGCACTACATGCTATTGGAGTCCGGCGTCTGGTCTTCAACTGACCGGTCCCA
>Ga0194126_10011744_pt1 | contig 11190 bp, 10 predicted proteins | sample TA2KigC150mmetaG_FD_148641 | JGI IMG/M metagenome (GOLD analysis project Ga0194126, IMG submission 148641) | Freshwater microbial communities from Lake Tanganyika, Tanzania - TA2015035 Kigoma Deep Cast 150m | ecosystem: Environmental > Aquatic > Freshwater > Lake | place: Tanzania: Lake...
CGCTCCTCGACGACTTCTACGCGGGGATGTTCGCCGAGAGCGCCGGCCCGATGCGCCGGTACTTCGAGCTCTGCGAGAAGCAATGGATGACCCAGCCGGGACAGGCGCGGTGGTTCAAGGGCTTCTTCGACATCCAGCAGATGGAGCTCTTCCCGCCGGACGCGTGCCGACAGGCGCGAGGGCTGCTGGGGGAAGCCGAAGCCCGGGCGAAGAGCGACCTGGTGAAGCGGCGCGTACAGCTCTACGGTGAGGGGTTCCGTTACACGGAGCTGTACTCACACCTCTACTTCGGGAACAAGGCGCTGGCCGGGCTGAGGGTACGGGACCGGGCGAGCCTCGAACGCGGCCTGGCCCTCGCGAGGGAGATCAGCGACGCCGGGGCGGAGCTGGAGACCTACGACCCCAACGTGATCCAGGCCAACCCGCTGCACAAGTCGCCCATTCCGTTCCTTGAGCGCGCGCGAGTGGACCTGAGCTCGGGGCTGATGGGCTTCCTCACGGAAGCGATGACGTGGGCCGACGAGAACGACCAGTGGCCGGCCGTGGGGGAGTTCGTGGCGCAGCTGACCGGGCCGACGGCGGACACGCCGGCCGGTCGGCTGGCGCGGGCGCTGATGTACCTGCACGATCACCCGGGGGCGGGCACGGAGACGGCGGTGAACGGGGGCGTGGAGGAGGCGAAGGCCGACGCTCCCGCGCCGGAGGGGATCGACTGGACCAGCGAGGACATGCCCGGCGGTTGGGGCAAGTGGCTGCGCCCGGGGACGCCGGGAGAGCTGGTCTGGACGACCGAAGAGGCTCGCAGCGGTCGGGCCTCGCTGAAGGCGAAGGGGGCGACGGCGGCTTGCTTCCTGCAGAGCCGCCCGGTGCAGCCCGGTGAGGAGTACCTCTGTTCGTGCTACGTGAGCGGGAGCGTCCCGGAGGGCACGTTGACCCAGCTGCTGGTGCAGTGGCACGATGCCGAGGGGCAGTGGTTTGAGGCGCCGAAGCCGGCGGCCACACTCCCGGCCGGGCAAACAGAGGGCTGGCAGCGGCTGCAGACGTTCTTCCGCGTCCCCGAGGGCGCGACGGAGGCGGTGATCTGCCTGGTGACCTACGATCAGGGCGAGGAGGGCCTCGTGTACTTCGACGATGTGTCATGTCTACGGCTGGACCCCTCGGCAACCGGCGGCCCGAACCCATGAGCGGCGCTCAGCCCCCGCCGGGGGCAGGCCCCACCGCGCGACCGGCGGCCATCCTGCGCCTCGTGCTGGACCGGGCGGGCCCGGCGGCCGGCCTGCTAATCCTGTTCCTCTACTTCGGGTTGACGACCACCGGCTTCTTCACGAAAGACAATCAGGTCAACATGGGCCTGCAGATTGCGGTGGTGGCGCTGCTGGCCATCGGGGAGACGTTCGTCATCGTGGCGGGCGGGATCGACCTGTCCGTCGGCTCGGTGCTGGCGTTGTCGGGGGTCACCACGGCACTCCTGCTGACGCATGACCCGCCGGCCCCGGTGCCGCTGGCAATCGCAGCGGGCATCGGCGTCGGGGCGCTATGCGGCCTGATAAACGGGCTTCTGACCACGCAGGCCGGGTTGCCGCCGTTCATCGTGACGCTGGGCATGATGGGGATCTGCCGGGGCCTCGCGAAGATCTGGACCGACGCGCAGAACATCGACATATCGGGCACCCCGGCCTTCACCCGTCTGGGCTCCGAGCGCGTGTTGGGGGACTGGGTGCCGATCCCGGTGCTCGTGCCGATCGTCGTGGCGCTGGCAGCCTTCGCCATTCTCCGGTTCACCACGCTGGGGCGCTACTGCTACGCGATGGGGTCGAACAAGGAGGCCGCGCGGCTGTCGGGAGTGAATGTGAAGCTGTACACCACCATCGTGTTCGTGATCTGCGGGCTGCTGTCGGGCCTGGCCGGGGTGGTGCAGGCGGCGCGGCTGGGGATCGGTCAGCCCACGGGCGGGATGGGCTATGAGCTGGACGGGATCGCTGCGGCGGTCATCGGGGGGGCAAGCCTCATGGGGGGCGTCGGCACAGTGGCCGGCACCATCCTGGGAGCCCTGATCATGGCGGTCCTGCGCAGCGGGTGCGACCTGAAGGGGGTCAGCCCGCACCTGCAAGACGTCGTCATCGGCGCCGTGATCGTACTGGCCGTGCTCGTCGATCGGATTCGACAACGCTGAGGCCGTCGCGGCACCGGCGGCTCGCCCGCGTCGCCGACGGCACCGGAGGGTCATAACATGCTACGCCGCGCACTCCCCATTCTGGTTGTTGCCGCACTGATCGTGTTGGCGGGGTGTCCGCAGCCAACCGAGACGACGGTGACCGCCCCGCCCGAGGGGCCGTCCAAGCCGGAGGCCGCTCCGCCGGTCAAGGGCGAGATCTACGACATTGCCGTCGTGCCCAAGGGCACGGCGTACTCGTTCTGGAAGGTCGTGCGCGCGGGTGCGTTGGCCGCTGGGAAGGAGTTCGGTGCCGAGATCGAGTGGACCGGGCCGGCCGAGGAAACGGATGTCGCGCGGCAGATCAGCATCATCGAGACGGCGACCTCCAAGAAGGTCGACGCGATCGTGATGGCCGCGTGCGATGCGACGGCACTCGCCCCGAAGGTCAAGGCGGCCATGGATGCGGGCATCCCCGTCATCACCATCGACTCGGGGATCTCCACCGACGACGCGCTGTCCTTCGTCGCCACGGACAACGTCAAGGGCGCGCAGGCGGGGACTGAGAAGCTCATCGAGCTGATCGAGGGCTCGGGCCAGATCGGCGTGATCCCGTTCATCAAGGGGGCGGCCACCTCGGACCTGCGCGAGCAAGGGTTCAATGAGGCGGTCAAGGCCAACCCGACGGTGGAGGCCGTGAAGCCGCTGTACTCGCAGGGGGATGCCGAGAAGGCGATGAAGGCCGCCGAGAACATGATGACCGGCAACCCCGAGCTGAAGGGGATCTTCGCCGCGAACGAGCCGGGGGCGATCGGGGCGGCCAGGGCGATCAAGCAGCGCGGGAAGGCCGGGCAGATCAAGCTGGTGGCGTTCGATGCGGCGGAGGCGGAAATCAGCGCGCTGAAGGACGGCGTAATCCAGGCGCTCGTGGTGCAGGACCCGTTCAAGATGGGCTACGACGGGGTGCGGCTGGCGGTGGATGCCATCCAGGGCAAGGCAGTCGAGAAGCGGGTCGACACGGGGGTCCATCTGGTGACGATGGACAACCTCAATGACCCCGACATCCAGGCGTTGCTGTTCCCGAAGATCGAGGAATAGGGCCGCCGTCAGAACGGCCCGAGCAGGGCGTGGCGGAGTGCGTCGCGGTCGGCGGAGCGACTGAGCGCGGCCGCGGCGCGGCGCAGCCGGCGGAGGTCCGGACGGGCGCAGGGGGCCGGGTCAGCGACACGCGCGGCCTGGCCCCGTGCGAGGTGCTCGTCGATGCGACCGAGCTCCCCGCCGTCGACCCAGATCCCCGAGCAGGCCCGACAGCGGTCCAGGAGGATCCCCGAACAGTACGCGTACTGGTAGCGCTCCATCGGCGCCGCGCAACCCGGACAGACCAGGGCCGGCCCCTCGCCGCGGCCGTCCTCCGTTGCAACCTCCTCCACCAACGCCTCCAGCTTGCGGAAGGCTTGGGGCTCGTCCCGCGCCAGCCGGGGGAGCTCCCCATGGTCGAAGAACGCGCCCCCGCACCGCGTGCACATGTCCAGCGCCATCGCGGCGCTCTTGGCCGTGCGCAGTGGGACGGAGCAGCGGGGGCATGGACGGGGCGCGTCGGGCATGGGGCGCCTCCTGCAGTTCGGGGACACGACCCCAGCTCAGGGCAACTGGAACGGGGGCCGTGTCCCCGAAGATCCGCTAGCCGCGCACTTCCCTGGTGACCGCCACGAGCTCGTTGAAGCTGTCGGCCTCCAGCGAGGCGCCGCCCACGAGGCCGCCGTCGATCTCGGGTTGGCTGACCAACTCGCGGACGCTCTTCGGCTTCACGCTGCCGCCATACAAGACGGTGATGTCCTGGGCCGCGCCGGCGCCGGCGACTGAGTCGATCGCCGCCCGAATCACGCCGATCACGCGGTTGGCTTCGTCCGCCTCGCATGTCTCCCCCGTGCCGATGGCCCACACGGGCTCGTAGGCGAGCACCACGGCGCCGATCTGCTCGGGCGTCATGCCCTCCAGCGCCGCGACGACCTGGTCCCGCACGATCGCGTCGGTCAGCCCCGCCTCGCGCTCCGCCAGGGTCTCGCCGACGCAGATGATCGGAGTCAGCCCGCCGGCCAGCGCCGCCCGCGCTTTCGTGTTCACAGCCGCGTCCGTGTCGCCGAAGACGCGGATCAGCTCGTCGGTCATGTCGGGCTCGGGGACGCCGAAGCGCCCGCGACGCTCGGAGTGGCCCACGATCACATACGCGCAGCCGCAGGACTTGAGCATCCCCACCGAGATCTCGCCCGTGTAGGCGCCCTTCGCCTGCCAGTAGACATTCTGCGCAGAGAGCCTCACGTTGCTGCCCGCGATCACGCTCGCGACGCGATCCAGCGCCGTGAACGGGGGCGCGAGTACGACCGCAACGCCCTCGACCGAACCGACGCCCTCCACGACGCCCTGCGCCAGAGCTGCGGCTTCGTCGAGGTCGCAGTTCATCTTCCAGTTTCCAGCCATCATCGGGGTGCGCATTCTAACTCCTCCCATGGGGACCTTCGGGCCGTCAGGCGTCATCGAGGCAGGCCACACCGGGCAGCTCGCGCCCCTCGAGGAACTCGAGGGAGGCCCCCCCGCCCGTGCAGACGTGGCCCATCTTGTCGGCCAGACCGAACTGCGTCACGGCTGCGACGGCATCCCCGCCACCGATGACGGTGAAGCCCTCGCTCTGCGCCACGGCCTCGGCCACCACCCGCGTGCCGGCGTCGAACGGCGGGACCTCGAACAAGCCCATCGGGCCGTTCCAGAAGAGCATCTTGGCCGACTGGGCGATCGCCGCAAACCTTGCCGCAGTGGCGGGCCCGATGTCCAGACCCTCCCACCCCGGCCGCAGAAAGTCGACCGGAACGGTCTTCACGTACTTGCGGGCAGTGACCTGCTCGGCCATCACCGTGTCCACCGCGAACCGCAGCCGACCGAGCAGCTCGCCCGACTGCCCGAGAATGTCCTTGGCGGCCGCGCCGCTGGCTTCGGTGTAGATCGAAGCTCCGATCTCCTTGCCCCGGGCCTTCAGGAAGGCATAGGTCATGCCGCCGCCGATCAGCATCGTCTCACACTTGGGCAACAGGTTCTCGATGACGCCGATCTTGTCGGCGACCTTCGCGCCGCCCAGGATGACCACGAAGCCCTCCCGCGGCGCGTCCAGCAACCGCTGCAGAGCCTTCAGCTCGGTCTCCACCAGGAAGCCCGCCACCGCCGGACGCGCCAGCTCGGCGACGCCGACGGTGGAGGCGTGCGCGCGATGGCTGCTGCCGAAGGCATCGTTGACGAAGCAGTCGCCCAGAGCGGCCAGCGCCTGGGACATCGCGGGGCCGTTCTTCTCGTCCTCGGGGTCGAAGCGGGTGTTCTCAAGCAGCAGCACCTGTCCGGGCTCGAGCTTGGCGGCGGCCGCCGTAGCCTCTTCGCCGAGACTCGCGAAGGCCACCGGCTTGCCCCGGAGCGCCTCCAGCCTGTCGCGCACCGGCGCGAGGCTGTACTTCGGGTTGACCTTGCCCTTGGGGCGGCCGAGATGCGAGAACGCCACGACCGAGGCCCCTTGCCCCAGGACGTACTCGAGAGTCGGGAGCGTCGCCCGGACGCGGGTGTCGTCGGTAATCGTCGCGCCCTCGAGGGGGACGTTGAAGTCCGCCCGGAGGAGCACGCGCTTCCCGCTCAGATCGATGTCACGCACGGTCTTCTTGTTCATGGACTTCCCCCTTCGGGGGTTTCGGATCTCGCGTTTCGAGTTGCGAGTTGCGGGATGGAGCCTGGCGCGATGGCGGCCGTCGTCGCCGGCCAACTCGAGACCCGCAACCCGCAAACCCGACACGCCGTTCGCCTACAGCCCCTTGCCGGCCAGGAACATCACGAGGTCGGCGGTGCGGTTGCTGTATCCCCACTCATTGTCATACCAGCCCAGGACCTTCGCCATGTTGCCCAGCACGCGGGTCTCCAGGGCGTCGATGGTGCAGGACGCCGGGGACTCGACGATGTCGGCCAGGACAATCGGCTCCTCGGTGTAGTCCAGGACGGGAGCCATCGGGCCCTCGCTCGCAGCCTGGGCGAAGGCGGCGTTGATCTCGTCCCTGGTCGCGGGCTTGCTCAGGGTGACGTTGAGGTCGGTGACCGAGCCGGTGGGCGTCGGCACGCGGAGCGCGCCACCGTCGAGCTTGCCGGCGAGCTCCTTGATGACGTCGCCGATGGCCGCGGCGGCGCCGGTCTTGGTGGGGATGATGTTCACGGCAGCGGCGCGCATCCGACGCTTGTCCTCATGAGGGAAGTCGAGGATGCGCTGGTCGTTGGTGTAGCTGTGGATGGTGGTCATGAAGCCCTGCTCGATGCCCCAGTTGTCGTTGAGGACCTTGGCCATGGGGGCAAGGCAGTTGGTCGTGCAGGAGGCATTGGAGATGAGGGTGTGCGCGGTCGGATCGTACATCTCCTCATTGACGCCCAGGACGACGGTCACGAGCTGCTTCTTGGCGTCCGCCTCCTTCATCTTGCAGGGCGCGGAGATGATGACGCGCTTCGCGCCGGCGGCCACATGGCCGAGGGCCTTGTCGTTGGTGAAGTGGCCGGTAGACTCGATGACGACCTCCACGCCCAGATCGCCCCAGGGGAGCTCAGCGGGGTCCCGGACTTCGAGGCTCTTGACCGTCTTCCCGTTGATTACGAGGTCTTCGCCGCACACCTCGACCGAACCGGGGAAGCGGCCATAGATGGAGTCGTACTTGAGCAGATGAGCCAGGCTGTCGTTGTCGGTGAGGTCGTTGATGGCCACCAGCTCGATGTCTTCGCCGTAGCGGGTGAAGAGCGCCTTGGTGACCTGCCGTCCGATGCGTCCGAAACCGTTGATCCCCAAACGTACTGCCACGATGATCCCTCCTCGGGTAGCTTGGGCCGGCGGAGGCCGGCTCACAGCGTTCGGCGCTCGTCGCGGGAAGCGGGCGAGCGCGCGTTCACGATCTATCGCCGACTAGACCACGGGTTCGCCGACGGGCCGCAGGCGCAAGATGGCCTGAGCCAGCCGGTCCGGATCATGCCAAGCGTAGATGTCATCGGATATGAGGTCGCCGCAGATCGGGATGAGGCCCATGCGGCCGACCTCCTCGGCGTCAGCGTGCACGATCCGCGCACCGACGCTCTCGTAGCGGCTAAGCACCCCGGCACTCGGGACGGCATCGTTGATCAAGACGTAATCGAAGACCTTCCCGCCGGCGTGCGCCAGGACAACGCGGACCTGGTCGGACGCTTCCAGCAGGAGGTCGGTCTCTCTGGGCTGGGTCATGACGTTGCAGACGAACACCCGAATCGCGTTGCTGCGGCGCAACGCCTCGGCAACACCCGGCACCAGGAGGTTGGGGATGAGGCTGGTGTAGGTGCTGCCCGGCCCGAGAACGACGATGTCTGCGGCACCGATGGCCTCAACGGCCTCCGGGAGTCCCTCGGGCCGCTCGGGATCCAGGAACACGCGCTCGATGGCGCCGCCGTGGGCGCTCACCTCCGTCTCGCCGCGCACGGTGGCGCCGTCCTGGAGGCGCGCGCACAACACAACGTGGTCCAGCGTCGCGGGCAGGACGCGCCCCCGAATGGCGAGGACCTTGCTGGTCTCCTTCACGGCCCGCTCGAAGTCCCCTGTGATCGACGCCAGCGCGACGATGAAGAGATTGCCCAGCGAGTGCCCGTTGACGGAGGGCACATCCTCGAAGCGGTATTGCAGCAACCGCCCCATGATGGCTTCGTCATCGGCCAGGGCCACCAGGCAGTTGCGCACGTCACCCGGAGGCAGCGTGTCCATTTCGCGGCGCAGCCGCCCCGAACTGCCGCCCTCGTCGGAGACCGCGGCGATGGCCGTGATGTCGCTGGTGTGGCGTTTCAGGCCGCGCAGGAGGTTCGACAGGCCCGTCCCGCCGCCGATGGCGACAACCGATGGGCCGCGGGGCCGCACGCGATCCGCCAGCAGCACATCGACCAGAGCGCGGTTCTCCCGCTCGCGCAGCGGCTCGGCGATCGAGTGCACGATCTGGGCCAGCGACAGCACGACGGCGCACAGGCCACCGGCAATGAGGGCGACTCCGACCACGGCCGAGGCACGACTCGCCAAGGAGGCGCCGACGACGCGGCTCACGGCATCGGTGACCTCCACCATCGTGCCAAGCCCGATGGCAAAGGCGACGCCGAAGGAGACGACCACCAGCCCCAGCAAGAGCAGCAGAAGCCAGCGCTTCACGCGCAGGCCCGGGTACAGCCAGCGCAGCACCCGGGGCAGGCGCTGCCACCTGCTGCGTCCGCTCTTGGTCGGCACCGGATCACCCTACCCACGAAAACGCGGCCACGGGGGCCGCGAGGGACGGCGTGCGAGATGTGTGGGAACAGGCCTCGCCGCCGGCGCCCCCCTGAACGGCAGCCTGCCCCCCAGTCCGGAGGGACTGCTCAACTGACCTCAGTATAGCACGTCGGGCGACCGAGGGTCAATGTAGAGGCCGGAGTGGGGAAGTGTGGGGGCCAGGGAGCTGCGGACCGTGCGGGCGACCGCGGAGCATCACCAGGCGGCGTCGCTGAACGCCGGTTCGGCTTCCATGTAGCCTTCGGCGCGAATGACCCGCCAGCCGGACCTCTCCTTCGCCCACTCCGTCCGAACGGCAAACGGCTTTACGGTGGAGGCGCGACCCTCGCGCTCGATCCGGAAGTCGACGTTTACGTCGACCCTCGCCGTTCGGCCCTGAAGCTCGGGCTCGCCCACCTGAAGCTCGCAGTGGAACTCGCCCCGCTCATACAGGCCGCTCTGCACAAGGCGTGTCAGCTCGCGCTTGTTCTCAACCGTGGAGTCCTTGTACTCCTCGGAGATGTGACGCATGAAGGCGCCAGTGTCCTTGGCCTCCACCGCGCGCTGCATGTCCACAAGGGCCTCGAGGACTTGCTGGGAATCGCTGCGACGGTCCGGCTGCAGCTTCCACACGATGACCAGACCGACCCCGATCCCTGCGAGTATGACGCCTGCCAACTTGAGTCTTGCCACCATCGCCCCGACCTCCTCAAGTGGGTTCTCACCCTCTAGAACGCGCCCGGTCGGCGCAGGCCTCGGCTGTGACCTGCATCGCATCTCGGAGGACGGTGGCCGCGGCGCACCGAACCCTGCCGACGAGATGATCGCCGACCTGCGCGTTCCCGAGGCCTGGACGCGATTGGCCGACGCCCTGAGCCGCGGCCCCCGGGCCGTGCTGGTCGTCGGCGGGGCCGACACCGGCAAGAGCACGCTCTGCCGCTGGCTGGCCGGGGAGTGGGCCCAGGCCGGCCGGGACGCCCGTCTGGTGGACGCCGATGTGGGGCAGTCACAACTGGGGCTACCGGCGACGGTGGGGTGCGCGCGGGTGGAGTCCGCAGGCCTGAGGGACCGCTGCGCCTTCTTCGTGGGCGATGTCTCCCCGAGGCGGGTCCCCGCGGAGGTTCTGGGGGCCTTCACGGAGGCGGCGCGAGACGCAGGCCTGGCGCGCTTGGTGGTGGACTCAACGGGCTGGGTTGCCGGGAGCGAGGCGGTTGCGCTCAAGCAGGCCAAGGCGCAGCTGTTGGGCGAGGCGCATGTCGTGCTCGTCGAGCGGGAGGACGAGTTGCGGGCCTTCCGGCGGGCATGGCGCGGGCTGGAGCGTTTCCCGCTCCACGTCCTACGAGCTGCGGCGGAGGTGCGGCGGCGGTCGCCCGAGGAGCGGAGGCAACGCCGTGAGGCCGCCTTCCGGGCGCACCTGAAGGACGCCATCGAGTGCGAGATCGACTTGCGTCGGGTTGCCGTCTCGGGCGCCGGAGAGCTGCACCTGCCCCGTCCCTCCGCGCCGACGGGCCTGTTGCTGGGCCTCAGCGACGAGCGGGGACGTTTGCTGAGCCTCGGCGTGCTTCGAGAGCTCGATGCGGCTGCGGGCCGCTTGCTGTGCCGCTGTCGCGCCGAGGGCGCGCGCGCCGCGGAAGTGCGGCTCGGTCACCTGCTGTTGGACCCGGAAGGGGCTCACCGTCCGCTCACGGTGCCGGAGGAGGCGCCATGACGCGTCTGTACCTGGTGAGACACGGCGACACGTACTTCGAGCCGGACCTCCGCTTGAAGGGGCAACTCGACGTGCCGTTGTCCGCGGCCGGAAGACGACAGGCGGAGGCGGTGGCCGAACATCTCCGGGGGGTGTCGGTGGACGTGGTGCTCTGCTCGACCCTCCGCCGGACCTCCGAGGGGGCACGCATGGTGGCGGACGCCACGGGCGCGCCTCTGCGGACCAGCCCCCTCCTGGACGAGCGCGGCTGGGGGCGCTGGCAGGGGCTGACCGCTGCGGAGATCGCTCGCGAGCGAGGGCGTCGACATGCCGGGCCGGACGGCTTCGGCCCGTTGGGGGAGCCGGCCGACGCGTTCAACGCCCGGGTCGCAGCCTTCATGGCGCGCACGGCCATCGAGGGGAGGACAGTGGTCGCGGTGACCCACGGCGGCGTCCTCAAGACGGCGGTCTTGCCGGCGTTGGGGCTGACGGTCCGCGATCGGGGGGCGTTCACCGCCGAGACGGGCACGATCTCGCTGCTGGAGCACGACGGGTGCGCCTGGCGGCCGGTCTTCCTGAACCGCGCGCCGGCGCTCGTCGACACCTGAGGTCGGGAGGATCCAACGAACGTGGAGAAGCAACTGATCGGGGACCTGGCGGCCAACGCTCGGGTCGACTCATCGTTTGCCGTTCGGTCGCGGTCGCTGGCGGCGTTCCGGAACAAGCCCGGCCAGTACCTGAACCTGACGCTTGCCGACCGCACGGGCGAGATCGCGGCGAGGGCCTGGGACAACGCCGACCGGCTGGCGGAGTGCTGCGTCCCGGGCACGGTGGTGCGTGTGCGGGGCCGGGTGGATGAGTATCAGGGCAAGTTGCAGCTCATCATCGAGGCCGCCGAGCCGTGCGCGCCCAGCGAGATCGAGCCGACGGACTACCTGCCCGTCTCGGAGCGCGACCCGCTGGACATGCTGGAGGAGGTCGACGGGGCCATTGCGGGGGTGCAGAACCTGCATCTGAGGGCCCTGCTGGAAG
>Ga0194126_10011746_pt1 | contig 11189 bp, 6 predicted proteins | sample TA2KigC150mmetaG_FD_148641 | JGI IMG/M metagenome (GOLD analysis project Ga0194126, IMG submission 148641) | Freshwater microbial communities from Lake Tanganyika, Tanzania - TA2015035 Kigoma Deep Cast 150m | ecosystem: Environmental > Aquatic > Freshwater > Lake | place: Tanzania: Lake...
TGGTAAATACACTTACTACAGCTCCGACGAAAGGGGTCGTATGGAGTCCATGTACTCTGTGAGCTTCAAGCAAGTTCAGAGCAATGAACTGGTGAAAGCCGTGGTGGCAGGCATTTCCGAGAGGGATGTCATCCTCAATATAGGGTTCAAATCCGATGGCATGGTGGCCCGCTCCGAATTCCGGGATATGCCCAACCTTTCGGTGGGCGATGAGGTGGAGGTTCTGATCATCAATCGCGAGAATGTGAATGGTCATTTGTTGTTATCCCGCAAAGCGGCTCGGGTCATGAACGCCTGGGAGCGAATTGTCAAATCTCATGAAGAGGATTTGGTGATTCAAGGCAAAGTGAAATCCCGCACCAAAGGTGGTTTGGTCGTCGAAATTGACGGTATTGAAACCTTCCTTCCCGGTTCGCAAATTGATGTCAAGCCTGTCCGCGACTACGATCAGTATGTCGGCAAGTCTATGGAGTTCAAAGTGGTCAAAATCAACCCGGTTCTCAGGAATGCTGTCGTTTCGCACAAGATTTTGATCGAGAGCGATATTGAGGCCCAGAAAGCGGTGATCATGAGCCGGATGGAGAAAGGGCAGGTTCTGGAAGGTACCATCAAGAACATGACCGACTTTGGGGTGTTCGTGGATCTTGGCGGTGTCGATGGTTTGCTTCACATCACCGATATGAGTTGGGGACGTATTTCCCATCCTTCGGAAATGGTCAAACTGGACGACAAAGTACAAGTGGTGGTCATTGATTTCGATGATGAACGTAAGCGCATCAGCCTTGGTATGAAGCAATTGACGGCTCATCCATGGGAAGCAGCGGCCTCGAATTTGGAGTCAGGCTCTATTATTGAAGGGAGAGTCGTGACTGTAGCGGATTATGGCGCATTCCTTGAAATCGCCCCTGGCGTAGAGGGCCTTGTTCACGTTTCTGAAATGAGTTGGTCCCAGCATTTACGCAATCCACAGGATTTCATCAAACAAGGGGAGACAGTCAAAGCGGTTATCCTATCCATTGATAAGGAGGAGCGTAAAATGTCTTTAGGCATCAAGCAACTCACGCCGGATCCATGGATTACCATCCGCGAGAAATTTCCGGTCGGCACCCGTCTAACCGGTAGAGTTCGTAATCTCACCAACTTTGGTCTTTTTGTGGAACTTGGTGAAGGGGTGGACGGTTTGGTGCACGTGAGCGATTTGTCCTGGATCAAGAAAATCAATCACCCTTCTGAATTTGTGAAGAAGGATCAAATGCTTGACGTGATCGTTCTGGATATCGATGTCGAGGCTCGTCGTTTAAGCTTGGGTCACAAACAAATTGAAGAAAATCCGTGGGAAACATTCTCGACTATTTTCTTCGAGAACTCTGTCCATCAAGGCACCATGGTCAGCACGGATGAAAAGGGGGGAATGGTTCAGTTTGCCTACGGTGTAGAGGCTTTTGTGCCCAAGAAACAATTGCAACAAGTTGACGGAAAATCGCTCCGTTTAGAGGACAAAGCCGACTTCAAAATCATTGAATTCAACAAGGAGAATCGTCGCATTGTGGCCTCCCACGCCAGAACTTGGCAGGAGGCCAAAGATAAAGAGCGTTCTGGAGAAGAGCAGGAAGTGGCCAAATACCAGGCCAAGACCAAACAAAACAGTTCCAATGACTCTGGGATCATGGGTGAGCTGAGTGCGCTATCGGATTTGCGCGAACAAATCCTCGCTGGTGAAAAAAAGACAGCCCGGGAATCCACGAACAAGCTTAAAGTTCAGGATGCTTCTGCGGCTCCTGAGGAACAAGCGGGTTCCGAGGAAGGCTTCGAAAACAAAGATTAAGAATGGAATGAATTCAAATGGAAACCCTTGTCATTGACGGGGGGTTTTTCGTAGGAGCTCAGTCCATCGATTAAAATTACGGTTGTAGGTAATCCCGATACCTTGGCGATAATTCAGGTTTTGACTTTGGTTGAAGAGAATGCCATCGTCTGGACGATTGAAAGCCTTGGCTCGTATCGTTCCGCTGGGGTTAATGAGATACTCTAGGTTAATTTCTCCAGCCATGTTGCGTGAATTCACTTGAAGACTGTTACCCATGGCCAGGTTTCCATCGATAACCAGCCTGTTGTTAAACAAGCTTGTGTTCAAGGCCACGTTGAAGTCTCTTCGGTTGCTGTCTGCAAGGGCATTGTTGGGGCTGTTCCCGGAATTCAAGATACCCGTGCCCAAGTCTCCGCGATAATTGATCCCAAAGTTGACTCCACCTCCAAGCGAGTTATTGAGAAGATTGCTAAGCCGGGTGGTCAACATTTCCGTGACTGAATTGAAGGCAGTTGCACTTGTAGATAGTCCTAGGTTAGTAGAATTTAAATTTTCAGAAGGAATAAATTGCCCGGATACCAATAAACCAAGGACCTGATTGTTTAATTCTTGTTCGTTATTATTGATTCGGGTAATTTGTTGTACAAGGACATCGTTGGGGTTGTTGTTAATGGTTGGTAGATTGAGGCGAAATTTCACCCCGGGTTGCAGAATGGGGCCCGAGAGGTTCAAATAGGTTTCTATCGGCAAGATGTTACGGTTATCCGTCTGACTAATAAGGGTGTTGCCCAGAAGATTTCGAACCGAGGCCCTTTGCTTGTACACGGCTTCAATTTGCATGTTTCCTGCATATGGATCGCCATTCCAGTCAATCCGGCCACCACTCTTGATTTCAAAATTTTTGTTGACGAGGTTCACAAGATTGAAAGAATAATGGCCTTGTTCGAAAATATAATTCCCCGTCAGCGTTAGGCTGCCTTCTCTAGTAAGGGTTAGATTCAAATTTCCGTTTCCTGTTCCTTTGATTTGATCGCCGAAACGTCGGTCTAGAAGGAGGCTGACCTCGCATTCAGGGGGAAGAATGAGGCCCAGATTAAGTTCCAGACCACTCAAGGAGACCGTTTGTTCGTTGTCATTTTTAACGGTCGTGGTACTTTCCGCTTTATGCTGTTTAAATCGAATGAAATCATAGGCGCTTTCCTCATTAAGATCATCCAAAGGAATGACCAGACGACTTCCCTTGACGGCCTCGGCGGCTACCTGAATTTGAATTGACTTTTCATCCCCTGAAATGAGACTGCGGCCGTTAATACGACCCAGGCCATGGTAATAATCTCCTTTGAGCAAACGCGGTTCATTGAGTACCAAAAGGTTCTTGGCGCTATCCATTTGGAATCGGTAGGTCCATTCTTTGAAGTTGCGATGCTTAACAAAGCCGGATATTTTGACACGCCCATGATCTTGGTCGAAGGCTTCATTGTTTTCAAAAACAAATTGATTGGGTTCAATGCGAACAGATCCAGTAATTTGGTAACTGTTTTTGAGATATGGAATTCGAAGACGACCCTCATTCAAAGTTAGGGTTCCTCTCATTTGAGGTTCGCTCAGGCTACCGGTGAGCCGAATATCGGAATTAGCATTACCACGTATACTGTCCAATTTAGGCAGCAAGACTAATTCTAGCAGTTGTAGGGGAGCTCCGTTCAATTTGACGCTAAGGTCACAAGGGATCTTGGATTCATTGGTTTGTAACCAGCCGGTTACAGAAGCTGGCTGTTTGGATTGGTCGTCCAGGTGAGCATTGAGGACAAGGCGGTTGGTTTGTGGTAGAAAGGAAGATTGAATGGTCAAATCTCCCAAAACGATGCTATCTAACCGAATTCGAGGAATTCGAAGCTCACCGGTGAAGTTGGGTTGATTCAAAATCCCGTCCCCCGTAATTTGTCCATTGATGACTCCGTTCAAGAGACGATTTTTTTGGCCCAAGACGGCCATGACCTGTTCCAGGCTCAGGTGGTGAATATCTAATTTAACTTGGTTTCCAGGCTTGTCGGAGATCAAGCCGTTCAGCATGAGTCTGGACGAATCATGCACGAAGGTGACGGAATCCAAGTCCCAAATTTTCCCATATTTCCGAATTTTACCTCCATCCTCAGAAGCCCAAACTTGATTTCCTACACTGGCCCTAAGGGTATCAATATCCAAAATCCATTGATCGTCCGAAGTCTTGAGGGAACCGTGAAAGAGGGAGGTCTTGAGGTTAGAAGGGTCAGTCCCTGTGAGCCGAAGCGTGGAGGTTTCACGATTCTGAATTTGTTGGTAATTAACTTTTTGAAATATATTTTTTTCATCCTTGTTAAGGCTATCCAATTGACAATGAACCAACAGTGTATTTCCAAGGTATTCAGTTCGAATGGAAATTTTTCGGGCAGCCCACCCCCGCCAATTTGCCGTTCCAATATCCAATCGAATGCCTCTGTTCCAATAAAGGTCTGAACCCGGTTCTGGCATCGACCATTGAAAGTTACCTTTCAAATTAGAGCTTTGGACCGGAGGTGCGTGGAAGAAAAAGGGAAGGTAATCCTCAAGATTATTGATTTTGAAGTAGGCGTGAAAAGGGATTTCCTTTCCGCTATAGGCCGTATTGCCAAGAAGAAATTCGCTTACCTGGTCGAGGGCTTGAGTGACATGTTCGGATCTATTGAGCCCAATGGTATGGATGCTGTCCTCGTTGATGGTAATTTGGATGGCCTGGCCTGGGCTTTTTCGATCCAATTTTAGACTTGCTTGCCGTATCGGCAGGCTTTGTTGTTGGCATAACAATGCTCCATTCGCCAAATCAACCTGGATCAATTGACCAGAGTCCTTAAAGTTGAATTCGCCTAATGCACGCAGGGGTCCACAAATTTCAGGGATGGATGGAAATTGAAAATTAAGGTTCCCATGGCCAGCGATGGATACCGCTCGTCCATTGCTGAACCGGGTATTCCAACCAAATCGGAGTTGGTGCGTGGAATCCTGAAGGTCAAGTTGTCCGGCAAGGTTGTTGTTATGCCAATTCACCCGAACATCCAGGTTCCTGAATGATTCCTTTTCCCAAACGACAGAGTCTGTTTTTATTTGAAGGTTGAGGTGGTTGGGCTTATGCAGTGACCATTGGGCTATCGTTGGCCCAAGGCCGATTACTCCGGGCATCAGGTATGTATTGAGTTGTGCAGTTCCCGCCCATTGAGATAGTGGGGCTAACCGATGTGCGATAAGTTGGAGGTTGCTAGTTCCACAGTTGCCTTGGGCTTCGGCAAAGAAACCTAAGGTGTTTTGGTGAAGTCTACCCTTCAAGGTCCATTGCTGGGAATCAGGCATATAGGCTTGGATGGAACGGACACTCCAAGCAGGGGAAAGGGGAATGAGCCCAGAACTCAAATTATGTTGAATCCTTTGCCAAATTTGATCCCATTGAGAATTTGCGTGCAATGACCATTTTAATGCGAGTGTTGTATCGGTCCCATCTGAACCAGATTGCAGGGAATTGCCGTGGATAGATGGACGCCATTGTCCCGTAGAATTCAGGGTGAAACTACCGGCCATATCCGCTTTCAAATCCATCCATGAAAGAAGGCCTTGAGTCCATTCCACAGAGGGGCAATTCATGGACAAAGCAGGCCAAGGCTGGGAGGCTGGTATCCAACGATTCAAATGACCCTCTGTAAGATGAACGCGGGTATTTCGTGCGACTATCGACGAGGCTGAATCTAGAACCAAGGAGGGAATGAACAATACGGCTTCTGGATGGTCCACACGTATGGTTCGGGCCATGATTTTGCCGTTGGGCCATCCCGCAATGAATCCACTTGCATGAAACGGCATAGGGTTACTGACGGTGAATTGTTTCATAGCGCACTTAAAGCGCCATCCCGAAGGATTCGTCCTGATCTGAGTTAGGGCTAGGCCGGTGGTTTTCCGTGGAGCAAAGCCGGCAATGGTTGGATACCCCGTGATCTGCCAGTCTATTTGCTTGATAAACGCACGTTTCAAGGTTAGCACCCATCTTTGGCGTTCCCTCCTTGGAGATTTTGGGATTCGTTGCCAGAGGCAATCCCAATTGCTTCCTTGTATTGGATGATTCTCTACGAAGGAGGAATTTGCGATGAGATGAGGATGGACTACCACCGTGGCCTGGTCCACGGTCAAAGTGCTCAGGTCTATTTGCCCTCGAAAGGGGTTGATGGCTTTCCAGGACAGATCCAATTGGTGTATCTTCAAAAGTGTATCGTCTTGGCAACCCCTCACCGCGATCCTCCCCAAGGTTAGCCTGTTCCAGCCTAATTCAAAACTTTCGATTTGAACCTCTGAACCCAGACGCGCAGATAGTTCTTTGTTCACCAACCCCAGGACCCAACGTTGACCGGGCCTTGTACCCATTAAGATTCCAAGGGACATTAGTGTCAAAACCAAAACCAAGACCACCGCAAGGCCAACTGCAAGAAGCGCCTTTCGGACATGACGATGTTTAAGGGCTTTGGGATGGGGCACTGAGGTATCCATTTGGGGATTAAGAAATCCTATGGAATGAAAATTTGCTTTTAACCGGAGGTCACCTTCTTTTTAGGAATGCGCTATCTTTCATCAAGATGGTGCAAAGCTATGGAATTTAGGCCATTTTTGCAGGGATTAAGCTCGTGGTTTTACCTTTTTTGCAAAAGGAACGATTTGAATAACGCTAACAAATCCTTATTCTGATGCCTTTGATTCTCGCCATCGAAAGTTCCTGCGATGATAGCTCCGTGGCCTTGCTGCAAGGGAATCGTTTGATTGGGATGAAGCAATCAGGGCAGAAGGAACATACACGATTTGGAGGGGTCGTTCCAGAGCTGGCATCCCGAGCCCATCAGGAATGTTTGTCTCTGATGCTTAATGATTTGATGCGTGATACTTCAACCTCCTGGTTCGATATTCAAGTCATTGCCTACACCCGCGGTCCAGGATTGATGGGGGCATTGATGGTCGGGGCAGCGTTGGCCAAAGGCCTAGCTTTGTCGCTTGATGTTCCTTTGATCGGGGTAAACCATTTGCACGGTCACTTGGTGTCGCATTTTGTGGAGCAGGAGCCTGATGAGGGTATTTTCCCTATGCTATCCCTGACGGTTTCCGGGGGTCACACCCACCTTGTTTGGTTGGATTCGTGGCTGGAGGGACGTATCCTTTGCGAAACCTTGGACGATGCAGCAGGGGAGACCTTTGACAAATGCGCCAAAATGCTGGGGCTCCCTTATCCCGGTGGGCCTGTTTTGGATCGCTTGGCTTCTCAGGGGAACCCTGGGGCGCATACTTGGCCCATGCCTCAATTAGGGAATGCGTCATACAGTTTCAGTGGATTGAAAACCAGTGTTTTGTATTATCTAGCAAAGCATCAACCGAACCTTTCTGATTGCGCGGAGTCGTCGTTACACGACCTATGCGCTTCCATTCAGGCCAATGTTGTGGAAGCCCTTATGAAGCCTGTCAAGCACTATGCCCGTCAGATGAAACCGCGTAGTTTGGGTTTGGCTGGCGGGGTAGCGGCGAACTCCCTGTTGCGATCTCGCATGTTGGCTTTGGGCGAACAATTGGGCTGTGCCGTTCATATTCCGCCCTTGAGTTGGTGCACCGATAACGCAGCGATGATTGCGGCATCAGCCCGAATTCTGTTGGAGCAAGGGGTTATCCATTTAGAGGCTTTGGGCGAGAAGCCTTTGCCCCGCTGGCCTTTGATGGACTACTTTCGGGACTTGTCTTTCTTAAACCTGAGCCAAAAGAGCGGGTCATAACGCTGTGCCAGATTCACCGGATTCGTTATCATCGCGGGAAGGGTTATCCGCCCAGAAAGCCTGGGAGCTTGAGTTGCTCGCTGATTTTGCCAACGAACAGACTCGCAACCGGGCCTTTACGCGGTTGATGGAGCGTTACCGCAAAGCCTTGTACTGGCATATCCGGCGTATGGTATTGGACCATGATGAAACGGACGATCTGCTGCAAAATACTTTTATTCGTTGCTATCAAAGCTTGGACCGATTCGAGGCCCGTTCCGGCTTATACACCTGGTTGTACCGGATTGCCACCAATTTGTGCCTTTCGCATTTGAATCAAAGAAAACGCCGACGCATACTATCCCTCAGCGATGATACTGTCCGTATGGAAGCGGAGCTAAAGCGAGTGACTCCCCAGGAGCGTATGGGTTCGGCGGAGTATTTGCTGGAAAAGGCCTTGCTTAGGCTACCTCCCAAACAGCGCTTGGTTTTCCAGATGCGGTATTACGATGAGATGCCTTACGAGCAAATGTCGGAAATTTTAGGGACGAGTGCAGGGGGCCTCAAGGCCTCCTATCACTTGGCCTTCAAAAAAGTCGAGTCAATCTTAAAGAGTCGTTAAACCAACCCCCACGTTGCAATGTCCATAAGTCATCCTTCCAAAGTCATGGATCTTAACCATCAGTCCAAAATGCCCTTCAAGCAAGATTATCCCGTTCCCGATGGGTATTTTGACCAATTGTCCCAACGAGTCCTAGCTCGTATGGAAGGGGTCAGGAAGTTGGAAGGGGCTAGAAACGAGAATATGGTTGGGTGGCCTAGCGCATGGTTGCTTTTCCAAGGTCTTCGTGGTTCGAGGCCAACCATGGCTTGGGCAGTTGCTGCGTTCTTGGCTTTGGTTGTTGGGGGTTGGTTTCTTGGGGAGGTTTGGTGGTCTCGCATGAATCCGACCTTTCAGGCCACGGCACCATCGGATTTTTTCGCAGAGGTAAGAATTGAGGAGGTCTACGAAGCAGTCCATCAAGAGACCAGCATGGAACTTATTGAGGAGGTGGTGGAAACTGATCCCGCTTGTCGCAATTTGCTTATGACTTTGGTTGACGAGATGAACCACGAGCCTGTTTCTTTGGAAGAAGCCGTTCAGACCCTTCCGAACGACTTAAGCGTTTTGGTGGAGGCAGCGGAGATTGAAATTTAAGGGCCTATTTCAATAATAAGTAATTATATATTTTAAAATCAATTAATTAGATCAAAAATTTATTTATAAAATCAATGCCATGTTCAAGTACCTGTTGTTCTTCGCAATGTTATTGCCCTTGTATTCTGCCTTGGCCGAAAGTCTGCCTCAGGAAAGAATCAAAGCGGCACGGGTTGCCTACCTAACCAAAGAGTTAAGTCTAAGTCCGGAAGAAGCCGAGAAATTCTGGCCGGTGTATAACCAATATGATGGGCAGCGCGAGGATCTGCGGAACCGCATTCGGGACTTGTTGGAGGAAACCCGGACAAGAGGATATTCGAGCGACGATAAAGCCAATGCTGCCTTGGATGAAATGCTCAGTATCCGCGAGCAAGAGTTGCAACTTGAGCGGAATTTTCGCAAATCCATGCAGGGTATTTTGCCGGCACGTCGATTGGTGGTTTTACATCAAGCCGAACGGGAATTTCAGAAAGAACTGATTCGACGTATTCAAGATCGAAGGGAGCCTATGCGTCCCAACCGCGGCAGGCGCTAAGTTTGCCTATGTGGAGCATAGCTATCTAAGGGATTTATTCAGAAAGCATTTGGCTCCCACTTCGCCTTGGTCCATGGCGTTGGAAGTGGATCGTGCGGAAGGATCCTATATCTACGATCACCGGGGCAAGGGGTACTTGGATTTCATCTCGGGCATTTCGGTGAGCATCCTGGGGCATCGGCACCCAAAGGTTCATCATGCGGTAACCGGGCAATTGGAACGGTACTGGCATACGATGGTCTACGGTGAGCATGTGCAACACCCCCAAGTCCGTTTGGCGACCTTGTTGCATCAATGCCTGGGCCCATCGTTTGATCAGGTTTATTTGGCTAATTCCGGTGCTGAGGCCATCGAAGGGGCTATGAAATTGGTCAAAAAAGTTAGCGGCAGGACCCGTTTGGTTTCCTTTCGGAATGCCTACCACGGGGGGACCCAAGGGGCTTTAAGCCTGCTCGGGTCGGAGATGTACCGCAGCCCGTTCCGTCCATTGTTGCCGGAGACTTATTTGTTGGAATACAACGACGAGGCTGGCCTGGATTTTCTGGATGAGCGGGTGGCCGGGGTTTTTGTGGAGGCTGTGCAAGCCGAAGCTGGTGCGGTGCCGGCGCAATCGGGTTGGCTCAAGGCCCTGGAAGCACGATGCCGTCATTTTGGGATCGCCTTGGTATTCGACGAAATCCAAACAGGACTTGGACGATGCGGGACTTGGTTTGGTTTTCAGCATGACGGTATTGTCCCGGATGTGGTGGTCATGGCCAAAGGCCTGGGAGGCGGTTTGCCCATTGGGGCCTTTTCGGCATCTTCCTCCATGATGAAGCATCTGGCCGAGGATCCGCCCCTGGGACACTTGACCACTTTTGGAGGCAACCCGGTTTGTGCAGCCGCTGCGGTGGCGGTGATTGAGGTTATCCGGGACCAGGATTTAGCCTCCAGGGCTTTGCAAGCTTATGGGATTTTGGTAGAAAGGGTGAAGCAATGGTCGCTTGAAATAGGAATTCCAATTCAATTAAGCGGTAGGGGATTGCTTCTTGGGTTGGAATTGGAGCAAGACCCGGTTCGGACCAGGGAATGGATTGCTCGATGTTGGGAGGCTGGGCTTTTGGTAGACTGGTTTTTGTTCAACGAGGGGCGGCTTCGCTTGGCCCCGCCACTCAATATTTCCGACAGCCAATTGCATGACGCCATGGATATCCTCCGTAAGGCTTGGGGGTAGGGTCCTTACCTTTGTAGCCTGATGGAATCATCATGAAATTATTATCATACCGATCATCCAGGGGAAAGGATAGGGTAGCCTTGTGGGCTGCAGGTCAGGCCTGGGATGCTGCCGCTTGGAATTCTCAATGCGGACCCGATATGGCCTTGCTTTTGGAGCAAGGGGAGGCCGCCATGGATGCCTTGCGGTCCTTGGAGCAGAAGGTGCTTCAAGGGAATGTCCCCATGGAGCCGGTGGTCTTGGAGGCCAGGGATTGGCTAGCTCCGGTTCCCAGGCCTGCCTCTTGTCGGGATGGTTACGCTTTTCGACAGCACGTGGCCGCGGCTCGCCGGAATCGGGGGGTCGATATGATTCCTGAATTTGACCATCAACCGATTTTTTATTTCACCAATCATCAGGCGATCATCGGGCCTGGGCCTGTGTTCTGCATGCCGGATCATTTCCGGCAATTGGATTTTGAGTTGGAAGTGGCGGTGGTAATCGGAAAGGCTGGTCGGAATGTTCACGCCAAGGATGCCGACCGCTACATTGCCGGGTACACCATCATGAACGATTGGAGTGCTCGAACCCTGCAAATGGAAGAAATGTTACTGAGCCTGGGTCCCGCCAAGGGCAAGGATTTTGCAACCGCCTTGGGTCCGTACCTGGTC
>Ga0194126_10011747_pt1 | contig 11189 bp, 9 predicted proteins | sample TA2KigC150mmetaG_FD_148641 | JGI IMG/M metagenome (GOLD analysis project Ga0194126, IMG submission 148641) | Freshwater microbial communities from Lake Tanganyika, Tanzania - TA2015035 Kigoma Deep Cast 150m | ecosystem: Environmental > Aquatic > Freshwater > Lake | place: Tanzania: Lake...
AGCAAAACCACCATGATCACTCGCGCCAGAAGATCGCGAACACTCGTGACGCCTCCAGTCTTCATAAGCACCTCCCTTCCAGGTCCAGGCGAAGACGCGAAAAGCCCACTATTCTCCGGGCGGCGGCAGCACGCGTTGGTAGTGACGCCGCCAGGCGTTATCTTACATGCTCTTACGAGCACACTACAAGCCAAGGCCTTCGGCTTTGGCGCGGCCGCCCATGGGTTGGCGAATGGCGACGGTCCCGGTCTTTCACACTGCCGCCCACAGATTCGGTCATCGATTCCACGGCTGTTTCTCCCGCGTCTCCCGAAGAGGTCTCTGCGGGTCATGGTGCCGGTTGGGGCCGGGGACCTCGACGGGGATGGACTTCATCCACGCGTGCAGGCGATCAACAAGCTCGGCCGCCCGTTGCGGTTCCTTCTCGGCCAGATTGGTGGTCTCGTCGAGGTCGCTGCGCAGGTTGAAGAGCTCCAGCCGGTGTCCGGGCACCTAGCGGCCCTCTGGATCGAACCAGTCGCCGAAGTACTCGATCAGCTTCCAGTCGCCCCGGCGGATCACCGCGCAGGGCGTGGCGCCCCAGCGCAGCTCCTAGAACGGCAAGTACCAATACAGATCGCGCGGAGCGCGCGCGCCGCCTCGGAGCAGCGGCACGAGACTGTCGCCATCGACCTTGTGACCCGCGGGCGCACGGCCGCCGGCAACCTCCAGCAGCGTGGGCAGCCAATCCACCACATGGACCGGCGTGTCATTCACGGAGTCGGGCTTCACCACGCCGGGCCAGCGCACGAGACACGGGACCCGAATTCCGCCTTCATACTGGGAGCCTTTCCCGGCCCGCAGCGGCGCGTTGCTGAACTCCCGCAGGTCCACCTCCAACCGCTCGATGACACCGCTGCCTTCGGTGAAGAGCTTGGGGTTGTAGCGCTTGCAGATGCCGCCGTTGTCACTGAGGAAAACGACCAGCGTGTTGTCGCGCAGGTTCAGCTCGTCGAGCCGCCGCATGAGCCGGCCCACCGACGCATCGAGCGTCTCGAGCGCCGCCAGGTACGTGGCATTGTGCAAACCGGTCTCGGGAGCTCCCCGGGCCCGGTACTTCGCCACCGTCTCGGGCGGGGCCACCACCGGGCCGTGGATCGTATGATGCGCCAGGTAGATGAGCCACGGCTCTTGGCGATGCTTCTCCATGAAGCCGATCGCCTGGTCCGTCAGCCAGCCCACGCCCTTGTCGCCCTGCTGGTGGTAGCGCGGGTCGGGCGGCGCCGGGGCATAGTCGAAACCGAAATAATGCGCCGCTTCGGGCTTGAGCCCGCTGTAGCTGCCGTCGGCGGTCGTGCTCAGATGCCACTTGCCCAAGCAGGCGGTGGCATAGCCGGCGGCCTTGAGCCCTTTGGCCACCGTGAACGTCTCCCGCGGCAGGGTCTCGGCGAACGCCGGCTCGCGCAGGGGCGCCCAGGGATAGCCGTACCAGCCGATCACGTGCCACAGGCCGGTGCGGGCCGTATGCTGACCCGTGAGCAGCGCCGCCCGCGTCGGTGTGCACTGGGGCATGACGTAGGCATCGGTAAACCTCATCCCTTCGCGGGCCAAGGCATCGAGGTGTGGCGTCGGCACACGCGTGCTGCCGTAACAGCCCAGCGTCGGCCAGCCCTGGTCATCCGTGAGGACCAAGAGAATGTTGGGCCGTCTTGGACCGTCGCCGGCCCCGAACGCTGTCGGCGGTCCCGCCCACGGCGCGACCGCGAACACCCCCGCGCCAAGCGCCAGATCCCGGAGAAAGGCCCGCCGGGAGGAAAGACGCGGGCGGGCCAGGTCTTCATTACTATGGCGCTTTGACGTTGAGCCACAGCTCATCGCGATTCTCCTCATCCAGGCCCAGCCCTCCTAACGAGTTTTGACGAACAAGTTCGGTAGCGTGTTGAGTGGGGTTTGCCCTCGGCGCTGTCTGGCCTTCGGAGTTCCGCCTTCAGGCGGGTCCAACAGTCCGAAGTCGGTATCGCTGGTTACGACAATGCGGTCCTCGTCAGAAGCACGCGCAAGGATCACATCATCCGCCGCCGCTTGCAGTTTGTAGTCCAGCACGTGAACCGCGTCGTGGCCGTTCGTCCGCAGAGCCTCCGCAACGACCGGCGAAACCGGGTTGTCTACAAGAAATCTCATTTGGGCGTAACTTGCCGGGCGCGTTCCTTGACGGCCTCTGCAGCATAGCGCAGCGCCTCGCGGATGTCCTCGCGCTCCCGGCTGGGATGCGCCGCGAGGATTTCGTCTTCCGACATGCCTTCGGCAACCATCGCCACGACCGTTGCCGCGGGCATGCGCAGAGCCCGGATACACGGCACGCCGCCCATCTTCTCCGGATCGATCGTAACACGCCTGAACGCCATATGTGCCTCGACAACAAATGCCGGATCGATCAGTGTCCGAAACGATCATACCCCAACGCACCGATAAATACCAGCACCCGAGAAGGACACGAAAGGAAGGCCGGAGGCGGTGGGCCGCAGATTGTAGTTAATCCCTGAGCCCCTGCCTTTTGACTCGCCGATCACCAACTACAGACTACCGACGAGTATCTCCATCCGCAGATTCTGCCGATTTCCGCAGATCATGTCATTGTGAGCGGAACGTGGCAATCCAAACTGGAGACTGGCAGCCGGGGACCGCCAACTCCTCAGCGGTGGCTCGGCCCCTGGGCACATCGTCACTCCGGACGCCGATCCGGGCCGGGAGCCGACCGCCGACAGTGGCTCTTTCGACACAGAGATTTCTCCGCACGAAACAAATGTCGTCTCTGGATGCGTACGGCAACTATCAGAGCCCGCCTGTCTACTGGAGGAACGTACGGAAACCCTCGCCACCAGGGGATTCCTCCCAATAACGGTGCAGGTGTTCGACGAATTCCACATAGGTGGGAAACGACTCACTCTCACTAAGTCGGAGTCTTCCCCGGATCGCCTCAACCGTCTCGATCAACTTACCCGGGAGTGTCCTCCCCATCGCTGTGACGGCAGCGTACACAAACCAGATACCACGGTTGCGCAACAGGTAGAGTAGCACGGCTTCCATGACGGTCTTAGCGCCGAACGTCTCCACCCGTGTTGCTCTTGCGGCCCCCTCATCATGGTGTGCCTTCGCGTAGGCATACATCGTAAGCAAGACAGATTGTTCCGGTTTGAGGCGGCCTTGCCGAAGCATGGAGAGAATGACGTTCATGACACGCTCTTGTTGTCCGCCCAAGTCAGATTGAAACAAACGCTGCGCCAAGTGATCTGCCAACGCGTCCCCGCGCAGAGAGCAGGGCGGTGCGACATCCAGAATTGCGAAATCCTTGGCCCTCGCATACATCTCCCTCTCAGCCGCCTCTTGGATTGCGACCTCTTGCTGGTGTTCGAGTCCTCTCTGGATTTCTTCCTTGACCTTCCAAGTCCGAACAGCACGTTCGTATCGCTCAAGATCGTCAAGCACCGACGTCCGTTCTTGGAACTCGTTTGCCAACGGCTGATAGCCCGGATGCTTCCGCAAGTCCGCGGTTTCCAGTAAGTCCATCATTGCACCGGCGACTTCGAACCGTCGAAGCACGAGTTCCAGTTCCTGTTGCCCTTCGTTGGTGTTAGGATCGAAAGGACTTGGCTCCTCGGGAAACAAAATCCCTTTCCGGCCCCCTCTAAGACACCTGCGCTCTTCTGCAAGCAAGTCAGCGAGGCAGGTCTCCGCGGCCGCTTTGTCCTTCGAGAGGCGCGCAACCTGCCAAGACATCAGCAGGGTGGCCGGATGCCGACCTGCATGTCCGAAGGCCGCTTGAGCCAGGTTGAGGTCATCATCAAGAAGAGCAATATGTCCCGCGTAGTAGCACGTCATCTGGCTGGGCGCACCCCAGTCACCGCGCATCCATCTTCTTGCCTGCATGTGCGCAAAACGAAGCTCTTCATTATTGGGCTCCAAGTACTCTTTTAGGCTCCACACCAGATAGAGTTGGCTCCCCAAGTCACGCTCACCCTCCGGAGCGTCATCCGTCGCATCCAGGACCTCCCGAGCTCTGATCGGATCTCCGAACCGCAGAAGAACCTGACCATGGACGCGCATCTTGTCAAGCGGCCCAAGCAAGCAGTCGGGATCCTCCAGCCAGCGAAAGACGGCATGCGCGACCTCTGTCTCTTGCCTGGTGTGACGCAACACGCGCTCGATCGTCAGGGACACACTGGCAGGTAGAGCTCTCTCGACGAGTCGTTCCACCAACAAGCCGGTTCCACCATCTTCCGCCATGGCGAGAAGTATGCGGCGCAAACGCCGCATATCCTGCGCACTGTGAGATGGTTGACTCAGATAGGCTGCTCGCAGCAGACATTGTTGTGCGTATCTGTCAGCCCTTCGCCTCTGCAGATTGTCGTGCGCGCGAAGAATCGCCGCCATGTTTACCCACGACAGCGCAGATCTGGGTTCAAGAAATATCGCCTCCTCAATAGCGGCAACTGCCTTCTCATATTGCCCAAGTCCCTCCAAGGCGGCGCCCTTGCCGTTCCAGGGATTAGCGGCGTTTGGGTTCAACCGGATGGCTTCTTCAAAAGCCGGCAATGCCTCCTGGTAGCGTGCCAGTTCGGATAGAGCGTTCCCCCTACCAGTCCATGCGTCGGCACAACTTGGCTCCAGACGGATTGCTTCTGCGAAAGCGGATAATGCCTCATCATAGCGGCCCAATTCGCCCAGGACGGTCCCTTTATTGCTCCAAGAGCTGATGTCATCGGGGTCCAGACGGATCGCCTTTTCATAGGCCTCCAGAGCCTCTTCGTAACGACCCAGTTCCGCCAGTGCCTTACCGACCCCAGTCCAAGGGGGAGCATTGTTAGGGTCTAACCGGACGGCCTCCTGAGAAGCGGCCAACGCCTCTTCATATCGGGCGAGGGAGCACAATACGCTACCTTTTCCGTCCCACGAGAGAACATCCTTCCGGTCTAATCGGATGGCCTCGTCGAATGCCATCAAGGCTTCCTCATGTCGGCTCATGGCACGCAAGGCTTTACCCTTGGCGCACCACGCAGCACCGAGATTTGGGTCTAGTTCGATCGTTGTTTCGAACGCAGTCAGTGCCTCCTCATGTCGACAGAGCATGTATAGAGCTTTTCCCTTTTCATACCAGAGAGAGGCACGCTTAGAGTTCAGCCTTATCGCCTCTTCAAAGGCGGCAAGCGCCTCATCATGGCGTTCTACCATGCTCAGGGTTTCTCCCTTCCCCTCCCAGAGAGCAACAGCTCCCGGGATCAGTTGGATGGCCTCGTCATAGGCGGCCAGTGCATCCTCGTATTGCTCCAGTTTGCGCAGCATGCTTCCCTTGCTGATCCATGATGGAGCGAAACCACGCTCCAGTTGGATCGCCCTGTTCCAAGCATCGATTGCCTCGTCATGCTTCCCGAGGTCGCACAGAACACATCCCTTGTTATTCCAGGTACCGGCACTTCGAGGATCAAGTCGGACCGCTTCGATCAAGACCATCAAAGCTTCTTTCAGCCGCCCAAGTTCGCATAATGACACACGTTTGCCGCTCCAGGCATCGGCATCATCGGGCCTGATGCGAATCGCCTCCTCATAGGCCGCTACCGCTTCTTCGTGCCTGCCAAGATCACGTAAGACATTTCCCTTGATGCACCACGTCTCTGATGAACAAGAATCCAAGCGAATAGCTTTCTCACAAGCGGCCAGTCCGTCTTCTCCGCGGCCAACCTGCCCTAAGATAGCCCCCTTCCTTCGCCACGCAACAGAGTCTTCTGGCGACAATTGGATCACTCGCTCGACAGCCGCGAGAGCTTCGGGAAGTCGCCTGAGTTCGTACAAGACAACGGCTTTGCCGCTCCAGTAGGCAGCGCTCGAGGGGTCCAATTGGATTGCCTCATCAAGAGCCGTCAATGCGTCGCCATGGCGACCGAGAGCCTGCAAGACATCTGCCTTGCCGCTCCATGACATGGCGTCGCATGCGTCAATGCCGATCGCTGTCTCGAAGGCCGCTAGAGCCTCTTCCGTTCGTCCTTCCTGGACAAGCAGCATCGCCTTCTGCCGCCAAGTCTCATTGGTGTTTCTTCCGCCATCCATCGTTGTTCTCTCGCCGCCAAGAAAGCTGAGGATGTCGCGCGACTTATCCGCAACACGAGTATCTCAGGGCGATATCAGGATCAGTATGTCCTCAGACACTCCAATCGATCCACCCGATATAGGCTGCCTCACTCGCCTGTGAGGCACGAACCGCTCGGTACATGAGGGCCCCCTGTCATGCCGATCTTCCCTGGGCTCGTGCCCAACCGAGGGATGAGAACACCCAGAAGACATGACAGGACATGCCCGCCTGCGGTATCATACGCATAAGGGACATCAAATGGAATCCATCAGAAAGGGAAAATGGTGGGCGGAGCCCACCCTACCGGCTCGCGCCGCGGCCGTGTCCGGTTTCTTCTTCTCGGCGTCCCTCGGCGGCCTCTGCGGTCCAGGACCGGGAGGCGGCAGGACAGGGTCAGGGTTCAGCTACGGCCTGCGGCCTCCAGCCTTCTTTTCATTCGCACTGCTGCCCTTCAGAATCTTGTGCTCGCGCAAAGATTTCCGGAGGTGACCAGCGTAAGTCGTTAAAGACAAAAGCATTATGTCTCGCGACAAGACGCCAAGAGTAAGGGTGGATTCGTAATGTCTTCTTCGCGATCTTGGCGTCTTGGCGCGAGAACAGGCTTTGGTTGCGGCCACGGGCTGCGCTGGGTGGTTCGCGGCTGAAGAGGCAGTAGGCGGTGGTCAGTAGCCGGTTGTCGATGGAGATCGATGCTCCTGTCTTCATCTTCCCGGGGTCAAGCCTTTGGCCAATTCCTCCATGTACTCGTCGATACTCAGGCCATGGGATCGGGCGAGTTCTTGGAGGGCGGAGAGCGTGGCCCGGTGGCCGGACTCGATGCGGCCGACCTGGCGGGGCGTGAGGCCTTTGATGTCGCTTTGGCGCAGGCCCTTCTCCCGGCGCAGGTTTCGGATGGCGGCGCCGTAGGCTTGATTGAAGGCTTCGGTTTGCTGCCTGGCTTTCAGGCTGGCGGCCTTGTCCACCGCGTACTCGAACTGCTCCCAGCCAAGGTGGAGGTCCCCGCCGGGCCAGTGGAGAAACATGCCTTCTTCGTCTATCTCGAACTCCCGGCGCTGGTTCTCCGGGAGTCTCTGCAGAGCGGGTAACTTCTCCAAGGGCACCCGGAGCTTGCGAAAGCCTTCGCGGGAGGGAGAAGCGACCACGAGCCTTGCCCCTTCCCACCACGCATCGACAATCCGGTTCTCGTCGTCGGCATGGTCCAGGGCGAGCAGGAGCCTCTCCGCGAGTGCGACTTCCTTCTCGCCATCTTCCGCAACAAAGAACACCCGTTCCTCATTGCGCACGTTCAGCCAGGCGACGCGATCCGCCACCGCCCGCGAAGGGAGACTCCCCTGAAAGAGCAGAAACATGGTGTATCGGTCGGCGACTCCCTGGTGCGAACGGAGACGCTTGACCGTCTCGGGCGTCAGCTCGTCCAGCATCCACACCACGAGGACGGGTCGCTCGACTTCCTTCGGCAAATCGGTCCAGGTCTGGAGCGAACCCCAGCCGTGCTTGCCAGGGCGGAGGCCCGACCTGGAAAAGGCCTGCTGGAAGATCGCTTTCGATCTCTCATCTGCAGCGAAGATATCCGGCTTCTGTGTCGTCTCAATCATCGCAACACATTTTCTCTTCCCATTCTCCCAACAACTGGGCCCGGTGCCGTGCGGCCATTTCGCAAAGGGCGTCTCTATCAGCCCTGCTCATCCGCCCTGCATGGCTCCGGACGGATTCGATCATGTCCGATTCCGGCATTTGGAAGAACACCCGGACGTGCCGCTGCCCTATTCTTCGGGCGTGAAAGTGCGGCGGCCGGTGCTCATGCGAATAGAACCAGCAATCCACGCCAGCGATGGTGAAACTGCCCACTTTGCCCAGTACCGCCCACACCTGTTAGTATACGTTCAGATAAGACATTCTGCAAAACATACTTGACAAATATGTCTTGTTCGCCAATTCACCATGGTCGGAGCGGCGCCGGCCTGGGCCTCAAGGCAGACCGCCGACACAAGTACTCGCCGCAGGCGACGGGACTTGCCCCGCCTTCCTGCATGGTACATTGAAAGGCGGGCAAGTGGGGTCTGTCAAGAAGCGGTAACAGGGGACCGGTGGGCGGAGCCCACCCTACCGGCTCACGCCGAGGGCGTGTCCGGCTCCCTGTTCTCGGCGTCCCTCGGCGGCCTGTGCGGTTGAAGATCGGGTGTAGGTTCGCGGTTGAGAATCTGGAAAATCGGCGAAAGGTGCAGCTCTGTGGGACGTGGCTTGGGGGCACGCGGGCTGTGGCCGGGAGTACAGGTTACGAGGCGCGGGCCACCACTTCGGCGTCCCGCGGGCACCATCCGCACACGTGACACCCGGCGTTCATCTGTTCCTGGCATCCTGGCAACTGCGGGTTCTTGTGCCAGAAACGCTGGTAGGCACGTGTCAAAGGGGATGTAACTTGGCGCCTGGCATGTGGCAGTCTGGATCTTTGGGACCAGAACGAAGGGGCGCTGAGACCCCGCCGGGGGCGAGGTTCGCAGTGGCGTTCTTGGGCCGGAAATTCAGACCGCCAACGATCAGACCGCCAACCGGTCTGTGGGAGCATTTGGCGATCTGATAATCGGGGCTGGCGCCCCTGAAAATGTGGTTTTTGTCCGTTTTGGCGCGTTCAGATCGCCATGTATGTGTATTTGGCGGTCTGCACTGGCGCCCGCGAAAATGCGGTCTTGATCGCTGGCCTCTTGGCCTGCTGGCGGTCTGAACTGGCGCTGGCAAGAACGCGGTTCATCGCGTCTGCGAAGCAGTGGGATTTTTAAGTCTTTATTGTACAAGAATTTACAGTGCTGCAGTATTTTTCTTTGCTACGAAACGCTTGACAAGACGTTAATGTACACTATACTAATAGACGTAGTGATATATGCGTCGTTATTCCATCTCTGCCGTGCCCAGAGCTATGGAGAGCGGCAGGTGGTGGCGACGCTCGAAACGACGGTCCCAGGATCGTCCGATAAGGAGAACATCATGGCAAACATCTACAAGGACATTGTCGCAACCGTCGGGGCTACGCCTTTGGTTCGTATCAGCAAGCTGATCCCGAAAGGGACGGTTCTGGCCAAGCTGGAAAGCCGCAATCCCCTGGCCTCGGTCAAGGACCGAATCGGGGTGGCCATGATCGATGCCGCCGAGCGTGACGGCAAGATCAAGCCCGGCGGCATCATCGTCGAGCCGACCAGCGGGAACACCGGGATCGCGCTGGCCTTCGTCTGCGCCGTGCGCGGCTACCGCCTGCTGCTGACCATGCCGGACTCGATGAGCCTGGAACGAAGGAAGGTGCTTCAGGCCCTCGGGGCGGAGCTGATTCTGACGCCGGCGGCCGAAGGGATGAAAGGCGCCATCAAGAAGTCCGTCGAGATTGCCGAGGCCGAGAAGGGGGCTTTCATCCCCCAGCAGTTCGAGAACCCGGCCAACCCGGAAGTCCACCGCCGCACGACCGCCGAGGAGATCTGGAGCGATACTGACGGCAAGGTCGACATCCTCGTCTCCGGCGTCGGCACCGGCGGCACCATTACCGGTGTGGCGGAGGTCATCAAGCGGCGCAAGCCCAGCTTCCGGGCCATTGCGGTCGAGCCGGCGCAGAGTCCGGTGCTGACCCAGGCCCTGGCCGGGCAGGAGCTCAAGCCCGGGCCGCACAAGATCCAGGGAATCGGCGCGGGGTTCGTCCCCAAGGTGCTGAACCTCAAGATCGTGGACGAGGTCATTACCGTGGACCAGGATGAGGCCATCGACTATGCCCGCCGGGCGGCAAAGGAAGAGGGACTGTTCGTCGGCATTTCCAGCGGTGCGGCCCTCCGTGCAGCGAGCGTCGTGGCCGCCCGGCCGGAAAACCGGGCCAAGATCATCGTGGCGATCATCCCCAGCTTCGGCGAGCGGTACCTCTCGTCGGTGCTGTTTTCCCATATTGTCGCCTGAGAAGGTGCAACGCAAGGGGCATAGTGTGAAGATCAAAGTCAACGGCGTACCGCAGGAGATCGAACGGCAGTTGAGCATTGCCGATCTGCTGGCCCACAACAAAGTTGAGATGCCGGACATGGTGAGCGTGCAACTCAACGGCGCGTTCGCCCAGCGCGACCGTTTCGCGGCCACGGTGCTCCAAGAAGGCGACGAGGTCGATTTCCTGTATTTCATGGGCGGCGGAGAGTGACCGATGCAGGGCTTCACGACGAAGGCGATCCACGTCCCTTTTCTCAAGCAGGATCCGCACGGCTCCCTGCACATGCCGGTCTATGAGTCGGTCTCGTTCGAGTTCGAGACCGCCGAAGAGATCGAGGCGGCCTTCCTCGGCCGGCGGCCGCGCCACGTGTACACGCGGAGCACGAATCCCACGGTCGAGCACCTGGAGCAGAAGATCAAGCATGTCACCGGCGCGTTCGCGGTGGCGGCGGTCTCCTCCGGCATGGCGGCAATCGCCAACACGATCCTGGGGATCGCCCAGCAGGGCGACAACCTCGTCACGACGAAATCCCTCTTCGGCAACACCTACTCCCTGCTGGAGCGTACGCTTGGGCCCTGGGGTCTTGAAGCCCGCTACGCGGACTTCACCCGCCCGGAGACGATCGAAGCGCAGATCGATGGCAATACGCGGGCCCTGTTCTTCGAGACGATCACCAACCCGCAGCTTGAGGTCGCGGACATCCCGGCGCTGGGCGCCATTGCCCGCCGGCACAAGATTCTGCTGATCGCCGATACGACGCTGACGCCCCTGTACTTCTTCAACAGTCGGGACTATGGCGTCGATCTCGAGGTGCTCTCCGGCACGAAGTACCTTTCCGGCGGCGCCACTACGGTCGGCGGCCTCATCCTCGACAACGGCACCTACGACTGGACGCAGAACCCGAAGCTGGAAAACGACGCGCGACAGTTCGGGCCCTTCGCCCTGGTGACGAAACTGAAGCGCGAAGTGTACCGCAACCTGGGCGCGTGCCTGTCGCCGCACAATGCATACCTGCAGAGTCTCGGGCTGGAGACCCTGGCGTTGCGCGCGGACCGGTCCTGCTCCAATACGAAAGCATTGGCCGAGTTCCTGAGCCAACATCCCCGGGTGAAGGAAGTGAACTACCCGGGCTTG
>Ga0194126_10011748_pt1 | contig 11189 bp, 9 predicted proteins | sample TA2KigC150mmetaG_FD_148641 | JGI IMG/M metagenome (GOLD analysis project Ga0194126, IMG submission 148641) | Freshwater microbial communities from Lake Tanganyika, Tanzania - TA2015035 Kigoma Deep Cast 150m | ecosystem: Environmental > Aquatic > Freshwater > Lake | place: Tanzania: Lake...
GCTGCGCTCGAAATCTCATCCGATGGCACTATCTCCAGGATATTTGAAAAAGATGAGATAGATAATCCACCTCCTGTGACAACGGAAGTTTTTGATGCACGGCACCAATACGTCATACCTGGGCAGATCTGTGCCCATACACATTTTTATGGCGCTTTTTCCCGGGGGATGTATATACCGGGCGAAGCGCCGGATGCATTTCCTGCGATCCTCGAAAAGTTGTGGTGGAAGCTGGATAAATCACTGGATGAGGACGCCAATTATTACTCAGCCCTTGTCTGTTTGATCGATGCCATCCAGCACGGCACGACGACTTTGGTTGACCACCATGCATCACCCAATTTCATTTCCGGGTCCCTGGATGTGTTGGCAAAAGCGATCAGGGAAAGCGGCCTTCGAGCATCGCTTTGTTATGAGGTGACCGATCGGGACGGAGAAGAAAAAGCCCTTGAGGGATTGGAGGAAAACGCTCGCTTCATTGGCGAGGTAAGCAAGGAAAATGATGGTTTCCTCAGCGCTCTTTTCGGTCTTCATGCCAGTCTTACTCTGAGCGACAAAACGTTACGAAAGGCACGGGAAATGTGTCCGCCGGATGTTGGATTCCATGTACATGCAGCTGAACATGTGATTGATGAATATGACAGTATGGGCAAGTATGGTAAGCGTGTGGCCGAACGATTGAATGATTTTGACATCCTCGGGCCATTAACCGTCGTAGGACATGGCGTTCATGTAGACGCTCATGAAATTTCTCTTCTTGCCGAAACCGGAACATGGGTCAGCCATCAGCCGCGGTCGAATATGAACAACGCCGTGGGACTGCCGGAAATCGAATCGATGCTGAATGCCGGCGTCAAAGTCTGCCTGGGAAATGACGGTTTCTCCAATGCAATGTGGGAAGAGTGGAAGGCCGCATATCTGGGTCATAAATTACTTCACCGCGATCCACGCCGGGTACAGGCGGATACAATTTATCAGATGGCTGTAATTAATAACCGAAAATTAATTCAAAAAACATTCGGTGGGTTAAATACCGGCCAGATCACACCTGGATCAAAAGCGGATTTGATCTTTGTTGATTACCGGCCGTTTACTGATTTCAATACAGACAATCTGCCATGGCACATCATATTTGGTTTTCGCGACAGCATGATCACTTCCACTATGGTTAACGGAAAATTCTTGATGAAAGACCGGGAATTACTTTCTCTCGATCAGAATGCCATCGTGGCTGAAGCGAAAAAAATTTCTACATCAGTTTGGAAGAAATACCATCAACTATTTTAGGTTTCAGGAGAAAAATTGGATAATCCAATATCGGTTAAAGAAATAATCGCCATTATCGGTGGGACTGGCAAAGAGGGGCAGGGACTGGCTTATCGTTGGGCAAAAACAGGATATCCTGTGATCATTGGATCCAGGAACCGGGAAAAAGCGGAATCTGCAAAAGCAGCCGTTATTGAAATGCTTTCATCATCCGGTGTCAAAGACTTTTCACTCGAGGCCGATGAAAATGAACAAGCCGTTCATTTTTGTAATATCGCAGTGCTGACAATTCCCTATGAGTTCCATGACGAAACCCTGTTAAATTTAAAGAACGCTCTGATTGGAAAATTTCTCGTTGATGTAACCGTTCCTCTAGTGCCACCCAAAGTATCGATTATCACTATCCCGCCGGACGGAAGTCTGGGGCTTCATACCCAGCGAATTTTAGGCAGTGAGGTGAAAGTGATAACTGCTTTTCAGAACATTTCGTTCGAATTGCTGATGAAGGATGAACCCGTTCACTGTGATGTGCTTGTCTGCGGCGTTGACAAAGTAAGCCGTGAAACTGGACTTCGATTGGTGGAAGATGCGGGTTTGACCGGGTGGGATGCAGGTCCCCTGGAAAACTCCATTATCTCGGAAGGTTTGACCTCGGTTCTGATTCGGATCAACAAGCAATTCGGCACACATTCCGCAGGCATTAAGATCACCGGCGTACCGCAAGGCCGCTGATCATGAGTTCATTGGTTATTACCCAATTACAAAATATCCCGCTAATTCATGAAGGGGATCAACTTTCAGAAATCCTGTATCAAGCCCTGATCGACCAAGGCATTACACTGGAGAACAGGGATATTTTAGGTGTTACCTCAAAAATTGTGTCCAAAACAGAAGGCAGGTGGATAAAACTTTCCACCGTAAATCCATCGAAACGCGCACTGGAACTGTCAAAACAAGTGGATCGCGATGCCCGTCTGGTTGAACTTATACTCTCCGAAAGTATTTCTGTAATACGCGCCACCAAACAGGCTTTGATCGTCGAGCATAAACTTGGATTCATCTGCGCCAACGCCGGAATCGATCATTCCAATGTGAAAAAAGAGTTAGAGGGAGAAGATGATTGGTACCTGCTGCTACCAAAAAACCCGGATGAGTCAGCAAAAAATATCTCATCTGATCTTAAAAAATATTCTGATAGGCAGGTGGGCGTCATCATTATTGACTCACACGGCCGACCGTGGCGCAAGGGGACAGTGGGTGTCGTGATCGGCACATCGCTTGTACCAGCATTGGTTGACCTTAGAGGAATTGAGGATATCTTTGGGTACAAACTGAGGATCACGATTGTTGCAGCTGCTGATGAATTGGCGGCTGCGGCTTCACTCATGATGGGGCAGGCTGCTGAAAGGGTACCGGCAGTTCACATTCGAGGATTCCCATATACTTTTACCGATACATCGATCAACGATGTATTGCGGCCGGCAGAAACGGACTTATTCCGATAGATGAAAATTACAGCATTAGCAGGCGGTGTCGGGGGAGCCAAATTGTCTTATGGTTTGGCTAAACTCCTCAATCCTGAAGAGCTTTCGATCGTTGTTAATACAGGCGACGATTTTGAACATTTCGGTCTATATATTTCACCAGATGTGGACACGGTCTGTTATACCTTGGCCGGGATTGCCAATCCATCCACTGGATGGGGAATCAAGGGTGATACTTTTCACACAATAGAAGCATTGACTCGGCTTGGCGCGCCTAATTGGTTTCAATTAGGTGATGTGGATCTGGCAACCCATCTAGAAAGAACCCGATTATTAAACCAAGGCACGACGTTGACGAAAACCACTCAACAGATCTGTAAGAATCTTGGGGTTGATCATCCGGTGCTTCCGATGACCGATGATCGGGTTTCCACCTGGGTGGAAACAAAAGAGTTGGGATTTCTGCCATTTCAGGAATATTTCGTCAAGCATCGGTTTGATCCAAAGTGCAAATCTTTTCTTTTCAAAGGGATAGATAAGGCAAAACCAGGGATTCAAGTTCTTGAATCTCTCGATGAAAGCGACGCGGTGGTGATTTGCCCTTCAAATCCATTTGTGAGTATAGATCCAATTCTTTCCCTAAAAGGCATACGTGAAATCATCGAACATAAATTTGTTGTGTGTGTCTCACCGATCATTGGCGGGAATGCAGTCAAAGGCCCTCTCGCTAAAATGTTTATTGAATTGGGTCACAAGCCATCCCCGCAGGTGGTCATTGATCACTATCAGGGATTATTAGACTGTATATTCCTAGATCCGGAGGACGAAAAGGAAATATTGCCGGAAACGCGCTCAAGTATAATCATTCATGCAACAGATATCTTATTACCAGAAGAAGCCAGCCGGGTGCGGTTGGCTAAAGAAATACTTGACCTAATAAAAAACCATCTATAGATCTATGCCACTTTGGGCAATCATACCAATTAAACCTCTTCGACGCGGGAAATCACGCCTGGCGGGGTTGATGACCGCCGAAGAGAGAGAATTCCTCAATCAAAAATTACTTATCCGCACGATTCGATGCCTTGAAAACATACCCCAAATTGATCAAATCGCAGTGATTAGCCATGACCCTTCCGCGCTGCATGTGTCACGCCAAATGGGTGTCAGGACGATCCAGGAAACTCGCAATACCGAGATCAATAACGCATTAAGAAAAGCAACTCAGGCGGTTATGGCTTCCAACGCCAGCAAACTTCTGATCATTCCTGCTGACTTGCCGCTGATTCTTCCTGAGGACGTCTCGGATCTATTATCCAGATCAAAATTTGACGAAGAGGTCATCATTTCTCCGGATAATAAGATGTGCGGAACGAACGCCTTGTTTATCAATCCCATCGGAATCCTCGATTATGAATTCGGGCTTTGGTCATTTCAAAAGCATGTTGAACAGGCGCAGCGGAAAAAAATTCACGTAGAAATATATAATAATGACAGGATCGCTTTCGATCTGGATTTACCCGAAGATCTCGAATTCTTAAGAAAGAATAATTTATTGGAAAAAATAATTGCGGATATAAAGGTCAATTAACCAAGGAGGAATGGATGCTAAAAAGAGTTGCGCTATACCTGCAGGATGCCCATGATTTGCGAGATGGATTGGATTATGTTAAATATGCTGAGAACCAAGGATTCGAAGCCGTCTGGCAGGCGGAAAGCCGTCTGGTGAGAGATGCCATCGTTCCCATGGCTGCGTATGCTGCGGTCACCAATAAGATCAAAGTGGGATCAGGCGTTATCAATAACTGGACCCGCAACATTGGTTTGCTGGCTTCCACTTTCCTGACCCTGGATGATCTTGCGCCAAACCGTATCATCTGCGGTATTGGCGCCTGGTGGGATCCTTTAGCCAAGAATGTGGGCATTGATCGAAGCAAGCCGCTCACAGCAATGAAGGAGACAGTGCTAATACTCAAGCGATTGCTGGCAATGGAACGAGTGACCTTTCATGGAGAGTTTATCGATGTCGATGGCATTGAATTGGATGTAGTCCATGGACGTACAGAACCTCGGTCCGTGCCGGTATATATTGGCGCAACTGGTGACAAAATGATGGAAATGACAGGCGAAATCGCCGATGGTGTGGTTTTAAATTACTGCGTTCCCCCGGAATACAACAACAATGCCATGGAAATGCTTGCCAGCGGCGTAAAAAAAGCCGGACGGTCGCTGGATGATATCGACAGGCCGCAATTAGTAGTCTGTTCAGTTGATGATGATGAAGAAAAAGCAATCGACACCACGCGTGAATTGCTCACCCAATATCTAGCCCAGCAACCGCATATCGCAAAGGCTTCCGGCGTATCCAAAGATGTGGTCGAGAAGATCCAATCGATCTTGGGATGGCCGGCAACACACGAACAGATCCGGAAAGCGAAACACTTGGTCCCAGAAGAACTAATTCATCGCATCACCGCATCCGGAACACCGGAAAACGCCCGCCGAAAAGTTCAGGAATACATAGATAACGGATGCACCTGTCCAATCCTTTACCCTGTCGGTGGGGATGTGTACAAACTGATCGATACATTTGCTGTCAAATAAGGACGGAAGATGCGCTTACCGACCTATGTCATAGGACATGTAAATCCTGATACAGATTCCATCGCTTCGGCGATTGGATATGCCTGGCTAATCAAATCACGCGATAAAGCGGATGTGATCGCTGCAAGGGCGGGCGTAATCAATAAACAATCCTCCTGGGTTTTGGATTACTTGGGGATTGAAATTCCATATCTTTTATCAGATGCCTCCCCCCGGTTTGAATCGGTTGCACAGCATCTTGATACAACCACGCCTCAAGCGCCCTTAAGAGACGCCTGGTCGATCGCCAGCCGTACAGGCGGCATTGCACCAATCGTACACGAAGATGGCATGCCATTCGGTATGATCACAGGGGAATGTATTTTCGAGTTGCTAAATCAGCTAGTGGGGCCAAATCCCAGCCACAATGAGACTAAGCTTAATGAGATATTTGATATTCCTTGTGAACAAGCAGCGGATCAGAGTGTCGAGAAATTTAATAGGAACTATAGGATCAGAGATCTGCTGAAAAAGATCCTGCGAGAAGAGCATAACCAATTCTGGGTGGTGAATGATGACGGTACATACTTTGGTGTCGTCAGGCAAAGAGACCTCGTTAATCCACCCAGGATCAGGCTGATACTCGTTGACCATAATGAACCGCAGCAAGCTGTCTCGGCTTTAGATGAAGCAGAGTTAATCGAAATTCTGGATCACCACCGCCTGGGAAATCCACCAACCAATGCACCCATCAAGTTCACAGTAGAACCTGTCGGAAGCACATCCACTTTGGTCACCGAAAGGATCGTGGAATCAGGTTTCGCCCCTCCGGCTGAGATCGCCGGTTTATTATTGGCTGGGATTATTTCAGACACAATAAAAATGATCTCCCCAACGACAACCGAACGAGACCGTGAAGCCGTCAGGCGACTGTCTCGCTGGGCATTTGGACCCAATTCAAAGTTGAAGGATTCCGATGTGGATAGTTTCGCAGAGAAGGTGCTCTCCGCCGGTTCAGGTTTGAGCAGCCGCCCGCCTGAGGACATAGTATCCGGCGACCTGAAAACTTACGAGGCAGGCGGATATAATTTTGCGATCTCCCAAGCTGAGGTCAGCGACCTCTATGAATTAGATGAACACCTTAAATCTCTTTCTAAAGCGCTCGAACACCTTAGAGAAAATCGGGGACTTGATTTTGCCGCTCTGATGATCACCGATGTAGTGCGGGGATCCAGCCGCCTGATCATCAACAACGCGCCAGCTATTTTGGAAGATCTACCATTTCGGAAAAATCCTGATGGCACTTTGAATGCCAAAGATATCGTTTCACGCAAAAAACAGCTCGTCCCTGCGATTCTGAGTCTTTTGGGCGAATAATTTATTCTGGAGGTTTTTTTATGTGGGATCGCTATCATACTGTCTCATCGCTTGATGATGCATTGGACATCCTGGATGAAAAGAGAAACCGCGCGAGGATAATCGCCGGCGGTACTGATCTCATTCTCGAAATGAAAAATGAAAAACATCCGGATATCCGTGAACTTGTCGATATCAACCGGGTACCTGAATTAGACAGCATTCGTGAAGTGGGTGAGTATATTCATATCGGTCCGACAGTGACCCACAACCAGTGCCTGGTCTCAGACCTGATGATTAAATATGCCTTACCGTTGGTGAAAGCCTGTCAATCGATAGGTGCTGCACAGATTCGAAACATCGCTACTGTATATGGCAATCTGATCACCGCATCCCCTGCCAACGATACGATCTCCCCATTGATGGCTTTGGATGCTGAAGTATTACTCAGGTCAAAATCCGGGCAGAAATGGGTCGGGATCGCTGATTTTTATCTGGGTGTGAGAAAAACGATCCTCCAGGATAACGAATTGGTTGCGGATTTGAGGTTTAAAAAACTATCTCCATCTTCGAAATCCAGCTTTCAAAAATACCTTCTTCGTAATATCCATGGGATCTCTGTGGCCAATGCAACAGTGATTCTTGATTTTGAGGAAAATGTAATTCAACAAGCCACAATCACGCTGGGGGCTGTAGCCCCGGTGATCGTTCATGCGGAAAAAGCGGAAAATTTCCTCCTTGGGAAAACCTTAAACGAGGAAACCATAAAGAATTCATCAGTTATGGCAGAAGATTCTGCCCGCCCAATCGATGACGTGCGAGGATCCGGCAAATTTAGAAATCATTTGATCCCTGTGTTGGTGGAAAGGGCACTGACCGATATTGCCAACAACGCCTGGAAGAACTACAATCCCGAGCCTGTGCTGCTTTGGGGGAATAAACCTTACCGCAATCATCCCTTGGAGAAATCTATTTCACATAGTTCTCAAAATGAAATTGAGACAACGATTAACAAAAATAATTATCATTTGCATCATGGTCAGAATGGTACTTTGCTTGACCTTGTCAGGGAGCAAGCCGGGTTGACCGGTACCAAACTCGGATGTGGGGAAGGCGAGTGCGGCGCCTGTACACTGCATTTCAACGGCGTTCCTGTGCTCAGCTGCCTGATGCCAGCTCCGCGCGCCCATGACGCCAAGATCACTACCATCGAAGGCATCGCCCCTGAAAACGAATTGCACCCGATTCAAAAGGCATTTATCGAAGAGGGCGCCGTCCAATGCGGATATTGCACGCCAGGTTTCATCATGTCTGCGGCCAAACTACTGGAAGAAAAACCCAATCCATCTGAACAAGAAATCAAAGAAGGGTTGGCAGGCAATATTTGCCGGTGCACGGGATATTACAGCATCATCAAGGCTGTCGATGCAGCTGCCAAGGAATTGTCTGGGAGGCAAAAATGAGCGATCACATGAATTCCTGGGTGGGCAGATCGGTTGACCGGATCGATAGTGCTGCAAAAGTCACTGGAAAAGCCCTTTATCCCGGTGATTACAATCTTCCTGACCAACTGGTTATGAAGATCGTTTTTGCTGAGCGTCCGCATGCAATTGTGAGATCGATCGATATCTCGGCAGCGATGAGCGTTCCGGGTGTAATCTCAGTCTTTACAGCAAAGGATGTACCCAATAATTCCTACGGCTTAATGACCTCCGATCAGCCAGTACTTTGCGGACCGGATTCCAACAACCCTTTTGGTGATCGCGTTCGTTTTGTCGGCGATCAGATCGCGTTGGTTATTGCGGAAGATGAGGAGACAGCCAAGAAAGCCGCAAAATTAATTAAGATCGATTTTAAGGACTTACCCGTGGTTTCAGATCCTGATCACGCGCTGGATCTGGGTGTCGAGCTTCTTCATCCGAATCTGGGGAAAAATGAATTCTGCCATTATCAAATCAGACATGGGGACATTGAAAACGGGTTCGCTCATTCAGACGTCATCATTGAAAGCGAATACCATACTCCTATGCAGGAACACGCATACCTGCAACCGGAAGCCGGAATTGCTTATTACGACAAGGAAGATCGGATCACGATCCTGGTCGCGGGACAGTGGGCGCATGAGGACAGACAACAGATCGCGCACTCTTTGAATTTACCTGAAGAGAAGGTTCGTGTAATTTATCCGGCCATCGGCGGCGCATTCGGCGGGCGGGAAGATATGTCCGTGCAGATCGTCCTGGCTTTGGCTGTGATGAAACTGAATGAAATGAGCATTAACCGCCCGGTCAAGATCGTCTGGGACAGGCGGGAATCCATCATCGGGCATCACAAGCGCCATCAATACAAGATCAAAACTAAATGGGGTGCGACCAAGGATGGAAAGCTGACTGCTATCCAAGCCGATATTACCGCAGATGGCGGCGCGTATATGTACACAACGAATAAGGTCCTTGGCAATGCCACGCTGATGGTTGCCGGTCCGTATTTTGTGCCGAATGTTTGGGTGGATTCGAAAGCCGTTTGTACGAACAATATCCCAGGCGGAGCATTCCGTGGTTTTGGAGCGCCACAAGGCTGTTTCGCTGCGGAAATGCAGATGAATAAACTTGCGGAAGCACTTGGTTTAGATCCGGTTGAATTCCGCTTACGGAATGTCATTCAGGAAGGGCAAGAGTCCATCACTGGTTCTGCGTTGCCGAAGGGCATCACGATTGCGAAGGTGATTGAGGCGGCTGCATCATCCGCTGGTTGGGAAAATACCGATCAAGGATGGATGAGAAAAGGCTCGATACCACGCGATGCCAAAGAAAAATATTATGGGGTCGGATTTGCCTCCGGGTACAAGAACATCGGCTTTTCCTTCGGTTCAAATGAAACTTCCTGGGCGGGCGTGGAACTTTATGGTGATACCGAGATCGAGCGTGTGGTGGTCAAACAAGCTGGCGCTGATGTCGGGCAGGGCGCTCACACCGCCTTCAAACAAATCGCTGCCCAGGCATTAAACGTACCACTGGATATAGTTGAAATGGTGGTCTCGGATACGGCTGAAACCGGCTCATCAGGCAGTGCATCCGCATCACGATTAACATTCATGGCGGGGAATTCCATTGTAGGCGCGGCAAAAGAAGCGCTTAAGAAGTGGGAAGAGGAAGAACGGCCTGCTATTGCAGTTCATACATACCGCTCTCCTGAGACAACTCCGCTTGATCCAGTGACTGGCGAAAGTAATCCAAATTTTGCGTATGGTTACGTGGCTGAGGCGATCGAACTGGAGATCGATAAGCAGACTGGTAAAGTGAACATCCTTAAGGTCCATTGTGCTGATGATGTCGGGAGGGCGATCAATCCGCTGCAAGTCCGGGGACAGGTGGAGGGAGCCGTAGTCCAGGCAGCCGGATACTCCATGCTTGAAAACTTCATCCAGGTGAACGGCTTGGTTAAAACAGATAACTTGGCTACATATCTTATTCCAACCATCATGGATATTCCTGAGGAAACCAAAACAATCATTCTTGAAGAACAAAGCGACATCGGGCCATTTGGTGCGAAGGGTATGGCTGAGATGCCATACATTCCATTCGCACCTGCATTATCTTCCGCGTTACACAACGCTACCGGTATCTGGTTTGATGCCTTTCCGTTAACTGAAGAAAGAATTCTGAAAGGATTGGGGAAGCTCTGAAAAAACCCGCAGGTATCTTACTTGCCGCGGGCGGTTCACGCAGGCTGGGAGAACCAAAGCAATTACTCAGAATCCATGGTAATTACCTGATCAATCATATGATTGGGATTATTCGATCAGCCGGGATTGATGAACTGGTCGTTGTTCTGGGATCATCCTACGAGAAAATTAGTGAAGCAATTTCTGATGGTGATATTGATCTGATTCGAAATCCGGAATGGGAAGAAGGCATAAGCTCTTCAATTAGAAAAGGTCTGGAAAAAATCAACGATTCAATTGACGCAGCGATCATTTTTGTGGTCGACCAACCCTTTCTATCAAAAGACATTCTGGAAAGATTTATTTCATTTTATGAAAAGCACGATCCCGAGATCCTGGTCACCCGAGTGGGAGAACACATCGTACATCCTGTCTTGTATAAACGCCGAATTTTCGAACAACTCAAAAAATTAGAAGGGGATAAAGGCGGGAAGCAGATATTCAATCGGAATACCATCTCCCATTTCGATTTGGAGGATAAGCATTTGCTGATTGATATTGATACTGGTGACGACCTTAATATTTTCGAAAAGCTACAACGCTAATCACCATCTTGGGCTGATTGATATTCCTCAAGGTATTTCAGCGCCTTTTCCTCATCTTCATCCCGAACGAAAATCTCCACTTCACCCAGTGGAGTCGCTGTAAGCCCGAAAGTTAATCCAACGCTTTCCTCAAAGGTAAAGACTTCCAAACCAAATGATTCGAGATAGCTTTTTACGATCTGTGCATCCATGTATCCAGCAGCTCTCCAGACTCTTGTCAACATACAATAA
>Ga0194126_10011749_pt1 | contig 11189 bp, 6 predicted proteins | sample TA2KigC150mmetaG_FD_148641 | JGI IMG/M metagenome (GOLD analysis project Ga0194126, IMG submission 148641) | Freshwater microbial communities from Lake Tanganyika, Tanzania - TA2015035 Kigoma Deep Cast 150m | ecosystem: Environmental > Aquatic > Freshwater > Lake | place: Tanzania: Lake...
CGCTGCAATGGCGGTTCTTCCAGCGGACGATCCGCCTGCTCGAGAAGCAGGCCAATCAGGTCTTCGTTCTCGTCGGCCCGTTCAACGAGCACATGCTCAACGAATCCGATGCGGCGGCCTACCAGGCGCTGAAAGCGCAGCTCGAGGTCTGGTTCCGCCAGAATGGCATTCTGTGTCTGATGCCGGACCCGCTGCCGGCGGAACAGTACGTCGATGCCAGCCACCCTCTCGGGGAAGGCTACGCGCTGCTGGCGAAAGAAATCTTGAAAAATCCGGTGTTTGCGCACCTGAGCCGCCGGTAGGCAGGAGAGAAGCATGAGGTCCGAAACGCGAAAAAGCCCGAGGGGCGAAAATTCCAAATCCCAAATCTCAAATTCCAAACAAATTCAAATGTTCAAAACCCCAAATCTTAAACTTGTCTCCCGACCGGCGGCAGCGTTTCGGTCATTGGGATTTTGGATCTTGAATTTGTTTGGGATTTGGAGCTTGGGATTTGGTGCTTGTGGAATGAGCTTCTTCCTGTCCTCAACCGCCCGTTCGGCCGACCACGCCCAATGGGGCCAGGCCTTCACACGGAACATGGTCTCCGCGGAGACCGGCCTGGTGGACCGCTTCGATCCCGCCACGGGCCACAACGTCAAGTGGGCCGTGCCGCTCGGCAGCCAGACCTGGTCCACGCCGGTCGTGGCCCAGGGCCGGGTGTTCATCGGGACGAACAACGATCCGCCCCGCGACCCGCGCCACAAAGGCGACCGGTCGGTCCTGCTGTGCCTCAGCGAGAAGGACGGCAGCCTGCTGTGGCAACTGGTGGTCCCCAAGCTCGGAGCGGACGTGTACTTGGACTGGCCCCGGGCGGGCATGTGCTCGCCGCCCACCGTCGAGGGCGACCGCGTCTATTTCATCACCAATCGCGGCGAGGCCGTGTGCCTCGACATCGAGGGCCAGGCCAACGGCAGCGATGGGCCGTACCTGGACGAAGGCCGGCACATGACCGCCAGCGGCCGCACCTCGCTCGTCGCACGCGACACGGTGCTGGTCCCGCGGGATCCCAACGACGACACCCCGCCGCTCGAAGTCACCGCCCTCGACGCCGACATTATCTGGCTGTTCGATATTCCGAAGGAAGCGGGCACCTGGCCGCACGATGGTGCCCACGGCTCGTTCCTGATCGACAGCGACTTCCTGTACGTTAACACCAGCAACGGCGTGGACAACACGCACAGGCGCATCCGCTGCCCCGACGGTCCCAGCCTGATCGTTCTGGACAAGAAGACCGGCAAACTGCTGGCCCGCGACTATGAGGGCATCGGCCCGCGCATCTTCCACTCGACCTGGTCGGCGCCGGCACTGGGCGTCGTCAACGGCCGCAAGCTGATCTTCTTCTGCGGCGGCGACGGCGTGGTCTACGCCTTCGAGCCGTTTCGTCGCGAGGGCCTCGCCAGTGTCGCGGGCGTTCCGCCCGCGCGGGCCGAGGGCCTCCGGCCCTCGACTCGAAGGCGGGACGCCTTCGACACACGCGGGCAGGATGCCCGCGACACGCAAGGGCGGGACGCCCTCGCCACGAAGGAACAAGGGAAAGATGCCCGCGACACGGGAGAAGTCCAGGCACTCAAGCGCGTGTGGCGGTTCGACTGCGACCCGACGGGACCCAAGGAGAACGTCAGTCAATACCTCCGCAACCGCCAGGAGAGCCCCAGCAATATCAAGAGCACACCGGTCTTTCACAACAACCGCCTGTACATCACCGGCGGCGGCGATATCTGGTGGGGCAAGGAGAATGCCTGGCTCAAGTGCCTCGACGCCACGAAGGAAGGTGACATCACCGCCACCGGCCAACTCTGGTCCTGCGATCTGAGGCTGCACACTTGCTCGACGCCCTCGGTCCACGACGGCCTGGTCTACGTCGCCGATTGCGGCCGCCACATCTACTGCATCGACGCCCAGACGGGCGAAATCTGCTGGACGCAGGAGACCAAGGGCGACATCTGGGCCTCGACCCTGGTCGCCGACGGCAAGGTCTACCTCGGCGCCAATCGCGGGGACTTCTGGATCCTGGCCGCCGGCCGCGAGAAGAAAGTCCTGTGCACGGTCCAGCTCGACAGCAACATCTCCAGCACCGCCATCGCCGCCAACGGCGTCGTCTACGTCGCCAGCATGCGCAAGCTCTACGCCCTGCAAAAGTAGTAGCATGGGCGTCTCGCCCATGTTTGCGAGTGATATCCACGGGCAGGATGCCTGTGATACTCACGGCCGGGACGGCCGTGCTACTCATGGACGCTCGTGCCAGAGGCTGCCGGCCTCGATTCCGAGCCTGTTGCCTGTCGCTTCTCGCCCCTTGTTTGGGTGTGGAATCTTTGAGATAATGTGCTGGTGGGGCTCGACGACAAGCTGGTTCGAGGAGTGAAGCCGTGAAGAAGCTGCATATCTACGTGGACACGTCGGTGATCGGCGGCTGCGAGGACATGGAATTCCTCACGGCCAGTCGTGAACTCTGGTCCAAGTTCCTGACGGGCGAGCATGTGTTGATCGTCTCGGTCCTGACCCTGCAGGAGCTTGCCGGTGCGCCGGCGGAGGTTCGCAGGCATCTTGAGGAGGTGCCCGCTGCGCATCAGATCCAGGTCCGAGTCGGCGCGGAGGCGAGGGAGTTGGCCGACGCCTACGTCGCTCATGGCGTGGTGGGACCGGGGTCCATGGCCGACGCGCTGCACGTGGCCCTGGCGACGGTGCACAGTGCGGATGTGCTGGTCAGTTGGAACTTCAAACACATCGTGAATCTTGGTAGAATAAGGTTGTTCAATGCGGTGAACCTGGAACAAGGGTATGGCTTGATTGAGATACGCACACCCAGAGAGGTGTTGTATGAAGAAGACATTTGATGCCGTGGCCTTTATGCGGAAACGCCGCGAAGAGCTCTCGCGGGCCTATGCCGGCCTTACTGCCGAGCAGATTGAGGAGCGAATAGAACAGGCGTTGAAGGACGATCCTTTGTGGAAGAAGCCTCAGGAGGAAAGAAAAGCCGGCGAGAAAAGGACGTGACACTTTCGGTTCTCCCCGGCACCTGGCACCCTCACTCTCTTCCGGAGAGATCTGGTCCGCCTCGACTCCCTGACGCCGATCGTCCGCGGCCCGGGGAAAGACCGTCAACGAAAGTGGGTCTATTTGTTCACTGATTGTCCGTAATCCCGATCGTAACCGGTCCCAGCAGGCCGGACTCGATCAGCGGAGTCTCCTTTGTGAGCTTGCGGATGTTGGTTCTCGTGAGCTGCTTCTCGGGCGGCAGCGACTGGTCGCCGATGATCCGGTTGGGCCAGAAGTTGACGACGTCGATTTCGAGATGATTGCCTGTGAGCTTAACCGCGTCGGTTACATTCACGCGGAAGGGCGGCGCCCAGAGCACGCCAAGGTTCTTGCCATTCAGACGGACCTCCGCCAGTTCTCTGACTTTGCCCAGATCAAGGAGCAAGGGTTTCTGGAAGCCGCGCAGTGATTCAGGCAGATCAAACGATACCTCGTATAGGGCGGTGCCGGAGTAGAACCGGATGCCTTCTTCGGGCCGCTGGGTCCAACTGACCAGTTGGGGGAATTCCACGGCGGCAGGCCCGCCCCAATTCGGATCGAATCGCACCGTCCAGGGACCGCGGATCGAAAAGGCGGGTGAGAGGGTACGAAGGTGGGAGGGTGGGAGTGTCTGATCTTCTTCGGTCTTCGCCCTCTTGCTTTCCCCATGTGCGATGTCGGCGGTCTGGCGGAATACCACGAAGACCGAGCCACAGGGTGCGAACTCCAACGGGATGGTGGTGCGTCCGCTGGTAGTGACGCCGTCAGGCGTTATTTGATATGCCCTGGCGGGCACACTACGAATGCGGCCGGTGATCGCGTCCCACAACTCGGGCGGCTTCCCGGCCACGCGGAAGGTGCAATCCGCCCGTACGGCCTGGTCGGCCCGGTTGGCGATGAAGTAAATGTCCGCCGCGCCGTCGCGACGATGAATGTAATCGAGGATCGTATTGGGATCCTCGCTCGCAAGTTCGAAGTCCGGCGGCACGCCATCGGCGCGCAGCACGTCGCGGGCCGTCTTGCCCCAGAAGACGCGCCCCGTGGCAAGGCCATCGTGGCCTTGCTCTGTCGTGGCGCGGGCATCCTGCCCTTGTTCCTCCGTGGCAAGGGCGTCTCGCCCTTGTCTCTTCGTGGCAAGACCGGGACGGCCTCGCGACGCAAGGGCGGGACGCCCTCGCCACGAAGCTTCGCCCGGGCGATGCTCGGTGACGGTCTTTCCATCACCGTGGCCCCACAATTCGTCCGCCCGGCGGGCCACCTCCTCGTCGCATTGCGGGAAGTCGGTCAGACCGGTCGCGTACTGGGGTTTGGGGCCGATGACGGTTGCGCCCCCGGCGACCAGCTCTTGGAGCTTGCGCAGGACGGGCAGTGAGATGTTCGGTCGGTCCGGCAGGACCAGGACGCGATAATTCATGCCGTCCGGCAGGACGAGCCGGCCGTCGCGAACGCTCATCCGCGTGAGGATGACGTCCTCCGTCACCACGTCATAGTCGTACCCGGGCAGGATGCGGGCCGGGTCGCTCTTTTTGAGCTGGGCAAAGTTGGGGACGTGATCGCCATAGTAGTAGGCGACATCGGCGACGAACAGGCCCTGCTGGAGCAGGAACTGGCAGCGATTGAGGTAGGCGAAGAACGGGGCGGACCGGCTCCACCAGGTGACGTTCGGATTCAGGTGCGTGCCCGCGAAGTACTGCTGGCCGGGCACGCCCATCTCGGCGGGCGAACAGACGAAGGCGTGCCAGACGAGCAGGTTCAACCCCTCGCACAGGGCCTTGTCGAAAGCGGGCTTGAGGTTGTCCCAGAGCGTCTCCTGCCAGTGCGGGCCGATCGTGGTGAAACCCTCCGCCAGGACCAGCTTGCGGCCGTAGGTGTGGGCGGCGGAGGCGGGCTGCTTGACGAAGAACCGGTTCTCGTCGCCGACGCGATGGCGCCAGGACCAGGCCCAGAATTCGCTCATCGGGGCGTCGTTCAGGCCGAGACAACGCTGGGCATCGACCGGCACCGCGTGGGGGCCGCCGGACTCCGGATGAATCAGGAGGCCGTGACGGCGGGCCCCTTCGATGAAGAGCCGGTAATGATTGTCCACCGCCAGATCGCCCATCGTCCGCCGGAAGTCGTTGAGGAAGCGGTTGCTCCCGGGCCGGCTGTCTACAATGCGGCCCGCGATGACCGGCAGGTAGGGCAGCAGGTCGTAGCCGCGGCGCCGGTGGAACTGCTCGCGCAGAGTCGGGGTCCAGTTGGCGACTTCGACCTCCCAACTGTCCGTGTGCAGGTACTTGAGCGTGCGCCCGGCCAGAGGGCCGGCATCGGCGATCAGCGGCTCGACCACGGTGTCCCAGTACCGCCGGAAAGCGCCGGCGTCGAACGGATCGAGTGCGTAGCCCTGCCAGCCGTCGCTGCATGTCGAGACGCGGCAATGGTCGTTGAGCGTGCAGCCGAAGCGAAGGACCTCCCACTCGCCCGGCGGGACCTCCCAGCGCAGGGTGCCGTCCGCGTCCATCTTGCCCGTGAGATCGACCACCTGCCTCGCGTGCGTGTCCTCCTCGCCCGGCTCGGCGGGTAACTCCTGCAGCAGGGGAGATGTGTCCGGCGCGGAGAAGCTCAGCGCCCGGTGCAGGGCCTTTTTGTCCCAGTTGAGAAGAGGGCGCCGGCCGGGCTGGGCGCTGGTGAGGATCTGTCCGTCTTTGCCCAGCAGCTTCGCCTCGGCTACCTGCACGTTGCGCGGGGCCTGCGGGAAGCGCGTATCGAACGCGCTGAAAAAGACAAGCCGGAAACGAGCGGCATGGGTGCTGTCCACCGGCACCGTCAATTCCTGACCATCCCTGGCTGTGAAGGGCTTCACCCGCTGCCACGTCACGCCGTCGCCGAATGACTGCAATTCGCCCGTCCGCGGACCATAGCCCGGCCGGCCGCGCAGGCTGACGCCGGCGACGGTGACCGCCTCGGCGAAATCGAATTGCAGCCACTCGGGCTGCTGCGCCGTGGGGCCTTTGCCTTGTTCCGTGCCCTGCGAGACCCAGAAGGAATCCGTGTTCCCGTCCACGACCAATGCCGCCGGCTGGTCCGCCTGTGCGGAGCTGGCAGTAACCCGTACCCCGGCGTTGTCCAACGGCTTCACCGGATAGGCGATGACCGCCACGTCGCGATAGAACTGCGGCGGATGCCTCGGCTCCGGCAGCTTCAGCGGGTCCGTCGCCGGACCTTTCACGCGGATCTCGGACCATACCAGCTTCTTGGGAGCATCCTGGGCCTGGACCATCGGCCCGCCGAGGTTCCAGCCGCTCTGGATGTTGAGACTCATTTCCAGACCCAGCCGATCCGCCTCACGCAGCGTGTGCTTATACAGCTCGCGCCATTCGGCGCTGAAGAAGTCGGGCCCGTGCGGCACGCGGGCGTTGCCGTCCTGCTCCGCGCCGCCGGCGTCGCAGATCAGCGCCCCGCCGAAACCCTGCGCGGCCATTTCCTCCAGATCCCGCGTGATGGCCGCCTTCGTGACATTGCCGTTGAGCCACCACCAGTACGCCCGCAGCCGCGCCTCCCGCGGAGGATGCGCGAAGCCCGCGGCGAGCGAGTCGGATGTCTTGCCGATAGCAACGCCGTCAGGCGTCGCCGTAGCATGGGCGGGACGCCCATGAGTAACACGGCCGTCCCGGCCGGGAGTGCCACGGGCATCTTGCCCGTGGATGCCGGTGGTCAACATGGGCGGGACGCCCATGCTACGGGAGGCCCTGGCGGGCACTCCACAAAGCAGAGCAAGAACCAGCAGCGGCATAAACCTTGTCCGGATCATTTGAAGTCTCCATGCATGCGTTTGGCCTGGAAGAGCATGCCTACGGGGCGTAAGCATGGCACCCAGTGACCGAGGTTGTTCATCAAGAGTCGTCAAGGTTGTTGCCTTCCTGGAGCCGTCTGCTCATTCGAGCAGAATGTCCAGCTCTGCTACGGAGGCATACGGCTGGCCTCGGACCTCGCGGAGGGCGACCAGCTTGAGGAAACGGACAGTTTGGGGCTTCTCGAAGCGAACGGTCTTCAATGTTGTGTCATTGGGCCAGGTCCCGGCGGCGACGGGCGTGCCCCAGTCCCTCCCGTCCTTGCTCACGAATATCTCGTACTGCGCGATGCGACCGTTCGTCATGTCCTGTCGGGGGAGATACGTCAGGCCCTGCAGGCGGACCGGCTTCTTCAGATCGAGGATCAGCTCGTGCGGCGGCCGGGCCATCGGCTCCCAGTTCGTGTGCCAGATCGTCGCGGGATTGCCGTCGAGGGCCAGGTCCGGACCGTGCGCGGGGTGGTGATTGCTCGCGGCGACCGTCGCGCCGAGCTTCTGCAGCGCCCGTGGCTCCTGCAGGAGGTCGGCCAACTGCTCCGGGGTCATGGTGTACTTGGGTTCGAACAGGGGGCCGGCCATGTAGGTCAGGAGGCTGTGGCGCATCTGCCGGGCGACCGGCCGGCGGTCGAGATCGCTGACCAAATCGCTGCCGCACGCGATGAGTCTGCCGGGGCCGACGCGGGCCTCGAAGACCAGCGCCAGCTTGCGGGCCGTGACCCAGTCGTCGATCACCTGGACCAGCGGCCCGAGATTGCGATGCTCGGTCACCAGGAAGGGGGCGGCATTGTGGATCAGCTCCCACCACTGCCAATTCGAATGGTACTCCGTCGGGAACCGCTCCAGGGCCGGATGGCACGGATCGCACAGGATGCCCAGCGTGTGAGGGGCCTGCCAGTTGGTCCAGACGGTGTTCCAGAAGATGCTCGAAAAACCCATCGTGAGCGGGTGGCGCGGATCGTTCTTAATCGTGTGGGGCGGGGGCACCAACAGGACCTTGCCGCCTGCGCGCAGATGCCCAACGGCGGCCTCGTTCAGTTCCCGCGCGACCAGGATATCGCCGGCCGGCGTGGCGAGGGCGTCCCGCCCTTGTTCTTCCGTGGCGGGGGCATCTTGCCGCTGTTCGGAGGCAAGGCCAGGATGGCCTCGCGACGCAAGGGCGGGACGCCCTCGCCACGATACGCTCCTGGGGAAGACCCAAAGGTCCCAATCGTTCGCCGCCTCCGTGCCGGGGATCGTGACCTCAAGATTCAGCCGCTCGGCCTTCGAGAGATCATCGAGCGCTACGCGGATCTCGCCCAGCGTGGCCAAGCTTCCGGTCTGGACAGTCGTCTTGGGAAGACGGCCTTGGGCAAAGACCCCTTCCGCGCGGCGGAGCGTCCACTTCGGCTCGATATCCGGCAGGTCCGCCGGACCGAATTGGGCCAGCTCGATCCGGGCCTGCAGGATGTCGCCGGCCTCGAAGATCCGTCGCTCCAGGCGGGCCAGCGGGACGATCGGGCCGGAAAAGCGTCGGAACTGCTCGGCAGTGATGTAGCCCTTCGGACCCCAGAAGGGGTCCAGCACGCCGACCAGGGCCGTCCCCTGGCCGGGGAAGTCGTGCAGGTCCAGCAACTGGAAGCCGCCGAAGCCCGGCGTCCGCAGGGCCGACTCGATGTCTTCCTTGTACAGCAGCGCCTGGAGCTTGCCGGAGGCTAAGAGGAACCGGCGGGCCTGGTGCAACATGCCGTTACGCTCGAGGTGTTCCTGGAAGATCTCGAAGTTCTTCGCCTTGAGCAACCCCGTGTACTTGCCGATCTCGTCAAGATTCGGATAGACGCACCACTGCCCGATCTCGTGGCTGACCACCGGCGTATCTCTGTGCTTTGCGACAAAATCGCGGTAGTCCGTCATCGTCTCGGGCGCCCGGGCGTTGACCCGGCTCTGCACACCCTGGCCCCATTGCTGGATGCGCGGCGCGGGCGTGCTGTGGAACTCGTTCTCGGGGATCAGCGGCCAGCCCGCCGCCGAGGTGTACAGCCGGCGCGGGTCCTTCTTCTTCCAGTAGTTCACGAAGTCGCCCAGGAACCGGTTCTGGTTCTTGCCGGAGGGCTCGTTGCCGTAGGCCAGGAACAGGAATGAGGGATGATTCCCGTAGGCGCGGACCATGGCCTCGCTCTCCTCGTAGAGCCACTTGTCGAACGGCCCGCCGTTGCCGACGGTGGCCCAGGCGGAGCACTCGACGTGGTAGTAGAACCCCTCCTCGTCGGCCGCCAGGAACGCCGCCTCGGGCGGGCACCAGGAGTGGAAGCGGATGTGGTTCAGGCCGTGGGCCTTGCAGATGCGGATGATCCGCCTCCAGGACTCCACGTCGGTGGGCGGATGTCCGGTCAGCGGGAAGATGCAGCATTCGAGCGTGCCGCGCAGGAAGATCGGCCGGCCGTTGAGGGTGATGCGGGTGCCCTGTGTTCCCACCTCGCGCATTCCGAACCGGATACTCTTCTGATCCCGGTAGTTCTGCGCCCGGCCTTCTCCCTGCAACTCGACGGTCATCGTGTAGAGATGGGGTCGGAACTCATCCCACAACCGACACTCGTTGCCCATCGGATAAACGAACTCGGCCCGGCCGCCTTCGGCCGTCCACGACACCGCGACCGACAGGGGTTGCCCGGCCTCCAGCGTGGCGAGGGCGTCCCGCCCTTGTTTCTTTGTCGCGAGGGCATCCTGCCCTTGTCCTTCCGCAAGGCCAAGCTGGCCTTGCGACGCCAGGGCGTCTCGCCCTTGCCACGGCGGCTGGGCCACGTGAACCGTCAGTGTTCCCGCGCCGGTGTTGCCGGTGACACTGCCCAGACTCACGTTGACTTTGACCGTTTTGTCTCTGACGTTCGGGTAGACGCGCACCTCGTCGATCCAGACCGGATCGGTGGCCTGCAATTCAAGCCGGCCGGCGAGGCCGTTCCAGTTGCCCTGCGTGTGGTCCGAGACGCTGTGGGCATTGGCACCGACGTCCACGATCATGCGGTTGTCGACGCGGATCGTCAGGCGGTGCCTGCCGCTCGCCACGTCGCAGCCGAGCTCGTGCACGTGGGGCGTGCCGAGGCTGTCCTGGGAGCCAATAAGGCGGCCGTCGAGCCAGACGGTGGTCTTCCAGTGCGGCCGCTCCAGGAACAGCAGGACGCGTTTGCCCCGCCATTCCTGGGGGATCTCGATCTCGCGCTGGTACCAGGCGGCCCCGACGTAGTGCCGGTCCGGCTGCAGCCAGAAGGGCATCTTGAACTGCTCCGGCGTCTGATACTGCCGGTAGTACGGATCGGTGGTCCAGATCCGGTTGAGGTTCCCGGTCCAGCGCGTCTGCATCGACACCGGGTCCCCGTACCGGTAGGCCGTCAGCACGCCGGGCAGGGCGATGGGATCGGAAAGTCCCTGCGCGAACCATTGCCGGGCCTCGCCCTGATCCTCACGATCAAGCCGGACGGACCACGGGCCGCCCAGATCGATCGTCTCCGCCCGCGCCTGCAAGCCGGCGGGCAGCGCCGTTGTCAGAGCTACCAGAATCGCCGGCACGAACCACTTCGATGCTCTCATCTTTCGTGACTCCTCATGGGAGTTCTGCAAAATGGAAGTTGGGCCTATTATTCTTCTCGGACACCGCGAACGCGGAGAGATCAATCCGCTTCCCGATTCTCCCCGCCGGCTCCGATCCGGGCTGCGTCCGCCGGCGCTGGGTGGGAAAGAAAGAACTCGGGAAGCGGATTTCCAAGAAGAATCCGCCGGGTCGGCGACCGGAGCCCTCGGACGAGGCCGACGCCGGACACACACGCTTCCCGATTTCCTTCTTTCCCAAGTAGGCCCAACTTCCATTTTGCAGAACTCCAGTCCTTATCGGTCATGCACAAGGCACTCAGCGCTGCACGTTCATGCCCGGAGCTCGAACGGCGAAAGAAGGCGTCGGACACTCCTTACCTCCCACGCTTCGCGACCGGCGGGGTGCAGGACCGTTTCTGCGCGGGCGTCCCGGCACGGCCCAGACCACCGCCGGAAAAGGGGACATTCTACTTTTCCCTTCCGGGGAAGGAAAAGTAGAATGTCCCCTTTTCCTTTCCTGCGCCGGGACCGAGTACTCGTTGTCCCAAAGGCTCGCAACAACGGTCATGCACCCTTCAAAACTGGGTAACAGATCCGGCATCTGATGGGTGGCACGCAACGCCGTGAACTCAGATGGTGGCTATTCTCTCATAAGTCCTTTGGGCACAATGTTTTTCGTTCTGCGTAGCCTCGCGGAACTTGGGCATACCCGGCGGCTGGTCTTTCTTCTTGCGTGGCCAGT